>VMHT01172013.1_pt1 | contig 40527 bp, 32 predicted proteins | sample 4693611 | NCBI WGS metagenome assembly VMHT01 (sample SAMN12280063, study PRJNA550983) | marine metagenome | isolation source: seawater sampled from same location over 5 years 0.02-0.2 micron viral filtrate | place: USA: collected off the coast of southern California halfway between the port... ...
ACAAAAGATTGTTCGGTAAAGCAGGTGTAGGACCTACAGCCGACGGCAACGAAATCAAAGTAAACTTTCATAACAACACAGCAGTTAAAGAAGGCTATATTGTAAAGCAAGTAGGCTCAAAGAAATTTGTATGTGAAGAAATTGAAACAGCAGGACTATTTACTTGTACGCTAACAACTGGTAAATTACCAGCTAACTTGGTAGCAGGTGAAATGTCAATTTCATTCAAAATGGACGATGCAGAAACATACACAGTAAGTAAAATTGCTGGACGTAAAGTTACTTTGTCAGCACCAAGTGGTACAGGTACTAACTTGTATGACGGCAAAAGTGTTCCGTGGAACTTTAGTACATCTGTAGCAGATGGCGCAGCACAAGTTGAAGAAGCTGGTGATGATAACACATTAATCGGCGCAGATGACGACGACTTTACAGAAGACGCATAAGGACTAACTTAATGGAACGACCAGTAAATGTTTTTTGGAATTTTTATAATCTTCTAAAAGATTTGGTCGTTTCTGTAAAACTAGGAAGCTCTAAGGCAACACCGCATGGTAGTGTTTTAGAGCAACTTAGCGATACAAAATTTAAAGTTACTGATAATAAAGGAAATGAAGGAGTATGCGAACTAGTTAATAAAAGTACAAACGATTTAGATGACAATGAAATGTCACTAATAGGTATTGTATTACATAGTTCAGCATTTGTTTATATTGCTTCAATTGTTAATAACTTAATGATAGATTTTAATAACAGTGAATATAGTTGGGACATACACAATGACTCAACAACAAATGTATTAATGTTAACAGGGAAATAGTAAATGTCAAAGATAGATAAAGTAACCGGAGGCAATTATAAAATTGCAGTTAGTAATGGTGCATCAGGTACTATTACTCTAGACACTACTGACGGTGCTTCTGCTGTTCAAGGAACTGTTATTGTCAATGGTGATCTTGAAGTTAGAGGAACACAAACAACAGTTGAGTCAACAGTTACAACTATTGCAGACAATATTATTACGTTAAATGAAGGCGAGTCTGCAGCAGGAATTAGTGCTAGTAATGGGTATATTGCAGGTATAGAAGTTGATAGAGGATCACTGCCTACAGCAAGAATTGTTTTCAATGAACAAACACAATATTTTACAGGCGGAACAAGTGGTAATGGAGCATTTAAATTACAAGATGCAACCGGAACAACTTTACCATTTACAACAAATAGTATAAACGCAGAAGGAGTGTTATATATTACAACTCCTGCAGCAAGTATTGATGTTAGCGGTACAGTAAACTACGAACGTAATATTTTTGAATATGCATTTAATGCTGTTGCAAACGATTTTATTATTACCGATCCTGGAAGCGGTAATGTATTAATAAACAATGATGGATTGGTTAATGCAAAAGGTGTTAAAGATTATGTAACATATGCTTTTTCAAATACACTACAACCGGGTATTGCTGATAATGATACAACATTAAGAGCATTAGATGAATCTACAACAGGTATAGAAAGTACAATTGAAGTAAAAGTCGACAACACGCTAATTGCAAATATATACTCTAATAGATTAGAACTAGCAGATTTAAAAATACAAAAAAATGAAATATCAACTACAATATCAGATGATAATTTATTTTTATCAGCGCCAGGAACAGGATCAGTTACAGTAAAAGATACGTTTGTAATGACCGGGTCACCATTTGACGATGACTTATCAGCTAGTCCGGCAGCGCCTGTTAGTGGAATTAAATTATTTTCAAAAGATACCGCCAACAGCGAAGGTAATGTTGGTTTGTATTATGTAAATAAAAACAATGTAACAGACGAATTAGTAAGTAGAAATAGAGCACTACTGTTCGGAATGCTCTTTTAAGGAAACAATATGGCAATCACAAACGCACAATTAACAAACACACAACTAGATGTTATTACAGTACCAGCAGGAAAAAGATATGCTATTACAAATATAATGGTATGTAATAATAACAGCGTTGACGCTGCAAATTTTGATTTACACTTTCTTCCTAGCGGAGTAGCATTAAACAATGCTATAACTAGAATTGTAAACAACTTAGTTTTACCAGCAGGCGAAACGTTTACTTTTGACTCAGAAAGAATAGTATTAGAAGAAGGCGACATAGTTAGCTTTGTTGCAGCACCTGACATTGGTGCAAACTTAACTAATCTTTCTGCAACAATAAGTTATTTGGAAGTGTAATAATGAGACTAATGAAAGCTCAAAATACAAACAGTAGGACCATTTATGGTAATGGTGTTCAGTATGACATTAACGGACAAGTAGTTATTGAAAGTACCAATACTATATTAGTGCCTAAAGGTACAGAAGCACAACGGCCAACAAGTCCTGTTAACGGGCAGATTAGATATAACACAGATGATGATCAATTTGAAGCATATCAAAACGGTGCTTGGCGAGAATTAAGATTTAAAGAACCAAATCAAGATCCAGGTATAACACAACAAAATTTAGGTAATGGTGATGCTGTAGAAACAGTATTTGGACCATTAGCAAGCGGTGATGCAGATTTTCCTGTTCCTGCCGCGGCGCAGAATGTTTTAGTATTTGTTGAAAACGTATTTCAAGTAGCAACAACAAACTATACTCTAGAACAAAGCTCAAGTGGTAATCTTGCTGGTCCTAATTCGCCATACGCAGACGGATGGTATTTAAAATTTGCATCTGCTCCAGATCTAGCAAAACCTATTACTGTACTACATAACTTTGACAAGTAATCCAATAAATACTACTGTATAAGGAGACATCATGGCAGTAGGTAGAATATCTGGACCGTTATTAGCAGCTAATCTTGAACGTAACGGAATTAACTTAAATGTTAAAAATACATTAAGTGATACATCTCTCCTTCATTTAGATGCAACAGCACTTAAATTAGGGTTTAATACTGATGTAACTACAGACGAAATACAAGTATCAGGCATGTCTCAAATGCCTAGCATGATTGCATCTACAGAATTAAAGATTGGTAATTTAATTTGGGGAAACGGAAGTAATATTAATTCCTTAGACTCGCCAATAGTATTACAAGCAGCTGTTGGCGGAAGAATAAATCTATCAGGGTTCGCAACAGATCAAATTGAAATTAATGATAATAGTATTAAAAGTTATAATACAAATTCAAATATTGATCTAAGACCAAACGGCACAGGTACAACAGAAATACCTACTAATTTAGAATTATTTGGAAGTTTACATTCACAATCTAACATTACTTTTGATGGTAATATTACAATAGGTAGTGATGATGAAGATACATTAGTTTTAAACGCAGAAATGACTAATGATCTAAATCCAGGCACAAATAATACCTTGAAATTAGGCAAGGCTGGAAAACGTTTTGGAGAAATTCATCCTGGTGTTGTTAATGGTCAAGTAATAAATTCTGGTGATATTATCGCTGGCACAGCGAGTATGAACTTACGTGTTGGTAATATATTTTATGTTAGTAAAAACGGAAACGATTCAGCAGTAGGCGACAGTGTACAAGGTCCTATGCTTACTATTAAAGCGGCACTAGCAAGAGCTGATGCAAGTACACAAGGACCAGTTGAAATACATATATTTCCTGGAGAATACGAAGAAATATTTCCTTTAGAAATACCAACTAACGTAAGTATAGTTGGACATAACATGCGTGGTGTTATTATTAAACCAACAGCAGGAACAAATACAAATAACTGTTTCTTAATGAATGGCGAAACAACAGTCCAACATGTTACTATAAAAGATTTCTTTAGTCCAGGGCATGCATTTAGTTTTGCAACAGATACAGTAGTAACCTCGAGATCTCCCTATGTACAAAACGTATCAGTAATTACAGCAGGCAGTGTAACAAGTGCAAGCGATCCTAGAGGCTTTGCACAAGGCGATGCAGGTAAAGGCGCATTAGTTGACGGAGCAAATGTTTTAAGTGCTAGTCAAGAAGCAAGCATGCTATTCCATAGCGTTACATTTATCACACCTGGAGTTGATGCAATTACAATGACAAATGGTGTTAGAGTTGAATGGCTTAATTCTTTTACATACTTTGCTAACAGAGGATTATATGCTGTTAGAGGAGTAACTGGTCATTTAAGTACAGACGGATCAACAACACAATTTGGAGCTGAAATTAGATCAATAGGTTCAGCAAATGTTTACGGAAATTACGGAGCAGTAGCTGACGGTGCAGATACTATTATGTATCTAATACAACACAACTTTGGATATATCGGAAGTGGTAAATTCTTAGACAATGATCCAAGTAGAGCAATACAAACTCAAGAAACAAGTGAGCTTAACGGTGGAAATATTTATTTTTCATCAACTGACCATTTAGGTAACTTTAGAGTTGGTGATCAATTTTTTGTTGACTTAGAAAGCGGCGAATCAAGTATTGTTATTACAGAAGCACAAGTAAATGCACTTAATGGTATTAATGTTACAACTGGTGGATCTACAAGTATTTTAAACGGCGCACAAGCATCAACAGGCAATCTTATAATCACAAATAATACATTGTTTAGTAGTCCAGGAAGTATTAATGTTGATAGTGCAGCAGGAATAATAAACTTTTTAGACAATACAAATGTTACTGGTAATGTTGTAATGTCAGGAGATTTTACAATCGGCGGCAGTGCAATAGGATTTGGTAATGATGCTAATGATACAATTAGTTTTGCACAAGAAATTGATCAAAATATCGTACCAGACATTAGTGGAGCATATAGTTTAGGACTTGCAAGTAAGACTTGGAAAAAGGCTTGGTTAAGTGCAGCACAATCTGATGATGTTTTAATACAAGATAATTTTATAACAACTACTGAAACAAATAACGATTTAGAATTTAGAGCTCAAAGCACTGGCGCGGTATTATTAGAAGATATAGCTGTAGATGAAAATAAACTTTTTACTAGAGCTGATGATTTAAATTTTACTACAAATACTAATTTTAACATAGCAACTACAGGATCAATTAAATTGCCTGCAGGTACAGACGGTCAAAGAATCAACGCTGATTCAACCGGAGCACCAGGAATAGGATCAATTAGGTACAGTACAGATTCAAATAGGTTTGAAGGCCAAACTGTTAATGCACCAATTACATTTAATGGTGTATTTTCATCAAACAGACTAACTAGCGTAACAGCTGATCCTACATCAAACAATATTAGATTTATAGTAAACGGAGCAGTAGATGCAATAGATTCTTCTACATTAATGGCAGATATAACAGGCGACAGTATCTTATTTGGAGCTCTTAGTGTAGATGATATAAAGCTAGATGGCAACACTATTTCAACAGAAGTATCAAATAGTAATTTACAATTTGCTATGCACGGTGATGGTAAATTTATACAAAAAGATTTAAAAATAAAAAATAATATTTTAGAAATTACCGACGGCGGCCCTATGACATTTGTAACAGATGACGGGTATTTTGCATTTAGAGGCGCATCTGGAATTGTTATGCCAAGCGGTGGCAATGACACTAGAGGTCCTAATCCACAAACGGGTGATACTAGATTTAATGCTAGAGCAGATGTAAAAGCTCTAGAAGTTTATGCTGGAGTAGACAACAAAGAAGGTGAATTCCAGGAATGGATTCCGGCTACAGGTGCTGGCGAAAGTGTTACTATAGAGTATCAAGAAGATCAGGTTAATATTTGGTCCATTGTACTAGGATAACCTAACTAAAATTTCAAATACAACTAAATACTATTAATGCAAAACAGCGACCATTGTTTTGCAGTTACAAACCGCGGTCAACCAGCGATAGAAGCATAATGCTTGAACAGGTTGGAGGCACAGGATGCCCGTATAAGGAGAAAAAATGGCTGTAGGTCGCATATCGGGTCCGTTACTTAAATCGAATCTAATCCGAAATGGAATAGATTTAGCTTTTGAAACAGATCTTTTATATCTAGATGTAAATAATCAGCGCATTGGTGTTAAGAACTCATCTCCCCAATACGATTTAGACATTACTGGTACAATGAGAAGTACTAATATTAATGTTGACAATAATTTAGACATAGCAAATATTAATATAACTGGTAATACAATCAGTACCTCAGAACAATATTTAAACTTAGGTACTCTTGATAACATTGTTTACCAAAACAAAGCAAGAATTGACGGCATTGACATTCAAGGTAATGTAATAAGCACCAACGATTCACATTCAAATTTAGAATTTAGACCAAACGGCACAGGTGAAGTTCATGTACATTCAGATATGAATGTTACAGGTAATATACATGCTACTGGTAATATTTCTGCAGACGGCGACATTGTAATTGGTGATGCTGATACTGATAGCATAACAATTAATGCAGAAATAGGAAGCGATCTTATTCCTGACCAAACTGATACTTTTAGTATAGGTGAAGTAGGAAAAATATGGAGCGAGGTTCATGCACAAACTTTATTTACTGGACAAATAAACACAACTGATTTATTTGTAAGTGGAATAGATCTTACTCTTAGACAAGGCAATTTAATTTATGTAAGTGAAAACGGCGACGATACACATTCAGGGACACATCCTCAGGATCCTGTTGCAACTATTAAACAAGGATTAAGTTTAGCAACAGCAGGCGATACAGTTTATATTACACCAGGAGTGTACACTGAAGTTTTTCCTTTAACAGTACCAGTTGGTGTTACACTTAAAGGTGCTGGTATTAGATCAGTTACAATACAACCAACAGCAGGTACAAATACTAATGATGCTATATTACTTAACGGTGAAACAACAGTTGAAGATTTAACAGTATCAGGATTTTTTAGTCCGGGTTATGCATTTAGATTTGCAAACAATATTACAGTTACGTCAAGGTCACCTTACGTAAAAAATATTACAGTTATTACAGCAGGTAGTGTAACAACAGCAGAAGATCCAAGAGGGTTCAATCAAGGAGATGCTGGTAGAGGTATTCTAGCTGACGGATCAGTAGCAAATGCATCAAGTAAAGAAGCAAGTATGTTGTTCCACAGTGTTACATTTATAACACCTGGAGTTGATGCTCTTACAGCAACAAACGGTGTGAGAATAGAATGGCTAAACTCATTTACATATTTTGCTAATAAAGGAATACACGCACTTGACGGTGCAACAGGTTTAAAAGGCGATGGTAAAACACGTATTAGACTTAGTGGAATAACAGGCACATTTAATGCTGCTGATACAGTTACATTTACATCAACTGATGCAAGTACTGTTGAAACTGTGACAGTTGAAAGTGTTGATAATGATATACTTGTTATTGACGGGAAGAATACAAACTTTATTGGGTTTGACACAACTCCGCAAAGTATTTCAAACGGCGCAGGTGCAACAGCAACAGTAATAGAAAATGTAGATTTAGCAGACTTTGGTGCAGAAATAAGAATGATTGGTTCTGCATGTGTATATGGTAACTTTGGCATTTACGGAGACGGTCCGGGTATTATTGTATATGCAATTGGACAAAACTTGGCATACATTGGTAACGGAAAAGAAGTTACTAACGATCCAGGAACAGTTATTCAAGCAAACGAAGTAGTTGAATTAAACAACGCAAAAGTAAGATACAACTCAGTTGACCATAAAGGTGATTTTAGAGTTGGTGAATTATTTTATGTAAACCAAGATGACGGTACAGTTAGTTTCACAGCAAATGCACTTACTGTTGACTTAACAACAGGTGCAACATTTACAACAGGCGGAGATACTAGTTTTATAAACGGATCACGCATTGATGTTGGAAATTTAAGACTAACTGGAAATACATTATCAAGTACTGTAGGTGATATTAATCTTAATAGTAGTAGCGGAGCAATTAATCTATTAGACAATGTTGACATTACTGGTAACTTAGATGTTAGCGGTGACGTAACTATTGGCGGAAATATTACTATTGGTGATGAAGGTACAGATAGTATAGAAATTGTAGCAGGTATTAATAGTAACCTAGTACCAAGTAGTACAAGTACATTTAGTTTAGGAACAAATACAAATACTTGGTCAAAACTTTGGGTATCAGAACTACAAGTTGATGATGTTAATATTAATACAAATGTAATTACAACTACATCATCAGATGCAGATTTAGAATTACGTGCAAACGGAACAGGTAGTGTTGTAGCTGAAGGATTTACATTTGAAACAAATAACATTTCAACTACAGGTGATATGGTATTTGACGCTGGCTCAGAATTAATTAATTTTAATTCATCTGGAGCAATTAAACTTCCAACAGGAACAACAGCGCAACGAACAAGCGGAGTAGCAGGGGAACTGCGTTACAATAGCGAATTAGCAAGATTTGAAGGATTTAATGGAACTAATTGGTTTAATCTAAAAGGTGTTGAGGATCTCAACGGAGATACTAGAATCACAGCTGAATTGACAGAAGGCGCAAACGACGATATAATTAGATTTTATGTTAAAAATGATGTAGTTTTTAGTGTAGATACCAACGGATTTAATGCAAATCAAATTGAGATAGATAATATCCGCATAGACGGCAATGTGATAAATACTACGTCGGGAGATTTAGACTTAGTTTTATCACCCAACGGAACAGGCTCAGTTGTAATTGATAATTTTTCTATCAAGGACAACACTATAACACATACAGTACCTCAAGGCATAATGGAGTTCCAAAAAACTGGAGTTAATGCGTATTATAAATTCGACGGATCATACGGATTAGTTATACCAGTAGGAACATCATTAAATAGACCAGCAACGCCTGAAATAGGCATGATACGTTTTAACACAGCTGATCTAAGAGTTGAAGTTTTTGATGGTAGTATATGGACTAGTGTAGCAGGTTTGAGCGGAGCGGTTAGTTCGATCGACGCAACAAACATTGCAATTGAAAATGTTTTATTTATGGGATAAGGAAATATAGATGGCAACCTTTTTTAGAAATGAAGTAGTAAAAAACGTAGGAACAACACCAGTAAAAGTTATTGAAACTAATGGTGCTACACGAGCAACAGTAATTGGATTAAGTTTTACTAATCTTACTGATAAGTTCGTGTATGTTAACGTTGAACTACAAAGCCAGGATAGTGCAAGAGGATTTTATTTAAAAGATTCTATTCTTCCTTCAGGCACAAGTTTACGTGCAGTATCATCCGGCGAAAAATTAATATTAGCAACTAGTAATGCAATGTATGTATCGTCCACACTCGATGACTCAGTTGATGTTATTATTAGTTACGTGGAGATAACATAATGTATTATATAGGAACAACACCAACAGACGTAGCAGCAGGATTTATCAAAAGATACTTTTACGGACTACGCAGAAACGAAGATGGAGAATTGTTTTTACAGCAATTAGACCAGTTACGTCTTGGACAAGAAAATGTTGTCATTGTTAACGATCTTGGTATTGCATCAGAAAACTATCCGGACTTTGAAGAAGGTATTGACTTCCTTGATGGTATTGATATTGATCATGAACAATTATATTCAAACCTACGTTATCAACAGTTCAAGTGGGAAAATAGAAGTTTATTATATTACATTGAAGAAGAAACAGGATTTTTTGTACAAAGAATTTCAGAAGCATATACTTACCCAGACAAAAACAGTTCTCCGGCTTATGGAGAAGGTAACGATGAAAACGTGCTTACACAATCGAGCAGTGAAAAGATAGGATACTAATATGGCAGAGTTTAAGTTAGATAGATTTAAGTATACGTGGAAAGGGCAATGGGCTCTAAGTACAGAATACTTAAAAGATGATGTTGTTTATAATGGTGGTAAAAGTTATGTTTGTATTGTAAGTCATACTTCAAGTACAGAATTCGGAACAGATCTAGCTAGAATATTACCAGGATCAAATCCTCCAGCTCCAGCACCATACTGGATTGTAATGACCAGTAGTAAAACGTTTAGCGGCGATTATGAAATTGGCGTAGAGTATATACCTGGTGAAATAGTTTTATTCAATGGTAAATTACATTTATGTATAAAACCACATACTTCAACTAACTTTGCAGATCAAACAAGCAAATGGGAAGATTTTGGAGACGGAATAGACTTTGTTGGTCCATGGGTTTCTGGTACAGGTTATGGAGAAGGCGCATTAGTAAGATATAACGGTATTGTATATCGTTGTAAACTAGCACACGATGCAGGCGCAACACTTGAAGATAATATAAGTGCTAATCCTAGTTTTAATTGCTGGGATATTTTCCATCCAGGAAAAGAATGGCGCAGTGCTTGGTTAACAAATACATTATACAGAGTAAATGATCAAGTTTCATATGGTGGCGCAATATACGAATGTAATACTACGCACACTTCTGCAGGCAATGCAATTGATAATACAAACTTTACAATTACATTTCCGGGTACAGGATTTAAAAATGAGTGGGATTCACTTTCTGTTTACTCCGTTGGTGATATTGTAAGATATGGCGGATTTTTATATAGTGCTATAAACAACAACCAAGACAGTCAGCCTAGTTTAGTTACAGTGCTAGACGCACAAGGAAAAGTTGTATCACAAGATTTAGGTGGCGACTCGACTATTAACTGGAGAGTACTAGCCAAGAGTAACGATTTTGCAGGTGACTGGTTATTAGGAAGCGAATATCAAGCAGGTGATATTGTACAACGTGGTGGTTATTTATATGAGGCAGTAAGAGATGTAGGTTTACAAGACGGTAAAGATAGTGCAAGTACTGACCTTGATCCAGAAGTATGGAACTTACTTGCAAAAGGACAAAGATGGAAAGCTAACTGGAAAACAAATACTTACTATTCAAGAGGCGATGTAGTTTATTATCTAGGAAGTACATACACTTGTAACTTTGAACATGCATCAGACTTTGAAAAAGCTCCAGGTGATTTTGCTGTAGGTATATACAACTATTGGGATTTAACTGTACAAGCAGGACAGCAAGCAGCACTTACAACAAAGGGTGATTTGATAACTTATGGTGCTTGGAGAAAAGACAATTACGAAGACGATAGTACACTTGGCGATGCAAGAGTACCAATTGGTGAAACAAATCAAATTTTAAGTGTTACAGCAGAACAAGAAGTATTTTGGCGTAATAGAGATTTTGAAAACCAAGTTGTGTATGTAGGATTAAATGGTAAAGACCAAGACACATATGGTAGAGAACCTGAAACACCATTCCGCACAGTAAGACATGCGTGTGAATGGATCGAAGATAATTTTAATCCTCTAGTACCAACTAAGGTAGCTGTGTCAGCAGGAAGATTTGAAGAGATAGGTCCAATTGCTATTCCAGCAGGTTGTGTTGTAATGGGAGATGAACTTCGTGCAACAACTATTGCAGCCACAGGACCAATTGCAGCGTATCAAGACGATACAGCCTTTCATAATAATATTATTTCGCACTTTTTAGGCATATCACAAAAACTAGTTTTGAACCAAGAAATAGATTCACAAAGCGGAAATCCAATTGAACAAAAAAGAAATTTACCAGTTGGATCAAACGATGCTTTTGTTTTAATGGGTGCAAGAAAATTAGATTATTTTAATAGAATTCAATTTATTTCTGCAAGTGGTGCTACAAATCCTACAATGAGTGGTACTAATACTTTAAGTACTGACGAAGGGTTAGTAAATTCTGCAGCTATTATAGAGCAAAATAAAGAATATATTGTGCAAGATTGTTTTGGATATATTAGAACAGTATTCCCAGATTTTGACGGTGACCTTCTGCGTATTAGAAATGATGTGCAAAGTTTCATACGTGCAATGATAAGAGATTTAAAATACCCAGGAACATACGGAACAATAAACGCAGCTAACAGATATGCAAGAGCTATAACAGGTTCTGGTACAACAGACATGTTCTTAGTAAGAGATACAACAGGCTTGCGTCAAATGACTATTGAAGGACTAACTGGCGGATTGAATCCTCCAGGAGTTTACGACATTTATCAAAGACCAACAGGTGGTGCATGTGTTGCACTTGATCCAGGTTGGGGACCAGCAGATGAAAGAGTTTGGATTGCTAACAGATCACCTTACATTCAAGGTGTTACAAACATCGGTGAACGTTGTTATGGTAAAAAAGTAGACGGTGCTTTACACAATGGCGGTAACAAGTCAATGACATCAAATGACTTTACACAAGTACTAAGTGATGGTATTGGCGCACACATATTAAACAATGCACGAGCTGAGCTTGTGTCAGTGTTTACGTACTATTGTGCAGTTGGATATCTAGCAGAAAGCGGCGGAGTGATACGTGCTACAAACGGTAACAACTCATACGGAAGTTTTGGTGCTGTGTCAGACGGCAACGATCCTCTAGAAACTCCAGATGCAGGAACAGTAAACAACAGAGTAAACGAAGCTATTGTTGAAAGTGCATTTGCAGGCGGATCTGCAGATGAATTATTCTTATTCCAATATTCGCATACTGGCGAACAATACACAGAAGCTACAGCAACTATTGTTGGTGCAGGTGATGACGCAACAGTAGAATATGTTGATTTTAGAGATGGCGGCGTTCATGAGCCAAGACTTATTAATACTAAAGGTTCAGGTACTGAAGGCGGAAGTGGATTTAAAGTTATAGCAAGTAGCGCACAAATTACAGTTGATGCATCAGATAGAATACGTTTGAATGCTAACGATCCAACACAATTTACAGCAGATGTGCAAGGCATGCGTGTTATTATTACAAGTGGTCGAGGTGCAGGACAATATGCACAGCTTAACGTATTTGATAGTGTAACTAGAGATGTAACAGTAACAAAAGAATCAGACGGTACAGCAGGTTGGGATCATATTATTCCAGGTACGGACTTGGTGCCAGATTTTGACTCAACTACTAACTATAGAATTGAAGCAAGTATTATAGCAAGTCACCCAGGGTTTGTTTCAACAAACGGAGATTTACCAGCCGCAAGAGAATTCCGCGGAGCAACTTGGGGATATCAAACTGTTGATTATACAAATATTACTGTTGGAATTGGAACAGGTGAAACTTTTGATGACGAAGCTGTAGCTGCAAGATTTAATGTTCAACGTAAAGGACAGGCATATAATTTAACAAAAGTTGGTTCAGGTGCAGGATATGCAGTTGGAGATAAACTTACAATCTTAGGAACAGCACTAGGCGGAACAACGCCAGCTAATGACTGTGTTATAGAAGTACTTTCAGTATCAGACGATAGTACAAACGCTATTGTAACATTTAGTAGTGCAGGTACACCAAGAGGAAAACGTGCGGTTGCTATCGCAGATCCAAACTTCACAGCATATTCAGATGATGGTACAACTTGGACAGAAGGTAATTTACCTAACGTAGGTGATTGGAGAAAAATTGTTGCTGGTGAAGATGCATATGTTGCATTAGAAAATAATACTAGCAATGTAGCATTTAGTTATGATGGAGAAACATGGATTCAAAGAGCATTACCGGGCTCAGATAATTGGGTTGATATTGCTTATGGTGGCGGAAGATTCCTTGCAATAGCTGAAGGAAGTAATGCTGTTGCAACTAGTACTGACGGACTTACATGGACTTCCGGAACTATACCTGACAGCGATGACTCAACTACAGCACAGTGGCAAAAAGTAGAATACGGTCAAGGTGCATTCGTTGTATTATCAGGAAGTGATCAGCAATCAGCTGTAACTACTAATGGGTCAGCTTGGACACTTTATTTAAACGCATTGCCTGCAGGTGAATATGATTGGGCAGGATTTGCATACGGAGATAATAGATTTGTTGGTGTTACATTTAGTGGTAAAACAGTTTACTCTTTAGACAAAGGACAAACATTTAAATTAGGAACACAAATACCACAACTTGGTGGCGACGACTTACAAGTAAAAGATTTTATTTACGGTCAAGGTGTGTTTATGGCAATTGGTGATAAGAGTGCTATTGGTACAGGTGCACCACAATCAGGAGACGAAATTGATAGATGTGCAACAACAGAAGATGGTATAATTTGGACCGAACGTAATATGAATAGTAACGGTAGATTGTATAGCACATTGTTGTTTGCAAATCCAAACTCAGTAGGAAAGTTTATTGCATTTGGTGATGTTACATCAACCAATGCTTTAAGTATAATGACTACAGGCAGACGTGCAAGATTTAAAGCAAATGTTTTCCAAGGTTCGTTTAATAACATATTAATGTGGGATCCAGGTAGCGGATATTCAGATGATAATCCTTGTGCATTAACTATTGTTGACACAACATTTGTTACAGGACTTGAAGTAGATATGCGTTATGGTAATGGAGTATTATCTCAACCATCGTTTATTAACAGAGGCGCAGGATATAGAACAAGCAGTTCAACTATTACTATAGCAGGCGACGGTTATGCAGATATTATTCCGGAAACAAATGTAGTAGTTATTGACGGAGTTAATGTTGTTCCAGGACCTGGAGTACAAATTAGATTTTCAACATTACTTGATTTAGCAACTGAAGACCCAGCAGACTTAGCACTTTACACAGGAGTAGGTATTACTGACTTAGGTGATGACGGTTCTGGTAATAATACTAGAAGTATAAAATTTACAATTACACCTAGACTACGTAACGAAAACAATATGTTACACGGAACAGCAGTAACATTAAGAAGTGGATATAGTCAGTGTAGAATTACTGGACATGACTTCTTAGATATTGGTACAGGTAATTTTGAAGAAACAAACTATCCTACACTATATTCAGGAGGAGCATTTTTTACAAGTGCGCCAGAAAACGAAGTTGAAGAATTAAATGGTGGTAGAGTGTTTTACGTATCAACAGACCAAGACGGTAACTTTAGAGCAGGTGAACTGTTTAGTGTGCAACAGGCAACAGGTATTGTTACAATTAGTGCTGAGTTCTTTGACTTAGATGGTTTAAGCCAGTTATCATTAGGTGGTGTTAGACTTGGTGGTTCAGGAGCTGTAGTAAACGAATTTAGTACTGATGGAACATTTAGTGCTGATTCAAACAATATTATTCCTACACAAAAAGCGGTAGCAACATTCTTAGCTGATAGATTGTCAGTTGGTGGTTCAGACTTAGAAACAAACGGACTTGTTGCTGGTACTGTAAAAATAGGAACTGATACAAACGAAATATCAACAACAACTGATGGATATCTAAATTTTCCAAGAGTTACTAGCTTTGACGGTAAAGATGCAAACAATAATTTAACAGCAATACAAGGCACAATTATAAGTCAAATGTTGTTTGCAAGAGAATTTATATCAGAAATCCAAGGTGGATCAAGTTAATGGTAACAATGATAAATACAATAGTGGAGCAGATAAATGGCAGAGTTTAAGTTAGGTAGAATTAGATTTGTATGGAAAAGTGAGTGGACAACCGCTACTACATACTTCAAAGATGACGTTGTAGAGTACGGCGGCAAAATATATATTTGTGTAACAGGACATGATAGTTCAGCAAGTTTCTTTACTGACTTAGACATTGTACCTAGCAAGTGGAACATTATGGCCGATGGCCAAAAATGGCTAGGCGACTGGCAACCACAAACAGCATATATTAGAGATAATATTGTACGCTACGGTGCTACAGTTTATATCTGTAAAACGGATCATACATCTGCCGTTGATTCGAGTACAGGTTTAGAACCAGACATTGCTAAATGGGACGTATTTGCTACAGGATTAGATTACAAAGGCGATTGGGCTACAACATATGATTACAAAGCAAATGACTTAGTTAAGTACGGCGGCTCAACATATGTTTGTAACACTTACCACATTAGTGCAGCAACTGATACACTAGGACTAGAAGCTGACTTATCAAAATGGACAGTATTTAATCAAGGGTTTGATTGGAAAAATGATTGGGCGCCAAGCATACGTTATAAATTAAACGATGTTGTAAAATTTGGTGCTAGTTTATGGATTGTAAACGCTTATCATACATCACAAGCAACGTTTGCAGCAGACAGTTCAAAATGGACTAAGTTTGTTGAAGGCTTCCAATACGAAAGTGAATGGAATGATGCAATTGGTTATCAACCAGGTGACGTTGTACAATTTGGCGGAAATAGTTATATTGCTAGAGAAGACACACTTGGTCCTAAGCCAGGCGATAGTGGCGGCGTAATTACAGGTGCATCATCAGCAGCTGAAATAGTTATTACAAGTGACTTACACGAACTTAGTAACGGCAAACAAATTAATATTACTGGTGTAGTTGGTATGACTGATCTTAATAGTTATAACTATTGGGTAGGTGCAGTAACAGCTAACACTTTTAAATTATACACAGATAGAGCATTAACAACAGCAGTTGATTCACAGAGCTTTGGTGCATACGTATCAGGCGGTACTTGGGTAACAACAGCAACAGGAACTCCAGAATGGGACTTGTTTGCACGTGGTATGAAATTCCAAGGAGACTGGGAAGAAGATTCAACAAACAGATACTATTTACAAGGTGACACTGTACGCTTAGGCGGATACATGTATCGTTGTATATTAGGACACAGAACTCAAACTCCACCAAACACAACTTATTGGGAAAAATTAAGTACAGGTTTTGATTGGAAAGGTAATTGGGCAGATGACGCAACTTATGTATTAGGTGATGTTGTACGCTACGGTGATAACTCATATGTTTGTATACAAGGACATATTTCTGAAGGTGATGACGGTTCGTCAGGTGATCCAGATGGAACAGGCGGAATTTCTGCAGCTAATTCAAGACCAGACCAAGATACAACAGGTACATATTGGAATATTATGACAATTGGTACTGAGCAATCAGTATTAACTACAAAAGGCGACATGGTTTATTACAGTGGCGCAACTCCAGTTAGATTACCAATTGGTCAAGATGGACAAATACTTACAGTAAATTCAAATGGTGTACCAAACTGGGAATTCTTAGGACAATCAGTAGATGTATACTATGTTGCAGAACATGGCACTGATGCACCTGCTCCGCTTTACGGAAAAAACATTGATAGACCTTACAAAAGTATTAGATATGCAGCACAGCAAGTTGAAAGAGGAACTAAAGCTAATGATGCAGCAAGATTATTAGAAATGAATAGACGCTTTATACAACGTGAAATTGTTGAGTGGACTGACTACCAAATTGCTAATAATACAAGTCCTTTTACAAGTTCATTTAAATATGATAGTAAAAAATGCGAAAGAGACATGGGTTATATTATAGATGCATTCATTTATGATTTAAGACATGGTGGAAATATAAAATCAAGAGAAGTTGCATTATCATATGTAACTGATCCAGGACAATTTTATGCACTAGGTCAAGAAGGCGAAACTGTAGCTAGTATTAACTACGGTTTAACACTAATTGAAAAAGTACTACAACAAGCTGCACCAGCAGTTAACTACCAAACAACAAACGGTGATAACTCTACTAGAGTTGTACCACAATATTTTGAAACAGCACTCGGGGCACAGGATTCGGTTGTGTATGATGGAACAATAAGCGGAAGCAGTTCTGGAGGCACTTACTCAGATGAAACACCAGAGGGCGGATATGCCGAGGGCGGAGGATACTAATGGCTACTAATTTTGCAACTATTTCCAGTTTAGGAAAAATAATTACAGATGCAATTACCGCAGGTAATGCAACAAACATTCCGGCAAGAAGCATACGGAAAACATTAATTAAAGTAACAACTGGGCAATATAGAGAAGTACTACCGATTATTATTCCAGCAGAATGCTGTATAATGGGAGACGAACTTCGTTCAGTTAACGTACAACCAAGAAAGTCTACAAACTCAACACTAACTCCTAAGAGTGATTACAGATATACAAGTAAAGCCTTAGAAAGAATTGAGCAAGTTGTTGGTAACGTAGCATCGGGTCTTACAATGACTCCAACTACAGGAAATACTTTAACACAAACAACAGCATATCCTTACGCAGAAACACCTCAAGCATGGGAAGGCTTAACACGTCAAGTACGTGGTATACGTAGAAACATCGATGCACAATTAGGCGAAAAACTTTATGCACAATTTCCTAAGCCATGGGAAATGACAAACGCAAATGCAGGACGTGGGCGCGACTTGTTTTTACAAAATAGAGAATTTATTAAAACAGAAACTACAGCATATATTACTGAAAACTATCCAGACTTAAAGTACAGTCGTACTAAGTGTAAACAAGATATTGGATTTATTTTAGATGCTATTGCTTATGACTTAACATACGGTGGTAACTGGCAATCAGTTGTTGCAGGTGAAGCATATTACACAGGCGCTGTATTAGAGATTGCAGCAAGTGAAAAAGCGGCAACTATTGCTGCATATGGTTTCATGAAACAGTTAGTACAAACTGTACAGCGTAATATTACAGTAACACCTGTACTACAAACAGATGTAGCACAAATTGCAGGCACTGGCGGTACAGCAAGTGAATCAACTACAATTGGTAACTTGTTCGACGATATCACAGACACAATTAACAGTGGTGTAGGAACAGTTGCAGAAGTATATCCAAGTGTTGCAGGAGCAAATGCTTTAACTTTTGCTGATACAACAGCAATTGACGCAGCAAAAGACCAAGTTGGTGAATATACAATTGACTTTATCAATAAAAACTTTGGTAGCTTCAAATATGACAGTGGCATTTGTAGACGTGACTTAGAAATACTTTCTGAAGGCGCACAGAATGATACACTTACTGGATCAAACTATCTAGCTATTCAAGCAGGTAGAGCTTACAGAAGAGAAACATCTGAATATTTACAAGGTGCACAAAAAAGTCAAACTGTTGGTGCAATTAGAAAGTTCCGTGATTTACAATTAGCTGACTTAACTGATTCAACTTATACAACACGAACAACTTCATTTTATAACGAAGTAATTGATATTTTACAAAATAGCACTACAGCTGAAGATGCATTAACTTTTCCAAGTTACAACTCAACAGCAGATGCTGTTAAAGCTAAAAACTTATTAGTATCAAATAGACAGTTTATAATTGACGATGTAGTAAATTATGTTGAAAATACTTACAATAATCCTCCAGGATCATTTGTATATGATAGAGCACGTTGCGAAAGAGACGTAGCATTTATTGTAGACGGATTATGTCATGATATCATGTACGGCGGAAATATTGCCCAAGTACGTATTGCTAAATCATACTTTAACTTAAACGGTGCAAGTGTTATTCCAGGTGAAGCAACAGAAACTATTGCAGCATACGGACACTTATCAAGTGTTGCACAAGATGTTATTACTGAAGTTTCAATTACAAAACAAACTGGTAACACACAAACACAAAGTACAAATGGTAATCCTGCATCAGCAACTGAAGAAGCATTAATTGTATCATTTATTACTGAAGTTACTAATGCTATTACAGCTGATAATCCAAACGGAATTTCAGCAATTACTGAAGTAACAAGTACAGAAACTGGTCAAACAGCTACTGACTATGCATTGTTTGATTCAAATAGAGACGGCCATATTAAAACTACACTACAGTTTGTAACTGACACATATAGTGATTTCAAATTTGATCATGCTAAGTGTACAAGAGACTTAGGATTAATTTTTGATGCCGCAAAATATGATGCATTACTTGGAACAAATATTGCAAGTATTATTACAGCATTCTCATATCGTAGAAAACCTGCAAGAACAAAAGTAATTGCAGATCAGAAAGATGCAACTATTGCAGCTAATATGTTTGCTATGAGAGAAATGCAGGCAGTATTATCAAGTGAACAGTGTGAAACAAGTGTACAACTTGAAGAAACATTTGAATGGGTTAACGACACTATTTGGACAGCAAGCTATGAAGGTGCAAATAAACAAGTTGTAGATCCAGAGATTTATAATGCACAATATCAATTAGAAACTAACAAAGAATGGATTGTACAAGAAGCACTAAATGAAGCAGATGAATGTTATAAAGCAGCTGTTTCAAAAGTTGAAGCAAATGGTACAGTTACAGTTGCAGATACAAGTTGGTTATCTCCAGGAATGGGGCTTAAACTAGTTAACTACGATGATAGTACAAACGCTGTAACAGAAGCCGGCGCCGATACAGATACAACATATTATGTAAAATCTATCGAAAGTGATACAACTTTTATTGCAAGTGATACAGTTAATGGAAGTGCTTTTGCTTTTGATCCAACTGAATCATCTTTCCAATATAACAAAGCCAAATGTCGTAGAGATACTGGGTATTTCTTAGATGCTGTAGGTTATGATATTACATTAGGAACTAACTACAATGCTGTAACACAAGGTCTTGCTTATCAAAGAGCAAGTGCTAGTGTAGCAAACGGAGCACAATTAGCTCAAACAACAGCAGGTATTAACTTTACAAAAGCTAAAGTTGCAGAACTTTACAAAGTAAGAACAAGTACAACAGGCCTATCAAGATCAAATGCATTCTTTGCAGAAATTGTTGATGTTTTAAACAATGGCGTTGGAAATGCAGATGCAATTACATATCCAGCACCAGCAGGAGCAACAGCAAACACAACTAATGCTGTAGCACAACTAGGTGCTAACAGAGCATTTATGATTGCAGAAATTACAGCATGGATTGCTGTTAACTATCCTTCACTAAGTTACGATGTAGCAAAATGTGAAAGAGATGTTGGTTATGTAATTGACGCATTGCGTTATGACATTATGTACGGTGGTACAAGTGCAAGTCATCAAGCAGCAAGAAGCTACTATGTAGACGGAGTATACCAAGGCGGTGCTGGCGAAGGTGCAGCAACAGCGGCGGCATACGACAGACTTTCAGTAGTAACTGACGAAGTTATTAGAGAAGTTGCTGTTACAAAATCTTCAGGAAACGCAGCTAACCAAGATACATCAGGAACAGCAGCTAGTGCAACAGAAGGTACACTTTCTCAAACACTACTACAAATTATTGAAGATGTAATTACAGACGGCGACTTAGACGGCTTGCCAGCAGCAACATATCCAGATGTAAACGGTGCAACAGCAGACTTAAAAGCGGCTCAAATACAAATTAAACGTAATGCAGATGATATTGTTATTAAAACTGTAAAATATATTGATAACACATATAGTGCAATGTTTGAAGTTAAAAGTTCATATGTTTATAACAGAACATTGTGTGCAAGAGATGTTAGAGAATATGTATACGGAATGAAATGGGACGCTGCATATTCACGTAACTGGGCTAAAAGATATAACGCTCCGTTGGTGTCATATGATACAAATGTATTAGCAGTTGACTACACAGGTTGGTACAGAGCAGCGTTAGGTGCAAGATACTATGCAAATAGTGTTCTTGGATCACAAGAAGAAGATTTCTACTACTTACGTAACGGTACTGGTGTTAGATTACAAACAATGGATGGACTACAAGGCGACTTAGGTCCAGCAAACGCTTACGGTACAAGTAGACCAACAGGCGGTGCGTATGCATCACTTGATCCAGGTTGGGGACCAAAAGATGAGCGTGTATGGATTACAGCACGTTCGCCATACGTACAAAACTGTACAACATTTGGTTATGCAGCTGTAGGACAAAAAATTGACGGCGCACTACATGATGGCGGTAACGATTCAATTGTTAGTAACGACTTTACACAAGTTATTAGTGATGGTATTGGAGCATGGTTGCTTAACAATGGTAGAGCAGAACTTGTGTCAGTGTTTACATACTACTCACATATTGGGTACTTGTGTGAAACAGGCGGAAGAGCTCGTGCTACAAACGGTAACAACTCATACGGTACATACGGTTCAGTTGCAGAAGGAGTCGATCCAGATGAAACTCCAGTAACAGCAGTTGTAGACAACTCAACACAATACAACGCTACAATAAGCAACGTATTTACAGATACTGACGCAATACAACGTTTAGAATATTCACATGCAGGTAATGATTATACTGAAGCAAATATTAATATATTTGGCGCAGGAGATGATGAATCATTATTAGCAGATGAATTTAGAGACGGCGCAATAAACAGAATCCAAATTGGTGAAACAATTGAATCACCTAGTAACGCTGGTGGTACAAACTATACTATCGTATCAAACACAGCGCAGGCTGGAACATTAACAAGTATTAACTTAGCAGCTACAGACGGTAGTATTTCAAGTGCTTATGTTGGTATGGCAATTTACATCACAGGTGGTGCAGGTACTGGTAACTATGGTTACATTACATCATACAACTCAGGAAGTAAATTAGCAAATGTTAGTAACAGATATGGAGTTTCAGGATTTAGTCATGTAGTTCCAGGAACAACTATTGTTGCTCCAAACAGTTCTTCAACATATCAAGTTGAACCAAGAGTTACAATTCCGGCTCCGGCCAATGCTGTAGCAACTGTACAAACTATTGCAACTGACGATTTTAACAACATTGAATTTGTTGAAACAGCAAACACATATGCAGGTGTTGCAAGTGAATCAAACAGTGACGGTAGCGGTGCAACATTTAATGTTACACGTAACGGTGCAAAATATTATGTAACTGTTGCAAGTGGCGGTAAGGAATTTACTAGACTATCAACAGTAACTATCAAAGGCGGATTGCTAGGCGGTACAGATGTAGACAACGATATAGTTGTTACAATTACAACAGTTAATGCATCTGGTGCAATAGTTGACTTTGATTTTGATGGTATTGGACGTAAAGGATACTTTATTGCACTAGCAGATGGTAACTTCTACACAAGTATAGACGGTACTACAGCAGCAAGTTGGACAGCAATTACTAAAACAGGTGATCACCAAAACATAGCAAGTGCATTATTAAATGACGGTTCAAGTACAGCTAAACCTCATGCAGCAGTGGCAACTAGAGTAAGCTCAAATGTTGTTAGTGTAAGTGTTGATGATGCATTAGGTACATGGGCAGACAAGACACTTAGCGGTTTAACAGCAGGTACAGCAATGAATGTTGCAACAGGTTATATTGCATTAGGAACAAATAGATTTGTTGTTACATCAAACTCAGATCAAGATGTTGCTTATTCAGATGATGGTGGAACAAACTGGTCAACATATTCAACAGCATTACCAGGAACTGGTTATGATTGTTTAACATATGGTAAAGGTTTATTTGTTGCACTTGATTCAGGAAGCACAAATGCTGTTACATCACCAACAGGTGAAACATGGACAACAGTGACACTTCCTAATAGTAAAACATGGATTGACGTAGTTTGGGGTAACGGAATATTTGTTGCACTAGCAAGCGACACAGGTGCTAACAACATGGCACACAGTATAGACGGAACAAATTGGGTTGCAGCAAGCACTCCAAATGCAACAGCTACACCAAGTGGTATTGCATACGGACAAGGTGTATTTGTAATTACATACAGCGACGATGAAACAGTAATAGCTGAGTCGTTTGATGGAGTTAAATGGACTGAAGTTACTGGCTTAACTGATATAGGTGAGAAAATAGCGTTTGGTAATCCACATACAATTGGCGCAACAACACCAATAGGTAGATTTGTAAGTGTTGATGATACAAGTAATACAGCAAAAACAATTTACAGAGGAGCTCCTGCATTAGGTAGAGCAGGTGTTGCTAACCAGAAAATATTTGAAATTAGAATGACAGAACCAGGATCAGGATACGAAGGTGCAGCACCTACTATTACAGTTACAGATCCAGGAAACATTGAAGATGTTGTACTAGTTCCAAAAATTAGAAATGGCGCATTAGCTAACCCAACATTTATTAACAGAGGTACTAGCTTTATTACAGCTAGTGCAGAAGTTGATGGTCCAACATCAAACGGTGGCGCAGACTTTACACAAAGTGGACAGTTTGTTGCAGTTAGAAGATTAAGTGCAACACCAGTAAACGGTTCAAACGTTGAGTTTGACAGCTTACCAGGACAGTTCTTTAAACTAGTTAACACAGTTTCACTAGTAGGACTTAACGATGGTTCTAAAACAGCGTTCTTACAATTATCACCAGACATGAGTATTACAGATGCTCCAGTAGATGGTAATCCAGTAACAATGCGTATTAGATTTAGTCAAGTACGTCTAACAGGACACGACTTCTTAGATATTGGTACAGGAGGATTTACAACTACTAATTACCCTGGCATACCAACTATAGCACCAGACCAAGCTAAAGAAACCAAAGACGACAATGGCGGAAGAGTGTTCTTTACAGCTACTGACCAAGATGGTAACTTTAGAGTTGGTGACTTGTTTAGTATTGAACAGGCAACTGGTGTTGCGACATTGAATGCTGAAGCGTTCAACATTGCAGGACTACAAGAACTATCACTAGGTGAAGTTACACTAGGTGGTAACTCTGCAAGTATTAGTGAATTTAGTACAGACCCGTTCTTTACAGCTAATAGTGACACAGTAGTACCAACACAGAGAGCAGTGAAAGCATACATTGAAGCCCAAATTGGTGGCGGTGGTGCTACACTAAACGTTAACAGTGTAACAGCTGGTGACATATTCGTCAACACTAATCAAATTACAACGGTTAGTGGAGAACAGATAAATATAAAAGCAAATGTAAACTTCACAGGTAGCGTACTTGGTTTACCAATGGCATACAATTACTTTTTAAGATAAACGGAGAAAAAGAAAATGGCAACAGGAATATTAGGAACAGCAGATTTAAGTGCAGCGGCAAACACCACTGTGTATACTGTACCTGCGGATACATTTGCAGTTGTAACTGTTAATGTAACAAATAGAAACACAGCATCAAGAGATGTAAGGGTAGCAATATCAGCTGCTGGTACACCAACTAATGCTGAATATTTAGAATTCGATACCGAATTACTAGGAAATGGTAGTCTAGAACGAGGCGGAATAGTGTTAGATGCAACTAAAAATGTTGTAGTATATTCTAATAGTACTGACGTAAATGTTGTAGTGTATGGTATAGAAACAGCAACAGCATAAAGGAGCAGACATGCGCAGAATTAACACAGGAACAGTTGGAAGACCTCTACTAGCACGATTAGTGAGTGTTGACAACAAACTATCAAGTCTTGTTCCGAATGAAAATATTACCATTGAACCAAATGGATCAGGTGATGTTGTTATCCCAGCAGGCCCTCAGTTACTAGTACAAAATACTACACAAAGTACAACTACAGCAACAGGTGGACTAATACTTGATGGTGGTATAGGTGTAGCTAAAAATGCTTATGTTGGTGGCGCTATAAATGTCGCAGGAACGCTAACATCACAATATTTAACAGCATCAGCATCAACGCATATGACAATACCTCAGGGTACAACTGCACAACGCCCCGGCTCTCCGTCCGAAGGCTTTGTAAGGTTTAACACTGATTATGGTCATTTAGAATGGTACAATGGTTCAAGTTGGACAGTAGGTGGATTTCAAAACATTGCTGTTACAGGTGGAAGAACAACATTAAGTTGGCAAACAAACTGGGTACAAGGTAACCACACAGTTACACTACCAAGTTCGCCAGCACAAGGTGATAGAGTTAGATTTTTCTTAGTAAGTGGATCAAACTTTACAGTAGCACGTAACGGTAAACTAATTAACGGTGATTCGTCTAACCTAACAGTTACTACAGAAGATGCAGCGTTTGAAATGGTGTTCCACAATAACACCTACGGATGGCGTATCTTTACAATCTAATAGGAGCAAAGTTGAATGGCAACTTACGATAGTTATAAAAAAGTTACAAGTGAGCAAATCATTGATGGCACAGTTACCGAAGATAAAATGGGAACTGGGGTTCGTCATAGACTTTGTACTAAGTGGCTAATCGGTGATGCATGTCGTTGTTCATCAGGTTGCTGTTGTTTATGGACTGCGCCAGGTTGTACTAGAAAAGTACAATTCGAATTATGGGCGTCAGGCGGCAATGGTAGTGGTGCTTGTTCTTGTAACAGATGTCATCATTTCCAGGGCGCAGGCGGCGGCTCTTATAACCAAAAATCAATTACTACAGCACCAGGTTGCACATATAGAATGTGTGCAGGCGGAGTGTACAGATGTTTGAGTAGAAACTGTTCTTCTTGTAATGGATGTATTTCATATGTTTGCGGATACAACGCTTGTAACCTATGTACAGTAGGCGGACGTTGCGGCAATGCTAACACAGACTGGTCAAACTATTGTTTCAGTTGTTGGGGTTGTTGTATTGGACCAGGATGCGGTACAGGTAGAGGACAAATGCACATCATGAGTCACATTGGTGTGTTTACAGGAATTTACAACTGTCACTGTCACCATCAGTATATGAGACCAACGGCAGCACCAATGTTAGGTGGTAACGTTTCACAAGGTATATCAGTATGTTGGGTACGTTGCGGTTGTTGGATTGCACCTCCAGGACACGGTGGACAAAGTGCTCAATCAACTTATTGTGGTCGTTGTTGCGGTCAAGGCGGAACAGGTGGTCCAGGAGTAGTAAAATTAACATTTACGTAAGGAATTATTAATGGCAAGTTATGCAAGTTATAAAAAGGTACACGGCGACCAAATGGTTAATGGAACATTAACCGATAATGATATTAATTCAAATACATTAAATAATTATGGTGTAAAATGGATATCAGGTGTACCTTGCAGATGTAGCGGCGGTTGCTGTTGCAACTGGACTGTACCTACTGGAGTATGCAGATTAACTGTAGACTTATGGGGAGCTGGAGGCAATGGCTCAGGTTCATGTTCGTGTAACAGATGTCATCACTTTAAAGCAGCCATGGGCGGAAGTCATAATACCAAAACATTAGGCACAAGACCGGGCTGTACATACAGTTTATGTGCTGCTGGCGTATATAGATGTTTAAGTAGAGAATGTGTAGGATGTAACGGATGTACAACTTATGCAAATGGATATAACATGTCAGGCTTTTGTGCTTGCGGTGGTTACAGAGCTGAAGCAAATACTTCATGGTCAACGGCTTGTTTCTATACAAATGCATATTGTAGATGTCCAACACACAACAATGGCGAAATGTATGTTGTTCCAAACAATCCAGGATGGTCAACAGCGTCAGGATACTGTCATTGTCATACACAAGAAATACACCAAGGTGTTGCACCAATTATTGGGGGAATAAGTACACAAGGCATTAGAGAATGTTGGATACGTTGTGGTAACTTTAGTGTACCATACGGAACTGGCGGACAAAGTGCAATGAATACTTATTGCGGACGTTGCTGTGGCCAAGGCGGCACTGGAGGCGGCGGCTTAATTAGAGTAACATATATTTAGGAACAAAAATGGCAAGTTATAGAAGTTATAAAAAAGTTACAGGAGCACAAATAGCTGACGGGGCAGTTGATACTAACAGCCTGGCGGCAGGAGTGAGAGACAACTGGTGCGTGAAATGGACATGGGGAAATCCGTGTAGATGTTCAGCAGGATGTTGTTGTCTATGGACAGTACCTAGTCAAGTACGTAACTTAAACTTTGAACTATGGGGTGCTGGCGGAAACGGAGCAGGAGCATGCTCATGTAACAGATGTCAACACTTTGGACCTCCAGGCGGCGGAGCATACACAAGTAAATCTATAACTTCAACAGCCGGTTGTACATATAGAATGTGTGCAGCAGGTGTTTATAGATGTTTAAGTAGAGAGTGTAACGGCTGTAATGGTTGTTCATCATTTGTATGCGGTGCAGGACTTTGTGTTTGTGCATGCGGCGGACAAAGAGGTTGTGCAAACGGTTCTTGGACAGATTCATGTTATTCAAGTATGCCATATTGTGTTCGACCAGGATGTAACGGTACAAGTGCAAGTGGAGACTATGTAGGTTATACACACGGTGGTAACTTCCAAGGTGCTTCATCATATATGTATCCAGGTGGTGCTTGTCACTGTTGGAAACACATAGGACACTCAACAGGTGCTGTAGGACTTAATACAGGTTCACCTGAACAAAACTCAAACTACTGCTGGATACGTTGTGGTTGCTGGATAGCACCATACGGGCAAGGTGGTCAAAGTGCAACATCAAACTATTGCGGTAGATGCTGTGGCCAAGGTGGCACAGGCGGACCGGGATTAGTCAAACTAACTTTTTACTAAGAATAAATAAATAGTAATACAGGAGAGAAATATATTATGCCAATGATACAATTTAACTACACTTATAACGTTCCAAACGAACTATGTGTAGACCATACTTTTACTGATGGAAATACAAGAACAGCTCAGTATGACGGACCTGATAAACTTTTCTTCATTGTAAACAATGCTACAAACAGAGAAGAATTAGGACCTATCACAGAGATTGAAAAAAACGACGGAAGACCAATTCCAGATGATTGCAGATATGTAGAAATAGATTGCACAGAACATCCAGAACTGTGTCAATTACGTGGGCCGGTAGTTGATGAAATGGAAGAAGATCATACTGGTGAAGCAACACCAACAGGAGCAACTAAGATTACAGGATATGCAGGATTTACATATCAAACACCTGTGCTACCATATCAGTTTTTACATGATGATCAAGTAACATTTGCCGAAGATGGCACACCAACTATTCCAGTCAAAGAACCTAGAGATTATATTATGGGTGTTGATGTTGGAAGAGACATTACTTGGGATGATGTTAGAGCAAAACGTAATCAATTCTTAAAAAATAGTGATAGTGAAATCACTGATGATATGCCTGCAGCACTGAGAACAGAGTGGGAAACATATCGTCAACGACTACGTGACTGGCCAACAGTAATGCAAAATGCAAATGTTCCGCCAATAATGGCGTACTATATGGAACCAATTCAAGTTGGTGCAGATCCAGAAACAGGAATGATTGATCCAGACTCAGATTCAATCGTAATGTAGTAAACAAATTTTAAAGCGAGTGTAACAGTAGTTGCATTCGCTTTTCCACCTCATTTGAAAAAACCTCAATAAATATCTTGTATAATCACTAATATGGTGTTATAATAAACACTATAAGGAGTTTTAATTTGACAAGATCTACAGCATTTTTTATTAACGGCGGAGCAGGAAGAGTGATATGTTCCTTGCCAGCATTTGAACTATATGAAAAAGAAAATCCAGACGATGACTTTATCATTGTATGTGAAGGTGGTATGGACTTTTATAAAGGACATCCTACTCTACACAATAGAGCATATGACCATTGGCATAAAGGATTATTTGAAGAACATATCAAAGATAGAAATTGTGTAACACCAGAACCATATAGGGTTTGGGAATATTACAATCAAAAATGTGATTTAGCACAAGCATTTGATATTGATATTAATAACAAAGGATTACGTAAAGTTGGTGATCCAAAAATATATGCTAACAAGCAAGAAATTGTACAAGCTGCAACCATTGTTGAAGAAATAAAACAAGGTACTGGTAAAGATAAAGTATTAGTAGTACAGCCATTTGGAAGAACAACCGAAACACACGGCGACTTTATTGTAGATCCAACTAGTAGAAGTTTTCAACTAAACAATATTGTAGATATTATTAACATACTAAAAAAAGAATACGCAATAATTATAATGAGCGAAATCCCAGTTCCGCTAGAAGAAACAGAAAATAAACAATATCCAGTAGCACAGCCACAAATACCAGATCTACGTATTTGGTCAAGTGTAATTGATGTAGCTGATCACTTTTTAGGATGTGATAGTTTGGGACAACATATGGTAAAAGCGTTAGGCGGAAGTGCAACTATTATAACAGGATCAACATATCCTATTAATATTTCTTACCCAGATGATCCTAAGTTTGATATTATAGACGTAGGTGACGGGAAACGTGTATATGCGCCAATACGTTTAACTATGGAAGAAGAACAAGATAGACACAACGATGAAGTTATGGAACTAACAACAAAACAAATAGATGAAATTTGTAATAGTGTAAGAAAACATTTAGGCAAAGGTGCAACAACAAAAGTACCTGAAACTAAAAAACAAATGTCTAAACTAGTACCAGGAAATGCAAATTTAGTTGGAGATAAAAAATAATGAGTCAATGGATTGCTGCAATTACAAGAGGACACAACGGAGGCGTATGTTTACTAAAAGATGGCGAAATTGTATTTGCTATTGAAGAAGAAAGATTAAGTAGACAAAAATATGATGGCGGTCCTTATGCGGCTATGGTTAAAATTTTAGATTACACTGACAAGATTGATTTTTTAGTTATTGCACATACTCAACCAGTTTCAGAAACAGCAGGCAAAGTAGACTTTACAGGAGACGATGTCTATACAGGACTTGCACGTAAACTAGGACTAATTGATAATAGTCCAAGCATAGATGTATTAAATCATCCACAAGTAGTTGACCTAAGTCATATACATCATAAACTACATGCCGCATGTGCATTTTACAGAAGCGGATTTGAAACAGCAACAGCAGTTATTGTTGACGGCGCTGGTACATTTATTCCTACACAAATGGACGGCTGGGATAATATGTTATACGAATTAGAAAGTATTTTTACATGTGAATACCCATATAATATAAAAACTATCTGGAAACACTTAGGTGGCAATGGCCCATTCAGAGCTGCATATGTTCCTAATATGACTAGTGAAAAGTTTGATGAAGAAGGCACACACGAAGTTATTATTGATGACGGAGCAGGCATTGTTAAAGCATACGAAGCTGTAACACAGTATTGCGGATTTAGTGCAATCGAAGCAGGTAAAACTATGGGATTATCACCGTATGGCAAACCTAATGCTAATATTCCTCCTTTATATCATAAAGCTGGCGGAGATTGGACCGTAGCAAATGCTAACTTAATTAGGCCAACTTATCCAAATGGTGCTTTAGTAAATGAAAACTTTTTTAAAGAATTACACACACCAGAAGGAACAATGCAAGACAAACTTGTTGATCTCGAAAATAGAAGAGATTTAGCATATGCATTACAAAGTGAAAGTCAAGAACAAGTACTCAAATTAATTTTAGATGCTGTAGAACGTACAGGCAATAAAAACGTTGTAGTAAGTGGCGGTTATGGACTTAACTGTGTTGCTAATTATTACTATTTAGACACCTTAAAAGATATGGATATTAATTTATATGTTGAGCCAGTATCTAGTGATGCAGGAACAGCAATTGGTGCAGCATTTATTGCATATCATCAAACATCGCAAAATAAAGAAGTACTACCATTTGGTGAAAGTTTATATTTAGGTTTGCCTTGTGATTATACAAGCGAACAAATAACTGCAACAGCTGAAAAATATAATGCTACGCTAGAAACAACAGATGTAGAATCAGTTGTAAAACTTATGTGCGATAAAAATATTGTAGCAATGTTTCAAGGACGTTCAGAATCAGGACCACGTGCATTAGGTAACAGAAGTCTTATGTACGATCCAACAGATCCTAACGGTAAAGATCATGTCAACAAAGTTAAACGTAGAGAATACTTCCGTCCGTTTGCTGGTACTATATTAGCAGAACATGCAGAAGAATGGTTTGACATGCGTGGAATGAAAGAATCACCGCATATGATGTATGCAATGAATTGCCAACCAGGCATTGGTGAAAAAATTCCTAGTATTATACATGTTGACGGCACATGCCGTATACAAACAGTAACAAGAGAACAGAATCCATTATACTATGACTACATTAATGAATTCTATAAACAGACAGGTGTTCCTATTATATTCAACACATCATTTAACTTAGGCGGAGAACCTTTAGTTGAAACATTAGATGATGCTTTTAGAACTCTTGCTAATAGTGACATTGAATATCTGTACATAGCAGAACACGGAATTTTAGCAAAGGTAGAAAATGTTAGTTAATGGAAAAGAAGCAAAAGACTTATCTGGAATAGATTTAGCACAGGATCAAATGATTGTTATTGATGATTTGTTCCCACAATATATTATTGAACACACGCATGACTTAGTGTTTAACGGTTACAATTGGTTTTATGGACACACAAGCAACTATCCGGAAAATCCAAAAACAGATGTAGGTGCTATACCAGATTGGCCGGAAGTTCCTGCATTCAAACAACAAATTTATCCTCCACAAAGTCCTACAGCAAGCGACTCAGTATGGAGCATGATTTATAATGCTGTAGCACAACTGATTCCATTTGAATTAGAAGTAGGTGAAATATTAGTTAACGGACAACAATTTATACACAATACTACACCACATTCTGATTGTGATTGTGACAACGGCATTAGTTGGATCTACTATGTAAACAGAGAATGGAAAGAAGAATGGGGTGGAGAAACTGTAATTCAATTAGACGGCGAATGGAAAAAAGTTTATCCTAAGCCAGGACGTGTTTTCTTATTCAAAGGAAAAATTCCACATCACGGAAATCCACCAAACGATTCTTACAAAGGATTACGTGCAACACTTGTGTACAAAACAATGAGAGCTCAACCATTACCAGCGGCCCAACCCTGGAGAACATAATGCGACACGAAATCTTTAGTGTTCCTGTATTCATAGACACTGTTGATTTAGAAAAAATTAACATAAGTGATGAAGAAACTGAGCCAACATGGCTTAGCGAAACACCTAGTACATTTACAAAAGAACATAAAATTGCACCCGAAACATTTGAATATCTAGTAAGCATTATTTCAAAAAACTTAGAACATTTAGTTGGACCTAATCCAAGATTTGGACCTATATGGCGTAACAAGTATAAAGAAACAGATTGGCAAGATATACACATACACCCAAATAGTGCTTGGAGTTTTGTAATATATGAAACTGTTGAAGAATCAAAAACTGTGTTTATGAATCCTATGTTTAAAGATATACAAAATCATTTAGGCACAAACGTTGAAGGGTTTCCTTTAGATTTTAGACCAGAATTAAAAACAGGAGATATAATTATATTTCCTAGTTTCTTAGAACATTATGTACGACCAGGATCTGTTGGAGCAACTATTAGTGGTAACATATATATGGACTACGAATGAAAGTATTAGTAATTGGCGATGTCATTATTGACAAATATATTTACGGCACATCTACACGTATTAGCCCTGAAGCCCCTGTACCTGTAATAACTTATATTGAAGAAAAAGAAACAAGTGGCGGCGCAGGACTTGTATACGAAAACTTAAAAAGTTTAGGTGTTGATGTAGAAATGTATGACACACTAGAAGATCATAGTGTAAAAACTAGGATTATTTGTGATGGGCATTACATAACACGTATAGACGAAGATAAAGATGCAGACTCAAATGCTGTGCTACAAAGAATAAAACAAGCAGACTTTTCAGCCTATGATATTGTTGTTCTAAGTGATTACGACAAAGGCACATTAGACAATGCTAAAAAAATTATAAAGCATATTAATAAATTTAATTGTAAAGTAATTGTTGATCCAAAACGCTATGCACACGACTACGAAGGTGCTTGGTTAGTTAAGCCTAACAACAGTGAATATACTAAGTTTGAGTTTGATGAATGGCAAGGCAATATTATTACTACTGATGCAGGACATAGTGTAAGTGCAACAATAGATGATAAGGAATATACTGTACCTGTTAATAACCTAGAAGTAGCAGACGTAACAGGCGCAGGTGATTGTTTTATGGCTGCATTTGTTTATAGTTTGACAAAGAATTATACACATAAAAAATGTTTAGAAATTGCTGTTAAAGGATCAACTGAAAGTGTCAAACATGCAGGTACATATATACTCAAACAAGAGGATGTAGAAGATACTGTAGTGTTTACTAATGGTGTGTTTGATATACTACATATTGGTCATTTAAAGCTTCTTAGACACGCTAAAACGCTTGGAAATAGACTTATAGTGGGTATTAACAGCGATAGTAGTGTCAAGCGGTTAAAAGGCGATTTAAGACCCATTAACGGAGAAGACACCCGCAAGGAAAGCCTCTTAGAGCTTGGTTTTGTAGATGAAGTTATTGTGTTTGAAGAAGATACACCTTTAGAAGCAATTACCAAATTAGAGCCAGATATTATAGTCAAAGGCGGCGACTATACGTTTGATACTGTAGTAGGAAACCATCTTGCCAAGGTTGTTATTTTTCCTACAGTTGAAGGACATAGCACAACAAGGATGATAAATGATTTATGATATTTTACCTACTAAAGTATATGTAAAGCAAGCAGAAAAATTTGATGCTATACAAAAAGAAGTTGAAACAGCTATAGCTAAAAGTGAGTTTGGTTATCAACCCGAGTGGGGCAAAACTGTAAAATTAAGTAACTTTAAAGATTGGTCAAATTGCATTATTGATCGATGTGAAATGACATCTTTAAAAGAAGAGATATATAATTCAGTATGTGATTATGCACAGCGCGAATTGCGTTACGTATGTAATTCTTGGATAGCAAAATATGATAAAGGAGACTATGCACAAATACATAGTCATTATCCTGCAACATATTCGGGGTGCTACTATTACGACATTGGCGACATTGATAGTTGTCATTTCTTTTTCGATAATGATTATAATAGATGCCAGTTAGCTGTTGAAAATGGACATATCATTATTTTTCCAAGTCATTTAAAACATGGGGTTACTACTAACGAAACAGATAATTCAAAATTTACTGTTGCATTTAATTTAGCTGTGTATTAAGGGATTAACATGAAGATATTAATAACAGGACATAAAGGATTTATAGGACAAAATATGATGTCTTATTTAGAATCTAAACACGAAGTTGCAGGCTATGATTTTAATCCAGAACAATTACCTTTGGTAAAAGACTATGATTGGGTTATACACCTAGGAGCAATTAGTAGTACAACTGAAACTGATGTTGACAAAGTTATATTACACAACTACGAATTTACTAAATGGCTCTATAATCAATGTAATGCTTATAAAGTAAACATGCAATATGCATCAAGTGCAAGTGTATATGGCGATACTAGACACTTTACTGAGTCTGGTCCTAGTGATCCAAAAAGTCCATATGCTTGGAGTAAGTATTTGTTTGATAGATGGATAGGCGGAATGAATCCACAAATTACAATACAAGGATTTCGTTACTTTAATGTTTATGGCCCTAACGAAGATCACAAAGGTGAACAAGCAAGTCCTATACATAAGTTTACACAACAGGCAAAAACTGGTAAAATTAAATTATTTGAGAATAGTGAGAATTACAAGAGAGACTTTGTATGCGTAAGTGATATATGCGAAGTGCATGAAAAAATGCTTGACATTAATGAAAAAGGTGTATATAATATAGGGACTGGAACTGCTATTAGTTTTCAACAAGTTGCTGACTTAGTTGCAAATAAGTATAATTCTAACATTGAATATATACCTATGCCAGATAACTTAAAAGGCCAGTACCAAGAATACACATGTGCTAACTTAGATAGTTTAAGTACAGTAGTAAAGCACAAATTTAAAAGTGTAGAGGAGTATGTAAATGGATGTTAATTTAATTATTACAGATGATTTCTTAGCAAATCCTGACCATGTCAGAGAGCAGGTATTGAAAATTCCTTTTGATCGAACCGGTGGGTTTCCGGGTGTACGAAGTGACGGAGCCGACGAAGAATACCAAAGATATGTTCAACAAAAAATAACAGCAATAATGGGTGTTAAAATTGATAGTTGGAAAATGGATAGTTTTTCTTTTCAGTTATGCACTGAGGACGTTGAAACTTGGGTACACAAAGACAAAGATGCTCAATGGGCAGGTGTATTATATCTTACACCAAACGCTCCGCAAGAAGCAGGAACAGGAATATTTACTGAAACCAAGCCAGGCGAATTTGAACTACAAGATGCTATTGCTAACAAATATAATAGACTAGTACTATATCGAGGAGATTTATTACATCGTAGTTTGTTATCCGGATTTGGTAATAGTATTGAAACAGGAAGATTAACACAAGTATTTTTCTTCGATATTGATGGCGATCCCGGAGGCGGATGGGAATGATTGTAAATGGAAAAACCCAAGGCATGTGGCCTACTTGGATGTATGAAGCCAAAGTAGAAACACACGAAGAAATTTATAAAGAGTTTTCGCCTTGTTTAGACGATGACAGCTTCTTTGAAGATACATGGATATATGGCAGTTGCCGTAGTAGTATTAGAAGCAAAAAAAATGATGCTCTGCCTTGGCAAGTATTTTTTGAAAACATTAGACCGTATACACAACAGTATTTTGATGATATGCAACCTATGATGCCATATAGTATCAGTTGCGAAGAGTTTTGGGTAAACACTTACAAAGAACACGACTATCAAGAAATACACGACCATGCATTTCCTGGACGTACAATAAGTGCTGTATATATTTTAGAATTACCTGAAGGTGATGACATTGGCGGACAATTAGTTCTAGACTGTCCAAACTATAATATTATACAGTCGTCAGGAATGGAGCAAATTTTTAATCAATGGCAATACCAAAGATTTATTCCTGAGCTAGAGCCGGGCAAATTAATATTATTCCCCAGTTGGATACCACATTATGTTTTACCTAACAAAACAAACAAAAGGCGTGCTACTATAGCAGCCAATTTTAAAATAGAGGCGGCAACACATGACGAAACTGAACGGCTTAGTTGAAAAAGGTTGGGGTAGCGAAACAATATTTGCCACCAATGATTTATATTGCGGTAAACTACTAAATTTTAATCAAGGCGCCAAATTTAGCATGCATATGCACAAAGAAAAAGATGAGACATGGCATGTGCTAAGTGGTAGCTTTATATTGAAAACAATAGATACAACTACAGCAGATACTAATGTTGAAACACTAAATGCAGGAGATACAAAACATATTCCTCCTATGTTACCTCATCAACTTATGTGTGTAGAAGCAGGTTCTATTATTGAAGTAAGCACACCCGATAGTGTTGAAGATAATTATAGAGTTGAAAAGGGTGATAGCCAAAATGTCTAGAACATTGTTTATTGGTTGTAGTCATACTATGGGTTACCAAGGATTTCTTTCTGGTAGAAACAAAGAAGAATCTACTCAACCTAATACATGGGGAACTAACAACTATGCAGAATTTTACAGTAAAAATAATAATAAAAAATGTGTAATTATGGCAAGTGCTGGTACAGGAAACAGATCTTATCCTAGATTTTTAGCACACGCATTTAATACATACGATGACATTGACGAAGTTTTTATACAAAGTACATACTGGGGTAGATTCCCTATTGTTATTAATCCGGATCTAAATCCTACAGAAATATTTCCTGTAGATTTTTTCTTACAAAAAGATTCAAGTGACGAACTTGCTGATAGGTGGAGTATAGCATTGAGTGTAGATAACAAATATCTTGAACATTATCATAAACCTCAACCACAGGATTGGGAAATGTTTCCATACAATAGAGATACATTGCCTTGGGTATCTGAACCTGATACAAGACGTAGTTCTCATATGTATTTTCAAATGTGGCATTATCAAAATACACATTTAGAACAAGAAGATTATTTTAAAGATATTGCTATTTGTGATAGTATTTGTACTAATAACAATGTACCAATGTACGTCTGGAATATCAATAATAGATGTTTTATACCAAAAGAAACAGGTAACTACTATACACAATTAAATAAAACAAAGTTTGCCAGTCAAAATGCCGAAACATTCTTTAATAAGAAGTTTGAAACATTAGACGGTGAACATTATACTGAAGAAGTACATAAACAAATTGCTGAACAGTATATACCAATGCTAAAGGAACAATAAAATGGAATTTACAGGAATAGAAGAATACCCAAACATATTTGAAAAAGAATATTGTGAAGAGATTATAAAACATTTTAATGTTATGGCACAGAGAGAAGTTGTTCGTCCTAATCATGGCGAAGCAAGTAGTGACGATAGAGTAGTTTTTGATTGGGCGCATACACAAAATCAATATCATTACGACTTTGGGTTATGTGATTATTTTTATAAAAAAATGCACGAAGTTTACACTACACAATATATAGAAAAATATACAATGCTAAAACAAAGTGAACAACATAGTCCGAAAGGGATGAGTGTGCAACGCACACGGCCGCATCAAGGATATCACGCCTGGCATGCTGAAGCATCAGATCAAAGTAGTAGCACAAGAGTTGTTAATTACATGTTATATCTTAACGATGTTGACGAAGGCGGCGAAACAGAATTCCTATATCAAGGCAAAAAAATAGCACCTGAACAAGGTAAAGTTGTAATTTTTCCTTGTGGTTTCACATTTCCTCACAGAGGTAATCCTATATACAAAGGTGAAAAATATATTATAACAGGTTGGTATACCTATGATAGATAAACATAAAGTTGTAACAGCAGCTCCTACACTTCCAACACAATGCGTAATTGGTTTAGATAGAGACGGGGTTATTAATAGAGATTTAGGTACATATGTAAAGTCAGCAGATCAATTTGAGCCTATTGAAGGAAGTTTAGAAGCTGTAGCAAAATTACGTAGACTAGGACATCGTATTGTAATACTTACAAATCAAGGGGGTATTGCTAAGGGCGTATTAACAAACGAACAAGTTGAATCAGTACACGAACACATGCTAAACTTATTTGGTGAAGCAGGTTGTCCTAGTATTGAAGGCATATACTACAGTGAAAGTAGTTTAAAAAATGATATGTTTGCAAAGCCGAATGCAGGCATGTTCAAACGCTGTGCAAAAGAAATAAAAGGGGTGAAATGGTCTCGAGGATTTTACGTAGGTGATAAAATGAGTGATCTAAAGGCTGCTATGAAAGTTGGTGCTAGGCCTGTACTCGTAAGAACAGGTTATGGTCTAGAAACTGAAAAACAGCTAAATAAGTATACATACAAGGAAATTAAAAAGAAAACCTATGTATTTGACAGTTTAGCTGACTTTGCAGATCAGTTATAATAAATATATATGTAATTTTTATAGGAGAAATATATGCCATATGCAGTTAAAAAACCACATCCAAGTAAAGAGGGTGTAATGCTTTATCATACTTGGGATCCAGACGGAGATGGATACGAAGAAATTCGTAAATTTCCAGACGAAGCAAAAGCAAATGAATTTGCAGCTTTGCACTCAGGTGCGGTAGTAGAAACAATTGGTTATGAAATTGACCAAACAGACGACATGATAGCTGAAAGATATGCACAGTCGATTGATCCAGCAAGACCAGAAGGTAGTGTTACTCTTACATCTAATAGTGAAGCAGAACATAAATTTGAAGCTGGTGCAATTACAGCATTTACAGCTCACGGCATTTTAGGTTAAGGATTAATCTATGGTCTTACCTGTAGCTCCCGTATTCGATAGAGTTAGATTAGTACCACGCCCGAACGATTTTTTAAACAGAAACGTTGGTGCAAGTGGCGAGCTTTTCTACGAAAAAGAAACAAAAACCTTAAGAGTTTATAATGGACTTAGTCGAGGCGGCTTTGAAATAGTTAGCCAAGATAGGTTACGTGTTAATGCGGCTAATGCCGAAGTTGCTACAGTAAAATACAATGTTACAATTGGTAATGACGGCGTAAGTAACAAATATATATTTAATGCGGGTGCAGAATATGCACCTGAATTAAGTTTTGTTGTAGGATATACATATCTTTTTGATCAATCAGACCAAACAAATTTATACTATCCAAACGCAGAAGGCGGTGCAATAAACCAGCATCCACTAAACTTTAGTGCAGATAATGTAAACGGAGTATTAGGCGGCGGTACAGCATATTTAGAAGGTGTAGTTTATAAACTAGAAGGATTAGAAGTTTCACAAGCTCTTTACAACAGTAATTTTTCACGTGCAGTAAAACGGGAAGTACAGATTACTGTTACATCATCAACTCCTACAGCATTATACTATTGGTGTACACAGCATCTTAATATGGGTTCTACTATTGAAATAGGAGCACCTGGGGCAGGAAGCGGCGCAAGTTTAGAAGTAAGTGATACGGCTCCAGAAAATCCTAATGCAGGCAGTATTTGGTACAACAGTACATCAGGATTTTTATATGTTTACATAGAAGACGCAGACAGTAGTCAATGGGTACAACCTGTTGCAGGTAATGTATTCAGCGGAGCGTTTACAGACTTAACAGCTACGCCAACAACACTTGCAGGGTACGGCATTACAGATGCGGCATTGTCAACAGACATACCAACAAGTTTAACAGACTTAGGAATATCTGATGGTAGTGCGACACAAGTACTTACTACAGATGGCGCAGGAAACTTTACATTTGAAGATGCCGCAGGCGGATCATCATTTGATCAAAATTTAAACACAACTGACAGTGTAACTTTTGCAAGTATCAGTTCACCTACTTTTTTAAATAGCGGAACTGGTGTTACTAATCTAACAAGTGCAAGTACTTTAACATTACAAGCAGTAGACGCTGTAGTTGTAACAGGTGCTCCTTTTAGATTACCAAGTTTTACAAACGCACAACGAGATGCACTTACAGCAAGTAACGGTGATATGATATACAACACCGAAGATAATAAAATTCAATCTTACATTAATGGAGTATGGCGCAGATTAGACGATTCGGGAATAGTGTAATATGGAAAAAGAATACGTAGTAATTGTAAAAGCCGATGTTGATCTTGAAGCCTTTGATGCCGAAGTAGCAGCTGATACAGGTGCAGG
>VMHT01221684.1_pt1 | contig 40518 bp, 73 predicted proteins | sample 4693611 | NCBI WGS metagenome assembly VMHT01 (sample SAMN12280063, study PRJNA550983) | marine metagenome | isolation source: seawater sampled from same location over 5 years 0.02-0.2 micron viral filtrate | place: USA: collected off the coast of southern California halfway between the port... ...
AAAGTTTAAACAGTTTGTTGAAATATACGAAGAGACTTCATTAGATGAAGCACTCAACGTTCAACAACGTATGAAATTAAAACAATCCTTGCGTAGAAACAAAGCTAAGATCCAATTGGGTCGAAGACGTGCTGCGCGTAAGATGGCATCCGCAGAAGTTCTTAAAGGTCGGGCTCATAAACAAGCTAAAAATCTAATTGTTAAGAAAATTCTGAAGAATAAGCAAAAAGGTGACTTATCTTACGGTTCAAGGGTTAACTTAGAAAAACAAGTAGCAAAGCGCAAAGGTGCTATTCTACGTTTGGCTAAGAAACTTCTTCCCAAAGTAAGACAAAAGGACCGCACTAAGCTTCAAAATAAGGGGAAGTAGAGTGCAGTTCAAGTCATTTACACAATACGTCACTGAAGAAACTAAAGACCTAACTGTTGCTTGGGGTAGATATAATCCTCCAACAATTGGTCATGAAAAGCTATTTGCTGCTGTAAATAAGGTAGCTTCTGGTAACAGTTTTAGAATATACGCATCTCAAACAAATAAGCCAAAGACAGATCCCTTGGACTATAAGACCAAGGTTAAGTATCTCCGTAAAATGTTTCCAAGATATGCAAGGTCAATCATGTATGCACCTAAGGTTCGTACTCTATTTGATCTGCTTACAACATGTTATGATGAAGGCTTTACAAGATTAACAATTGTTGCTGGTTCTGATCGTGTGAAAGAATACGAAGTACTTGCAAACAAATATAATAATAGAAAAGGCCGCCATGGTTTTTATAATTTTGATGGTGGTATTAATGTAGTATCAGCTGGTCAAAGAGATCCAGATGGTGAAGGCGCTTCTGGTATGTCAGCCTCTAAACTTAGAGCAGCTGCAGCTGATAACGACTTTCAAGCGTTTTCAAATGGAATGCCAAAAGGATTCAAAGATGCTCAAAAGCTTTTCAATGATGTTCGTAAAGGCATGGGTCTTAAAGAATCATACGACTATCGTTCACATATTCAATTAGAGTCAGTATCCAAAAAAAGAGAAGAGTATGTAAATGGAGAACTCTATAAAGAAGGTGATCTGGTTGTTGTAAAAGAAAATGATCAAATTGGTACTGTCCTTTTTTGCGGCTCTAACTATGTATTAGTAGAAATGAATGGTGGTAAATACCGTAAATGGATTAATGATATCGAACGTCTGCCTGATGCTATGCAAGTAGAAGGTAAAGAAGATCCAGATATTGGTGATAAGAAAGGCTCACAACCTGCAATATATCACAAAGGACTGAAAAAATCTACAAAGCAAAAAAGAGATGCTCAGTTCAGAAAACAAGCTAAAATGGATGATGACGATCCTTCTGCATATAAGCCAGCACCTGGTGATAAAGAAGCAAAAACAAAACCATCTAAGCACACTAAGAAATTTAAGCAAATGTATGGTGAACAACAAGTTGACCGTGCTAAAGATAAAATTGAACGAGAAAAGAAACGTGATGCTGATAAACATGATCGCATGTTAGATCGTGCACGTATTCGTGACACACTTAAAAAGAATAGGGAAACTAATGCAAAGTCTTAAACAGTATATCTCAGAAAATGCTACAGCTGGCCTGAAGAAAAAAGCTGAAAAATCAGGTATGCCAATTGGTATATTGCGTAAAGTCTATAATCGTGGTATGGCAGCTTGGAAAACAGGTCATCGTCCAGGAACTACTCCACAACAATGGGGTATGGCAAGAGTAAATTCATTTGTAACAAAATCCTCTGGAACATGGGGTAAGGCAGATAAAGATCTTGCCGCTAAAGTAAGGGGAAGCTAATGAAATCGTTTTTTAAGTTAACAGAAGAGCTCAATGAAGCAAAAGATGAGTTCAAACCACATAAGATGTATGATCCAGAAACTGGTAAAGCATATGATGCTGATACAGAAGCTGATCATCTAAAGTATAAAAAAATGGGTTACACCCATGAAAAGCCAGAAGTCAAAGAAGGTTTCTCACCAAAAGAAATCAAGATGGCTATTGGTATCGCATCTGATCCACGTTATAAAGGTGGTAATATGACGGGTGCTGTAAGAGCTATTGATAAGATCAAAAAAGGTCTATCTGGTCATAAGCAAGTCATGGCAGTTCTTAAACGTCAGAATGAAGATATCGAAGAAGCTATGAGCCCAAAAGAAAAGGCGGCACATGATAAAGCTATGGCTGACTTTAAGAAGCGTGGTGGTAAGATTAAAAAACTTAAGCCAGGATATGCTCAAGGTTGGACTGGTAAAGATGATTTTGGTACTGGTCAAAAAGGCATGCTTAGTAAATCTGATACTAGCAAATTTGGTACTAAGAAAAGAGTTAAATCTATGCGGGCTCATGTTGAAAATACAGAGCTTGATGAGAAAGTCTATTCAAAACCAGCTAAACTAGATCCTGCAATTGCTAAAGATCCTAAAGTAAAGGCTGCTCAAAAAGCACATGCTAAAGGTGATTGGGATGGAAACGTAGATAAAGAAGGTAATGCTGTTGTTCATGTAAAAGGTAAACCACATACTGTTACTGTTCAAATGGAATCTATGAATGAAGCTACTAATATGTTTACTGATGACCGTGTAGGTTTTCAAATTGATCGATTTGCAATGGGTCAGGGTAAAGTAGGTTTTCAAATTAACTATGGTAAAAAGCTTGGACGATATATTCAGGTACCAATGGATGATATGAAACGTGTTATTGCTCAAATGACAAAGGCTATGAAAGCTAAAATCTAATGAAGTCTTTCTTTGAATATTATGAGATTGGTACAGATGCTTACACTAAGTATACTAAAAAGCATACACCAGGTCAAAGTGTCAAAGAAGGCGAAGGTAAATATAAAGGTGAAACGTGGGAGCAAGGATACAAACGTAGAGTTGTAAAGACCACAGATCCTGAGCATAAAGAAAAAGGCTATAAGTGGAGAATCAAAGGTAAAGAAAGACCTAACATTTCTATTAAGCTTTATAAATCGAAGCCTTCACAGGCTGAATATAATAAACAAATGAAGAGGGTAGCGGGACATGAGTTCGGTGGATAAATTTAAGTCTTATAACGAAAAAGAAATCGATAAGATTTGCGAAGACTGTAATATCTATGATGATCTCATTGTAGAAGCTGCAGAGTACAAGGGGCGTAAAGTTAAGTTAAATGATCCAAGTCGATCATCTGACGGTAAAAAGAAATTCTATGTCTATGTCAAAAACGATAAAGGGAATGTGATTAAGCTAGGATTTGGTGATCCAAATATGGAAATCAAACGCGATGATCCAGCACGTAGAAAGTCATTTCGTGCACGTCATAACTGCGACAATCCAGGACCTAAATGGAAAGCTAGGTATTGGTCTTGTTATCAGTGGAGAGCTGGTAGTAAGGTTGATAATTAAATGTAATGCAAATTAAGCAGGAATTAGACATGGCAGCAGAACAGCAAAATGCGCTTCGATTAGATCGCATTGAAGAAAAGATTGATCGACTAACTGATGCTATGGTATCTATTGCCCGTGCTGAGGAGAAAATTAACGGTTTGCAAGACGATCATGATAAGATGTATGAGCGCATCAATAAGTTGTCTGTTAAGTTAGACGAAATAAGCTCAAAGGTAGATGAAAATTCAAGGACAGTGGAATTCATCCACAAGCTGTTCTGGGTCTGTATTGTATCAATTGCTGGTGCAATCGCCGCAAATCTATGGATGTTAAACTAGGAGAAGCCAAAATGTCATTAGACAAAGAACTTATGGATGTGGCTCAGGCTTATCTGAGCATGCATGAAAAAACTAAAACTGAGGATGCATCTAACGATAAATCCGATGATGGAGACGGTATGGATAAAGTAGATCCAAAGGCTGTCAAAAAGAAATTTAAGGATCGTAAAGATAAAGACATCGATAATGATGGCGATACTGACGATTCAGACGAGTACCTTCACAAGAAGCGTCAAGCCATTTCTAAAAATGAAGGCAAGCGTGGATTCATTATGGCCGCTAAAGCTGCTAAAGAAAAAGGTGAAAAAGAGTTTGTATTTGCAGGTAAGAAATATAACTGTGAAGATGCTCTTAAAACAGAGGCTGTTGAAATTGAAGTAGACGACAAGTCAGATGCTTCACCTGAAATGGATAAAAAAGACGACGATAAAAAGAAGAAAAAGAAAACAGATCCTAAAGTATCTAAAGCCAAAGACGATGATGAAGGTGATGCAACTGAGCAAAAGGAAAGTGTTGATACTTCTCCTGCTGGTGAAAGCCCAGCTGCTAAACGTGCATCAGTTCGTGATAAAGGCGTACTAGATATGTTACGTAGTAAAACTGCAGAAAAGCGTCGTGACGAAGACAAGCAAGACGGAACAAATGCAGTTAAGGCCGCTCCAACACGGCCGGGTGATTCCAAAGTTGGAGAAAAAGCAATGAAAAAATTTAAGGAAATGAGGTAAATTATGGTAAACAAACCAGGTTGGCTTGAAGAAGCTATTGCAAAACCCGATGGATATTACACTGTTGATGGTGAAAAACTAAAGGGTGTCATGTTAACTCCACAACAAGTAGATGAATGGAATGGAACATCAGCACCAGCTGCAGATCCAGAGCCTGAAATGCTTGTTGAAGCTCCTACAGCTGCGGCAGATCTAAATGAAATGTCAAAGCGTGAGCTTGAAGATCTTGGCCGTGAACATGGTATTGAACTTGATCGTAGAGAGTCAAAATCTAAACTAGTTGCAAAGATGAAAAAACTAGTTGAGTAGTCATCTAGGTTAATAAATAGACTTATATAAGTTTATAACCTAGGTGAAAAAGAATGAAAATATTTGAAGAGTTGAATGATGATAACTGGATGATGTATGCATCTAAGTATTATAGAAACGTTCAATGTACAAGCGTAGAAGAATTTTATGATGATCTACAAAGGTTTAAGTATCTTAAAAGACTATTCAAAAGATACTTGAATAATGATGATTTGCAAGAGAGGTTAATACTGAATCATATTATTGTACTCAATAATGTATTTGGTATTGAAGAGACCAATAAGATGCTCTTCTATAAAATAGATAAGGATCAATGGCCTATTCTTAAAACCTTTCTAGTGTATCTAAACTTTTTAAGTGAAGATGCATATGTAGAGATTCCGTTAGATCAAAACATAATAAAGGTATTAAGGGCAATCTAAATGGGTATTATATCAAGAGCAGCTGATTTATACTACACATATAAGTTTCTTAAAACTCTAGTTACAGACTGGGAGGACATGGAAGCTTATAAGTTAGGTGTAATTGATGACAATGGTAAATTCCTATTGAAGGGTAAACAACTGACATCCGATCAAAAAGATTCTTTTACTGTCTTTCACCGCTTGGTCTTCAATCTCAAACGTATTATGCAAAAAGTACCGTTTGGTAAATCTAAACTTGCTTCATATGCAGCAGCTCTCTTTCTATTAAGAGAACATACTGGCATGTCTGAAGAGCAAATTGCAAAAGCTCTTGATGAGGCTGGTGTTGATATAGATTCCTTTCTTCCAGAAGAAACACGATGGAACATACAACCTGATAAATCATTATCACCTGGCGTGTATGTCTTAGAACAAGACATGGCTTCTCCTAGTACGGGTGATATGATTTATCGTAAAGGAACTAAAATAACTGTTGCAGAAAACACAAAACCTTGTGGTTCTGTGTTTGGAGAACTTATATATAATATCAGACATGTTGATACAAAGACTAATTTATACGTAACAGCATCGGATATACTAAGATGAAAAAATTTAATGCATGGATAGAAGAAGGCGGTCTCTGGGATAACATACGTAAGCGTAGAGAATCTGGAAAGAGAAGGCGTAAAAAGGGTGAAAAAGGCGCACCTACCGCAGATGCAATAAAGTCCGCGCAAAAAGAAGATGCACCAGCCAATGCAATAGCACACGGCGGTGTTGATATGAACCCAACGGGACAACCTCGTAAGATGGATAAAAGAATGAAGTATCATCCTGAGAAAGTTTACCGTAGATCGAGAGGATAATATGCTATCAATTTTAGGATCTTTGTTAGGCTTTGCGGGTTCTGCCGCGCCAGCAGTTATGGATCATTTTAAGACAAAGCAGAACAATGCATTAGAATTAGATAAGATGCGTTTACACGCAGAGCTCCGTAAAGAGGGCTACGACTATGATATGAAGATGTTTGATAAACAAGCTGCAGACAACGAGCACCAGCGACTAATCGAACATGATATATCAATTAATAAATCAACAGGTATTATTGCCGGTCTACAGAAGTCTGTACGTCCAGTTATTACATATGCTTTCTTTGGTTTATTTGCTACTATTGAAGTAACATTGTTAATGAATGCTATAGAAAATGGTACTCCATTTAATGAAGCTGTGACATTACTATGGGATGACGATACTAAAGCTATTTTTGCTGCTATTATCTCATTCTGGTTTGGTTCGCGTGCTATCGATAAAGCTCGTTCAAGTCAAAAATAAACCTTTACAATTCAACTTATTTGTGATATAATATATCTACAAAATGAGATAACGGAGTAGTCAATGAATAATCAGATTATGGTAACAAAGCGTAATGGACGAGGCAAAGAACCCTTTGACCTAGAAAAAGTCCATAAGGTTTTGGAGTGGGCCACTGACGAGATATCGGGAGTATCAATCAGTGAGATAGAATTAAGATCTAATATTCAGTTGTATGATGGTATAAAAGCTTATGATATTCATGAGCTTCTTATCAAATCAGCAGCTGAGCTTATTAGTGAAGCAACTCCCAATTACCAATATGTAGCAGCAAGACTTATTAACTATAAACTACGTAAAGAAGTATATGGTCAATTTGAGCCTTGGTTGTTTAGTCATATTGTAGAAAAGAATATTGAAAGAGGTGTATATGACGCTGACTTTCTTAATAAATTTAACGATGAAGATTTACAAAAGCTAGAATCGTTCATCAATCACAGCCGCGATAATGACTTCACTTATGTGGGCATGGAGCAATTTCGTAGCAAGTACCTAGTCCAAGACCGTAACACTAAAAAATGTTATGAAACTCCACAAGTATTATATATGATGATTGCAGCAACTCTGTTTGCAGACTACGGCAAGGATCGCATGAAGTGGATAAAAGACTATTATGACGCTATTTCTCAATTTTATATTTCATTACCTACTCCCATTATGGCAGGTCTACGTACCGAAACGAGGCAATTCTCGTCCTGCGTTCTTATTGAGGCCGGTGATTCTCTTGATTCGATTAATTCAACAAGTACTTCAATTGTTCGTTATATTTCAAAGAAAGCTGGTATTGGCATTGGTTCTGGTTCTATTCGTGCTCTTGGCAGTCGTATACGCGACGGTGGGATCGTTCACACTGGGCTTATTCCCTTTCTAAAATACTTTCAAGCAGCTGTTAAATCTTGCTCCCAAGGCGGAGTAAGAGGTGGTGCTGCTACAGTATATTTCCCATTGTGGCATTTAGAGTTTGAGAATCTTGTTGTATTGAAAAACAATAAAGGTACTGAAGAAACTCGTGTAAGACAAATGGACTATGGGTTTCAATTAAACAAGCTTATGTATGAGCGTCTATTAGGTGGTGGTGATATTACGTTCTTCTCACCTAGTGATGTTCCTGGCTTGTACGACGCTTTCTATGCTGATCAAGATGAATTCAAACGTCTTTATGAGATGTATGAAAAAGACGATTCTATTCGTAAATCATCTATTCCAGCTATGGAAGTATTCTCTCAACTAATTACAGAACGTAAAGATACCGGTAGAATTTATATTATGAATGTTGATCATGCGAATGATCACGGGTCATTCATCCCTGAAAATGCACCTATTCGCATGAGCAATCTCTGCTGTGAAATTGATCTACCAACAAAGCCTTTGTCATCAGCCGACGATGAAGAAGGTGAAATATCATTATGTACTTTATCAGCTATAAACTGGGGACTAATAAATGAACCAAAAGAATTCCAAAAGTACTGCACTCTTGCAGTACGTGCTCTTGATTCGCTCTTGGATTATCAAGATTATCCGGTGGCGGCAGCTTATCGAAGCACTATGGACCGGCGCCCTCTGGGTGTTGGCATCATTAACTTGGCATACTTTTTGGCTAAAAGAGGACTTAAATATGATCAAAACTCGCTTAACACAATTGATGAATATGCTGAAGCATGGAGTTACTACCTTATTAAAGCTAGTGTGGAACTTGCTGAAGAGCGTGGCTCGTGTCTTAAAAGCACTGATACCAAATATCATCAAGGTTTATTTCCAAAAGATACTTACAAAACGGAAGTAAATGAACTGGTGAAACACAAAGAACGTATGCCATGGAAGTCACTTAAAAAGAAAGCGCTTCAATATGGCATACGTAACTCTACTCTGATGGCTTTAATGCCAGCTGAAACTTCAGCTCAGATATCTAATTCAACTAATGGTATTGAACCACCTCGTGCTTTGGTATCATATAAACAATCTAAAGATGGTGTAATGGCTCAGGTAGTACCTGGCTATCATCACTTAAAGAATAAATACGATCTGTTATGGGATCAACCTAATCCATCGGGTTATCTCCAGATCATGGCTGTTTTACAGAAATATATAGATCAAGGTATTTCAGTCAATACGTCATATAATCCTGAAAAATTCGAAGACAATAAAGTACCTATGTCTCAGATGATTACGGATCTAGTGACGTTCTATAAGTACGGTGGAAAGCAATTATATTATAACAACACATATGATGGATCAGGTGAAATGACAGATGCTCATGTAGATCTACCAAGCGAATTCGAAGACGACGAAAATTGCGACAGTTGTGTTATTTAGAAAGGAAATCAAATGTCAGTATTCAAACAAAAAACTAAATCCCATATAGAGTCGCAGATGTTTTTCGATGAAAACGTAGATGTTGCACGATATGACATGTTAAAGTATCCACAATTGGATAAGATTACAGATAAGATGCTAGGATTCTTTTGGCGTCCAGAAGAAGTGGATGTATCTAAAGACCGTAGTGACTTTGCAAATCTTACAGTGCATGAAAAGCATATCTTTACATCTAATCTTAAACGTCAGATCCTATTGGATTCTGTCCAAGGCCGTGGTCCAACTGAAACATTAATGCCTATTGCATCTCTTCCAGAGATCGAGCCATTAGTACAGACTTGGGCTTTTATGGAAACAATCCATAGCCGTTCATATACACATATCATTCGTAACGTATATCCTAATCCATCTATTGTATTTGATAAGATGCTGGATATTAATGAAATTGCTGATTGTGCAAAGGATATTTCTAAGTACTATGATGAGTGTATTGACTATTGTAAATGGTGGTCTCTATTAGGTGAAGGCATTCATACTGTAAACGGTGACAAGTTTCAGATTGATAAATTAGAAATGAAACGTAAACTATGGATGGCGCTTAATTCAATTAATGTATTGGAAGGTGTTAGGTTCTATGTATCCTTTGCTTGTTCTTGGGCGTTTGCTGAACTTAAACGCATGGAAGGTAATGCTAAGATTATTAAGTTTATTGCAAGGGATGAGAATACTCACTTAGCAGCAAGTCAAACTATTCTTAAAACTTTACCTAAAGAAGATCCTGACTTTGCAGCAATTAAAGAGGAAATGGAACCACAAGTAACTAAGATGTTTGTTGATGCTGTAGATCAAGAGAAAGTATGGGCCGACTATCTGTTTAAAGATGGTTCTATGATTGGCCTTAATGCTAATCTCCTATATAGCTATATCGAATGGATTGCAGCCAAACGTATGAAAGCACTTGGTATCACCTCACCATATTCTACACCACAGGCAAACCCATTGCCATGGACAGAAAAATGGATTGGTGGTGGTAATGTACAAGTTGCACCTCAGGAAACTGAAATTAGTTCATATGTTATTGGTGGCGTGAAACAAGATATGGATAATGAAATGCTGAAAGGAATGAGCCTATAATGAAAATAGAATTAATTACTAGACACGAACCACCATGTGTCTATTGTGAAAGTGCAAAAGGATTCTTAGAAAATCGAAAGCACGAATATAAGGAAACAGTTGTTGGTCGAGATATTACAAGAGAGCAACTAATGGAACGGTTTCCTACTGCAAGATCTTTCCCTGTTGTGGTGATTGATGATAGACCGATTGGAGGGTTTCAACAACTCAAAGATTATTTCCTATCAGCTGCTGTTTCAGGGATGTCACTATGAACGAATGTTGGTCTTGTAAAGCTAAATTTCAAGTTAAGTTTGATGATGAAGATCAAACAATAGCATTCTGTCCTGCCTGTGGAGAAGAAATGTTCGAAGAGATAAATATATCTGAAGGGCATTTTATCGTAGACGACACAGGTGAAGAAGAGTGGGAATGAATTGGTACTATAAAGACGTAGAATACACCGAAACCCCAGAAGAATATCATGGCTTTGTATATGTCATAACTGAACTAGATACAGGAAAAATGTATGTTGGGAAGAAATTCTTTTGGAAACCTAAAACACTTCCAATTACCAAGACCAGAAAGCGACGAGTTAAGACACGTGCTGAAAGCGATTGGAAGACTTATTATGGTTCTTCTAAAGAAGTACAAACGTTAGTTGAAGAAAAAGGTGCAGATAACTATAGAAGAGATATATTGCACTTATGTAAGACTAAAGGCGAATGCTCATACCTAGAAGCTAAAGAACAGTTTGACCGAGGAGTCTTACTTTCTGAAGGATACTATAATGAATTTATTGGATGTAAAATACATTCTAAGCATATTAGGGGTTTACAAACGATGAAAAGTGTGTTATAATAATAGTATTATGAAAAAAGATGGCAGCAATATAATTCCGTTTCCAAGATCCTCAGTTGAAAAGATTGAGGGTGTGGAAGAGTATGATTTAGAGACTACATATCATATTGTTGACGTAATCACTGAAGAACTAGAAGAACTTGGATATGATCTAGATCAAAAACAAAAACGTGATATTGGAGTGCTAGCAAATTTATTGTTTGCTTCTTTCCAAAGAAATCACAAAAACAATGAGCATATATTTCATTACATATTAGATGAATGTGATACTATGATAAAGGCAGCAAAAGAGTACATAGATGCTTTAGATAATCCTGCCGAAACTGATAATGAACTTGATGATGGAGAACCCTCTAATGATAATAATCGATTATAATGCAATTGCAATTGCTGGTGTAGTTACACAAAAAATGCAAATAGACGAACACCTTATTCGTCATATGATCCTCAATACTATTCGGATGTACAATAAGAAATTCCGTAAAGAATACGGTGATGTTGTAATTGCATGTGATCATTCATCATGGCGTAAAGAAGTATTCCCACAATATAAGGCATCTCGTAAAAAGGGCCGGGAAGAGTCTTCTATGGACTGGAATGAAGTCTTTCGTATTATTAATAAAGTACGGGAAGAAATTCGTGACAATATGCCATACAAAGTTATCCATGTAGAGCGTTGTGAAGCTGATGATATTATCGGTACTCTAGTCTATGAGACTCAAGAGTTTGGTAAGAATGAACCTGTTATGATTATCTCAGCTGATAAAGACTTTATTCAGTTACACAAATTCAATAATGTCCGTCAATATAGTCCTATGCAAAAGAAATTCGTACAGCACGAAAACCCACGGTTGTATGCACTAGAACATGTACTTAAAGGTGATAGTGGTGATGGTGTACCTAATGTACTTAGTCAAGATGATTGCTTTGTTGAAGGTATCCGCCAGACTCCAGTTACTCAAAAGAAGATTGATGCTATTCTTGCCGACTTAGATGAAGGTGAGCTACTCTATGCTGCTTCTTGGTACCGTAACTATCAACGTAATGATACTCTTATTAATCTTGCAAATACACCACAAGAACTTAAGACTGAAATTATAAATAAGTTTGAGATACCAGCTCAACGTGGGCCAGGTAAAGTACTAAACTATTTCGTAGCAAATAGGTGTAAAATGTTAATTGAATGTATTGAGGATTTTAATAATGGCTAATACTATTGTTCCAACCAAAATGACTATCCATCAGGTCTTAGAATTGATGGCTAAAGCTCCAACTAAAGTAGAAAAAGCGAAGGTACTTAAAGCTCATGAAAGTGTAGCTCTTAAGAGTATTTTGCGTGGAGCTTTTGATGACTCACTTGAGTTTAATCTTCCAAAAGGTAAACCACCATATGAAGCAGCTAGGGAAAGAGACTCTCGTCCTGCTACTACACATCAGTCTGTGAAACGGCTTACTTACTTTATTAAAGGTGGTCAAGGTGATCAGATCATGGCACCTAAAAGAGAACGTATGTTTATTTCTATCTTAGAAACTGTTATGGAAGAAGATGCTGAATTGTTTATTGCAATGAAAGATAAAAAGATGGCTGGTCTATATAAAGGTTTATCAAAAAAATTAGTTCAAGATACGTGGCCGAGTTTAATCAAAGAATAAATAGAATTATGATAACAAGAACTTACATTATCTGGTGCTTATGACGTGCAATGCGTCATAGGCTTTTTTTAACTTTAGCATAGGAGCAAAACTATTTCTTCACCAACATCTCACCGTAGGAGAAAAGACTTGCAAGGATCACAGATCGAAAGACTTAAACGAGATTCTAAAGAATTGAAACACTACATTAAGAAACAGGAGAAAAAAGGGGATAGTAACCTAGTCTACAAACTTAGAGCTAAATACGAATATCTAAACTCTAAGATATCAGAAGTTGAAATGGATATTGCAATTTAATCCTTTACAAATGGATCAAACTGTGTTATAATATACTTACATTATGAGGAATTGATTATGAATATTTTTATACTTGACGAAGACCCAGTACAGGCCGCACAACTTCAGTGCGATAAACATGTTGTTAAGATGATCGTGGAGTCAGCTCAAATGCTGAGTACAGCTCATAGAATGTTAGATGGCAAACTAATTAAAAAGCCTTCAAAGTCTGGTAAACGTATGGTTAATTACTATGACTTATATGAAGGCGCCGACGATCTAGAAGCCGAAATGCTCTACTATAAAGCCGTACACCACGGTCATCCATGTACAAAATGGACAATGGAATCATCAGAAAATTATCACTGGCATTACACACACTTTGTTGCATTGTGTGACGAGTATACTCATCGCTATGGCAAAGTACATAAGACCGATCGCTTATTGCGTGGTCCATTGTGGACACTTCCTAGGAATATCAAACAAGGTCCACTTACTCCATTTGCACTAGCTATGAAAGCTAATCCAGAATGCATTTATCCAGATGATCCTGTCAAGTCATATAAATTATATTATCATACTAAAAAAGATCGATTTGATATGGTATGGTCTAACAGACAAACTCCGGAGTGGTGGAATGGCTGAGCAACGAGAAGGGTACTATGATTACATGGTACGAAGGATGAGAGAAGAAGATGAGAAATGCAGAGCTAATTTGCCTATGTCTCCTTGGGAAGCTACTCGTAAAATTAAAGAACTTGAACAACGAATTAAGGAATTAGAAAATGCCAACGTACACGTTTCGCAACAAGAAGACAGGTGAAGAATTCGATCACTTTGTCAAAATGGATGACAAAGAACAATACATGAAAGATAACAATCTTGAGTCTGTAATCACTGGTCTTAATATGTTACATAGCGCTGGCTCTACAATTCCAGTAGATGATGGCTTTAGAGAAGTTCAAGATAAGATTGCACAGACTCATAAAGCACATAATATGAATAGACACTAGAATGGCTGCAAAAACGTTAAAACTTAGATTAGAAGATATGATGGAGATTACACCATTGACTCCTAATCAACGAACTGCTTATGAGGCATATGATGATGGTAACTCACTCGTACTCGCTGGATCCGCAGGAACTGGCAAAACATTTATGGCGTTATCCCTGGCTCTTGAAGACGCACTTGACAAAGAAATGCAATATGACAAAGTAGTCATTATTCGTTCTATTGTGCCAACAAGAGACATTGGGTTTTTACCAGGCGATGAAGAAGAAAAGAAAGATGCATATACTGGTCCATATAGGTCTATATGTGCTGAGCTATTTAATGATGCCGATGCTTGGATGAAACTAAAGAATGCCGGAACAATTAATTTCATGTCCACGTCCTTCATACGTGGCTTGACTATTTCTAATGCTATTGTAGTATTAGATGAAATGCAAAACCTTACATTCCATGAACTTGACTCAATTATCACTCGTGTAGGAGAGAATTGTAGGTTCATAATGTGTGGTGATTACTACCAATCAGATTTTCAGAAAGAAGGAGATAAAGCTGGAATACTTAAATTTCTTTCTATCATAGAACAGCTCCGAGCATTTGAGACTGTGGAGTTTGGATGGGAAGACATTGTACGATCTGATTTCGTACGAGACTATATAATGACCAAGGAAATGTTGCAAATCAAATAAAGGATAAGAAAATGGCTAAGTATCATAGGTGGAACCCAGATAATAAAAAAGCCGGACGGAAAAAAACTAGATCAAAACTTGGATTGACTAGTAGACTACATAATATTATTAATAAAGATGAAAAAAACAATGAAAAAATTCGAACACTTAAATATCGACTTGGGCTATGAGGATCTTTCTGCTGACACTACTGATAGCGGAAGAGTTTATACTACCCCCGACGGTAAGTATCCTTCAATTACTACCGTTTTAAGTATACTATCTGAAGATGGTATTAGAGCATGGCGTGCCCGAGTAGGTGAAGAAGAAGCCAATAAGATTAGCCGAGTAGCAGCTACTCGTGGCACTAATGTTCATGCCATTATTGAAAAATACTTAAACAATGAAGAGGATTATGCCGATGGATATTTACCGAACATCATTGGAAACTTTAAAGATGTCCAACCTATTCTTGATAGCAAGATCGGTAGGATCTGTGCTCAAGAAGTACCTTTATATTCTAACCACCTACGGGTCGCTGGTAGAGTGGATTGTGTGGGCGAGTTTGATGGTACTCTTTCTATTATAGACTTTAAGACAAGTCGTAAGTTAAAAAAGAAAGAATGGATTGATGGGTATTTCATACAAGCTGCAGCTTATGCAATTATGTATGAAGAACGAACTGGTACACCGATAACGCAATTAGTAATTCTAATTGCAGTCGATAACGAATCACCACAGGTCTTTATTGAACACAGAGACAATTGGACCAAGAAACTTTTGGAGACTATTAAAGAGTATGAAACGCGAAAGCTCTTTGGCCGATAGAGCAAAACGGTCCCTCGACATTTGTTGTCAAACACTTTGTGATAAGGAATTAGTTGAGGAATATATTAAGCAACTTGAAGTTGAGGTTGCTCACTTAAGACAAGATAACGAAAACTTAGAGGCTAAAAATAAAATTATTAGGGATTATTAGCAATGGATCAACTCAGCAAGAAGGTAAAAAAAATGGAATTAGGTAACCCGATTATAACAACTATAGTGGGACTCGTAGTGTTCTATATAGGACTAAAAATGTTTTCTGGTGGAATGAAGTCAATGGGCAATATGGATCATTTGGCTTGGTTTACTGGTAACTATATCTATATGTTTCTAGGTGGCATTGTTATGACACTATTGTGGCAGTCGTCTAGTCTATCAACGACTGCTATTATTGCTCTTGTAGCATCGGGAGCTGTACCACTTCCAGCGGCCATTGCTGCAGTACTTGGAGCAAACATTGGAACGACCGGCACCATTTGGATAGCCGGTCTTTTAGTATCTGATGGTATGCCTAAAGGTGATACACTAAGAATTGCAATTGCTCATAGTGGAGTAAACCTCTTTATGGCTGCAACTCTTTTACCTTTCGTACATCATATTGCTAGATTCTTAGGGAGATTCTAAAAAAAATCAAATTAATTTCAACTTTTTATCTAACGTTTTCAATGGGTTAATAATTATTTTGTTAACCCATTGTTTTTACAATAAATAAAAGTGCATTTTTTCCTTTACAAAGCCATTTTTTTATGATATAATATACTTATAAAATGGAAAAAGGAAGGAATACCAAAATGAAAAATCTTAAAGCACTTATCGAAAGCTACAAAAACGAAGCCAAAGATCCAGAGATGATTGAAATGGATATGGCTGATATGTATTTAGAAGATGCCAATGATGCTGAAGTTGTATATAACTTTACTACTGAAAGCAATGGTGTTAATATCCCAACTGCTGCAAAATACCTTAATGGTTTGGATACCATTGTTCGTGAAGCCATTTGCGTGGCTATTGCCGAAGATAAAGGCAACGACTTCTTGGTAGAAAACTTTGGTTGGAGTGTAAAATAATGATTAGACTTTCTTTAGCTATACTTTGTATGATCTTATCTGTTGGAGCTATTGATGGCCCAACTGGACATGAAAATGATAACTTTGCTTTGGCCTTTGCGTTCGCCATTAGTGGTTTAGTAATGGGTCTTTGGGCAATTACAGATATGGGAGACAGATAATGCGTATTAAAGGTGCAATGACTAAACTTAAAAATGAGATGGAATTTTTAGGAATGTCTCTTGAAGAACTTCTAGTTTTTATCGAACGTAATCCATATGCTGTAAAGAACAGTACTATTGAAGCTTATGGCGTCTATAAAAATTATCAAAATAATGAAAAAAGTCCTTTACAATGGGCAAAAAGTGTGTTATAATATATGTATAAAATGAAAAAAGGAAAATATAATAATATGAGAACAATTTACTTAGATATGGACGGCGTTATCGCAAACTTCTTTAAATCCTTCGCGGATAAGAATAACGTTGATCATTGGAAATCAATCAAAGAAAAGGATAAGGCCTTAAACGAATTAGTCGGTACAGACTTCTTCTACCATATTCCTACCTTTGGTAATGAGTCTCGTAATATTGTAAATTTCGTTAAAGGAATTACAGAAGGTAACTGGGGTATCTGTTCTTCTCCACTAAGAGGAGATCATAACAACTCAGCTTACTGGAAACGTAGATGGCTTGAAGATAAAGGGTTTATGCCTGAAGTTGAAAACTGTATCTTTACTTCAAACAAACATAAATATGCTATCAATCGTCTAACAGGACTACCAAATATCCTAATTGATGACAAAATTGATAACATTAAACGTTGGGAACAAGCTGGCGGTATCGGTATTCGCTTCCAGTGTGATAAAGATGATGTTGTTGAATACCTTTTTGAGGAGATTACAAATGTATATTAAAGAAAATAGAACTTCATCTTATGTAGGAACCTTTGTTACATCTGATAAAGGTGATATGGATAAACTAGCTGAACTTAGAAAGTCCATTTCTCTCTTAAATAAGACAGATGCTTTTGGTCGTTATAACCACACAAGCATGCTTAGGAAAAAACGTGTATGTGCTAAGGGTCGTAAGGCTATTGTTAAAATGAAAACAGCTGGTAGTAAAGGACCAGTCCAGTATAACTGGGGTGGCAATATTGTCGGTGGTCTTAAAAACGCAGGAGAGTTTGACGTTTACATTTATGATGATCACTCAGCATACTGGAATGTATAAATAAACGTATGAGTACAGATATTTTTGATTTTGGCTTTACAGCCGTAAACGAAGAAGAACTTAAGTCGGTGCAGCAAACAGCTGCACTGGCTAATGATGCTGAGCAAAAGGCAACTACAACTCAAGAAAAACTAGATAAGTTGTACAATGCTGTTCAGCCTCTATTGAATAACCTTAAAGCTAATCCAGATAAAGACTATATCTATTGGCCTAAAAGACTTGAAAAAGTAGAACAATTCGAAGATCATATACAAGGGATTTATAATGGGTAAAAAAAGATCAAGGACGTCACAAACGTCTAAAGGTGAACGTAGCTCAGTAGCACGTTCTGTATTAAAGGCAGTTCGACTTCAAAAAGAAATTGATCAGCCTTTTCGTAAAATTCAAGCACAGTTAGACGCATGGAAGCTAGGAAAGAATGTAGTTCTTACAATAGCTAATCCAAATAAAAAAGAAACAAATAAACCTTATATTAAAGTCCGTGCTTGGGACGCTTGGGGTAGCCCTAGGGGTCAGCAAAGCAAAGGTTAAAATAATGAAAAAGCTATTAACAGTACTTGCAATGGTACCGGCACTCGCCTTTGGCGGGATGTTGGCTTTTGCAGATAATCAGACAGATCAGTCTGAAAAAATAGAAGAAGAGTCACCTAAAGTCTATTGGACTCGTAAACCAATTCAGTGTGGTCCACCAGACGGTTTAATTGAGCTAGTAAAAGGCTATGGAGAAACACCATTACTTACTGGTAATGGATTAGCTACAATGCCTTCAGGTAGTACTAAAAATGTTCAAATTATATTTGCAGTTAATCCAGAAACAGGAAGTTGGACATTAATTGAAATCAATGACCCAGAACAAGCATGCGTATTGGGAAGCGGTGAGGGTTATCAAATTAACAAATTACCAAGCAAAAAGCAGGAAACATAAAAATGGCAGTAGAAAATTACGATAAGTGTCTAGAACTAATTCTCCACCACGAAGGTGGATATGTTAATCACCCTAAAGATCCAGGAGGGGAAACCAACCTAGGAGTAACCAAACGTGTTTACGAAGAGTGGGGTGGTACAAAAGATATGGTAGATTTAACGGTAGAAGACGTTGCTCCAATCTATGAGAAAAACTACTGGGGTCGTGTAAAAGGTGATGATCTACCTAGTGGCTTAGACTTATGCGTATTTGATTTTGCAGTAAATGCAGGTCCTGGCCGTGCTGCTAAGTATCTACAATCTATGATTGGTACCACAGTAGATGGCGGGATTGGTCCTAACACTCTAAAAGCTGTGTATAACTACGTAGAAGAAGTAGGTCTACAAGGAATGATTGAAGAATACCAATCCGGCCGGATAAGTTACTACGAACAACTCAGTACCTTTGAAACATTTGGTAGAGGCTGGATTCGTAGAGTAAATGAAACTACTGAAGAAGCAATTGCTTTAATCTAAATCTATCTATTTGCTAATGGGTTATCTAAAGCTTTTGTAAGCTTGCTATTCATACGATCTTCTAGATTTTGAACTTCACGCTTAACATAACCTTCCATACCAGTTACTTTATCATTGAAACGATTATTTGCATCGTCAATCATATTACGAGTATCAGTTTTAGATCTATCCATTAGCTCTTGTGCTTCATCTTCGACTTTGTCAATATCATTCTCAACCTTGTCTAAGATCTTTTCCATACGAACTAGATCTTCTCTTAGATCGTGCTTTGTATCTCTCATAAAGTCTACTTGCTCACCAATAGCATCACGGATAATAATAACTTCTTCTCTAGTTACTTTCATCTCTTCACTAATTACTGCAAGATTTTTATCAAACTCTGATAGGTCAGGTGCTACATAGTTTTGGATTTGTTCTTTCATATCCATATAATCTTTGTAGAATTCAAAGCCTCCCCAGAGACCGCCACCTAATGTTCCAATAAGCGGTAGTACAAGAAGTAGTTTAGATCCACCAACTTTTATTCCACCATATTCGATTTCAGCCATTTATATCGTCCTTTTAATTCATTAATTTTTAGATCTAATTCGTATGTAGCGTTATCAGCTTCTAAACTAGATCTTTCTTCTATTTTATCTTCAATCAGTGCTAACCAGATAAGCAGCCATGTAATGAGTGCAAGGGATAATATAAGCATTATTATAAACATTATTTATATATCCCATCGTTGTCTTTTATATAAACTGGCTTACAGTAAGCAGTAATTCTATCTTTTGGATCTACTCTACTTGTGTAGCTATAGTTACCATATTGCCTAGGTACAGCTTTTGCAAAATACTGACACCGATCTATTGAGTAAAAATATAAAGGGTTTGGTTGAACTTTTCTAAATTCACCAGTGCCTAATATTACTACTAACATAAAAACATGTACCATTACCATTTACCCTGTGAAGATCCAATAAAGTAAACTATCCCAGCAAGAGTAAGAACAATAAGCATAATTGCTCCACCTATAGTAACAGCCTCAATAAAGTCTTTTCTTAGTTGTGCTTGTTTATAAACATCTTTTTCTCGTTGCTTAGCTATTTTCCGTCTCATTTCAGTAAGTTCATCCCAAGTACCATGCCCATATCTCCAATTAAGTATAGTCCTTAATTCTTTTTCTTGTTCTGCAATTTTCTTTTCATGCATAAGTAAAGCAAGAGCTTCTTCCTCTACTGAACCTGCATTAAATAACTTTTTAAAGAGTGGAGGTTTCTTTTGCATTTGCTGACCTTTGCGAAAGTCAGAAACTGCTGTGTACCATTTTCCCATTTGACCGACAGTATTTTCGAAATCTTGTCCTGCAGCAACAAATCGTTGTACTGTCTTATAAGCAGTAGTAGCCGCTGTAATAGCGGTAATTGGATCGATCATTTTTTTACCTTAGGTTAGGATATTGTAAATTCTCCATCGCTCCAAAGTTTGGGTCATTCAAAAACCATCTAGCATAAGCATGATCTACAGTAGGCTTTGGTGGATAGAAATTTACTTGATTGACATTTTCTTTTTCTCCATAATCACTAAAATCTGGTACAAAACTTATAAGTGCCAGAAGTCGTCGTTGTATGTTCATCTGTTGCTCTAAAGTAACAGCGTTCTCTAATTCCTTAGTAGCCTCAATAGCCTTTTGAGCTATAAGCCATTTTATCTTTTGTCTTTTACTAACATCCGGACTTGGTACGTCTTTCCGTTTACTACTTTTGACGCTGTTGTCCATATTGTCGGGCCTAGCATCACTATCGGCGACTTGTACTCCATCCTCGAGTGTCGACTCTGTGTCCCCTTCGTTGGTATCCGATTCTTGTTCCAATTCCGCGATTTCTTTTTCAATGTCATCCTCCATAACTTCTTTACCACCTGCATTTGTGGGATCGTCAAAGTCATTTTCCGAGGATGTAGAATCTTCCAATTGAGCTATTTCTTGTTCAATATCATCTTCCATGTTCATAGCATCGCCTTCATTTTCTAGTTCAGCTATTTCACGTTCGATATCGTCTTCTAGTACTTGTTGGTATTCATCTATCTCTATTGCTTCGGGTTCAACCTCAACTACTTCTTCTGTATACGTTGGTTGGTACACAGGAATTTCTGGTTCATAAAAATCTAATTCTGGTTCTACTGTAATTACATCATCAACAATGGGATCTAAGATAGCAACATCGCTATCATTGCCTGAAAGATCTACATAGCCAGGACAAGTTTGATCATACTGAGCATCTAAGCTACATTGCTGATCAAAGTAAGCTGTATCATATCCAATACAACCCATATCAAATAAAGCATCTGCTTTACACATTGCAATATAGTAATCAGGACAAGAAGGATCAGATGTGGGATCATTAGTACATTGCTGATTCTGATATGCTGTTGAGTAGCCCGGACAACCTGTATCATACAATGGATTTAATGAACATTGGTTATTATAATATGCTGTTGCATATCCAGGACAACTAGAATCGTATAATGGATCTATAAAACACTGTTGTTTCAAATAAGCTGCAGCATAGCCAGGACAAGCCTGATCATATAATTGGCTTATATTACATTGTTGAGTAAAATAAGCATTAGCATATCCAGGACAGCTGGCATCAAATAAAGGATTTGCAGTACACTGTTGTTGAAATAAAGCATTAGCATATCCTGGGCATGATGGATCAGATATTGCTCCATTAAGTGTACAAGAATCTGGCATAAGAACTAAACCGCCACTAAAATTCTTTACCTTTGGCCCATACATACCTTGCCAAAAACCGTTATCTTTACCTCTAATGCTTACTTCAATTTCATCAATAGTTAAACCAGGTACTAAAGCTAATGGTGAAAAACTTAATATTTCTTCAAGAGTATACCCGTTTGATTTTGTTTGGCTATAATCCCATTGTTCAGAATAAATGGTAGTACCACCTGCAGATGCTTCAATAGTAATTACTAAATCATCTAAACAATCACCATTTACTTTTTGTGCAGTACAGGCACCATTTACTGTATTAGTGTTTTCATTTTTCCACTGCCATTCTGCTGTATAACCTGCAATATCAAACCCAGCTCCTACAAGAGCCTGATTGATAGCCATATTAGTTATCCAAGTATCGTCGGTATGTGAAAAGTGTAGAATATAGTCTGTTGACAAAACTGCACCAGTTCTTCTGTCTGTCATTTGATACATCTGATTATGAGAACTACCAGTTTGGTGTCCACCAGTACCAAAATCGCCTTGATCTAAAATATCAACAACTGTATTACTATTAGGATCTAAACAGGTTGTCGCAGTGGTTGAGCCAGCTACCGGATTAGTAGTCCCATCCGTTGAACAAGTTACTTGTGCGTTACAATAAGAGGAGAAGAAGAGCAAGCCCGCTAATGCCAGCAGCAACCGCCCCATTTCTTTTTTGAACATCCTTTTTTGTCTCCATTACTTCTACAGGTGGAATACGATCTGGATTTGCTTTCCAACCGTCGGTGGCTTTATCACCAATTTCACCAAGATATGGACAAGGTGTTCCTGCCATTTCCATTGCATTATATACTCTACGGTCTTGGCACAATACAGATACTGCAGCCACTTTCATTCCCATATCATATAGTGTTTTACTTATTTTTAACCTTTCGCAGTTTTCGTCTCTTACCATTTCCCCTGTAGATATTCCAAGGATCTGAGTTTGCACAGCAGCCGAAACTCCAACGGTACACAAATCTGATGATGATGAGCCAACACTTGGCGAGATAGCCGAAGGTGGCGGTGAGATAACAATAGTCCTAGAATTCGCATCTGTGTTTACAGTCGAATTTGACTTTGAGTCTGTGTTTACATTGCTTGTAGTCTGAGCTAAAACAGTGTTTGACAGAAGCGTTAATCCAAATGCTAACGCTATAATGTTTTTGTAGTTCATGATTGATTCCGTTACTAAATCCTTAGACTACTATTTATAAAAAAAAAGTATTAAAAAGTGAAAATAATCCTTTACAATTGCTAAAAAGTATGATATAATATATCTATAAAATGGAAAAGGAAGGAAATACTATGAAATACGCAAATATGCTAGGCTACTCAGATGTTGAACCATACGAAGTTGTAAAGGTTATCTCTGATAAAACTATTGAAATTCGTGCTATGGATACAGAAGCTCTCCCTTGGAAAAGAGATTTTCATCCTGGTGGATTCTTTGGTCACACATCTAATCAAAACGAACAGAAGTGGAATATCACTTCAAATGAAGACAATCCGGTTTTCAGAATTCGTTTAGGTAAAAAAGGCTGGAAAAGCGCTGGCGGATCTAGGTTTCAATTGGCTGATAAGCCAAGAAAATTCTACGATTTTAACTTCTAAGAAAGGAAGTAATATGCTTTTAACTGCAGTAATAATTGGCGCAATCACTGGAACCTTTATTGGTGGGTTCCTTGTTAAGGATGAAGGTGCTATAGGAGAACTTTCTATGATAGCCTTTGGTCTTACTGGTCTAATCTTTGGTATAATTGCATTTAGTTTGCTAGGTTTATTATAATTATTTTCAAAATAAACCTTTACAATTAACTAAAACTGTGTTATAATATATGTATAAAATGAAAAAAGGAAGGAAATAAAATGGGACAAGTTAAAGGATTAGTTATGGATATCGAAGATGAACTTTACGGTATTGATAACTTTGAAGATATGATCTGCGAGTCAGAGTCATATTCCCAATTCACCATGAAGCTTTTGGAAAAACCACAGTTCAATAAGATATACGAACAGTATGGTTCTTCATGGGTTAAGGGAGTTCTACAAGAAATGTGGAACGAGTACTGGGGTACTCAGTACGTATAAATAAGAAAGTAGTGATGAAGCAATTCAAACGCTAGACAGGACGCGGGGGCAGTACCCGCCGCCTCCACCATAACTACACCGGAGTTGTGGCCGGCTAAGTAAAGGATGCTGGGTAGCATCATTAAAGACCGGTGTAGTTATGATGGGGGCGAACTAGGATCGACTGGTAGTCATTAGGAAAGTGGAGCTATCCCGCGCAAGCTGGGTTAACGCAAGAAAAAGACTAAACGCAAACGATAATTTTGCACCTGTGGATTACGCCTTAGCGGCATAATTTAACGGGGTCCGGAGGTACCTAGCAACAGAAACCTCCAACTAATTTTTTACAGGAGACTTGAATGCCGCCTAGAAATCATAAAAATTGGTTAGCTACACCAAACGTAGAATACATATCAAGTGAGTGTTATAACAACGCTGAAATTTTTGCCCAAGAACAAGAAAGAATTTTTTCAAAAGTTTGGGTTCCTATGTGTCACATCTCTGAGATGTATAAAGAATTAGACTATCGAACAACGCAAATAGCAGGTGTTAATGTTATTGCATACAACACAGGTAACGGTGTTCGAGCATATCGCAATTATGGCAGTTGGGCACCTAGTGGTACACTGGCTGCGCCTATAGTAACTGTTGAACCACAATTGCATTGCGAAGTAAAACATGGCGGAATGGTATGGGTAACACTAGATCCTAATCCTACACAAAGTGTTGAAGAATGGACAGCAGGAGCATTTGACTGTATTGCAGATGCTATTGACACAGAAGAAATGGAGGTCTTTCATTATCATAAAGCAGTTATAGACACTAACTATAAATTGTGGCATGATACTAATAGCGAATTCTATCATGACTTTATGCACTATTTTAATCGTGTATCAGGTTTCAATGATGAATATTTTGCTAGGAAAAACATCCCTTTTGATAATGGACACGTAAACGTAAGTAGTTTTACTGTCAATTATACAGAATATGAAGGCTTTGATGATAGAGGAGAACTTAGTTTTCCTAATCTACCGCCAAACCAATGGTACATGGTAGATCTATTCCCAGGCTTTAATTTTAATCTAAGAGGAAGTGCTTATCGTTCTGATAGTGTTACACCTCTTGGACCAAACAAAGTGCTTATAGAGTTTCGCGGCTATGGACTAAAAAAAGATACTGAAGAAGAGAGATTAACTCGCATTAAACACCACAATAGTATCTGGGGTCCATTTGGCAGAAACTTACATGAAGATTTAATTGGTGTTGCTGGGCAAGGTACAACTATGAGAGAAGGTACTGAGCCAAGAAACATTCTTCATGGTCGACATGAAAATGGAACTATTCATGATGAAGTCGGTATGAGACATTACTATGCTGAGTGGGGCAAACATATGGACTTAAATCCAGCAATGCCCAAAGCGGCATAGGAGAATAAATTGGCTGAAGAAAAAAAGAATGGTATTGTAGTAAGAGAAGACCATAATGAATTTGAACTATTATTAAGATTTTTTGGCAATGAGATTATTGCAATTAAATTAGCTGCTTCAAACTTTAATGGCAAACTAATTATGTGGAGTATTGTTTTAATGATGTTTACTTTTATGCTTATGGAAGTGTTTGGATTTAGCGCATGGCTAGGAATACCGCAGGTAGAATAAATGTATAAGGTAACTGGATATTTTAGAGATAACAAAGTCACTAGATCATTCATTGATCTCTATGATGCTATAGAGTTTAAAGATATAGTTGATGCTCATTATCCGTTAAACGTAACTTTTGAAAAGGTGATTGATATGAGAGAATTTATATATGATAGTTGGAATGGTATTATGGATGCTGAACGTAATCCACTGAAACATATTCCAGATACAAATGTTAGGCATATGGTTATGCAAGTTTTAGCGTGGATGTGGTGTATCACATTTGCTATGTTGATTGGTAGCTGGACTGTTTTTGCTATTAGTGCAGTAGCTCACGTATTCTTAATTGCAGCAATAGTAATTACTGTAGCTACATTTGAAACGGCTAAACGTAAGCCACAGTTCTTTGGTGGTTTTGGACGTGGAGTTGGTGGAGAACACGAATAAAAAAAATTATTTTAGGGGTTTACAATCACAAGAAACTGTGTTATAATATATGTACAAAATGAAAACAGCCCTTGTGATGGAATGGTAGACATAACGGACTTAAAATCCGTGGCTTTAAAAGCGTGGGAGTTCGAGTCTCCCCGAGGGCACCAATTAGGAGATAAGTGTTACGGTAGCACGAGTGGCTCCAACCCACTAGGACAGGGTTCAATTCCTTGATCTCCTGCCAAGATAGGCAAACAGAGGGAAAGCCTGGCAATTACGCCGAACGTACCTCATAAAGGAGAAGTCGAGCGGTAAGTTAACGCGATCAAGCCTGTAAACGACGTAAAATTTAAGACGCAGGTGGCCACAGTCGGTAAGGCCTTACGAGAAAGCCGGCCAGTTCATTAAGGGTTTGAACATTGCACCTCTCACGAATACGGGAGCTCTGCTTAATTAACTAAGGTTGGTACCTCAATATACCCGCGTGGGGCCCACGGTTAGCCCCACATCTTACTTTGGAGGAGTAATTGTCAGAGGACCAAGAAAAAAAAGAATACGAAGAGTGGAAAGAAAAATATGGTCATGATTGGAAGACAGAAAAAGAAATAAAAGAACAAGAGTGGAATGAATATCTACTTGAATTTTTTAGAGGGAGAGGGAGTTAATGGAAGAAACTATAGACATGTATAAAAGAAATATTGCTGATCTTGAAAAAGAAAAGTACTATCTTATTGGCAGAGTCAAAGAGTTATCTGAAGAACTCAATGATCTTAAAGGGCAAAAAATCTGTGAATGCCCACCAATAGTGAAAAGCTAAAAAAAGTTTTTTCAAATTATTTTACAAGTGATTGATTTGTAAGGATAAAAAAATGCATTTTTTCCTTTACAATTGCGCAAAAGTATGATATAATGTATACATTAAATAATTAGGAAGGACTAAATATGAAAATGCTAAAATCAAAAGTTGCTGGAATGACTGATCTACAGTACACCAAACGTTATAACCTTATCAAACAGGTTGCTAACAAGCGTAAGGTAGAAGCAGCCCGTGATGCTGAAATTATTAGGGAAGAAAAAGCCCTTGAGCGTCAGCTTAAAAAAGAAGGCATTACTAATGATCAGGAGAATATCAATCAGTGGACTGATGGTCCACAGTATCTCCAAGAACATTATGGTGATCGTCTTGCCGATCAAACTTCGTACGAGTCTGATGAAGGTTGGAACTAGTATGAAACTCTTAGCTAGCCTTACAATTGCAGGTGCTGTAGCTTTTGGCGCAGCATCTCATGCAACTTCTAATACACCATTTGAACGTGAACAAATTAGTTGTATTGCTAACAATATCTATTGGGAAGCACGTAATCAGAACACTAAAGGTATGATTGCTGTTGGTCTGGTTACTATGAATAGAGTTAACGATAATCGTTATCCTGATACACCTTGTGAGGTAGTACATCAAGGTCCTACAAGACCTTCTTGGAAAAACAAAAACATATCTTATCCCGTAAAAAATCGTTGTCAGTTTTCTTGGTATTGCGATGGCAAAGCTGAAGTCGTGCCACAAGCTGATTTTGAAGTATATGAAATTGCTCGTATGATCGCTTTCAAAGTATACTATGCTAATTCACGTTGGGATTTTACTGATGGTGCTACGCATTATCATGCTGACTATGTAAGACCTGCATGGGCATCATCTAAGACTAAAACAATTACAATTGGTAATCATATTTTTTATCGTTGGGAGAAAAGCGAATGACACTAGAAAACCAGTATGATAGCGTACCTTTACCAAAGACTAAAAAAGAATTAGATGGTGTTGAGTGGGCTAAGTATCATTTGTTTTCTCGTGTTGTAGAAGACTTCAATATGTTAGAATTAACAGAAGAAGAAAAGATTGTCCAAGGGTGGATGAAAAAGATGGTTGCAGAATATAAGGAAAGACAGTAATATGACTATGCATTTAGTGAGAGGCATGTCAAGCCTCAATACAAAAAAACGTAAAGCAAATCGTAAACCTGGTTGGGAAAAAGCGCAAGCTGAACATGACAAGTGGCTCATGGATAAAGGTTGTCATCCATCTCAGCTTAAAGCTAAAAAGAAGGAGTTTAAAGAGTATGTCCCGCAGAAACCGGTCTACCGTGATGTCCCGGAATATCCAAGCGTCAAGACGTCGGACACAATTCCATCAAACGCAACAGCAAAAAAAGAGCCCATGCAATACACAGGAGATCTTATTGTCGGCATCGCAACAATGCACAAATCAAACCTCGTACCAGTTATGCGAGGAACTAAACAAGCTGAAGAATTAGCAAAAATGAGGAGGTAAAGAAATGCTACCAGATGTGGAATATCATGACGAACGTCGACTTCTAAAGGAAGTCACTATCAAATCATATGAAGAATATGATACAACCGGTGAACGTAGAGTAAGAGTTGAGACACACACAAAAGTGTTTTTTGACAACGACGATACACGCCATAATCCAACTAAAACCTATACTGTGGAGTACCTATAATATGAGTGAAGCTTATACAAGAAGTGAAATGGTTGATATGCTACGCAATGGAGTATGTCAAGTTAAATTTATCAAAGTCAATGGTGAAGAGCGATTGATGCAAGCTACTTTGAAAGAGGATCTAATTCCTGCTGATAAGAGACCTAAAGATGACGCTAATCTACAGGGTGTTGATGCTACTCTTCAAGTTATTCGTTGCCTAGATACAGAGAAATCTGAATGGCGGTCTTTTAAGGTAGAAAACGTATTGAAGTTCAGCCATTAGGCTGAACTTTTTTCAAACTATTTTACAAGCCATTGAAATCATTGAAAACTTTTTTTCACTTTTTCCTTTACAATTGGTTAAAAGTGTGATATAATATACTTATAAAATGATAAAAGGAAGGAAAAATTTTATGATTTCAGTAACTAAACTAAAAAAGAACCTAATTGCTAACCCTAGCAATATTGATACGATGCTTCGTGTATTACCACACTTCATCCAACAGGAAATTGATAACCCACAGGTTGCAACTCCTAAGGTTCTTAAGAAACTAGAAGCTCAGCTTAAAATGGTCAGAGAACTTAAACAAATCAGGAGTGCTTAATGGTATATTGTGATTTCATAGCTGATCAAATTAGAAAAGTCTTATGTTCTGAGGATGCAAATTCTCATGTTGAAAAAGTAGGTATAGTACAATATGACTTGCACCCTACTGAAGGTTACTTCCAATCAACTAAAAAGGTTATTGATGTGGAAGATTTTAATGGTAAGAAATATAAAGTAACTGTTGAGGAGGTTATATAATGGCTAGAGTTAATAAAATCACTGGTAGAGCTACTAAAAAGAAAACTGTTCGTGCAAGAGCTCGTACAGGTCTTGCTGGTGTCCCAATGGAAACATGGACCGCATGCCAGTCTTATTTTCATATGGAAGTTGATCGTAAAGACTTTGCAAAGGTAACTAAAGATTGGGTCAAAGAGAATTACTCTAAGGCTGATGCAAAAGCTATCCTTGCTAATCCTGAATGGAACTTTACAGCTTTCTCTTATATTCCTGCCGCAATTACTTGGATCAAAGCTGGTAATAGCTTTTTGGACATGGATGAAAAACTGCATGGTTATCAAACTTGTGCTAAAAGAAAAATGGATACACTTATTGAGTCCGGCAAACAAATTCTTAAAGAAAAAGCTGAGGCTGATAAAGAAAAATCTAATGTGATTGTTCTTACACCACAGCAAAAACTGTTTCGTAAGACACAAGCTACTATTATGATGGATTTAGATGAACTAGAAGATCAATGGATTGAAGGTGAAGAAACCACCCTTGATGTCTATACACGTTTTAGATTTCATACTCTTACAGCAGCTTCTATTGAATTGCCTAAAAAGCAAATTGAAGGTTGGTTGCTAGATTATTCAGATGCATACCACAAACGTTGTGAACAAGCTGTTGAGGGTTATTCACATCTTACTCGTAAAGAACTAAAACGCCGAATGAAAGCTTGTGAAGATATGCTACTTGATCTTGAAAAAGTCAAAGCATCTACAAAAGCAACTCGTAAAACTCGTACTCCTAAAGTCAAAACTGCCGATAAGCAAGTTGCTAAGATGCAGTTCCTTAAAGAGTCGAGTGAGTATAAACTAACATCAGTACTACCAACTACAGTGCCAGGTGCTATGAGACTCTATACGTTTAATGTAAAGAACAAAGAGTTTACTGAGTTGGTCTGTCAATCACCTAATGGATTTGAGGTGAGTGGATCTACACTTAAAAATGTAGATATTGAAGGTTCACGTAAAGTTAAACTGCGTAAACCAGATGAGTTCCTTCCAACAGCTCTTAGTGGTTCGCCCAAGCAATTAGATACAGCTTGGAAAAAGCTTACCACTAAGACTGGAACTCCTAATGCTCGTATCAATAAGGATACTATACTCATTAAGGTAACTATGAAATGAGTATAGATGAGTGGACAAGATTAGATCTACATGCATTCATTATTACAATGTTTGTATGTGGTCTATTAGGATTTTTCGAAGTAACATTTGGAACAACAGCAATCATAGGCCTAGCATTATACTGTGGCCTTAGATACTTACAGGGAATGAAATGATAGAAGAAATTATATTAACAAAGAAGAGGTTTTCAAAGCTTGTTGAAGATAAAGTAAGTGAAACCAAAATGCCATATATGGATGCAGTACTATCAATTTGTACTGCCAGAGAATTAGATCCAGCTGATGTTGGTAACCTTATTGGCCCAGTACTCAAGGAAAAGATACAGGCTGAGGCAGTGGAATTAAATCTGATAGAACATGATGGTGGGAATACCTTACCAATTTGACGAGCTCAATCAGAACTAGGATTATATAATGAACATGGAACCATTTGAAGCATACAGTTATTACTTAGCAATTAAACTCCACTTTGAAAGTGATAGTTATGATGCGCCTAAGTATAACTTTAAGACTTCAGCAAAACCATCTTCCTTTTGGAAAAGAAAAGACAAATATCACTTTGCGAAGCTAGGTCGTAAATACGATAAAGCTCCAGATATTATTAACTATTATGTATCTCAATTTATTGAAGATCGTAAATGGGTTGGTGATATGATGACTGATGATGATAACTACAGCAAATGGCAGAAAAGAATGCAGTCGCTGAGTTATACTTTTGAAAGTGATATAAATACATTAGCTGAACAGGTTGACACATTTGAAGATCTGTTTGCTATTGAAACTCATCCTTATATCGTTAAGGAATATATGAGTGGCACTATCTGTTTGGAGACAGTGGTCATACTAAATAAGCTTGTAAAGTTTATGGACCATGCAGATAGTGTAATAACCGAGACTATTCTATGGCCGGATGTCTCACGTAAAATTCGTAAGTACAGTACTTTTGTTAATATTGATGAAAATAAAATGAAAAAAATTGTACTTAAGGGGTTTACAAAGTGACAAAACTATGTTATAATATAAGCTTATATAATGAAAAATGTGGATAATTCAGACATACAAAATACAGGAGAAATAATATATGTCATTTGCTAATCTAAAAACTAATCGTGCAAACGATATCGCTTCCCTAGTCTCAGCCGCTGAATCAGTTGGTGGTGGAGGCGAAAAGAAGTCTTACGCAGATGAGCGGTTCTGGAAACCAACTGTTGATAAAGCAGGTAATGGTTATGCAGTACTCCGCTTCTTACCAGCACCGGCGGGCGAGGATCTCCCGTGGGTTCGTTATTGGGATCATGGGTTCAAGGGTCCAACCGGAATGTGGTATATCGAAAATAGCTTAACCTCTATTGGACAGCCAGATCCAGTTGGCGAAATGAATTCGGTTCTTTGGAATACAGGTCGTGACGAAGATAAAGCTACGGCTCGTGATCGTAAACGTAGGTTGCATTATGTAACTAATATTATGGTCGTATCTGATCCATCCAATCCAAACAATGAAGGTAAAGTATTCCTTTATAAGTTTGGTAAAAAGATCTTTGATAAGATTATGGATGTTATGCAGCCGCAATTCCAAGACGAGAAACCAGTCAATCCATTTGATTTCTGGGAAGGCGCGGATTTCAAACTCAAGATTCGTCAAGTTGAAGGCTATCGTAACTATGATAAGTCGGAGTTTGCATCACCCACCGGTCTATACGAAGGTGATGATGAAAAGTTGGAGGCAGTATATAACCGCCTTCACAGTCTATCGGATTTCCTCGATCCGAAAAACTATAAGTCCTATGCCGAACTTAGCGCAAAGCTAACTAAGGTACTAGGCGAGGCTGGTACTCCTTTGAGTACTGCCGAGGCTGTAACGCTCGATGAGACTGCTCCAAGTCCTTCCTTTCCAATGGAGCCGGCTCCAGCTGCACAGCAAAGCAATGTAACTCCGTCATCTGATAGCGATGATGATACTATGAGTTACTTTGCTAAACTAGCACAAGAAGGTTAAACACTTCAGCTAGTTGCACTAAGGCCCCAGAGTTTTTCCTTTCTCTCTGGGGCCTTTTTGTATCTATTGATTAGTGATTAAGGTATTCATTAGTCCAGCCATCTGCTTCTGAAACAATAGCTCCACTACCTTTTTTAGTAGTTTCCACACCACCCTGAATATTAGTCTGACTAGTATTACCTTGACCGCCATAATAGTTATTGATAATAGTTGGTGCACCTTCTCCAGGTGCTCCACCAGCTTCATTACCAGCTGCAGCATCTTGTAAAGCTCTAAGATTTGATACAGCTAATTCAAATTCTGTACCGCCATTAGCTAAACCTTTAACTTTTGTACCAGACATAAATAAGCCATCACCAACTACTCCACCATAGATAGCAGTTTCTAGACTAGGCATGGCTTGAACTAATTGATTTGCAAAGTTTTTAATATTTCTACCAAGGTCTTGATCTACTCTTACCTTTCCAAGTCTTTCTAGATCATCTAATACTAGGCTTAAGCCTTTCATCTCAGCAGCGTTTATATCTTTTAATGGCTCAAGAGCTTCTACCATTCTTTGAATTCTGCTTTTTTCTTTGGAACTACCCTCTTTATCTCCAAAGCCAAAAATATTTTGTACAAATCCAGCAATATCAGTAGCTGTATCAGATAATTTACCCATCATCTCAGCACCAAAGAATTTTGAAATTCCTTCACCAATATCTGGTAAAACTTTAGCTGCACCAGCAAGTTTTTCGCCATCCATATCTTCAAGAGGTTTAATACCAGCTACCATATTATTAACTAGTGTTTTAGTAGCAGAACCATCGGCACCTAAGATACCGCCAAGTTTAGCCATACCATCAAACGCTACAAAGAAGGCCGCAATACCAGCACCAATAACACCCATACCAATTGCGGCTTTACCTGCAATCATTAAACCACCAGGCGCTGCTCCAAAAACGGCTCCAACAGCAAGTAATCCACCAAGAGCTTTTAGCGATGTTGGTTCTAAAGACCCAATTGCATCACCAAAGTTTTTAACTAAGTTCTTAATTGATCCTCCATCGCCAACATTTGCCGCAACAAAGTCTGCACCAGAAAATCCAGTAAAGAAAGCTGCAATACCAAGAGATAATGCGCCAATACCTAATACCATATTAGCTTGCATTTTCTTAGATGTTATTTTACCAAAAATAGCTCCAGCGCCAAGAAGAACTGTAAGAGCGGCTGCAGATTTTGCGGTTAAACTTCCGATCGATTCATCAAATGCTTTAACAGCTTTAGTTAGTCCTGTATAATCAGTCCCAAGCCAACTAAGAGTAGCATCACCAACTGCTAATCCAACAAGAAATCCTGAAATACCAGCACCCATTGCTGTCATTCCAATTCCAATGTCTAATGGATTTTTTGCTACTAATCCAGCTACTGCACCACTAACCAACATAGCTCCAAGTGCTACTTGAGCTTCAGTTGATAGACCCATAATCATACTGGAAAAACCTTCAAGTGCAGCTTTCATTCCGCCGAACTTCATATCTACCCAGCCCATACTTTTCATGCCTGAAATAACAGCATCACCGGCAAGAAGACCCATTAAGAATGCTGAAATACCAATACCCATAAAGGCTAAACCTTTGGCTGCCTTTGTACTACCAACTGCAGAAACAGCCATAATAGCACCAAGTACAGTAAATGCTTTTATGTCCATAGACATAATCATATCGCTAAATCCAAGAGCAGCTGCTTTTAAAGATGCAAAGTTAAAGTCAGCACCAATTTCTTTCATCCAACTAAGAGCAGCATCACCAGCTAATAAACCACCAAAGAAAGCTGGAATAGCTACACCCATAGCCACTAATCCTGCAGCACCTTTAAGAGCAGCAGCGGCCATAGCTGCAACTCCAAGACCTCCAAAGCCAAGCATATTTTTTAAGCCACCACCTTTACCACCAGATCCTCCAGAACCACCTTTCATACCAGCAATACCAGCAGCAATTTTCTTTAATTCATCTGTTTGCTCTTTATCAGCTTTAGCATCTTCTCTTCGTTGTTCAGTTTGTTCTGATTCAGATTGAGGTGGTTCGACATTAGCCATTTTAGCTATGTTCTCAGACATAACAATAACATCTTTTTTCATTTCAAGTAAATGGCGCCTTGAGTTTCTAGTGTGCGCTTCTACTTGATGTAAGTGAGCTTTGGTCTCTTTATTACTCTCTTGAAAAGATTCAATAAGTTGTTGGAGTTTATTTTCTTCAGCCATAGCTTACTTCCTTGGTGGCGGTGTTTTATTTTTTTGAGTCATAGCTTCTTTGCCATAGAATGCTGCCACAATAGCAGCAACAGAGACAAAGTATACTGCAGCCATATCACCTAAAATAGTTGCAGCTTTATCTAAGCCAATAAGAGTCGATGCAATAACAAAGGCTGGATATAGTAACATACCAAATAAAGCAAACCATGCCATATTCCTTTGAGCATCTTGTTTTTTATCTTCATTCTCCATATCACTTCGCATATCTTCTAGTTCAATCATTTTTTGCTCCATCATCATTTCTTCATCACTTACAATACCATCACCATCTTTATCAAGATGTGCATATTTAGATCCAGGTTCTAATTTTTTTTCTACCATTATACCTTACCTTCTTGCGTTTTGGCGTGCCATTTGATCGTTTTGCTCTTCAACATACTGAGTTAATAATGCTATGTAAATCTCTCTTTCCCACGGTACCATCGACTCAATTTCAGTTAAAGAATAGTTATGATGTTGCATCATAGCGAAGTTAGTCCGAAACATAGTCTCAAGGTTATTATGAGAAAGAGCTATGCGAAAAAATCGTTTAGGCCCTCCAATGTTACGTCATTAACTGTTCCACACTTTTCACATGTAAAATTTACTTCTTCTTTTAATTTAGGAAAATTATCAAAAAATTCTTGAACTTTTGTAAATTGTTCTTTGTTTAACGATTCAATAAAATCTACAAGCTCTCTTGCAGTTGATTCACTAGCTGGATAAACAGAATCAGCATCATGAATAGATTCTATAGAAGCCGCAATCATGCCAATAACAATATCAATAGCTGAACCAGGTTCAGCTGTTTTAAGAACATCTTCAACTCTCATAACTGTAGGATACTTAAGCGAAACACCTACAGTATCAGTAATCTGTACAACTGCAGCCGCTTTAGGATCACCTTGTAATTCTACTGCAGCTAAGTTAACTTTTACTTTATTATCATGTTTGCATTCTTCATTTGAACATTTCAAAGCAATTTCTGCGTTTTCACCGACAGAAGCCGCTCTTAGTTTTAGAAAAATTAATTCTAAATCAAACATGGCTAATGATTTAACATCAACCTCTTTGAACGTACAAACTTCTACAATGTCTCTCATTGCATTTGAAATTTGTTGTGCATCGTCTGATTCAATAGCAGTTAAAAGTACCTTTTCTTCCCTTACGACAAAAGGGCGATACTTAATTTCTTGTCCCGTTGAAGGGATTGTCATATCGTATTTAATAAGATTTAGCTGTGGCAGTGCCATCATTCACTCCTTGTTATAATTAACCAAATAGTTTATTGGCCGCAATTCCGACTAGTGTACCAGCCAGACTTGCTTGATCACCCCACTCATCATAAGCCATACCGACTGTGATTCGTGAGATAGCGTTTTCATTCGCGTTAGATAATTCTACAGCTGAGACAGAAACTGGAAACGCGTTTTTCAAAGTACATGTATAATTTGGTATGTTATTTGAATCCAATTGCTGAATGAGTACGTCTGAGACATAATCATCTTTGTAGTTTACTGTTCCCTTTTCAGTATCTATAATAGATGCCTGCCAAGAGTCCATGACTTCTTTTAAGTAGTAATCACCCGTAAGTAAAAACGTAAAAGATACGTCATCATTAATATAACCATAAGGTTTCTTAATTGCTTTTAATCTTGTAATATGTTCTGCAGTAGTAATCTGACGACCTGGCAATGAGCAACTTTCACATAAAAGAGAAATATCTCTTGGATCATTAATAAGTGACATAGGATTAAATCCACCGCCAGATGCCAAGTTAGAAAGGATTGCTCCAGGATTAATAGAAATAAGTGGTAAGTTCATATATATCGCAAACCTATTAGATTTAGATACTCCACCGCGCTTACCAATGGTACTTTTGAGTGTGTCAATACTTGCTGGTAATGCCATTAAGCGCTCCTTACCGTTTGCCTAGAATCTTTATAGATGGCTCCTGCTTTTGACTTCTTAAATCTCTGAGTCTGCATGAACATAGCTATTTCCCACTCAGGTGGTTCAACTTTTACTATTCTAGATTCTACATGGTTTGTTAAATAGTGTTTGAAACAAGGCTTAAAATAACGCAACTTACGAACACTCTGTAAAATTCTGTATCTGGCTTTGAAACGTGTAGTTTCATCATATCGATTATTTGTAAGTGTTAGTGCATCAAATAATTTAGCTCTTAATACTGGAGGAAGATAATGTAAGTTCAAACCATAAAATCCGCCAGGAGCTTTTTCAACCATAATAATCAAAGGGAATGTATCATAGTACGGTAATGTTTCTTTATGTTTTGGATCATAGAAAAACATATACATGTCACCCATACGTGGACGTGTGACTCTAGTTACTGCACTATCTCTCAATAGAGTTTGTCTATTGATGTTCCTTATATTACGAAGCTTATCACGAAACCAATCTTGAGACTCTTCTGTCCTAGGTTGGATTCCAGCTCTAAAAGCTTGTAACTGCATTTTTTCAAAAAACGAATTTGCCATACTGTTATTTATACACTATCCTTTGAGGATTTTAATGCCTAATTGCTTCAAAGTATCTTCATGCCAAATTGCAAATCTGTATCCACGGGCATCAGCCCATTTACTAGCTGCGTCCCATTTAGATTGATTTTTCACATAGGTCATTACCTCATTAAGATAACGCTTTGTTTTTCTAGACGGTTTTACTGGAGGCTGACACTGTTTCTTTGGTTTAATTTCTATTAGCCATTTCTGACCTACAGCATCTTTGAAATAAATATCAATGAAGTAACGATGCATTCTTTTATCGGTTGCGCATTTGTAAGGAATAACATACTCTTCAGAGCTCCATTCAGAAACATCTGGTTTATTATCTAGGAATTTGAATACAGCTCTTTCCCAAGAAGATCTATAAACTACTTTTTTATGATCTCCTTTGTATTTAGAGATGTTCTTTACTCTGTAACGGCCTTTATAAGTCATATAAATAATCGTATGGCAATATGGTTATAGGTTAGGTTTAATGACAACAAAATATGTATATCCTCAAGGTTTGGCTGAACAGCATCCCGTTCAGTGTAGAATTTCTATTCATAAACGCCTCAACAGAATGAAAGAATTAATCGACAAAGGCGGCGACGTAGCAAGTGATGGCAGTGTAACAAAAGTAGTCGGTGCACTTGTTGACGGCGGCAAGCAAGTAGTAAACAGACAAATTATTGCAACTAACTCGACTGCAATTGCTCAAATTTATTTATATGCTCCTGCAGGAATTTCTTTTTCAGATGGTTTAGCTTATGACAATGCTGAAATGTCAGCTGTAGTAAGTGCAATCCAATCTGCTGCAGATGCATCAGCCACTGGACCAGAAAACGCAGTTAGAACGGTCGGCGGTGCTGCTGGTGGTTTTCTTGCTGGCCAGGTAAGAAAGTCTGGTATAGGCCAACAAGCTCAACTACAACTTGGTGTTGTAAGAAACCCTAGATTAGAAATGCTATTTAGAGCTCCAGCACTTAGACAATTATCACTTACTTGGAAATTTATGCCTTCAAATGCATCTGAATCTGCTGTTGTTGAAGGTCTAATTAAAAAAATAAGAATGCATGCTCATCCAGAAATAAGCGATGCTGGTTTTAATTTTAGTTTTCCAGATGTTTTCAAAGTAGATTTTATTACTAAAGGTGGTGGTAAAGCTAAAATGATACCATTCTCTCATGCGTATTGTACAGCAATATCTGTTAACTATGGTAGTTCTGGACCTGCCTTTTTTGGAGATGGTTCACCCGCTGAAATTGATTTAACTTTATCTCTTCAAGAAACAAAAGTTCTTAGCCGTGGAGATATTGAACATCCAGATGGTAAACCTGCAACTACTCCAGCGGCAGACCATTCATATACTGCATATGAGCCAAACCCAGAGGAATAATACGATATGAAATACTTTAAGTACTTTCCAACAATTCCATATGATTTAGATGCCAGTGGTGAAACTAAAGATATTGTAGATAGTTTTCGCTTTGCTAAAATCGTAAATAGCATAAAAGATGATATTACGTTTTATCGTTTTTATGATATACCAGATGGCGAAAGACCAGACCATACATCTCAGACTTTATATAAAACACCAGACTATTACTGGTCTTTCTTTGTAGCTAATCCCAGATTAAAAAGTTTAGAAGATTGGCCTTTAGCTCAGGCAGACCTAGCTAAAAAACTAGCTCATGATTATACTGGTAATGTTATAAACATTTCTACATTTGATTTTTTTAATAAATTTGAAAATGGAGAAACTATTACAGGTCTTATTTCTGGAGCAAGTGCAGTTGTAGATAGTAAAAATACATCTTTAGGTTGGGTATCAGTTGGAGCTATTACTGGAACCTTTCAAAATGGAGAGATTATTCAAGGACAAACTTCAGGAGATACCGCAACTATTGATGGCGCTGCTACTAAATTAAATGCAGCACATCATTACGAAAAAGATGATCTAGTAGTTCCACGTGGAACTGCAGGAGCAGCAAAGGTTACTAACTTAGAATATGAACAAAGAGTAAATGAAACAAAGAAAAAAATTAAAGTAATTCGACCCGAGCTTATTGAAGATGTAGCAAGACAATTCCGAAGAGTAGTTAATGGCTGATTTTTTTAGTCCACAAGACGCAGAACTCCTTGAAGTCAAAATATCTAAGGGTAACCAAAAAGGTTTAGATATTACTGACCTTTGTGGTGAGTTTAATATATACGAAGAACTAGGACAGCCAATACTTTTGGCGGACATAACTATAGCTGACTCAGTAGGTCTTTTATCTAGTTTTCCAATAACAGGACAAGAGACTCTTACATGCACTCTTAAAAAGGGTGATGTAATGTATGATATGAACTGGAAAGTTATTGATATAGGCAGAATATCAGATAATGGTCAACAGGTTTATAGTTATACATTAGATCTAGTAGAAGGTGCATATTTGAATAGTCTTACTTCTCTTGTTTCTCAAGCTTATGAAGGTAACATTACTGATATTATTGACTCAATTTATACTGACTATCTAAAAACAGAATTAAATTATAAAGACGATTCAAGTGGAAAGTACAAGTGTGTTATTCCTAACTGGAGTCCTTATAAAACTGTCAAATGGTTAATGTCTAGAGCTAAAGATAAAAATAACAAACCATTAGTTATTACTAATACTTTTAAGAATGGTACTAGTATTCTTTCTTTTGACACTATTTTTTCTAGAGATATAATGGAAGAATTTACATACCATAAGCAAAGTGAGCAAGATGGTAAGATGTATAATTATCAAGATCTTGCTCAAACACCTTTAGCTTTTAATAATATTGCAAATGGTCAAGTAACTAATCAATTAAAGAACGGTGCATTTGGATCTACTTATATAAGCGTAGATACGACAAATAAATCAGCTGATACATTTGAATTTGACGTTTTAGAATATTATGATGATATGCCAAAGCTACAAAAAAATATTATTCTTGATTCAGAAAATAAATGGAACGATAAACCTCTTAATGAATATTCTAAAACTATTCAGAGTGTAAAGTTTCAAAGTGGTGAAAATTTTGGTCCATCTCACTTAAATTATGAAGGCAATACAAATAGTTTTTTACCTTTCTTTAATAACATGAATAGAATGTTAGAATCTTTTAAGTACAACTTAGTTGTAAATGGACGTAATGATATTGAAGTTGGTTCTCTTATTAATTTAAGATTCCCTTCAAATAGACCTTTTAATGAACAAGATCCTGAATCTGGACTTGATAAGAAAAGAAGTGGTAGATACCTAATAACTAAGTGTCGACATAAAATAGATGACCGCGATAAATATACATTAGTTATTGAAGCAGTAAGTGACGGACTTGGAGAAGAATATAATGCCTAATATGAATTATTTTATTGGTGTAGTTGAAGATAGAAAAGATCCAAAAAATATGGGTCGTGT
>VMHT01067131.1_pt1 | contig 40512 bp, 38 predicted proteins | sample 4693611 | NCBI WGS metagenome assembly VMHT01 (sample SAMN12280063, study PRJNA550983) | marine metagenome | isolation source: seawater sampled from same location over 5 years 0.02-0.2 micron viral filtrate | place: USA: collected off the coast of southern California halfway between the port... ...
CTCCAAGCAGGGGCGTCGGCATCCGGGCGAGCTGCGCCACGTTCGGCCCAGTCTACAGTGCGGGAGCAGGTCGTGGGTGCGTCCGTCGATGTCACGACGCGACAATCGGCGACCATGGACCAGCGAGCCTGCCAGTCACGAGCGTAGAGATCGGCAGCTGCCGCAGACGGGAACCGCAGCCCGTTGCTGTGCCAGTCACCATCAACAAAGACCTCAGCCACATAGCTGCCGTCGTGTTCATCGCATCGCCCGATCACCTCCGGCGTCACCTCCGGCGCCGTACCGTGTCCAGCAGTGCCATTACCAACACCATGGTTGCCATCACCACCACCACCACCAGCAGCTGTGCGGTTGCTTTCATCGCTGACCGCCGAGTCTGCCCAGCTGTCGCCGTTTGCAATGCTGCGGGGTCCGCCAGTCAGGCGGTAGGTCTTCCCCTGTTCGGGCCTGTCGTTGTTCGTGTTGCTCATATCTGTAGATCTCCAAAGTCATCGTCTGCGGTTGGCTGCTCGATCAGCAGCGCGTAATGGTCGGCCAGCTGCTGCCAATCGACCGGGGAAGGGTGCGACGTGATCGCACCGACCGCGAGGGCCAGCACAAACGCATCATTTGCAGGAACTGTCTTGACCAGCTCCCGCGCCCTACTCGCCAACATGGCAGGAAGGGCCTCAGCAAAGAACTGCGCCAGGGGTTCGGGCGGGTCCTCACGTTCTGCCAGCAGGCGCAGAACATCCACCAGCCCGGCATGCGTAGCCCACTGGGCCAGCAGTTGGGTTGGTGCATTTGTCCAGCCATCGAATGGCTTGGCGATCACTGGGCCAGCTCCATAGCGACATCGAGCGCGGTGCTTTTGAAAGCTGCCGAGCTGCCGAGCCAATTGGACGTAGCGCGGGCATCGTCGCGCAGCTGCTGCCGTTCGTCATTAGTGCTCGCACCAACCACGCGCACCGTTCGCTTGTGGTCGCTCCACTCGGTGACCGCATTGAGCGCAGCCCAGGCGGTGCCGCGCATCGCTGGCAATTGATTCTTCTCGCCATGTAGCAATGCGATCCACTCGCCAACCGTTGCCACTGCCCGCCTCTGCTGCCGTTCCTCTTGTGCATTCTGCGGGTTGGTGGGGATCAGGACACCGTTCGCCTTCTCGTAAGCCTGAGCAAAGAACTGCTCAGTTTGTCGTGCGCTCCACTGCTCACGACCGAGCTGCTGCGCCACGTCGGCAAACTCTTCGCCCATTGCTTCCGCGAGGCCCAGCGTGCGCTTGGCGTCCTCGATTGCGTCATGGATGCCAGCGGTATGCCGCAAGGTCAACACATCGCTGCGAACACCACGCAGAGCCATGCTCAGCGTATTGGCGCAAACCACGCGAACGGATGTTGGCAGGATCTTCGCCTTCTTGATTCCGCCATGGTTATTGCTGAACAGTGCGTATCGGTTGACGCGATCACCACGCACCGCATCGAAGGGTTGAAGCTGTGCCAGGATGAACACATCTTGACCACGGCGCAGGGATCCTGCCGATTCCAGGGGAACATCATTCCCGCAGACATCTGCCACCAGCTGCGCCAGCTGTTCGTTTTGCAGAGCCTCATAGGCATGCGTAACAGTGCCCAGATAAGTGCCGTCATCGCTGCGACAATTGGCGACCGTGTTCGGGACCTGCCGACCGTCTGCAAGGTAGCAGGGGCGAGCCTCGACCTTCCAATCCAGCCCGGCGACCTGCAACACTTCAGCAGGCGTAAAGGTCTCCGGCAGCACATTGCCGAGGCCATGCCAAGCGCGGGTTTTGGAAAGGGCGAGAGAGTCGTTTTCGTATATTTCGTGAGCCATGTTTTTACCTGTCGTTGATGGTCGAGGATCGACCGCGAGAAGCCTGCAAAGTGCAAGCCGCTCGCCCCGATCCACGGGGGTTACTTGATTTCCTCTACTTCATAGGAATTGGGTTGCACCTCGCTCCAATCACATGGGATTAAAGAGCGCGTGGTTGTGTTGTGCTTTTCTAGTGCCTCTTCGGGACTGTCAGCCTCTACGTCATCGACGAAAACTTGCTCGACGATGAACGATACTTGGTATTTCGGCATATTAGTGAGCCGCCCTAGTCGGCGAATGATGTAGGGGATTCGATGCCAGCCAGCCCGGCGCAGTGCTTCCGCTCGTATTGCTCAGCAGTCACGACGGCAGCAACATGTCCGCGCATCCGCAGCTGTTCAATGCCATGCTGCGTGACGATGTAACCGCCAGTGACCAAGCTGCGAGCGATCAGGCACCGCGTCAGCAGTGCATGCTTGGTGTTCGTGTGAATCAGGCCCCAGTCATGGGGGTTGCTGGCGAGGGCGAGCATGCCTGCAATTTGTGGCTTGGTGATCTTCATCGCGTCAGCCCCAACGCGCTGCGGATGAAAGCAAGCTCGGCGATCTCTGCCCGCGCAGGATCGACCTGAGCAGGTCGAAGGGCGCAGCCGTCCGCATCGCAGCCGCCCTCGGCATGCTGTTCTAGATCGTTCTGCTCGATCCAGGTGATCAGCCCTGGCTCACCAGTCTGTGGATTGTCGGCGAGCAGTAGCAGGCGGGCGGCAAGTTGTTCTGTTTGGTTGGTCATCTGTTTGAATCTCTGAAATAGGGGAAACGGTGAGCCGGAAAGGTAGCCCAGCCCGGCAGGGATTGCACGCAGTAGCTAAGAAAAGCAACAGACCAGCAGCTGCGAGCAGTCTGCCGTGCAGGCTTGGCGGTAGGCACGAAACCAGGCCCATGCCGGCAGTCTGCCAGGTTGCACGATTGGCCGCAGGTCGTTGCAGGTCCTGCCCAAGCTTGGCGGTAGGCACGAAGCTGGCCGGATCCCGGAAATGGGATCGACCGAAATCCTGGTCCCGGATTTGGGATTGCGTAGCATTTCGCAAATCAGGGCCGATGTTAGGGTCCTGTTCAGGTTAGGGTCCCGTTAGGGTCCGGCCCGCCCACCACCAGGATCCGGCTTAGCTGCGCTCTAGCTTAGCTGCGCTGTGAATTAGCTGCGCTCTAATGCTTGCGTGAAGCTTTTCCAGCGTTTAGGAATAGATACGGTCCAACTCGTCATTGGACTTCCCATCTGCAAGTCTCCCTTAGAGAGGTATCGGACAACGCTCAACGTCCGGTGCCTCTCTTTTTTGGGAGGCTACACGATAGATGTTGACTCTGTCAGGCTCCTCCTTACCATCCGGCGCAGTATGACGATTACCCGGAGAGACAGCAGTTACCAAGTCTATGTGTGCCGTGGGGCACGTCGTTGGAGGAAGAGCGTAGCTACAGAGCAGCTAGCCCGCCTCCTAGAAGCAGAGTGGCGTCTAGCCCTACTGCAAGGAAGAGAACCTGTGATTGAATCAGATGAAGAAGTATCGGAGGAGTCTACGGATTCCAGTTTAGGGTGCATGGCCGAACGCACTTTCAACCTCTATTGGGAGGGCACTAAGGGTGCGAAGACTGCCCGGTCCAACATCAACGACATCGTGAGGTTGGTGGGGGATGACTTGTGCATCACCAAGCTAGATCAGCGGGTGGTGAACGACCTGCTGAGTGAGCTGAGGGCGCGGGAGCTTTCCCCAGCCAGCATCAATCGGAAGATGGCAGCTCTCGGGAAGGTGCTCTCTCTGGCTTTTGAGGAGGGGACTATCGAGAAGCGGCCTAAGCTGCCGAGGCTGAAGGAGAACAACCAGAGGACCAAATGCTTCACGCAGGAAGAACTCGACAGCATCTACACCCACATGGAGACCAACGGCCACAACGATGTGGCTGACTTCTGCCGGTGGCTAGTCGAGACAGGGATGAGAGTCTCAGAAGCTCGGCGCATTAGCTGGGAGAACTCAGGTATGAGGGACGGGGTATCCAGGGTCTACCACACCAAGACAGGGGATCCACGGTCCCTCCCGCTCACATCAACCGCTCGGGACCTGCTGTGCAAGCGTCACGAACGGCAGGTTGCTATGAAGCAGTCACTCTTAGACGCCACTCCCTGGGAGTCGGTGAGTCAGTCCAGGCTGACGTATGTATGGAACCAAGCACGGGAGAACCTGGGTATGACGGATCCTGACTGTGTGCCTCACTCACTCCGTCACACATGCGCTTCCCGCCTTGCCCGTAGCGGTGTGGATCTCCTCTCAATCAAGGAATGGCTAGGACATCGCACCTTGGCGATGACCCTCAGATACAGCCACCTAAGTAAGAATCAACTACAGTCAGCCAAGCAGGCTTTGGAGGTATGGAGCGATGAATAGTGTCCGCAGTTGCCCGAATGGGCATCCCAGAATCCCTGAGAACCGGACCAATGCAGACAAATGCAAAGTCTGCGCTGCTGAGCGGAGACGCAAGCTGTCAGAAAGGAACAGGGCGGCAAAGCGACTACAAAAGGACCGAGAACGGACCCAAATCAACATCAAGCTGCGAGGGTCAGCCACACGTTCAACCATCCAAGAAGACATCTACTTGGAGAACAGGAGGGTCGATAAGATTTTCAATCTGATGGACCAGCTCGAACTGGCTACGAGCAAGGCTGAACGGAATGCAATCCAGTCAGCAATCAATGAGCTATCGTGAGTCCTTCCCCCTCTGAAGAGCGCATCATTGAGCTAGGGAAGGAGAGGTATTGGTCCTCTGTCAATAAGCTCAAGCAGGCGGGTCGAGTATCCGCCACCCCAGCGGGGAACTACATCCTTCGCGAGGCTACCGCCCAACTGTCTACAGGTCTGGAGGACTGGCTAGTTAATGCAGAGTCTAAGCCTGGGCGGCGTCACACATCTTGTGCCCTGTTTCGGAAACTCTCTACGGATGTAGCAGCGTTCATCATCACTAGGGCATGTCTAGATGCTGTAGCTCTACGTCGCTCATTCATGTCAATAGCACAACATATAGGGGCACTGCTTGAAGACGAGTATCGCTTTACTGAGATTAAGAAGCAGGACCGGACAGCCTGGGGCGGAGTCTTGCGCTCGATGCGTGGTCGCTCATACACCAGGAAGAAAGATAAGCTCCGTGCTTTGGTAGGTCAGCGGGAGATTGAGATTGAGGCGTGGACGATGAAGGAGAAGGCTCACCTGGGGGTCATATCTATTGAGCTACTCAGGAAACACACAGGCATCGTTGACATCGAGAACATCAACTTAGGTTGTAAGACACAGACACACGTTAGCCCTACACCAGCCTTCCTAGACTGGCTACGCAACGCAGAGAAGCGCAACGAAGGATGCCGACCTCTGCTCATGCCCCTGTCGCAACCTCCCCTCCCCTGGAGCAATCTCTACAGCGGGGGGTATCGACATGAGAAGCTCAGCGGGAAAGCCCTTGTCAAGACACGCAGCAACGAGCAGCTCCGCCTTTTGGAGAGTGCAGACTTAAGCAGAGTCTTCCGTGCAGTGAATGCCCTTCAAGAAACTAGCTACCAAATTAACACCAAGGTCTACAGCGTGTTCGAGGAGTTACATCTTAGGGGGATGGACATCGCTGGCTTGCCTCGACTTGAGCCACACCCAGATCCTCCGCAACCTGCGGACATAGGCACTAACAAAGAAGCCCGAGACGCATGGAGGAAGGACAAGTATCGAGTGAAGATGCTGAACGTAGAATTAGTAGCGAAGCGGCTGGCTGTAGCAAACCTGAAGATGACAGCTTCGGAGTGCCTTGGCAGCGCCTTCTACTACCCATACTTCTGTGACTTCCGGGGCCGGATGTATGCTCGTGGCTTCTTCCTCAACCCCATGGCGGGGGACCTGTCTCGCGGGATGCTTCAATTTGGTGAAGCTAAGCCAATCACTACCGAAGAGCAGGCCGACTACCTACGGGTGCAAGGTGCTAACTGCTACGGCCAAGGTATCAACCTGAACTCTCTCCAAGAGAGGGTGAGGTGGGTTCGTGAGAATGCTGAGCGGATCCAATCAGTAGCTGCTGACCCTCTTGCTGACTTGTGGTGGTCTACTGCGTCGGATCCCTGGCAATTCCTGTCGTTCTGTATCGACTACGCAGCATTCATTAAGGAAGGGCTGGGCTACTCGTCTCGCCTGTGCGTGGCTATGGATGGTAGGAACAACGGACTTCAGAACTACGCCATGTTGCTACGTGATGAGCAGCTTGCCGCAGCCACTGGGTGCCGACCTACAGCGGATCCTCCCGACATCTACACCAGAGTTGGTTTGATTGTGACTAAGAAGCTCCGTGAGCTGATCGGGTTAGACAAAGGTGCCGAGCAGGTTCTAGAGTTGTTTAACGGGGAGATTCCTAGATCCATCTGTAAAGGCCCAGTCATGGTCATCCCTTACGGCTCAACCATTAAGTCTATCCAAGACCATCTGATCCAGTGGTATTACGACGAAGGTAGGCACATGAACATTTCAGGTGTGAGCACTCAGGGATTCCGTGAATGCGGATTACTTGCTTCGCTGATTTGGAAGGCCATCCAGCAAGAGGACATAGCTGCCTCAGCTCTGCGAGGTATGGACTACTTCCGCCAAGTTGCTAGGACGATGGCTAACGAATCCGAGCACCTTACGTGGCAGACTCCATCGGGGTTTGTCGGCATGCAATCATACGTCAACCAGTCTACTACAGTCATCAAGACCACACTGGGAGATGGGGTCCGCAAGCATCGATTGAATGTCCCTACTGATGACATCGATAGGAAGCGGTCAGTGTCGGCCTTCCCTGCCAACTTCATCCATAGCCTGGATGCTTCGTCACTAGTAGGCACGATCAACCTGTCCTTAGACCAAGCAGAAGGTGAGCCGATGTCTTACTGGTGCATTCACGACAGCTACGGGACTCATGCGGCATGTGCTCCAGACTTGGCTAGGCAGTTACGGGCAGCACACATTCAGACATTCGACTCCGACCCGCTCACTGTTTTCCATCACGACACATCGAAAAGGTTGCGGAGTCTTTCGTCACCCGCTACGCTCCCAGACCCACCTACGGCAGGTCCGTGGGTTCCACAAGAATTAGAGAGGTCTACTTACTTCTTCTCTTAAACACACAGTCAGATATGAAACGCGAAAACATCAACACTCCTGTCGGCACTGCAATCTGGCCGACCCTCAACGAACCATCTACACGATTCAAACCAGAAGGGGAGTTTAGCTGCACTCTACGCTTAGAGGCTAGCAGCGCACAGAAGGTCATTGAGCAGATCAACAGCTTCCATGATCGTGCTTACCGGCATTTCTGTGAGCTTGAGGGAAAGAGCAAGCTAAAGAAAGCGGGTATGTGCTACTCAGTTGTTACCGGCGACAACGGTGAAGAAACTGGTGAGTTTGATTTCAAGTTCAAGCTTAAGCACCGTGTCGAGCCTCGCCGGGGTGATGCTTACGAGCAGACGGTTGCCCTATTTGATGCTCAAGGCACACCGATGAAGGATCACGTTGGGGGTGGTAGCAAGCTCCGTATCAACGGACTTCTCAACCCATGGTATACCGCCAGCCTTGGCTTTGGCGTCTCTCTATGGATCAAGGCTGCTCAGATTATTGAGCTGGTAGAAGGTGCTGGTGGCGGCTCTTCTAAATCATTCGGGTTTGAGGCGATGTCGGGAGGCTTCACTACATCTGGCGAGTCGTTTGACTTTGAAGATGATGCGAAGAAGACTGCAAAGCCTAGCTCACCTGAAGATTTTTAATGAGGGGGCTAACCTTCCGGGTGTGTGGTAGCCCTGTTCCGCAGGGTTCCATGCGTGGATTTGTTGTGAACGGCAGAGCTGTTCTCACCAGCAGTTCTAAGAACCTGAAGGAGTGGCGAAACCTAATAGCTGCCCAAGCCAATCATGTGATGGCTGACAGCGGGAAGGTATTCTTCACATCCAAAGAGCCTGTGGAGGTTACAGCCAAGTTCAGCTTTGTTCGGCCCAAGAGTCATTTGAAGAGCAGCGGGGAGTTGACCAAGTCAGCACCACGATACAAATACTCTAAGCCGGACTCGGATAAGCTCGCCCGGTCAGTTTTAGACGCACTGACTGGGGTGCTTTATGAGGACGATAGCCAAGTGGTTCGTCTGTTAGTTACCAAGGGATATGCAGACCCTGGCATTGGGCCAGGAGTGGAGATTTCAGTTGAGCGATACGAGGGAACAAGAGAGTAATTTCATAGCGCGTGGCCCATGCCCGAGCTGTGGATCAAGTGACGCATGTGCATCATTTGACGATGGACATACACACTGCTTTAGTTGTGGTGAGCATGTAAATGCGCCGACAGCAGGAGAGCAGCAAGCACCAGCTAAGGAAGTCTATTCAGGCGACCTACTCAAAACAGAACACCGCAGTTTAGATATGCGGATGATTAGCCGGGAGACCTGTGCTAAGTGGGGATACGGATACTCCTCATACAAGGGCCAGTCAGTTCAAGTAGCTGATTACAAAGACCCAGAGGGGCGAGTCATTGCACAGAAGATTCGGTTCAAGTCGAAAGACTTCCGTTGGCTAGGAGACTCTAAGGCAACACGCCTTTACGGCGAGCATCTTTGGCGCGATGGCGGGAGGATGGTTGTAGTCACCGAAGGTGAGATCGATGCGCTCTCAGTAAGCCAACTCTACGGAAACAAGTATCCTGTAGTGAGCCTACCGAACGGTGCCCAGTCAGCTAAGAAATCCATTCTAGGGAGCCTGGACTGGTTAGAGAAGTTTGAGTCAGTGGTGTTCTGCTTTGACTCAGACGAACCTGGGATGAAGGCAGCAGTAGAGTGCTCTGTCCTACTGTCTCCAGGTAAAGCAAAGATCGTCACTCTTCCTCTTAAGGACGCGAACGACATGCTCCGCGAAGGTAAGGGTAAGGAGCTAATCGATCAGATATGGGGAGCCAAGGTCTACCGCCCAGACGGCATTGTCAGTGGTGAAGACGTGTGGCAGTTGGTAGCTAAGAAGAACACAGCCAAGTCAATCCCATATCCTTGGCAGGGCATGAATGCTGTGACTCGTGGCTTGCGTATGGGTGAGCTGGTCACTCTCTGTGCTGGAACAGGGGTAGGCAAATCACAGGTATGTCGAGAGATCACTCACTGGCTTCTTCAAGAAGGGGAGAAGGTTGGCTACATCGCTCTTGAGGAGTCGGTAAAGCGCAGTGCCCTTTCACTGATTGGGCTTCACCTGAATAAGCCTATCCATTTAGACGAGACGCTCAGCACACCGGAGGAGATACGGGGAGCATTCGACAACGCTATCGGTGCAGATCGAGTGGTCTTTTACGATCACTGGGGAAGCCTCGACAACGACAACCTACTGAACCGAATCAAATACATGATCCGATCCTGTGGGTGCAAGTGGATCGTGTTAGACCACCTGAGTTTGGTTGTCTCTGGTCTTTCTGATGGTGACGAGAGGCGGAACATCGACAACGCGATGACTCGTCTGCGCTCGCTAGTGCAGGAGACAGGGGCGGGGATGCTGCTAGTGTCTCACCTGAAACGCCCGGATGGAAACAAGGGCCATGAGGAGGGGCAGCGGACAGCTCTATCGCAGCTCAGAGGCTCCGCTTCAATTGGACAGCTGAGTGATATTGTGCTTGGCCTAGAGCGGGACTTGCAGGACGAGGACTCTAAGAACGTCACGACAATACGTTGCCTGAAGAACAGGTTCAGTGGTGTTACTGGTGTGTGCTGCAACCTGAAGTTTGACCCTGATACTGGGAGAATGACGGAAGCTTACGATCTATTTGACAGTGACGATTCTGAAGGAGCGCAGTTCTAATGAGTGATTCTCTTTGGTTTGACTGTGAGGCTGATGGACTCCTCGACTCGGTAACGAAGATCCACTGCCTTGTAACGATTGATGATGATGACAAGGTCCAAACCTACGTAGGCAGCGAAGTGGCAACAGGGGTTGCTACGCTGATGAAGGCTAGACGCATCGTGGCTCACCACGCTCTGGGGTATGATGTTCCCCTGATTAAAAAGATGTGCGGCGTAGACCTGCACCAGGGGCCTGAGATATTCGACACTCTGGTCATGTCACGACTGTGCTGGCCGGACCTGCGAGAGAAGGACTTCGCAAGGGCTAGCAAAGATGATGATTTCCCCAAGCGTCTAATCGGTAGTCACTCACTTGAAGCCTGGGGGTTCAGGCTGGGGACCGAGAAGGCTGAGAAGCCTGGGTTCGACATCTACACGCAAGAGATGCTCGACTACTGCATCCAAGACGTGAAGGTGCTTAAAGAGTTGGAGTGGGTCATAGCTAAGAAGAAACCCAGTCCGCATGCCTGCCGTATGGAGCACAAGTTTGCTTGGCTCATGCTTAAGCAGGAAGAACATGGATTTCTGTTCGACCGTAAAGCAGCTGAGGAGCTGCACGTAGAATTGCTTGGGAAGAAGTATGAGTTAGAGGAGCTGGCTAAGAAGTCTTTCCCTCCTAAGATCATTCAGCTGAAGACCAAGGAGAAGGTCATCCCCTTCAACCCAGGAAGCCGGAACCAGATAGCTGCGGGCTTCACAGGTAAGTATGGGTGGAAGCCTACGGAGTTTACTCCTGATGGGAGACCGAAGATTGACGAGTCAGTCTTGAAGGGTATGGACTACCCAGAAGCGGCAATCCTCTTGGATTACCTGCTGGTCCAGAAACGAATCTCCCAACTAGCGGATGGGAACCAAGCTTGGATAAAGACGCAGAGTGCAGACGGCAGGATCCATGGCCGAGTCAATCCAATAGGTTGCGTAACAGCTCGCTGTAGTCACAGCTCCCCGAACGTGGCACAGGTTCCTAACTCAGGGTCACCTTATGGCAAGGAGTGTCGCTCACTCTTCACTGTCCCTGAAGGGTTCAAGCTAGTCGGGGCGGATGCTTCAGGGTTAGAGCTTAGATGCTTAGGCCACTACCTCCACCCATACGACAAAGGTAAGTTTGTAGATACTCTGCTGAGCGGTGACATCCACATGGCTAACGCCAAAGCGGCTGGTCTCGACAAGATGCCGAACGGTAGGAACCTCAGCAAGACAATGATCTATTGCTTCCTCTACGGGGGAGGGCCAGAGCGTCTAGGTGCTATCGTTGGGGGAGGCCGGAAGGAGGGCTTGGCTCTCCGTAGAAGATTCCTTTCTAAGACGCCTGCGCTGAAACGCCTGCGCGAAGAAGTCACATCGAAAGCTGAAGACAAGGGATGTCTCAAGTCTATCGACCGAAGAGTCCTTCCTATCCGAAGTCCCCACTCCGCGCTCAACACTCTGCTGCAATCTGCTGGAGCAATCCTAGTCAAGCGTGCGACCTGCCTGCTCTACGACATGCTCTTGGAAGAGGGGCTTGTGTTTGGGGTGGACTACGCCAACGTGGCGAACATCCACGACGAGATCCAACTCGAAGCTAAAGAGGAAGTAGCTGATCTAGTTGGTCAGAAAGCGGTGGAGGCAATGAAGGAAGCTGGGATCTCCTACGCATTCAAGTGCCCACTAGATGCGGAATACAAGGTAGGGAACAACTGGAGCGAGACACACTGAGATGGGAACCACACTACTTATTGACGGTGACGTGTTTGTCTACCAACACACGACCGCTGTAGAGACGCCAATCCATTGGGGAGATGACTTCTGGACCTTGCATGCTGATGCGGGAGTGGCGAAGGCTCAGCTAGATATTCAGCTGCACATTATCAAAAGCGAGCTACAGGCTACTGACGTGCTGATTGCTTTTAGCGATAGCCTCAACTTCAGGCACAGCGTCTTGCCTTCCTACAAGTCGAACAGGAAGAAGCGGAAGCCAGTCGCTTACAAAGCGGTTCGTGATTACTGCCGCCATACCTACAAGTGCCTAACTCTCCCAACCCTGGAGGCGGATGACACACTAGGGATCCTTGCTACAGGTGGGTGCTTATACGGACTCTCAGGAGACCGGGTAGTAGTCACAGTAGACAAGGACTTAAAGTCCGTCCCTTGTAATCTGTTTAACCCTCAACACCCAGAGGATGGTGTTGTCGCAATTAGCGAGCAAGAGGCTGACAGGAATCACCTGACTCAGTCGCTGATGGGTGATACTACAGATGGATACTCAGGGTGCCCAGGCATCGGAGCAAAGAGGGCAGAGCGCATACTAGATGCAGACCCGACGTGGGCGGCTGTCCTCAATGCTTACGAGAAGGCTGGTCTAAGTGAAGACGAAGCTCTTAAGCAAGCTCGCGTGGCCCGCATATGCCGCCAATCCGATTACGATATTGAAAACAAGAAGGTGAAACTATGGCAACCATGACCTCCTCAAAACTTCTCGACCACGCAGCCAAGATGGCGGAGAAAGCTCACAAGCTCATGGCGAACAAGAACCATGATTACGCAGGGTCTGAAGGAGTTACGCCCTTTAAGAACTTCACGATGTGTGAAGCTGCTGGGATCTGCCCAACCGAGAAAGGGATCCTAGTCAGGATGACAGACAAGATGTCGAGGCTGGCGAACTACCTTGACCGTGGGGAGCTGAAGGTTACAGACGAGTCTTTCGACGATACACTACTTGATCTAATCAACTACTCGATTATCTTGTCCGCCTACATGACGCAGAAACGTGAAGAGCTTTACCTAGCCCAGACAAAGAGGGGAGAAATCTAATGGATGACAATGAAGACCTATCGGAGTTTGGTGAGAAGCCATTCCCCCCGGTATCCGAAGCCCTAGTAACACACTTAGAGTTGCTATTCCCAAATCGTTGCCCCGAGATGACAGATCCTGATAGACTTATCTGGGTTAAATCAGGACAACACACCGTTGTGAAGTTCCTCCGTGCTCGTTTTGAAGAGCAACAACCTTAGCCTTTGGTAATACTCATGTGCTCCAGCCCTAAGATGCCGGGTCCCACCCCTCAACCACCCGCTCCCCCACCTAAGGCGGAGGAGTCTGCCAAGTTCTTCAAGACTAAAGGCAAGAAACAGGCTTCGGAGGTAGCGGAGTCCGGGACAGACAGGTATCGCAACAGCCCCCTCACTCTCCAGACTGATGTCGGCGTGAACGCTTAGAACTATGCAGTATTCCCCAACCTCTAGTGGCAACAGCAGTGAGGACAAGACTGCGTCTGGCCTTTACCGAGATCTAGAGGTTAGGCGTCAGCCATTTTTAGATCGAGCGCGGGACTGCGCTAGGCTCACTATCCCAAGCATCCTGCCGCCAGAGTCCCATAACTCTCACAGCAGGCTGCCAACTCCGTTCCAGAGTCTTGGCGCACGGGGCATCAACAACCTAAGCAGCAAGCTGCTGCTGACGCTTCTCCCACCGAACGCAACCTTCTTCCGCCTGTCGATTGCACCTCAGCAGATGGAGGAGATCGGAGGTTCGGAAGAGATTAAAGCAGAGGTAGAAGAGTCCCTCGCCAAGATGGAGCGAGCGGTGATGTCGGAGATCGAAACGACAGGCATCCGAGTCGCTACGTTTGAAGCACTGAAGCATTTGCTATGCACAGGCAATGCACTCCTCTACTTCCCGGAGCAAGGAGGGATGCGCCTGTTCCATCTAGACTCCTACGTCGTTGAGCGTGACCCCGAGGGTAACGTCTTAACCATCGTTACTAAGGAAGAGGTGACGCCCAAGTCCCTACCTAAGTCGATGCTTCCCCATGTGAAGGACAGGCTTTCCCAGACTGATAAGACTGTGGAGGTCTATACCTGCATCCATAGGACTGAGGCCGACACATTCAAAGTGTGGCAGGAAGCTGCTGGGATCATCATCCCAGGATCCGAAGGATCTTACCCAGCAGAGTCGATGCCCTTCCTCCCGTTGAGGTTGTCCACCATTGCAGGCGAGGACTTTGGTCGGGGGATCGTTGAAGAGTATATGGGTGACCTCCGATCTCTGGAGTCACTTACTCAATCCATCGTTGAGGGTAGTGCAGCTGCTAGCCGCATCCTATTCCTGGTCAACCCTAACGGCACAACCCGTGCTCGCGTCCTAGCCGAAAGCCCTAACGGTAGTATCCGAGAAGGTAACGCCGCTGATGTCACCACACTACAGGTCAACAAGGGAGCTGACTTCCGAGTGGCTTTGGAGGCAGTAAGCCAGATTAGGGAAAGGCTCATGCACGCATTCCTTTTGAATGCTAGTGTGCAGCGTCAAGCCGAGCGAGTCACTGCTGAAGAGATCCGCTTCATGGCTCAGGAACTGGAGCAAGCTCTAGGTGGAGTCTTCTCAGTCCTATCCAGCGATCTTCAAATGCCTCTCGTCACTATCTTGATGAGTAGGCTCGCCAAGAACGGAGGTATTCCGAAGCTGCCGAAGGGGCTAGTCAGGCCCAAGATCGTTACCGGGTTGGAAGCACTTGGGCGTGGGCAGGACCTCAACCGTTTGGACATCTTCATTAGTGGGGCAATCCAGCAACTCGGCCCCGATGCCTTGATGCAGTATGTCAACATCCCTGACTACCTCACTAGGAGAGCAACGGCAGTAGGCATTGATACAGAGGGACTAATCAAGTCCGAAGAAGAAGTTCAACAAGCACAGCAACAAGCACAGCAACAACAGCAAATGATGCAACTAGCTGAGAAGCTAGGACCCACCGCTTTGAAAGAAATGAATAACAACCCACCCCCACAACCTCCTCAAGAAGGTGAATCTTAATGGGCGAAGTCCACGCAGTAAGTCTGACAGGTGAAGAGTCGGGTCCCGACGCACCGGCACCTCAAGTCAACAATCAGCAAACCCCGCACCAGATCGACGGTCAGTCAGAGCCACTAGGTGGGGTGGGTGTTCCCGACAAGTTCAAGAATGCAGAGACAGGCGAAGTTGATGTCCAAGCTCTCTTGGCCTCTTACAACCATCTGGAGCAGAAGCTCGGAGGAGGGGCTGAGGTGGTCGAGGAGACTCCCACGGAAGAACCAGATTCCACTGAAGAAGTGGAGGCTTCAGAGGAGGAGGACGCGCCGCCACCAGAAGGTGCGCTCGATAAATACAGCCAAGAGTTCTTTGAATCAGGAGAGCTAAAGGAAGAGAGCTACACTGCTCTCGAATCGATGGGCTACCCGAAGGATCTGGTCAACTCCTTCATTGAAGGCCAGAAGGCTTTGGTTGCCAATGAGCAGGAAAGCCTCTACGCCGAGGTTGGGGGAGCAGAAGCCTACTCTAAAATGTCTGAGTGGGCTGCTATGAACATGACTGAAGAGGCCAAGCTGGCTTACAACAGTGCAGTTCAAAGTGGAGACATGGAGCAAGCTCGTCTCGCTATCCGTGGACTTCGAGACAGCTACTCTCAATCAGAGGGTGTCGCACCTAACCTCTTGCAGGGTAAGGCGAACCGGATGCCAGCTGCTGCCCCCTTCCGCTCTACAGCTCAGCTTGTTGAGGCGATGAGTAACCCTAAATACAAGACTGATCCCGCTTACCGCGAGGATGTAGAGAACCGATTACGGGGATCTCAGCTGTAGTCGGGGAATTAGATCTTCAGTATTACTGTTGACACAATCCTATTTCACTAGTCTAAAATAGGACCTTAGAGCGGTAGGTATGTTCCTACTGCCTAATTAGACGCTCCCCTGACGCTCGAATACGCTTAGGCCCATTTCGGTGGATAACCTACAGGTCTGGATCGAAGTTCAGAGTCTTACCTGCCTGTAAACCTGACTGACAAACCCCCCCTGTAGAGAACCGTAATGGTAAACGCAACTGTAAGTAATCCCGGCTATATCGACGGCAGTGGAGATAGCTATGCCTTGTTCCTCAAGAAGTGGTCTGGAGAGATCCTCACTACCTTTGAAGAGACGAATGTGATGAAGGCTCTCCAGACTCATCGCACCATTCAGAACGGCAAGTCCGCTCAATTCCCTGTCGTGGGCACTGCCACCACGGCATACCACACCCCTGGTCAATCACTACTTGATGGGTCTTACCCTAACACCATCAAGCACGCAGAACGCTTGATCTTTGTTGATAAGATGCTGACCTCTAGCGTCTTCATCGCTAAGGCGGATGAACTCATCAACCACTATGACGTTCGTTCGGTATACGCCACTGAACTGGGGCGTGCGATGGCGAAGAAGTTCGACGAACAGCTTCTCCTCCTTAGTGTGATTGGTGCCTATCAGCAGACCCCAACTCCTGGCACCACACAAAAGGGTTCGATTATCAAGGCTGCTGGATCTACCGCTGCTAACATCCTGTCAGGTATCCGAGTTGCGATGCAGACTCTGGACGAGAAGGACATCCCCGCAGAGGATCGAGCCATCATCGTCAACCCAGAGACCTTCTACAAGATCATCGAGCAGAAGGATATGATTGATCGGGATGTGAGTCCTGACAATGGTTCAATGGCTGGTGGCACGTTGTTCCGTGCATGGGGTGGCAAGATCTACGTATCCAACCACATCCCAGCTAGCGTCAACCATGCCAACACTGACCACTTGCATGTTGGCGGGACCGCTAGCACCAACGGTAACAACTACTCGATTAACCTTGCACTCGGAGGTAACAACACTGGAGCCGGTGCATTGGACGCAGCTGCGGGTATTAATGCTGTAGTCCTACAGAAGAGTGGACTCGGCACAGTGAGCCTCATGGATCTGGCAATGGAGTCAGAGTATCAAGTGGAACGGCAGGGTAGCCTGTTCGTCTCTAAGTATGCGATGGGTCACGGCGTGCTTCGCCCAGAGTGCTGCGCTGTTGTCCAGCAAGCTGACTGCACGGCTGCAATTGATGCTGACTAGCCCCATCTGATCGGTCTGCTAACGGGGGCTAGTTCCTATGTGGAGCTGGTCCCCATCTCATTATGCCACTCTCAGCAACTACAAAGCTGGAAGCCATCAACACTATGCTCAGTGTTATTGGCGAAGCACCAGTCTCCTCTTTTGAGCCTAATGCCACAGGGGATGTAGCAATCGCAGGGAACATCCTTGATGAGACTCTTAAGGAAGTCCAATCCCGTGGGTGGTATTGGAACACTGAGCACAAAGTCTCCCTCGCTAAAGATGTCGAGGGCAAGATTGCTGTAGCAGGTAACGTGTCTAGGCTGGATGTAGATCCCACTGCCTCAGATGCGAGATACACGATCCGTGATAACTACCTCTACGACCTCACTAACCACACCGACATCTTTACTGCCGATGTATCAGTCACTGCGGTCTACCTGCTCGAATGGGCACAGATCCCTGAAGTGGCTAAGAGGTATGTGACTGTGCGTGCTGGTCGCGTATTTCAAGACCGCATGGTTTCTAGCCAGCTTCTAAACGCCTTCAATCTAAGGGACGAGATGATGGCACTTGCCGATCTCAAGAATGTAGAGATGGAAGTGGCTGACTACTCGATCTTCGATAACGCAGGGACATTCAACACCATCAACCGCACAGCACCAATCAACTCGATAGGCCGATACTAATATGTCCTTAGTTAGCTGGTCCACTTCTAGCCTCATCTCTGGGGTAAGCCAGCAGCCTGAGACTCTGCGCTATGCGTCTCAAGCCGAGCTGCAAGAGAATGCCTACAGCTCTGTGGTGGATGGCCTAGTTAAGAGGCATCCTACGTCCCACCTAAACTTGATGGAGACCACGGCTGCTATAGCCGGAAGGTCTTCAGCGGTACACGCAATCAACCGCGATGTAGGAGAGAGGTATCTAGTTGTCTACACAGGTGGGGCTTCGTCCACTTCCCCAGGTATCAAAGTCTGGGACATTGGTGCCCGCCAGTTCCGGGAAGTCGAAGGTCCAGGAGGGACTGGGAATGGCTCTACGGCTGCTGACTTCTCGTATCTGAACAACCTAGACCCCAACAAGATCCGCTCAACCACGGTTGCTGACAACACGTTTGTTCTCAACCCTCAAAAGGCTGTAGAGCAGGATGCAGCAGTTAGTGCTGCCATGAGCACGGACGCCTACATTTTCGTAAAGCAAGGTGCTTACAACTCGAAGTATACGGCTGAAATCACACTTTACGATTCTTCAGGCAACACGAGCGATGTGACTTTTACGGTCAATACTTGGAATGGTGACAGGGAGCCAGCAACAAGTCAGCAACCAAACGCTGGTCAGCCCATCAATGCCGGGAGTGTTACGGATCAGCAGAGGATCGTAGTGGGTTCTATCCCCACACTGGTATCGGGTGATCCGCCTGTCGCTTGGACTGCTTCGTTTCTTGGAACAAGCCATACAGTTATGCAGGGAGTCAATTGGCAGATTTCTGACATCCACAATCAAATGTATTTCCTGTGGAATGCTACCAACGGACTGTTTGCCTCTAGAATTGGGACTCAAGCCGCCGGTTACACTTCAACGGAAGTCAAGGGGAGATACACAGGTCTGGAAATCCGGCCTGTTCTTTCGGCTGCTCCCAGCGGAGGTTCTTGGACAGTAACACAGATACAATCCCCTTCGACAGACGAGGAGACATCGATCCAAACAAGCGACATCGCAGATAGGCTCATGGATGGGCTGGTTGCTGCAACGTCTTTGGCGACATTCACACGCTCTGGATCTGTCATCAAGTGTGTCCCCAAGTATGGGCCAGGAGGTTCTACTACGGACACAAGCTTCCACCTCTTCTCCGTCACGGACTCGAATGCGGACAGCATGATGAGGTTGGTCCACAAGAAGATCGATGTCCTCACTGACCTCCCTTTAGTATCTACGCATGGCTTCAAGATCGAGGTGCAGGGCGACAAGAGCGAAGCAGCTGATAACTTCTATTTAGAGTTTGAAGCTAAAGATGGAGCAGGGGCATTTGGTGAGGGTGTATGGAAGGAAGCGGCTCTTGGGGGTCTTAGATACAAACTCAAAGCCGATACGATGCCTCACCGCCTTGAGCGGTTCTTCACCGCAGGAGGGGACCCATATTTTGTGTGGGGTCCGATGCCTTGGGTAGACCGAGAAGTCGGGGATGACGATACTAACCCGTTCCCTAGCTTTTGCTCTCCCATAGGGCAGAACACTACACGCATCACAGACATCTTCTTCCATCGCAACAGGATGGGACTTCTCTCAAATGACAACGTCATCTTGTCGGAGAGTGGTATCTACGAGAACTTCTTCCGAACGTCCACTACCACGTTATTGGATAGCGATGTCATCGATGTAGGCGTCTCCCACGTATCTGTCTCGTCACTCCATCACGCAGTCACTCTCAACGAGAAGCTAGTATTGTTCTCGGACCAGACGCAGTTTGTCTTGAGTGGTGAGCCTTACCTTACTCCCGCTACTGTTCAAATATCAGCAGTCACGGACTACGAGAACTACACGACAATCCGCCCAAAGAATACTGGTAGGGGTGTGGTGTTCGGCTACAGCCACGGAGACTTCTCAGGAGTTCGGGAACTCACTCAGATCAACACAGATGTTTATGATGCAGAGGACCTAACCGCCTCAGTTCCTAAATACATCAAGGGCACGCTCACCTCTTTTGCCACTTCAACATTGGAGAATATGGTGGCGGCCCTGTCAGACGAGGACACTTCATCCATCTTCGTCTACAAGTATTTCTTTGGAGCAGAGGGGCGAAGAGTTCAGTCCTCTTGGAGCAAATACAAGCTAGGCACTAACTCAAACGTCCAGCACATCTCGTTCATTGAGAACACGCTTTACATCGTGGTGCTCCGCCCTGAAGGGCTGTTCTTAGAGCAGATGGTCATCTCGGATGGGGGCACTGACCCCGACTCTACTTACATCACTACTCTTGACCGGCGTCTGAGTGATGCAGATACAGGGGTAAGCACGTCCTATTCTGCCGCAAATAACACAACCACGGTCACCCTGCCTTACAAGATTGAATCAGGTGTAGTGTATCAAGTTGTGTCTCGGGCTACTTCCTCAGTCTTCCCAGGCAACATCTACACCCTCCCTTCTGCACCTGTCGTGGGTAGCAACACCATCACTGTCGAAGGTGACCTTACCTCAGCACCTTTCTGGGTCGGGGAGCAATACAAGATGCTCTACGAGTTCTCCGCACCCCGCATCCGGGAAGCGTCAGGAACTACAGGAGGTCGTGGGGCAGTAGCTACAGGCCGCCAGCAGATCAAGTATGGCACAATTGTCTATGACGAGTCCGGTCACTTTAAGGTCCATGTGACGCCGCAAGGTCGTGACACACAGACGCATGAGTTTTCAGCTACTTTGCTCAACTCTTCGGGAAGCCTTATTGGGAACGTCGTTCTGGGTAGTGGTAACTACCGCTTCCCCATCCACTCTAAGAACAATCAAGTCTCAATTCAGATTGAGAACAGTTCGCCTCAGCCATCCAACCTCGTCTCTATCGAATGGGAAGCAGATTACACTTCCAGGACTTCCCGTTACCGGGGGTAGAAGTCAGGACTTCCACGATTGGGGACTGTCTCCGTCTTGGGCCAAATCTGCGTAATGAGGACAAGGAGGAGATCCTTGCAGCTCTGGGCTGTGAGCCTACTGAAGGACTTACGCACACCTTCTTTAACTCCCAAGCATGTCTGACTATCGTTCAGGATGGTGAACCAACTACCATGTTCGGTTCAGGCCGCATGCCTGATCAGAAAGGGGTAGGGATGATCTGGATGCTGTCATCACCTGAACTACTAAAGATCAAAAAGCCCTTCTTGAGGGAATCTAAACGGTTCATAGCCCTACTAACTGCACCTTACGATGTAGTTATGAACTATGTTGACTGCCGGAATCTGCTACATCGTCGGTGGTTGGAGTGGTGTGGGTTCGTATTCATTGCAAAACACGATAGTTTTGGGGTAGGTAAGCTGCCTTTTTACGAGTTTGTGAGGATCTAAAATATGTGTTTGATAACAGCAGCAGTTGCAGGCACGGCAGTAGCCGCCGCCACAGCGAACATGGCAATTATGGCGGTCATCACAACCGGCATTCAGATGCAGCAGCAGAGAGCTAATGCCAAGTCCATGGAGAGAGCAGGCAAGCAGAGGCAAGCCGAACAAAAGCAGATCAACGATGCAAACGCTATGAGTCAGTATGCAGCTATCGCTGATGCAGACCGGGAAAAGGAGATTGCGATGTCGGCCAAGAAACGAGCTAATCAGCTAAAGGCAGATGAAGCTCGGGCGTTTGCTGTGAGTCAGGCTGGCGAGACTGGGGTGAAAGGTCAATCCGTAGGGTTAATGCTGGATGACCTGGACAAGCAGGACTCAGCTTTCGTCACAGCTCTAGACCAGCAGGAGATGTTTCAGAACGCACAGTTCATTAGGCAGGGTGAGCGCATCCGAGCGGGTCATCAAGCCGGGTATCTGGCAGCTGTTCCTGATCCTGTCCCACAGCCTAACTACTTGCAGGGCATCGTGAACATCGGCAGCACCGCGCTAGGGACTTACATTGATGCTGGTGGCACGTTTGGAGAAGACTAATGGCAAGTAAAAAGAGAGCTAAACTCCGCAGGCTAGCGGATCCTGAAACTGTTTCTAGAGCACAACCTTTAGGAGACATTTCCAGGCCCGTAAACACAGACTTCGTGCTTCCCCGCATCAAGCCGAAGATCCGAAATGTGACGGACCTGAGTCAGTTGAGTGCGACTGTTGGTAAGGCACTAGCTGTCAAAGCTCAGATAAAGACGAAGAAGGAGGAGGATGAGGACCTTACTAAAGGTCAGGCTTTCTATAGGGCGCACCCGGAGTTCCGAAAGAATCTAACTACATTTGCCAATGCTGTAGAGGCTAGGTTAATTGACCCCACTACTCGACCTATGTTTTGGCGGGGGATGGCTGAGGCGCATGGTCAGCAGGTAGTTCAAGATTTTGCCAACCCCGACACGGGTCCCCTAAACGATCTCGAAAATAGCCTCAGTAGCCCTGACCGTGAGGAAGGCGTAACCATAGACGGTGAGTTTGATCGCGTCTGGGCAGAGGGTCCAGGGAAGCTAACGGATACTGACTCCCTTAGAGTAGTCAACGGATTGTATGCCAAGCTCAAGAGCAACTTCGTGGCGAGAGTTGGGCAAAAATACAATAATAACGTAGCGGAACGCAGTCAGTCATTAGAGGTCAATAACATAACTGGGGGTTTGACCGCCAGACTAGCCCAAACTCCCGGCAATCTAACACCTGAAAATGCTCAAGAGTTAGCTCGACAGTTAGAGGAGAAAAGAAATACAGGTAATTTGGGGGATCTCTCAGCAGATGCCGCGATGCACCGTGGGGGTATGGCGTATCTCGACAGTCTTAACCCCCCCACCGATGGGAACCTGTCTGCTACCGAGCAGCTGGAACACATCGATATGGCACTCGATGCGGCTCGGTCGTTTTTGGGGGACGGAAAGGAGAATAAGGGTCTGGTCGTAGGAACTGACGTAATTGGAGGGAAAGGCTTCCGTAGCGTTTACGTCGGTGGGGGTAACAAGGAACAGATTAAACACCGGGGAGAATTGGAGGCTTTCATCAACGATCGGGAAAGTGATCAGAGGACGTTAGAAAGGGAACAGGATCGGCAAGGGATTGCAGCTCAGAACAAGTCCACGACGATTATGAGGCAAGTGGAGACCAGCCTCGCCCTGATGCAAGCGAGGAACCCTCAAGGTCTGAGGAATGTGGCTACAACAGTCGCAGGCATATTTGAACAGGCACAAACAGATAACCTGTCTAATGAGGATCTGACGAAGAAGCTCCAAGAAGTCTTTGGAGAGAACCATTGGGAGCTAAAGCAGACTGAAGTTGTCAATGCTGACAAGGTTTCGAGGGGTCTGTTCGTGGCAGGTCTACAAACCTCATCCAGAAGTATTAGACAGGAGCCAACAGATGAAGCTATTAACGCCGAAGCTGCTTTCCGTGTGAGTGTAGAGGATAACGACTTTCGAGGTGCGAGAGACATCCTGGATCATTCCCCTTTCTCTGTCGCAGAGAGGACCAGACTTGAAGCAGTACTCCGTAAAGCAAAGTCTGCGGCCAGCGCACATGAAGATCCAAAGGTGAACCCCTCGTTCCTAATAGCTAAGGGCCGAGTGACAGAACAGGATAAGAGGTTTGCAGCTCTGGGTCTGGGTCTGACCCCTACAAACAATGCGCTAGTAGGTGAGCTGGGACGTAAGCGCGATGCTCTTTGGGACCGAGTCTACGAAGGTTTGCTTGAAGATGCCGAAAGGGCGAGCGGCCAGCTGCGCGAGCTGAGTGAGTCTAATGTTACTCTATCAGGAGTTGTTACTGACGCCCTGATGAGAGAGGCGTTGAACCGCACTCCCGAATATCAGGAGATACTTGATGAAATTGACGGGGTATACAAAACAACGGAAGATACTCAAAATAAGAATGCTAGGGATATTCGCGACAAGTTGGATAAGGGGGAAAAGCTAGGCAAGGATGAGCTTAACAACCTGCTGAGTGAGGGAGGTATCTCTCAAGCCCAACACAGTCAATTGGATGCAGCTAGCCGTAGGTTGAATGGGAAGACTGCGGTGGTAACGCAAAAGACAATCGAGTTTGCTGAGCTGTTAGCAGACATCACCGCCAAAAGACCGTTGAATATAGCAGGAGTTGTTACCGATCAGACAGTGACCGCCGCTTTTACGGAGAGCCACGAACATGCCAAGCTTGCTGTGAGGGACTTTGTGCAGGAAGCGGCTAACAACATAGTCTTAAGTTACGGCGATAAAGCCTGGAACGCAGCCGATCTTAAGAACGCGGTTGATAACCACCTCAGACAGAAGGGTGTAATCAATGCGGCAAAGCAGGTGTATAAGGACGCTTTTGAGGGTCGTAAGGACAAAGCATCAGCTCCAAAGCCAGCCTCTAAGGACGGAGGGGAGGTTGAAGTGGCGTCCACTGAGGCACCCACCCGACCTCAAAGTATGACCGATGAGGAAGTGTCTCTTCGTGAGTCCTCAATGAATTATGTGAAGGGATCAGAAGCTAGCCCGGAACAAGGTAACTGGGAGGCTCTACAAAGAGTCCGGGTTATGAACCCTGAAAGCGGCGTGGATAGTGCAAACCTCTTCGGTCTTGGCCCGAAGTTTATGAGTCAATTCCCCTCGTCTTATGATTGGTGGTGGGATGATACTCAAAGCTTTGCAATGGAGGAGATTCTGGGTAGGGCTTTAGGCAGACTTACAGATCCTGGAACAGACTGGTCTAAAGTGAAGGAAGTTGTTCCTGTCCCCATTGCTGAAGGGTCAGAAGTGGTGATGGACATCTCGAACGTCGTGTTGGGGGGTCCTACACCCAGGCCCCCTAGCGGTAGTGTGGATATTTATAATCCACCATTCTTCACACCGAGTCGTACGATTGGGAATACGATTACCTTGAATCCTTCTTTAGTGAAGGGTGTAGTTCCTAAAGGTTCAAACATATACATCAATACCCACCGTTCTCCCTTCCTATACAGCAGCCCTACTGGTGAGTTTGCGTCGGGCGGAGCAGGGGCGCAGGGTATATTCTCAGCCCTGATGGGCGAACTTTACAGTCCAGAGCTGGCCGATAGTGAGAACCTGACAGAATCACTAAGTGGTCCGGTGTTAGGTAAGGTAGCCGCTCATTCCGGGGCCAAAGTTACGCGATCACTAACCGTAAAAGGCTTCAGCAAGAACAAAAAGCTCCCTTACTCCGATTCAATGATATCGGAAAGAGCAAGGGCTGAAGGGTTTGGACGGAACATTGCCCCGCACTACCAGGAAGTCGGGGGTAACGGGATGGCTGATGTAGAAACTCTAGCTCGTCACTCTATCTCTGAGATGTTGATGTCGGATGATCCAGAGGCGGTTTCAAAAGCTCAGCAAATGAGTCGCGTGCTAGTTATCCCCATGTCATGGGTCATCAATAGGAGGGCGGAGGTAACAGTAGAGACGAAGCTATTAGCTGAAGTGTCCGCTAGTAGGACGCCGTCGTGGGAGCCTCACGTAGGAGTGCCAAGATTCAATCGCAATCCTGAGCCGCACACAGACGTGGACTTGCTGATCAGCACTACATACAGCTTCCCCTATAATAATGACCCTGAAGAGACCCCAGACGAGAAGCGGACGGACATCTGGAAAAGCCGGAACTTCAAGAACCTAGCTCAGCTTGATAAGCTACTTTCAGATCCTTCTACGTATGACGAGAAGACTGGTTCCTTTGTAAAGGGGAGTGAGCCTGCTCAATTTTTGAAGGCCCAAGGACTCAACGTCACACCGGAAGTGACAGCGGCCTACATTAAGATGCAAGCGTATCTGATTGCGCCATTCGACCCTTCGGCAAACGAGGATACCATGTCCCGCTTTGTTGGGACTATGCGTAGCACGAAATAGAATCTATGGGTAACTGGTATAACGAATCTTCCCAAGCTCCCCAAGCTCCCCAAGCTCCCCAAGCTCCTGAAGAGAAGATTGAGGAGTTTGGCTTTTTCGATCATGTGGGCGATCTGGCTATGTCAATCCCTCGCGGGGTCGAGGGGATGGTCCAAGATGTCTATGGACTTGCCGATACTCTGACGGGGGACATCCTCCCTGACTACGATCAACGTCTACTAGGCGAGAGTGAGACGTTCGCTGGTGGCATGATCGAGGGGCTTGCCAACTTCGCATCTGGTTTCATCCCGGTTGTGGGGTGGGTAGGTAAAGGTGCGAAGGTGGGTCGATCACTTACGCTAGCTAAGGGCCTGACAAAGGAAGCCCAGGTTCTTGCAAAGGCTGCGGGTAAGTATGGAGTTCGGGGTTCCACGAAGGCAGGAGTGCCAATTCTAGGGAACGCCGGTATCGATGTGACTCGTGCGGCGGTTGCTAGTGCGATTACAGACTTTGCGGTCTTCGACGGACACGAAGCGCGTCTTGCTAATCTGATTCAGTCTGTCCCTGAGCTGGCTAACCCTGTTACGGAGTTTCTGGCTGCGGATGACTCGGATGGAGAGATCGAAGGCCGACTCAAAGCCATGCTTGAAGGCTTCGGGTTAGGGTCCATCATCGACACCTTCATCCTCTCAGTTAAGCACTTCAAGGGCTACAAGATCGCCAGGGCTGAGGGAGCATCTCCCCGCGAAGCCCAGAATCGTGCAGACGAGGCTGTGGACCCGAAGCAGATTCAGACTGCAATGAATGCTGCGAGACACGGGCCAAATCCAGATGACCCTTACTCATTTGCACGGCTCGTAGATGATGAAGATGAGATCAACACGAATGCTGGGCAAGGACCTACTGGTGTATACAAAGGCACGAGCGGCATCAATGGTGAGGGCGGGCTTAGCAAGCGTAGCCAGCTAAACCACATCCGTAACTTGGCTTTGATGGGGGCTAGGCAAGGTGAAGTTGGTAAGGAGTGGTATGAGAAGTCTGGTCAAGAGATCCTAAAACTGACTGGTGGTAATATCGACGAGGCTGACAAGATCGCTCAACTTGTTGCAGTGTTCTCTCCTCAGACGGGGGTTGAGGCTAACTTTGAACGGGCACTTCGCGCTTACTACATGGCGAAGAGGGTCAACAAGACCACGTGCCTCCGGGAGAAGTCGCAAATCAACACGTCGGTCATGCAGGAGCAGGCTGCGGCAATCCTCTACGATGACCAGTGGCTTCCCGATGTCGTTAGACACTTGGGGGTGAAAGGCGAGCACATCAACCGTGGTGCTGGTCGGAAGATTTCCAACTTCTACAACGACATCATGTCGGGGATTGATCCAACAAGGACTAGGGTCAAAGGCTCCACGATGGATATGTGGATGTCCCGCTACTTTGGGTTTGCTCCTACTAAGGGGTCTACTGGAGGGTCCGAGTGGAAGGTGACCAACGCTCAGTATGACTACATGCAGCGGACGGTGAAGTCAGTAGCCGACGAGCTAGGTTGGGAGCAGCACCAAACACAGGCTGCAATCTGGTCCTACGCTAAAACACTCTGGGAGTCCATGACTGGTGAAGTTGAGACTCTTGCTGAAGCTGCGGGGCTGAAGCGGAACAAGAAGGGCAACTTCGACCTTAAGAGCAACGTCGAGTATGGGAACTTCTATCAGGATCAATTTCAGAAGCGTCTGAATGTTGAAGCAGGAGCTTCTCAGAAGTTTGCAGCTGCTGAATCATTTGACTTGAGCAGCTTGCTGCGTAAGAAGTCGATTGTCCTCCCTGACACATCCATCCCTTCACAGGGTTCCGGGATCCTTGAAGGACTTCACCACGCTTCTTGGGAAGAGAAGGTGCAGTTCCAGGCGGATATGGAGCTAGCCCGTGTTGGGGACCAAGGTCAAGATCTCATTGAAGAGGCTTTAGGGTTCGGCTCACGGTCGAAGGTTGATCCTTCAGATGCAACGCTCATGCCTGGGCCTGCTTCTAAATCTGGGACTGTGCAGGACAGGGTTAAGGGTAGAGGGAGTAAGAGCGATCCAGCTGCGCGTTCCCAAGCTCAGGCGTATGCGATGGTCGAAGGTCTTTACCACGGGCGAGGAGTTGTGCAGGGTGTGCAGATTCTGCGTGGTAAGCAGATCCCCAAGAAGTCCGCTAACGCTTTTGAGATCACGTTAGGACGCAGGCGTGGTGATGGGGATCTAGAAGCTATTCAGCACGCTGTGAAGTCAGCTTTTGGATCCAGGAAAGTTACGGTCATCCCTTTAGATGACGGGTTTGCCCTGCTTTCCGAGGGTAAGTTGAAGGGACTCCCATTCGTCAAAGAGTCGGAGAAGATCCTGGCTGACCTCAACCTTCCAGAATCCCAGTTAAGTGGTGAGCATGTTTTTGCTGACCACTTTCGAGTTGATAGTAAGACCTCAGATGGAAGTGGATTTAGGAATCTACTAGAGAAACAAGGACATGAAAAAGCTCTCAAACGGTTGGATGATGTTTACGGACCTAATGTCGCAGACACCCAGCGGAAATACCAAGGCAAGGGCCACGGAGATGCCCCTCGAAAGCCCGGTTCCGAAACCGGCCCAGATGGCACCCCAGGAGGATCCCCAGCCAAGTCCCAGCCCGATGGTCCAGCCCTCGACCGAAATGCCGCCCGCCTTGAAGACCTCAGAGGAAAGCCCATTGCCGTCAACTCCGATGGAACAATCACCCTCTACCATCGAACCACCAAAGAATCCGCTCAGCGGATCTTAGACACCGGAGTCTTCCAGCCGGGGTCTTTTGATAAAGATGGTAAGTTCCAACCTTTTGATAAGGATACCTACCCAGCAGCTAATGAAGGGACGCAGCGGCGTATGGAAGGAACCTTCTTCAGTAACCTGGAGCAGGGCCATGCCGATGGTTACGGGTCTTCGGTCGTTTCTATCAAGATCGATCCAGCTCACGTAGAGTTGGATGACGCCTTCCATAACGGTGAGATCCATGTTCGAGTGGGTCCTGATGAACTCGGATCGGCATCGGTTGTAGGTGCCAACGATCCCAGGTTCACTCCTGAGCAAATTGCAGCCGCTAGCAAGACTAACATTGCTTGGACCACTACTGCGGTATCCAAGGCAGTTCTCAAACTTGCGGCGTCCTTCATGCCTGATGGTGGGAGAATCTTGGATTTCGGGTCGGGTAAGTGGGGAACGGAAGGGGCTGCGCCTGGGTGGGACAAGAGCCGTTATTACGGCAACCCTATCGAGGCTATGGGCTACAAGATCGACCTATACGACTTTGAGGTAAACACAGGTCCGCATCACAACCCCAATGCGCTAGCCGAGCAGTATGACTTGGTCATGGCTAGCAATGTCCTGAATGTTCAGGGTGCAGGAGCACGCACTTTAGAAGATGCAGTGAGGATGCTTGATAACACCATTGAAGAGATCGCTAAGTCGGTAGACAGCGGAGGTAGAGCAATCGTCAACCTTCCGGTGGATCCGCGAAAGAAGGCGTTTGACGGGCTGTCGCCAGAAGGAGGTAAGAAGTCTGAGAAGCAGAGGACTCAAGCAGAGTTCTTGCGGGGTAAACTTCTTCAGCGTTTTGGGCGAGTTGAACTTGTCAGCGGTAAGATGACTGCTGCTCCAGTATTCATGGCTTCTAATAAATTGGCTGACCCTCACATCGATGGGATGCTACATCCTAAGTTCGAGGAAGCGGCTCCTGGTATCAGCGAGTTTAAGCAGCTTCTCATCCGCCAAGGTTACTCAATGGATAACCCAGCAGATATGGAAGTAGTTGTTAGAGCCATCCAAAAAGAGTTCGGAGGGGCGATTATGAAAAGCAAGAAAGGTGGTTCTGACTATCTGTGGAACAAGATGCCTGATGGGACCGAGCTTGATTTTCATGGGGAAGCTATGAATGACGGCAACGGTTGGGACGCAACTATTAACGAGAAGGGTGGCTGTCAATGAGTGCTCAAGGTCCAGTTTGTCGCATCAATACCGTCAGTCCTGATGCGTTAAAGCATGTCGATCAGGATGCTGAAGCACTCTCTAACAGGATGGCCGCAGATGCGCTGAGAGATCCAATCTCAAAAGCTGTCACGGACATTGATGAGATCACCAAGATGAAGATTGCCATGAACTCGGATGGCAGTCACTCGGTGGGGACTTCACCAGACAACCCTACTGGCATGCTTCCAGAGGACCTCAAGGTCAAGAAGCGGGGGATGGATCACATCATGAACCGGGTCAGGTTCAACCGCAACCTGATCCGAGATGCGGCGAATAAGCCTTCGCATAAGCGGACTAAGTCGGAAGAGAAGCTGGCTGGTCAGATTCTGACGGATCGAGACCAAAAGATCGTTAGTAGGTTTGCGGAAGCGATGGGCGAATCGCTTTTCGATAACATTCACCTCCGCTTCAGCGACCGAACTTCTGAAGAAGTGAGGCGGAACATAAGGCCCAAAAGGAATGAGCCACCCTTTGAAGGCGAGTTTAGCTTTCTTGAGGACATCATCACGATCTCATCAAAGGCATTACAGCTGGGGGCCTTCCACGAGACAATGATCCACGAGATGTGGCACCATATGTCTAGGTATGTGGACGATAAGACAGTTGTAAAGCTTCACAAGCAATACAAGAGAGACCGTGCTCACTACATGAAGGCCAATCCTGGTGCGGAGGCTCGCGTTCGCAACCGTAAGTGGACACCCGAGGAATACCGATGGGTGAACTTCGACGAGTGGTTTGCCGAGACCGCGAAGGATAGGTCTCTCGATAAGCTCAAGGATTTTGGCGATAGGGAGCGAAGTGTGATGCTCCATATTAAGCAGTGGATGCTAGAAATGGTGGCTGCGATCAAATCCAAGTTTGGGTGGGAGCACACCGAGAAACTGGTCAATGACTTCTTCTACCGGAAACCTCAAAATGCTTCCTGGAGCGGAGCCAAAACTAAATCGATCCTGGTCAACCCCACGGATTGGGCTTTTACTCCAGCCCCAAATAGAACGAAGCGTTCTGGTCAGCCAAAGAACCCCTATAACTCGCGGACAAGCAAGCATCGCCAATGGGGTTTAGAAGATGGGCTAACAGCTTTTTCAAAGAAGAGGGCGGGTGGTAAGTCAGCAACGAGGGTTAAGAAGAATGAGCCTGAAGACGGGCGAATCGGACTTCTCCGTCCTTTAGGACTCGATGAGAATGCAGCTCGTGTCCTCCTAAGTAACGTCGATAAACGCTTGGGGCTAACTGCAAAGCTAGGTATCAATCCCCGAGCTAAAGTCAAAGACCCTGATGGGAAGCTAGTATACAAATACTCTAAGGCTGACCTTCTTGACCGCTACCTCAGCCGTCGTGACCTCAACCTGTCTCACTACTCCGGGCCAGAGGATGCCATTTCAGTTATTCGGACTCACGAAGACTTGTTCCGGTCAGTCATCGGGGAAGATGTAGAAGCAGTGAACCCAAGAACTCAGGCACAGCAGCTTGCTGATGCTAGAGAAGAGCTAGGGGTCATGGTGGCTACAACCTCTAAAGATGACCAAGCTTTGCAAGTCAACATCGAGAGGGGATTGACTGAAGATGTGCGCCAGCTGTCGGAGATCCATGCGCGTGTCTTAGCGTATAAGAATCTTCAGCAGTCGATGGGGCAGATGATCCTCAAAGACCTACAGAACTTTAAGACGCCTGGAGGCGATTCAAGCGAGGCTATGGCGAGGCTCCACAGCAACGTGGAGTTCATGGCTAACCTAACTGCGGGGGTGAAGGGCCTCACCGCGCTACAAGGACGTGGCTTGAGTTCTGGCAATATCCCGATTGAAGGAATTATTGCAGACCCTGCGAAGCTTCAAGATTTCCTTCAGATGCGGGGCGGAAAGAAAGGCACCGACAGATTGGTGAAGATCCTCGAAACCACTCTGACTGAAGGAAAGATGGATTCCCAAGGGATTGGCAGGGTCAACCAGCTAATTAAGCCGAGTGTCGGTAAGCGGGTGATGAACATCACTACCGAATACTGGATCAACTCCATCCTATCAGGAGGTAAGACGCTCTTCGTTAACGGGCTAGGCGGGGTAATGATGTCCGTCTACCGTCCAATGGAGAAGATGCTTGGAGCTTCTCTCACACTTAATGGTCAGGCTTTGACCGACGCGACTGCGGAGCTTACCTACCTGTTTGTCCACGCAAACGATGCGTTCAAGATGGCGTGGAAGTCTCTAAAGCAGGGGGACAACATCCTTGATCCTGGATCACGAGTCCTCGACCTGCCTGAAAATAACTTCAAAGCTATCTCGGCTAGAGGGGTGGGTCTTAAAGATGACAGCTTGATGGGTAGTGGTGTGAACTTCTTAGGGAACACCTTCCGGCTCCCTAGTCGAATCCTTACTGGAACTGACGAGTTCTTTAAGCAGCTCAACTACCGAGCAAAAGCTCACAGGATGTTGGTGCGCGAAGGTATGGGCCTTGGAATGAAAGGCGACGATCTGGCAACCCACGTCCATGATCGCCTTGCCATGATGACCGAGGATGGTCAGGCTTACTCAGCTGCAACTGCTTACAAGCGAGGAGTCCAAGCTGCGAAGGAATCAGGCATTATTGATCCTGAAGAGATAAAGATATTTGCTCAGAAATACACTCAGAGACCTCCTGAGCAAGGCGGGTTCGATCACGCCATGAACACGATTTCAAAGGAGTCACTGAAGGTGGCTGAAGAAGTCACGTTTACTAGGGCACTTGCTGCGGGGTCTACTTCGGCGGGCATTCAAGCCATGGTCATTCGTCAGCCTTGGATGCGCTTCATTGTCCCGTTCGTTAGGACGCCAGTGAACATCGCTATGACGGCAGGGCGTCGGTTTGACTTCTTGGGGGCATCGCGGGTTGCTTACCATAAGCTTAGCGGTTCAACCCACCACTTGAGAGAGTCTCAGAATCAGCTAATGAAGGACTTCGGTTCTGCTGATCTAGGTAAGAGAGCAGAAGCTGCCGGTCGAGCTGCCGCTGGCAGTATGGCGGCGGTAGTGCTGTATGGGTATGCAAACCAAGGAAGGATGACCGGGCGGGGTCCAGCAGACCCTGAGCTACGCCAGATCCTCAAGGATGCAGGGTGGCAACCATACTCCTTCAAGACCAAGGACGGATACGTGTCCTACGCCCGAGTTGACCCATTCGCAACAGTCATGGGCACGATGGCAGACATCCACGACTACATCCGCTATTCAGACATTGAGGATCAAGAAGAGCTATCAACAGCGTTGACGGGTTTGGTTGTGGCTTTGACACAGAACTTCACAAACAAGACCTACCTCGCAGGTTTGTCTAATGTCCTTCAAGCTTTGGAGCAGCCTGACAGGTTTGTGCCAAAGTTGGCGAGAACCTACGCAGCTTCAATGATCCCATTCAGCAGTGCTCAAGGTCAGTCGCTGTATGCCATGGGCGATCCATACATGAGAGACGTGCAGTCCATGACTGAGGCGTTGATGGCTAAGACTCCCTACTACAGTGACCAAGTCAGGCCACTTCGGAACTTCTTAGGAGAGCCGGTTAAGCGAGTCACTGCCGCAGGGACAGATGCGATTGGTTCTGTGATGGACCTTTTTCAGCCTATCTCTTACACGCAGTTTACAGATGACACCCTTAAACTGGAGTTTTTGAAGCTTGGTCACGGGTTTACTCCTCCAAAGCCTATGAAGTATGGGCTGAACCTCACTAATTATGTCAACCCTGATACAGGTCAGGATGCGTTTGACAGGTGGCAAGAGCTTAACGGGGAGATCAAAATCAATGGCAAGACTCTGAGGGGTTCGATGTTGAGCCTCGTCCGTAACAGCCAATACCAAAAGCTCACCTACATGAGTGACCAAAGTGCTGAAAGCCCCCGAATCGGGTTAATTAAGCGTATTTTGGAGGCTTACAAGAAAGTCGCTTTTGAGCAAGTTAAGAAGGAATACCCCGACCTTGCCGAAGACTTTGTGAACGTCTTTAATATCAAGAACCTAAGAAAGCGCGGCGTTGTCGCAGGCGGCTACTAAATGGCATTTTCAAGCACAACCTACACTTACTCTGGAAGCCTTACATTTGCGGTCCCTTTTGAGTTCCTTAAAAACGAGCACTTAAAGGCTAAGATCGATGTGGCGGGTTCAGGGACGTTTACTGCGGAAGCTCGCTTTACTGTAGCGGGTGATGGCAACAGCGTGGCATTTACTGCTGCTACAACTGTAGTAGGGTCAGGTGAAGTAGCATGGTCTTCCGGGACTACGCTAGTAACGCTTTACCGTGACACACCGCTTGATGCTGCGAGTCGGGTAGTCGAGTTTCAAGCAGGGGCTATTCTGACTGAAGCTGACCTAGATAACTCGGCGTTGCAGTCTTTGTATGCCGCCCAAGAGAGCAAGGATGTTGTTGACGGGTCTTTGAAGAAGAACCCTGCCGAAACAGCTTGGGATGCAGAGTCAGAAAAGATCACTAATGTCACTGATCCCGCCAGTGCTCAGGATGCAGCTACAAAAGCCTACGTTGATGCAGAGGATGCCAAAGCTCTGAATCGGACAGACCCTGATGTAACTACCACGGACTGGGATGCCACTGGCGAGAAGATTACTAATCTTGGCACTCCTACGGCAGGCACAGACGCTTCAACCAAACTCTATGTTGATAACGTCACCGCTGTTGCAGGTAACCTCCCAACTGTGACCGGAAGTGATAATGACTCCGGGGTATTTGTGGACAGTGGGGTTTGGTCTACAAGGACCCCTGCTCAAAGTCGCGCACACTTAGGTATTCCGTTTGCTGTTGGGACTGGAGCTTCTGTCAATACTGGTGTGGGAGCGGGAGATGTCCCTCTTAACAGCAGCCTAACGTCTGGAGGAGTTGCGCTCGGATTGCCTATCTCTACATGGAATTGGAGGTTTGTGAGTCCTCTCGTAGAGAATACCTCTGCATCCAACACTGGCCTGAGAGTTACGCAGAGTGGCTTAACTCACTACAATGGTGGATCGAGCTATGCTGCTAATGGGACAGTGGAAACTGGGTCTAACTACTACAGCGTGGTCCTTCAATCAGGACTATATTTCTGGTCTTCGTCGTTTGTAGTCCACAACTCACATGCTTCTGAAACCGGGACACTGACAGCAAGCATCCGCAGTGAAGACGGGACCACAGAGCATGAGTTGCTAGTAGGCACAATGGATATTGTATCCGAAGGTCGTGTTACAGTTAGCTGTGGCAGGTTAATTGACATTACGAGTGACGGAACGGAATGGACGCTTTTTGTCGGCAACAAGCAAGCGTCAGGAAATGGCACTCTTACCCTGCTCGGATTTAGTAACACTGTAATCCAAAGCACCCTCATTCGTCTCGGCAACACCTAACGGACACTATTATGAAGCACCTATTAAACGCTGCTACCGGCAACGTAACTATCGGCACTACTATCATCCAACCTCGTCGGGTTAGGGATGAGAAAGGCATCTGGCAAGTAAGCATCACTACCGGGGCTACGGGTGCTGCTACTATCAGTATCTATGGGCGAGCAGCCCCCGATGCACCCTGGCATCTTGTGCTAGCCTCTACTGCGACGGCTGTCACTGCGGCTACCAACGATACTGATGCCACGCTTATTGACCTGTTCCCTGAGATGACTGTCGCAGTTACTGGTCACAGTGCTGGTGCAACCTACAACGGGTGGCTAGTGGATTAAGCATGACGTGCCAACTCCTCAATAAAGTAGCGGCTACGGGTTCAGGTCCTTGGACTATCCAATGGTTTCCTAGAGCTTACCGCACAGATGCAATTCGTGTTCATATCGAATGCCGAGGGTCATCTACACAAGCGGGTGCTACTGTCCAGGTCCGTCTTATGGGGAAGGCTTCTACAGATGCCCCACTTTACGAGATCCAGAAAGTTGTAGGGACGTGGGAGGCTAATACCGCTCCAGTTATCGGGTGCAATGACACTGATACAGCTGCATTCGAGGGGACTGCGTTCCCAATCATGGTCGCAGAGGTAGTGGCGTTTTCAGCAGGGACAGGATCTGCATTTGCAGCAGCAGCTGCGGGGCTGACTTTTAACTCGCAGCCTAATAATGGGGACACACTCATTATTAACGATGGTTGGGGTAACAGTCCGGTTTTCAGATTTCATACATCTGGGACTACTCCTGAAAGCGGGGTTCCTATTGTTATTGGTGCTAACACTGCCGCAACTGTGGTGAATACAGCAGCAGCTATCAACGCTTACAATGATGAATCAGCATCCCCAGAAAACACACGGACTGCCGGTAGGCAGCTGTATCTGTCTGCCACAGGAGGTGATTCAGCCAATGTGGTTGTGATGACTAGCACTATTCCTGGAACTACAAGCAACTCAGCTTCGTTCACAGCATCCAACACTTCGTCGATCACTACAGCTAACCCTTCAGGGGGTGCTGGGACCGACACATACGCTTCTTTGTGGATCGATGACCAACTCTAAAGACACTGTCGAGCAGATCACAGAAAAGCTCCATTTCGGCTTGGCTGAAGACCTGCTTCAACGCATTCAAACGGGTCAGGCAACAGCCGCAGAATTGAATGTTGCTAGACAGTTTCTTAAAGACAACGGAATTGATAGTGTTTCATTTGCTAGTAGTCCTTTAGTCAAACTGGCTGAAGTGCTCCCTTTTGAAGACCAGCAAGCATCGGGTCAGTAGCATCTATGATGAACGATGACGATGGAGGTTGGCGCGAGTATCAGAAGTTAGTGTTAAACGAACTACAGAGACTCGACGCTTCGCTGGAGAAGCTGACTGACCGCATTGAGACCGCTATCAAGCATGAGAGGGGGAATCGTATGCAAACTGAACAGAACTTTGCTGCTGAACTCCAAAAGGTGACGATGGATGTTCATTCCTTAAAGCTCAAAGCCTCTTTGTTTGGGTGCTTATTTGGGCTGGTAGGTGGCTTAGTCCCGGTCATTGTCGCTACATGGCTGAGAGGCTGAGATGACCAAAACGCCTGTTGGAGAAGATGAATACGATGACACTCCTAAGCAGACATTCATCGTGAAAGACGAACGCGCAGCACTCCGAATGCGTCGGGAAGAGACTCGTGAGGCCGAGGCTAAATACAAAGCTATCGTGGCTCGGGAGCGTGAAGCCGCCAAAGCAGCGCAGCAATTGCGCCGAGAAGAGGTCAAGCTGGAGCTAGCCAAGCTGCGTATCAATCAAAGCGCGTCAGAAAAAGCCCGCACAAATCTGGCACTTACTACGCCAGCCATTCTGGTGCTGCTCATCGGTGGCTTCATCCTCTGCTTGGCATGCGGGTCAATTCCTGATGAGTCGATCAGTGTCGCTTCTGCACTGTTAACCCTGCTGGTTACTGGACTTATGGCTAATCTTAGGTCTATTATTAGTGAGGGCGCAGCAGAAGAGACTAACGGTCATACTTCTCCGACTAAGCCTAAACCTAAACCAGACGCACCTAAGACTAAGGCATGATCCAATACCTCGAAGACGGGCTAGATCTGCTTGATTCAATTGGGGGTAAGGTTGTTGCTTGCTTTATTGTTGTAGCCCTTTTTGACTACCTCACCTAACCATGAAGAAACTGATCCCTTTTGCAGCTCTTGCGCTGCTCTCCGGCTGTAACGGCATCTCTGTCGCAGGAGCTTACCTAACTGCTGACCAAGCTACATTTGATGCGATTGCTCCTGAGTATGAGCGTTACGTCCAGACAGACGAGCATTTGACTGAGGACAGTAAGGCTTCTCGTATGCGAACTCTCATGAGCTGGAAAATGCGTTTGGAGGCGAACTCGAAATGAGTGACGAAATCATGAACGAAGTAGACGTGTTGTTGGGGTCACTCAAGAAATCCGTCACTGACCCAGCGAAGCAAGAGATGCTTAGAGCTATTGCCGCTGATGCTGTCCGAATCACATCAATGATGATGATGGACCCAGAGGGTGCGGCTCGTGAAACTGCTCACGTCAAAGCAACAATGGCAAACCTCGGCAGTGCTGAAGCTAGCAACGTCGCCATGATTTGGACTGAATGGGCGACTGGGGTAGTTTCCCGAGTGATGACGAAAGTCATGCCGATCTGAGGCTTGAATGAATCCTGAAGTAGACCCACGTCTTTTAGACTTCAGGAACTTCTTATACCTGTGCTGGAAGCAGCTCAATCTCCCTGAGCCGACTCCAGTCCAGTATGAGATTAGTGACTTCCTCCAAACAGGGCCAAAACGACTCTTAGTCCAGGCGTTTCGAGGGGTAGGCAAAAGCTGGATCACTTCAGCTTACGTCTGCCACATCCTACTCCTAGATCCGACAAAGAACGTCTTGGTGGTCTCCGCCTCTGCTCAGAGAGCGACGGACTTCACTACATTTACCCAGCGTCTCATTCGTGAGATGCCTATCCTCCAGCACCTCCAGCCAAAGGATGGGCAGAGAGACAGTAAGGTAAGTTTTGATGTTGGTCCTGCTCCTCCGGCCCATGCACCGTCCGTAAAGTCGGTAGGTCTGTTGGGTCAGATGACAGGGTCCCGTGCTGACGTAATTGTCTGTGATGATGGGGAGTCCCTGAACAACAGCCAGACTCAGCAGATGCGCGACAAGCTCTCTGAGGTGATTAAAGAGTTCGAGGCAATCATCAAACCAGGAGGGCGCATCCTCTACCTGGGAACCCCGCAGAGCGAAGCGTCTATCTATGCTGTGCTTCCTTCACGGGGGTATAACACTCGGATCTGGCCTGCTAGGTATCCATCTCCAAAACAGATCAAGGTGTTTGCCGACTCTCTAGCTCCAAGAATGATTGAGGCTTTAGAGAAGGGTGAAGCCCAGTCAGGAGACCCTACAGACTCGCTACGCTTCAGTGACACTGACCTGAGAGAGCGTGAAGCCTCTTACGGTAAGACAGGGTTCCAGCTCCAGTTCATGCTCGACACGAGCCTGTCTGACGCAAACAAGTTCCCACTAGCCTTGTCTGACCTGTGCGTGATGTCGCTGCCAGGGGATCTCCTCCCTGAGAAGGTGGTGTGGGCTAGCTCTCCTGAACTCGGATATAACGATCTGCACTGTGTAGGTATTTCGGGGGACCGCTTCTACCGACCTATGGCTGTGCAGGGTGAGTGGATCAAACCACAGGGTTCTGTCCTCAGCATTGACCCAGCGGGCCGAGGAAAGGACGAGACGGCCTTTAGCGTTGTGAAGATGCTAAACAGCCAACTCTTTTTAACACGCGCAGGAGGCTTCCAGGGAGGCTACAGCGATGACGTGCTCCAGTCCTTAGCTGACATCGCTAAAGAAGAGCAAGTCAACTACATCATTGTTGAGAGCAACTTTGGTGACGGGATGTTTGAGAAGCTACTGACTCCCTTCGTGGGGCGGACATATCCCTGCACGATTGAGGGTGTGAAGCACTCTGTGCAAAAGGAGAAGAGGATCATTGATGGGCTAGAGCCTGTGATGAACCAGCACCGTCTTATTATCGACCGTAAGGTGATTGAGGCTGATGTAGCTTCGACTAAGAATCTCCCTCCTGAGCAGGCTGTGCGCTACCAGCTGTTCTACCAGATGAGTCGGATCACGAGGGAGAAGGGGAGCTTAGCCCACGATGACAGGCTTGATGTGCTCAGCATTGCCGTGAACTACTGGGTTGAGCAGATGTCTAGGGACATCGACACAGCAGTCAAAGACAGGAGAGAAGAACTCCAAGACGCTGAACTAGAGCGTTTTAGAGACAACTGCTTAGGACTCGACAAGAAGAGAGAAGGTCCTAATTGGATCACTCTTCCTTGATCGACAGTCCATTAGTCCTCCTATAGAGGAAACCGTACAGTACAAGCCCATCACAGCCCTTCACATGTCTAGGGGAAGTTAGGGGGAAGAGGTGTTAGGATAGTCCATAACAGTTCTATAAGGAGATCTATGCTGCCCATCAAATTAGGACCCATCAAGCTAGTCCTCAGCCTCGAAAATGATGAAGAGTCATATGAGGAGTTCCAGGAAGCTTCTGAACCTACCACCTGTCCTCCCCTAGCTATTGCTAGCCCTTCTAGTGAGCACCGTGATGCTTACCTGAAGGACATGAAGAGGAAGAAACAGCTACAGATGCTGGCATCGTCCCTATACCACAGGGGTAGTCGAGAGCCTTACCACTACAGGTATCAAGATGATGATGACCAGAACATCCCTGCTGACCTCCAAGCTCAGCACTACTCCCTCCTTAACAACCCAATTCGACCTATCTAGGTAAGGAATCTTATGGCTAAGAAAACTAAGAAGGCTTCTAAGAAGAAGAAGAAGGCTACTTCTGGGAAGCGATCAGCAATGGCTGTAGCTCCTCGTCGCGCTAAGAGCAGCTCGCAACGCTCTAAACCCATCTCAAGTCGTGGTGACTACTCCACTGGTGGAGGTGGTGACGGTGAGGGTGGTGGAGGTGGCGGAAGAGGTGGTGGAGACTAGGAATAATTTGGGGCAAAAATGCGAGAGCCTTACTATACGTGATCCCTACCGCCGCTCCCCCCTTGCCCCTTTCTTCTGTGGGGGATAGGGGCCTGTTAGCCTCGCCACACCACGCCCAGACGCCACGAATCGCCTGAAATCAGCAGGTTTCCAGGTTTCCTGGCGCTTTGCGATAGACTAGGGATCGCCAACACAGACCAACGGCCAGCTGCTGCCAAGCATGCAGAGATGTTCGGGCATGCTTGTCAATTGTGGCGAACGTTTCAAGCATACCGGGCACCGCTAGCCAACTGTCGGCCAACGTCTGCAAGCTGTGCAGGGTCCGGGCGTCGATGTCGTAATCCTGAGCAGCTGCGAATTGTTTGCCGCAGCCATGGCGAGGACCTGCCCAGCTGCCCAGGCACAGAGGCTGTGCGGTCCTCTGCTGCCCGATAATCCGGGCCATGCCATAGCATCCGGGCAAGGGCGATAGGCCAGCAGGCGCGACCTCAGGCGGTCGATGATTCGCCAGACACGACCAACCCAACAAAAAAGGCCCCGCATCGCTTGGTCATGCGATACGAGGCCCAAGCCTAGCTAGGATTGTCTCAGGTGCTCAGTGCCAGCAGATCCACAGGATCACCGCCCACATTCCGAGCGAGAAGCAAACGACCAGCATCAGAGGACCGCAGCCGGTTGCGGGTGGCTGTTGGTTAGTCCTCGCCATGGCGCAGTGCTCCGAATACACGCAGGCTTGATAGCACGATGCCACAACGGCCGAAGTAGTTTGGGCACTTGCCCTTCACTGTCAGGTGGAACAAGCAGTTCGGGCACTTGCGTTTGCTGGACGCCATTTGATTAGTCCTCGCCATGGCGCAGTGCTCCGAACACGTCACCCTGACAAGGGCCGCACATCGCAGATATGCCATACTCCGCCAGCACAATGCCGGTGCTGTCCTCAGCTGTCGGCGCAGGACCGCCACAGCTCAGACAGAGCCGGGCGGCGAAGCACTCACGCCGGGACCTGCCGAACGCCTGCAAGCC
>VMHT01182114.1_pt1 | contig 40493 bp, 36 predicted proteins | sample 4693611 | NCBI WGS metagenome assembly VMHT01 (sample SAMN12280063, study PRJNA550983) | marine metagenome | isolation source: seawater sampled from same location over 5 years 0.02-0.2 micron viral filtrate | place: USA: collected off the coast of southern California halfway between the port... ...
ATATTTATATGAAAAGGACTATGTATTAAAACAATGAAAAATTTAAAACATTCAAAATATAAAAATACAGCAATACTTTTTGAAATACTAGTTAGAAAATTAACTTCTGAATCATTGACATCCGATAAATCAGTAACTATTAATATTATCAAAAAATATTTTGGTAAAAATACTGAACTATCAAAAGAATTACAATTATATAATTCTTTAATTAAAGAATCAATTAATTCAGAAGCAAAAGCATTAGAATTTGTACGAACATGTAAAACTGTTCATACACAATTAAATAAATCTGTATTGAAAAGACAACGATATAATTTAGTAAAAGAAATTTCAGAAAATTTTAATTTTAATAAAATATCAAAAATTAGAATAAATAATTATAAAACATTGGCATCTGTATATAAAATATTTGAATATAATGAAGCAGATAATCCAAAACAATTATTTGAGTGTAAAAATGAAATTGTAAATCATATGTTACCTAAAGAAGTTAACGAAAAGCCTAGCGTTGATAAATTAATGGAAATGTATAAAACACAATCTACTGATACTAGACTATTAGCATATAAATTAATGATTGACAAATTTAATAAAAAATATTCTGGTTTAAATGAAAATCAAAAAAATTTATTGAACAAATATATTACACACGTTAATGATACAGAAAGATTGAAAGAATATTTTGGTAAAGTTATTCCATTAATTAAAAAACAATTAAAAGAGCAGGTAACAAAAACAACAGATAAAGCTACTCAAATTAAAGTTGATAATTTATCAAAAATGTTGTGTAACATTGAAACTATTAAATTAGTAAAAGAATCTCATATTTTATCATTATTAAGATATTATGATTTATTAGATGAACTAGCAAGGGTAAATAAATGAAATCATTTTTAAAAGAAATAGAATCCAAGTTTAAAGAAATACAAGAGCAAGATCAGGATGGAGATAAAGATCAAGATTTTGCAGATGTTCAAATTTCAAGAATGGTAGCATCAGGAATGTCTAAAGAAGATGCAATAAAAAAAGTAAAAGGTAAAAAATACAATGAAGATGCTAAACCTGACTTTTTAGATTTAGACGGAGATGGTGATAAAAAAGAGCCAATGAAACAAGCAGCTGCCCAAGCTAATGAAGTTATTAAAACTTCCAATCCAGATGATGCTGTAGAAATGCAAAAAAACAATCTAGAAATGGATATTGAATTAACAGAAGATGAATTAGCTGAAATGAGTACAACTGCAGGTGTTCCTGGATATCAAACACCATATGCATTTTCAACAAAGGCTCAAGCTAAAAAGAAAAAGAAAATGAAATATGAATCAGTTCAACAAGCAATGGATCAAAAATATTCAGCAATGATTGAATCATATTCTAAGTTTTCAACCGGAAATCCAAAATCTACTCCTTCTCAAACAGTTAATGGTACTATAAAAGAAGTAGCAAAAAAATTACAAGAAATTGAACAATTGGTTAGATATACATCTAGATTAAAAAATGAATCTGGAATTGCTGGATCAACTTATGGTAAATCTACTCATAACGCATTACATAAAATATCTGAAAGATTATTAAAAATATCTGAACGAGTTAGAAGTTTAGGAGAATAATATGAATAAAGCGTTGTTGGTAGAATATATGCCATTTAAGCCATTAGGGCCAGTTAATGAACAAATGGCTAAAAAATTCGGAGTTCCTGGAGGCTTAGTTGTACAAGGTGTATTACAACGAGCAGGAGCTAAAAATCAAAATGGTCGTGTATATCCAAAAAATATATTAGATCGTGAAGCTAAAAAATATCAAAAAGATTATATAGATCAAAACAGAGCATTAGGCGAACTTGATCATCCAGAATCATCTGTTGTTAATTTAAATAATGTTTCACATAATGTTTTAAAAATGTGGTGGGATGGAGATGATTTATGCGGAGCTGTACAAGTATTGGATACTCCAGCTGGTAAAATATTGAAATCATTATTTGGTGCAGGTATTACATTAGGTATATCTAGTAGAGGTTTAGGAAGTGTAAAAGAATTATATAAAGAATCAGCAGTAGAAGTTCAAGAAGACTTTGAATTAATATGTTTTGATTTTGTATCTAATCCGTCAACCCATGGAGCGTTTTTAAAACCAACTCATATGAATGAATCTGTTAATAAAACAAAGATTAACAAATATAATAAAGTAAATAAAATTATAACATCGATATTATGCGATGATGGAAAGTGTAGGATATAACATGAATATTAAAGCTTTGATGGAAGCACTTGAACGTGAACCAGTACAAATAACAAAAGAAGACAAAAAAGCATTTCTTGAATCAGTTAAATCATTTTCGCAATTAGGTGAAGGAGTATACGGAAGAACTAATTTACAAGAATTATGTGAAAAAGTAAAGTATATGGTAGAAATGGCAAATCAAGTAACATTGTCTGAAGGAGATTGGTTTGATGGAATTACTGTTAATCGTAATATGAAAGAAATTGCAAATTCATATAAAGTATTTGAAAAAACAGCACAAGAAATGTCTCAATTACAAGAAAGGCTTTCTGCGGCATATGAAGATATCGGCCAAGGCTTGGGTAGATATTTTGAAATAAATTAATTGGATAATTGAAATAAAATTATTATAATAAAGGAAATAGATGTCAAATTTTGATAACATGTATCATGATTTTTTTGGTATGAAGCTAAAATTAAACGAAGCTGATTTATTAAATAAATTAACTGATTATAAAGGAGGATTTTTATATAAATTAATAGATCCAGCAACATCAGGTAATGTAAAAGCAGATATTCAAGCTTTTTTAAATAAAAAACAAATGCATGTTATAAAAACAAAATTTGATGATGCTAATGGTAAAGGTTTTTTTTATGTTAGATTAGGAGAAGATCCTGCAAAAGAATCACAAAGAATACAAGGCTTTATAAGTCAATTACCAGAAGTTGAAAAATTTTCATTTACATTAAAACCAATACAAAAACAAGTTACACCAGATGAGCAAGAAGCACAAGCAACACCAAAGTATAATCCCAGGGCATAGCGTAGGAGCAAAAGTAGTTAATAAAGATATTAATTTTGCTTTAAGGACTTGGAAAAGAAAAATTAAATCTTCAAATATTTTAAATACTCTTAAAGATAAAAAAGAATTTATAAAGCCTAGTTTTATAAATCGGCAAAAATTAATATCAGCTTGTTACAAGCAACGATTAAGATCATTAGAAGAAAAAAATTAATATATGGGCCTAACAATAAAAAGTTAGGCCTTTTTTACTGATTTTTTGTACTGCTCTATATTTATTGTAAATACGTTATTAATCTATATAACGTCATAAAACAAAATTAATCTTATTAAGATTCTCAATAATCTTATTTCCAAAACAAATTTAAGGAGAACAATTATGGCAAAATCTGATTTGCTAAAAGAAGCAATTGCGGATGCTAAAGCTGTTAAAGAAACTGCATTAGCCAACGCTAAAATTGCATTAGAAGAAGCGTTTGCTCCTAGAATTCAAAATATTCTTACAACAAAATTATCAGAAGATTTAATGGACGAAGAAGAATTACCGGAAGAAGAAGGAATGGAAATGGACATGGAAGTTCCAGCACCTGCTCCAGAAATGGAAATGGACATGGAAGCCCCTGCTCCTGAAGCACCAGCACCAGCACCTGCTCCAGAAATGGAAATGGACATGGAAGCACCTGCTCCTGCACCTGAAGTTCCAGTAGAAGCTCCAATTGAAGATGGAATGATGTATGCTCAGGACGAAAATCCTGCAGACGAAACTCCAGCTCCAACTGATATGACAGAAGAAGATTTAGAATTAGAAGCAATTATACGTGAACTTGAAGAAGATCTAAATGAAGAAGATCTTTATGAAGAAGAATTAACTGAAGATGAAACAATCGATGAAATGCATTGTGGCAAAGGTGGAGAACACGAAGAGCCTAGCGATGATAAAAAAGATGAAAAAGATATTGAAGAATCTTTTAATATCGATGAAATTATCGAAGAAATTCTTTCTGAAGATGAAGTTAATAAAGAAGAAGTAGTAGCAGAAGGCGAACATGAAGAAGAAGAAAAAGAATCCAAAGAAAAAATGGATGAATTATCTGAAGAACTTACAGAAGCTTATGATACTATTGAATCTTTAAGAGGCACAATCAACGAAGTTAATCTTTTAAATGCAAAACTTCTTTACACGAATAAATTATTCAGAAATTTTGAATTATCAGAAAATCAAAAAATGACAGTAATTGAAAATTTTGATAGAGCTGGTAATACAAGAGAAGTAAAATTAGTGTTTAGTACTTTAGCTGAAAGCTTTCAACTTCCTGTTAAGAAAAAAGCGATTGTAAAAGAATCTTTTGCATCGAAAGCAGCAGGAACAACAGCTCCAAGCGAACCAACTAAACAAATTATTAATGAAGGCAACGAATTAGCTAATAGATGGAAAAAATTAGCTGGGTTGCTTTAAAAAAAGGAAAATATAAAAATGGAAATTTCATCTTTATTAGAAGACAATAACCCTTCCCAAAGATCTGCCGCTAAAGGTTTAGTGACAAAATGGGAAAGAACAGGACTTCTTGAAGGATTAAATGGAGATACAGAAAAAGCTGGTATGTCTCAGCTTCTTGAGAATCAAGCTAGACAACTAGTAAAAGAATCTTCTACTAATGCTAACGCTAACTCATCTGAAGAGTGGGCTGGTGTTGCTTTACCGTTAGTAAGAAGAATTTTTGCTGAATTTGCAGCAAAAGAATTTGTTTCTGTACAACCAATGAATCTACCTTCAGGTCTTGTATTTTATCTAGATTTTAAATACGGTACTGCTCAACCAGGCTTTGACACAACTGGTGGTACATCAAATGAGTTTAAATTTGGTTCGCCAAATGCTAATAACTCTATGTTTGGTGTAACATCTGATGCTGCTGATGCATCTGGTGGTTTATATGGTGCTGGAAGATTTGGATATTCAATTAACGAAACATCATCAATCACAACTAATGCTACATTAGGTACAATTGCATCATCATCTGTAAATTATGATTCAACATTTACTGGTGCAACTGTTGGATTAGGTGATTTTGCAATAGTGCAAGTACCATTAACAAATCTATCTTCATCTGATTTAACTGCGGTTAGATCATTTACGATCGAAACTGGATCAGGTGCTTTAGTACAATATTCAGCATTCACAAAAGTAGTTGGTACAAACTTAGAATTTGTAGTATCAGGATCTAACTCAGCAATTGCTGCAGCTGGAGAATATACTATTAAGTATAGCAAACAACCAACTGACACTACAAGAGGTGACTTTGAAGACTTGAATCCATTTAATGGTTCTGGTGCTGATAGTGGTATCGATAATGGTACTGATATTGATATTCCAGAAGTAAATCTTGAAATGCAATCAGATCCAATAGTAGCTAAGACTAGAAAGTTAAAGGCTGTTTGGACTCCTGAATTTGCACAAGATTTAAATGCATATCACTCAATTGACGCTGAAGCTGAATTAACTTCAATGTTAAGTGAATATGTATCAATGGAAATTGATCTTGAAATTTTAGACATGTTAATCAATGGTGCAGTAACAACTGAATATTGGTCAGCAGTATCTAATCAATTTATAAACGCTGCTGGTACGGCTTTCGAAGGAAAAGGCGTAGCTGATGGTGGATATTATAATACACAAGGAGAGTGGTTCCAAACTTTAGGAACTAAACTTCAAAAAGTATCTAATAAGATTCATCAAAAAACCCTAAGGGGTGGCGCTAATTTCTTAGTAACATCACCTGCTGTTGCAACTATCCTAGAATCAATTCCTGGATTTGCTGCCGACACAGATGGTACTAAAATGGAATTTGCTGCTGGTGTTCAAAAAATTGGTGCAATCAATAATAGATACACAGTTTATAAGAATCCATACATGAAAGAGAACGTAATCCTTATGGGTTATAGAGGAGCTCAATTCCTTGAAACTGGTGCAGTTTATGCTCCATATGTTCCATTAATCATGACTCCACTTGTATACGATCCTGTTAACTTCACCCCAAGAAAAGGTGTAATGACAAGATATGCTAAGAAAATGGTAAGACCAGAATTCTATGGTAAAGTATATGTTGCTGGATTAAATTCTATTTAATAGTTTTATAACTAATTAAATATTATTTTAAACTAATACCGGAAGGGATGATTTATTTCATCCCTTTCTTACTGTTTTGATATTTATATAAAAAGAAACTAAGTAAGTATTATGGCAGTCCCTAGAACAAAATATTCAATGCAAGTTCGTATCCGTTATAAAGGAAATCTAGTTGATGTCTTAGATAGGATTAGAGCAATACGTATGGTACTAATGGTTCATATAGAACAAGATTTAGGAAAAGGAGCAGAATTAATAACAATTAAAGTTATGACTCCATATCCTCCTAGAAAAACATTTCATGGTATTAGAAAAATTTCTGTAGGAAAAATAGAATCATTGGAACAAATGCAATTATTAGAAACTACCCTAACAAAACTTCAGTAATATTTATTATAAAGGTAATTACAGATGGCAGATTATAGTGAAAATAAACCAATTTGGCCCGGAAGCTCATCATTTACAGCTGGTGATACTCCATTTGGATTTTTTGATAACGATACAATGTTTCAAAGTCAAGCAGATAGCTTTGCATCTTTTGCAGCACAAAATGTTGGATATCCAATAATGGACGTTGAATTAATAGATAAAAATTTTTATACTGCCTTTGAGTCTGCAGTTATTGAATATTCTAATCAAGTTAATCAAGTTAACATAACAAATAATTTATTAAGTACATTAGGAATACAAACAGGATCTGATTTTCTTGTTAGTGAAAGTTTTTCAGATACTTTAGTAGGAGGATCATTAGCATATATTACTAAATTATCAAAAACATATGGTGCAGAAGCCGGATCTGGAGGAAATGAAAAATGGCATACAGTAAAAGTATCAGCTGTTCCAGGACAACAAAGTTACAATATTAAAACAGCAATATCTGAATCTGGACTACCATTATCTGCAACTAGTTCTATTGAAATAAAACAAGTATTACATCATGTACCACCAGCAATAATAAGATATTTTGATCCTTTTGTTGGAACAGGATTAGGTTCTCAAAATTTATTAGATGCATTTGATTTTGGTGGATTTTCACCATCTGTTAACTTTATGATGATGCCATTACATCAAGACTTATTAAGAATACAAACAATTGAATTTAATGATCGAATTAGAAAATCACATTGGTCATTTGAAATACATGGAGATGATATAAAAATTTATCCAATTCCATCTAGATCTGGATCAATAGCAGATTTACATTTTGATAATTTTTATGTAAAATATACATATGAAGACCAAAAAGCAGACCAATCATTATTATTTGGTAATACGGCAGCAATGTCTGGAGTAGTTAGTGATGCATCAAATATTCCATATACATATCAAAAATTTAGTCAAATAAATGATATGGGAAGAGCATGGATAATTAAATATGGATTGGCTTTAGTTAAAGAAATGTTAGGATATGTACGTGGAAAATATTCAACAGTGCCAATTCCAAACTCAGAAGTTACACTAAACGGATCAGAATTAGTCACACAAGGCCAATCAGAAAAAGATGGATTAATAACACAACTTCGAGAATTTTTAGAAAAAATGACAAAAGAAAGTATGGTAACAAGACAACAAGCAGAAAATGATGCAATGAATGAAGTGTTGTCAAGAATACCAACTAAAATATATGTAGGATAAACATGGCATTATTTGGAACACAAAGAGATGCAAAATTTTTAGCATCAATTAATGCAGAATTATTAAATGCAATAATTGATACTGAAATTGAATTTTTTAAATTAGTAGTTGAAGAATCTAATTCTAATATATATGGTGAATCAACATCTAAAACATATTTTGATTCTATTTTAATTCCAGTACTAATTACAAAAGAGACAAAAAATGGAACAATGGATGATTATGGACATTCATATACAAGAACAGCTCAATTTGGTATCTCTAGAGATATTTTAGAAAAAGCATCATTTTATCCAGAAGTTGGGGATATTGTAAAATGGGATGAAGAATACTATGAATTAGATAATGTTGATGCAAATCAATATTTTGCAGGAAAAAATCCAGATACATGGCCTAATGGAACTTCATTTGGTTATAGTGTTTCAGTATTATGTGACGCTCATGTAACAAGACAAACGCCAACAAATATTAGAAAAATGAGATTTGGATCTCCAGATAATGGACAAACATATAAAGGATTTGGTTAATGTCAAGAATAAATAGACAAAATATTGATAGAAAAACAAATAAACCTTCTTTGTCATCAACTGAATCTACAAGAAAAGATTTAATATTAAATAGAGCACAAGAGATAAGAAGAGATAATGACATTGTTAAAACTCCTAAGCGAACTGTTTATGATATTGATTATGCAATTAAATGGTTTATTGAAAATGAAATACAACCTCAAATAGAAGCAAATGGAGAATTAATTGATGTTCCTGTAATATTTTCAAATGGAGAAAAATGGGATAATGTTCGAAGATTAGGATATTTACGTGATCAAAAAGGAATGTTACAATCTCCAATTATAATGATTAAAAGAAATTCTATACAAGAAAGAGATCAATTAAAAAAACTAGATATCAATAGACCAGCTGCAGGAAATCAAATAGTATATAAAAATAAATTTAATAAACAAAATGCATATACAGAAGATTTATTTCCTATACCAGTAAATGAACCAATGACTTCAGAAGAATTATATGCAATAAATATTCCAGAATATGTTGATATAGAATATGACTTGTTAGTATGGACAGATTTTACTACTCAAATGAATGAATTAGTTGAACAAATTATGCCATATGGAACATTTGCATGGGGCAATAATTTTAATAAATATAGAACTTTCATCCGGTCTTTAAGTTTTGAAACAATTAATACTGTTGGCGAAGATAGATTAGTTAGATGTACAATGCCACTAACTGTTAATGGAACATTAATGGCAGAGCAAGAATATAGAAAATCAACTATACAAAAAAGATATTCATTAAAAAAAGTATCTTGGGCACAAGTTATTGATACAGATATTAATATATTTAATAGTACTACAATTCCACAAAAAATATTAAACGTGCAACAGCAAGTATTATCAGGAGGCTCAATAGTATTATCAGGAGCATCAGGTGGTGGCGGCGGAACTACAATTAATGCATCATCAATGAATTATATTATAACATTAACAGATAAATCAGCTGATTTTTCAAATTTAACTACAGTTACTGTTTCTGCTTTAGCAGCAATAAATCCAACAACTAATGCAACTGCTACAAAAAATGAATTTGATATATACATTAATGGACAATATATAGATAAAGAATTATATACATGGACACCAAGTGATATTAATTCTCCACAATCAATTGTATTTGATACAACTGAATTGGGATATAACATAGAATCTACAGATACAATAATTATAAATGGAAGATGGAAAACTAGTTAATGGGAAGATTATTTGATAGCAAACAGTTTCGTACAGATTTACAACTATCTGGATCATTTTCTGGATCATTCCAAGGCGACGGATCAGGATTAACAAATATACCAGCAGCTGGTATTGTTGGATTAAATTTATCACAAATATCATCAGGATCATCTACAGCTACTATATCTCCCAATAACGGATTACAAGTTAATACTTCTATATCTGGTAGTATAATATCCGGTAGTACATTGGTTGTTGCTCCTACTGGATCATTTAAACATATTATTACAGATGGCGAAACTATAGAATTTCGAAATAACTCTACTGGCGCACAAATAGGACGATTAAAATTTGATCCAACAACAGGATTTAATATTCAAGATAATACAGGAGCTAGAACAAAAATAAGAGCAGGCCGTGGAGAATTTTTATCATTAGAAGCTGGACAAGTAGGATTCAATAGTATAGGACCAATAACTGGATCTATTATAAGTGCTAGTTCAACTATATTTGCAAATGATATTGAAGCATTTAGAATGAATGTTACTCATTTAACATCATCATTTATTACTGCTTCAACCATAGAAACATCTGGATCAAATATATTTGGTGACGAAGCATCTGATACTCATACATTTATTGGAAATATAATTGCTCGAAATAATATTAGTTCAAGCGGATATATTTCTGCATCTAATTTTGTAGGTGATGGTTCTCAATTATCTGGCATAGATTCAATATATACTGCAAATGGTAATATATTAGAAACTAGAACTATAAATGATAGAGACGGAGGCTTTACCGGATCAGCTGGAAGTAATGCTCTAAAAATGAACGTTAGAAATTCTGGAGCACTTCTTGTTGCTGGTTATCAAAATAACGGTGATCCTGGAACTACTAATCATCTTATCCAATGGGGACCTGGTGCAACTAATGGCGGTATGAACGTTAGAGGTAAATTAGGTTTAACATCTGGTGGCGGTAGAATAGACTTAACAAATAGCGGAGGTAGTCAATATTTTACTGTAGCACAATCCGGAATAACATCTACTGTACCATTATCTGCAACTAATATAACAGGTTCGAATATTAGTGCAAGTGGTATATTTACTGGAGATGGATCAGGTTTAATTAATATACCAGCATCAGGAATAACTGGACTTAATTTATCCCAAATAGCATCTGGATCTGCAACAGCTTCAATATCTCCTGATAAAGGATTTCAAGTAAATACAGATACTGGTATAACAGGATCATTAATAGTATCTGGTAGCGGTATAACTATAGATTCTGGATCATTAAATTTAGATGATAATGATTCTACTCAATTAAATATACCTGCAAATCCAGGAGTTTATGAAGCTTCATATCATGGATTAACTGCTGGAGGTAGTGGTAATGTAGTATCATTTTCAGCTAATAATGTTGGTCAAATGGCTGCAATAGAAACATCTGGTAGACTAGGATTATTACGATTAAATAATTGGACTTCCGGTAATAATGGAGTTTTATTGCATGGATATTATTCTACTAGTCCATTAAATTCTATTTACTATAGAAATTTTATTGGAGGTAGTTTAGTTGTAAATAGACCACATGGATCAACTGTGGCAACAAATACTATAGCATTAGATGTTGCAGGCCCTGTATTAATAACTGGATCTAACGCAAATGGACATGTTGGATTACATGTTTCTAGTTCTGCCGGCTCTGGCTCTATGAAACTAGAAGGAGATGCTCAAATAACAGGATCATTATCAGTATCTGGATCTGTATCGATAAATGACTCTTTAAGTAATATTATTATATCTACTATTGGATCTGGATCTTCAAATGCTACCACAGTAACTGGAGATCATAATATTGTTATAGGAATGAATGCAGCCGAAGATTTAGGAGCTTCTAGTGATAATGTTATTATAGGTAATAGAGCAGCATCAGGTTCAGTATTTTCATCTACAAGAGAAAATAATGTTATAATAGGAACTGAAGCCGGCGCAGATGCGGATATGGTAGATGGTGCAAATGTTGTTTATATAGGATATAGAGCAGGATATGAAACAACAGGATATGGAGCTATACATATAGGAGCAAATGCCGGTCAATACGCCGACGGAAATGGAAATGTATCAGTTGGTCAAAACTCAATGATGGGACATGCTTCTTATGGCGGAACTCCTTTATATAATGTTGTTATAGGTTATAATGCAGGTCAACAATTTTGGGATGGAGATAATAATGTAGCTATTGGTTCTTATGCCATGGCTAACACAGCTCAACATTATAATACATCTACAGGAACAGTTGCAATTGGCTCTGGCGCAATACGTAACAATAGAAAAAATAATTATACTACGGCAATAGGATTTAATGCATTATATGCATTAAAAGGCAATGATACTGCTGCAGGAAATCAAATAACTACAGTTGGTGCATATGCAGGGTATACTGAAGAATATGGTTATAACCATACACTTATAGGATATAGAGCTGGATATGACTTAACAGCTTCAACGGGTAGTATAGTAATAGGACATGATGCTGGTAGTGGTATTTCTTATATGGATCGTCAATTATTTATAGGTTCGGGTTCAACTGCTTTGATATCTGGTTCTTTAAGCGGTGGATTAAAATTATTAGGTCAAGTGTCTGCCTCATCTTATATAGGAGACGGATCTTCACTAACTGGAGTACAAGCATTCCCATTTTCAGGATCAGCAGTTATAACTGGATCTTTAACAGTATCAGGATCTGTAGTAGACTTTACATCAGCATCTGCAGTTAATTTAAATATAGAATCTATACCATTAGTAAATCCTATAGTAGAATACGTAAATTGTGGAGCAATAACAGCATCTGGTGCTACGGTACCATTACCGAACAGTTTAACATTTGTATCTTCTTCGGTATATGAGTATATCGAAATATTTATTAATGGGTTACGTATGCGTTATGATGTGGATTTCATGCCAGCTTCTACCTCAACAATAAAATATTTTGTAACAATTCCGTCAGGATCAGAAATAACATATAAATCATTAAAAAGGCCATAGTTATGACAAACTTTGAATTACTAAACAATATATTTACACCAGAACAATTATTCTTTATTTCAGCAACAGCTATTCCAGAAATAGATATTAATTTTTCTGAAGAAACAATAACATTTAATACCACAAAAACATATAATAGAGATGAAATATCAAATTTTTTAGCTTCATCAAACAATAGTATACAAGAATATAAAAACTCATTTGGATCTGAACCAATGGATGAAACAACAAGAAATAATATAACATGGATCACTGATCAATTAAGAAAATTAGAAGTTTATTTGAATACATAATATATGGCAACAATATACGCAAAATACAATTCATCGTCAGTAGCAATGAATCCATTAGATCCAGATACATGGGTAGGAGGCGTTGTACCAGGCCCTGATGACATAGCAAGATTTTATTATTATGAAAATACCGGCGCTGGGAGTTCATTTAATGCTACTAGTGCTTACACTAGCACCTATATGTATTTAGGCACCAGTCAATTCTCCCATGTAGATTCAAATTTCAATATAAATACTCCAATATCTAGAAATAGATTTACATCTGGAAGTCAAGGAGCATTCACTTCAAGTGTATGGTCTTCGGACTATTATAGAAATGTGATCGGACGACATGCAGCTGAAACACAAAGTAACGGAAATGCTTACACATATGGGGCTAATACATCTCCATTAAAATATCAAAAAGGATTTTATTCTACCCAACTAAGTTTAAATTCAGTAGGTACTCCAGCTAGTTATAACAAAACATCAGATAACTATTACAACAATAATTATAAAGATCGCCTACAAATGTATAGCCCACATTTTGGACCATATTATTATAGAGCCAGAATGAGAACATTTTACAATTATAATAGTTATGGCAATGTTACATCTAAATTTACTTTTGATGGAGTTACTATAACAGTAACAGGATCGGTAGACGGAGATTATGCAACAGGTAGTCGTACCTTTGGCGTATCAAAAACAGAGTGGTTAGCAGCTGGTAATCCATATACAAGAACTGACAGAATGTTTGATATTATTACCGGATCTTCGTTAAATATAGAAAATGGTGGTCGATGGAAAATCTACGGACCTCATAACGGTAGAGGTCAACATGTTGGTAATGTACTAAATCATTACAGTCATATTTCATTTTGGTTAGTTTCTGAAAGTATTAATAGTACTCCTACAATGACAAGCATGACCAATGGTACTAGTTATGATCAATCATGGCACGTTGCAGCAAAGTATAATTATATGCCCGGGCATCAATATCCGCCATTTACAGAACCCAATGTATTTCATGCAGATTCAGGAAGTTTATTTATATTTCAAGAAGCATCTGGTAGTATGAAATATGGGTCTGCTTCAATAAATACTGATGGAGATACAGTTTATAATAGCGATAATGGAAATCATTACAATTACTTTTTCTCTGGATCTGATAATGCGTGGTATCAGAAACTTAATAGCTATTATGGTGTAGGTATAGGACCAGGAAATCCTGGCCAGGTAAAAATGTTATTTGATGATATAGGATATGGTAGTACCATACAAAATCCTAGAATTGATTCAACTTATAGTACATGGGTATCTGGTTCAACAACTGGCTCTACCGGTTATTCTACTGCATTTAATGAAGAAAATGATATAACCAATGAAGTAGTTGGTGGTATCAAAATGAGCTTGATGTGGCACAATGATAGATTATTACAAAAATATGTATTATCAGGAAGCCAACATTGGAACGTAGGTAGAATTGAATTAGGCTCATTTAATCACTTTCATGTAAAAGATCAAGCAAAAATAACATTGCATGATATGCAATCAGGAACTAATCACCCATCAATAGATTTTGCTCATTATGGTGGAGAAGATGCAACATTATTATTAACTGATGAAGTTACTATAGAAACATCGTCTAGCAGAACAAGTTTAGCATCTACCCAAGAATGCGGTATATGGCATTATAGAGCCGACTGTTCATTATTAATATCTGGATCTGCAAATTATTCAAGATCATTAGCTCCGTCGGCATCTATCGCCGGCGATTCCACAATAGCTGTATCTAATTTACAAAATTCATTTGGAATTGGAGATTATATTTCAATTGAATCTACTGGTTCAGTAAAAACCAAAGGAATTTCAGAAGATGTATCATTACATTTTACTGGATCAGAATGGAATAATGGTGTATACGATAGTGGGTCCATGGCTATGTTTAGAGGCAGAAGTTCAGATCCTACTAATGTAACTTCACGTGGAGTAAATCCACAAGTTGGTCCTGGTTATACTACACAATATAAAAATAATAATAATTGGTTTGTTTCTAGATATTACACAAATACATGCGAAACAGATGAAATTGTACAAATTGCATCAATGAGTGGAGATTATGCAACTGTTATTAAAATGCATGGTAAAGAAGGAGAAATACAATCGGATATGGGATTGTATACACATGATCAATTTGTTGAAACATTTGGAGAATCTTCTGATACCATGTATAATGGCAATAAACGTGTTGTGTTAGTTGATAGCAATCATTTAAATTTTAAAACTGGAGACAATTTAGTAATAAGTGGTAGTAGTTACACTGTATTAAATGCAACATCATATTTATCACAATCACATTTTTATGAATTTACATCATCAAATCAACCTGCACTAGAAGATGTATTTGATTTAGAACCTGCAGTTTATTCTGGGTCTAGCATATGGCCAGTTACCTTAGGAACATATGGCATAACATCTCCAACTACATATTATACAGAAGTATTTAAAAAAGATAGACTATTAATAACAGGATCATTTAAAGGATCAGAGTTTTATCAAGACAAATATAAAACATCAAATGCATATAACAATACTAGATATGGAGGCTCATCAGGATCTTCTAATGGATATAGAGCATTGCGATTAGATCCTACATTGACTTATGGATGGAGAAATTGGAATGGTACAAGTTATTATGATTATCATAGTGTTGAAAGTACTGAACATTTATGGGGAAAATATAATTTAAAAGACACATTTAATTTTAGAGACGGTGAAATTATCGTGTCTGGTAGTTTATTACGAGACGGTAATTTTGATCCTACTAGTAGTGAAGCATGGGATTATCGAAATGGATTCAATGTTAGTTGGGGAGAAACTAGTATTCATGGCCCTCATAATTCTTCACAAGATAGTTATTATGGTAAGCAAGCATATTATGATTATAACCCACCATATCCATATACACATAGAGTTTCATTTACTTATCAAGGTGGACCTTCTATTAATCATGGAACCTATAATGTTCATGCAAATTTACCATTAAGTAATGGTAGAGTATTTAATGGAGGAACAGATGCAAATTCTTCTGGAAGTTTCATGATACATAAACAAACAAATAATCCAAATGCCCCATACCGATACATATATAGTGCAGCTAGAACACCAATACAAGATGATCCATCATTCCCTGCAGGATTAGATTTTGATTCGTTATGGTTAAGCGGCTCTGCTACGTATAGTGATGCAACAGCATCGCTAAATCCTGGTACCGGTCATATAAAAGTTGCAATAAATAAAGGACATGGCAAAGTATATGTTGGAGCAAATGGCCAAGAAATATTATTTAATAAATTTTTCAATGAAATGGGAAGAGGTTATGTTCGTTTAGGATTAAACATGTACTCATCTATATATAGTGTCAACATTAAAACTAGATGGCAACAATTAATTTTAGATACAACAGATTCATTTAATTATCGTGATAGAATTAAAGAAGGCGGATTATTATATAACCATTATCCAAATCATGAAGTAAAACATATTGCTTCTGAAGTTGTTGATGCAAAAGGATTTAAAAATTTATTATGGGAAGAACAATACACAAAAGGTAACACAAACAGAAAACCTTATATGTTTGCAAATTGTTATTCGGGAGCAACAGCAGGAGCTCCAGGTATTAATGGTCAAAAATATGTATCAGAACAATATAATCCTGGACGACCTTTAGTACCTGGCGGATTTATTTCTTCACAATTATATGCCTACTATCAAAATTCAGATAATTTTTATATTATTTATGACTTGCGTGAGCAAACACAATTTGACACTGTTGGAATGGTATTTTTTGATACCGCAACAATTGGATATGAAAATGATGTTAACAATAAAATGAATAATATTCGATTTGAAGTTACAGATGATGTAGGAGTTGATTCTCCATCATGGACAACTGTTGTTGCAACATATGATGATACAAGATTAAATACAGGTGATGGAGGTATTAGATTTTATACTTTTCCATCTGGTTCTGTAACCAAACGATTTATAAAATATCATAGTAGAGGCGGAACTTCAAATGCAGCTTATGCACAACATTCATTCTTTGGATTGTATAATATGTCTGCATCGTGTGCTGATACATTAACTCCAGCACCAAACGAAGACTACACAGATTCATATGGCGGACCGTCTGGATCATTATGTCAAGTAGAACTAGGCGATGCAAAAAATTTCAAAGTTGGCGATCTAGTTTATTTTTGGAGTAAACAAATGAGCTCCGGAGCTAGACTAAACAAATCATCTACGACATATTATGGTTATAAAAATATGCATTCCACAACAGGATATTTCGATAAATCAACTCCAGATGATGGATTCCTAGGCGGAGTATGGAATATACATAAAATAACTGCTAAGAATGGAAACACAATAACATTGAATAAACCTATTACTCATAATCATGTAGGTGTAGGAACAATGTGTTACAAATATAATCGTGGTAATATTACTCTTAAAGGCGATAGAGCTGCACCATTTATGATTTACGGTACTAGTCAAACTAATTATAGAGCAATTAAAAATGCAACATTTATAAATGGGTTTTCCAGAAAAGATCAGATAGCTTACAACAAATATCCAGACTTAATTGAAGATGTTGGCATGATGATGAATCATGACAGTTACTATGGGTATCATGGCCATGGATTATATAAAAATATAGTAGGAAATGGTCCGCAATGTGGAGGAAATACAAATGTTATGTCTGATATTTACAATACTCAAAGATTCAATGTCATGCAAACTTATGGTGCTACTAATTTCAATACTAGCGCAGAGATAATGGGAGGCGGTCATAAATATGTACAAAGCTTTGGAGTAGATCTAACCTATAGGAACTATACTGCATATATTTATAGTAATGCATATTATAATGCAGTTGGAGCAAATTCACCATATTACTTAAGAAATAATTTTATATTAGGAGGTCAAAATTTTAGTTTAGCAGATTATGCCGGGGGCGGATGGATAAATACTCATCAACAAACTTATAATCTAAATGATTTTATTTTTAGTGAAGGTAATGTAATGGGCCAAAGAACAAATAGAGGTGATTTATATGAGCCTAATGATACACATAATCTTCGAAGAGATAAAAATGGAGAACTTAGGTCTATAACAGGTGAAATAGCACAATGGAATCAATGGTTTTTTCCAGGTAACACAAATCCAAGAATGAGACCAGGCATATATACTTGGAATCAGCATCAAACCAGAAGATACGGCAATCTGGATAGCGTTGGTAGATATGGTGCTAGATTATATAGTGGAAAAGTTCATGATTTATTTGAAGGACATGACTTTTTGCTAATTAAAAATCAATATTATAAACACACATTTATTTTGAAATCTGAAAATTATGCAACTGATGGGTTATATGATATTTATCCACATTCGAGTAACACATTAGATATCAATCAAAATGGTTATAGTGATGTTATGATTTCTTGTATATTTCTTGTTAAAGAAGAATGTGATGTTCGAGTTGATATAGATTTCACTTATATAATTGATGCACTCAATGTTATATATGGTAATGCAGATACTGTTAGTTATTATGGTAACAAAGAATACAATCAATTTGGTAGATCTCATCCATATATCAGTGTTATTAACAATGATACTACAGATCATGTAGACGTAACATATCTTGATAAAACCACATTAACAACCTTGGAAAAACGAGATGTACATACACTAGAACCAGGATCATACTCTGTAAATTTACATGGAAGAAGTAGTTATAATCAAACAGTTCACCATTTAATGCGTATCAAAGATATTGATTTAAAATTAGTAACTTCTGATTTATCTAAAGTTAGTGTGATTCAATCTAATTGGGATGCATTAAAATTATTTGATAATGTAGAACATAATATCAATTATAATTCACTTCCATACACTGAAAATGCTGGAAAAAACAGAGTATTAAAACAATCTTCAGATTTATCAACTAATTATAAATTCAATAAGATTAAATTGTAATATTTATATTAAATGAAATATCAATTATTAAATAACGAACCACTCCAATTTTTTAATGCCGAAGGAGTATTAATAGGAACTATAGAAATTTCTGGTTCTGGAGATATGCTTATTAGACCAGAATCTGGATCAAGCAAGGATATCATTTTAGGTAATCGTGACACAGTTGGAGATGTAGAAATTGGATTACCATCTGCAGAAGCTAATTTAAAATTAATGGGTGGAGGACTAATAACTGCCAATGGTAACACTCTAACTATAGGAGATTCTACGGTAGGAGATCAATTGATATTTGGAGCTCCAATTACTGCTTCAAATGTACAAACAGCATCGTTTGCAATATCAGCATCTCATTTAATTGGCGGAGGCGGAGGTAGCGTTCCAGCTGGCACTGTATCTGGATCTGCGCAGATTGCATTGTTAGGATTTGTATCAAGTTCTATAACTTCTTCAATGTCAGTATTTTCTGCAAGTAATGCAGTTACAGCATCTCATGCGTTAAATCCAGGAACAACAGTAGTAGCTAATCCAGGATCATCAGGCGACGGAGCATTATCAACAGTTACAATTGGAGCTCAAAATTTTAGCGTAGGTGGCGGAGGCGGAGGAGGCGGTGGTATATTTACTGCATCTGCAGGATATCAACAAACTATAAACAATTTAATTATATCTGAATCAAATGCCACATCATCATTATCTGTAATTAATTCTGGATCTACAATATTTGATGTTCAAGGCTCTGTAGGACAATTATTTGAAGTACAAGACGGATTAGATGGTATATTAATGTCTGTTAATGATATATCAGGTATTCCTATATTAACAGTGTCATCATCAGGAGATGTGATATTAGCAGCAGGATCAACTTTACAAGGCACAGCAGCAACTGCATCATTTGTAGCTGGCGTATCTGCAGCATTTCCATTTGCCGGAGCAGGAGTTATAACAGGATCATTAGACATAACAGGTTCTGGAGACGATATATTCAAAGTAAAATCATCATCAGGATCATTGTTTTCAGTCGATGATGGATTAGATGGTATTTTAATGTCAGTTAATGACATATCTGGATTACCATTATTTGAAGTATCATCATCTGGAAATGTTTTACTACATGGAGATATATCTGGATCTATTGAATCGACTGCATCATTTGGACATTTACTGGTTAACGGAGTTTCAATATCAGGTTCTGGAGCAGGCGGCGGTGGAGGATCATCATTTACAGCTGCAGGTATATCAGGATCATTCGGAGCACCATCTGCATCATTTTCAACAAGAGTTACTGCAAATGAATCTAATGTAACAACATTAACATCAAATATTAGTTCATTAACAGGAGCAACTGGAAGTTATGCAACTACTGGATCTGTTTCATTAAATACTTTAACTATAAGTAATTTATCAGGAAGTTTAATACCAGGTAATGGATCTACATCGTCAATAGCAGTAACAGTTGATGGCAATCAAAAATTTGTGTTAGATGGGACAGTAACAGCATCTATAAGTTTAACTGCAGGTAATGCATATCGATTTGATCAATCAGATAATACTAATAACAATCATCCAATTGCATTTAAAATATCAGGAAGTAGTGATAATTACACAACTTTAGTAAGTGCATCAGGAGTACCAGGAAATGCTGCAGCATCAACATTAATATCAGTTACTAATGCTACTCCTAATTTAACTTATTATTGTACCGTTCATGGAACAGGAATGGGTGGTGATGGCAAAGGAGTATTAACTATTATAACTGGCTCTCAAATACAAAATGGATTCTTAGAAGTATCTGGATCAACAAGATTATCAGGTTCATTTAAGGTAGTAGAAGGAGAAATTTCAAGTAGTAGATTTTTCTTTAAAGGTGCATCAGATCCAGGATTATTTCATATTGGATTGGGAGCTAAAAATTCTTCTAATACAAATGTTGTAATAGGACCAGGGGCATCCGCTACTGTGGGAAGTTATAGAAATGTTGTTATAGGAAATTCAACTACTGTTGGAGGAGGTTATAGAAGTGTACTTGTTGGTGAATATATTGATGCTCCAATTAATCATGGGGTTCTAATTGGAGATCGAGCTGATGCAACTGTAGGAGGATCTATTAGTATAGGTTCATTAGCCGGAAATGGTGTATCCGCCCAAGGTATTAATATAGGATATCAGGCTAAGGGAAGTGGAGTTAGCAATATTGTTTTAAATTCTACTTATGTTAGTGTTACTCCAACCAAAGCACATACTTTTGGGGTATATACTCATGGTACTCAACCTGTTTTGGAAATTGAAGCAACAGGATCTTCACTTTTAACTGGCTCATCATTTACAATAGAAAAATCAGGTTCAACATTATTTGAAGTAATAGGATCAGAAGGAACAATATTTTCATTAGATGATAATCTGGATGGAGAATTATTTACAGTTAATGATAGATCAGGTATTCCACAACTGCTAGTATCTTCATCAGGTAGAATTGAAGCAGAAGAGGGCGAATCAGTAATAAGATCTCAAAGACCAATAGTTACCGTAGCAACAAATCCATTTACAGCATCAGCAGCAAATGTAGGACAATATTTTAGAGTGGGAGGTAACATTACATGTTCAATATTTGTTACAGCTTCGGCTCATTGTCCAATTGGAGCAGAGTTTGATTTCTTTCAAACATCATCTGTAGGAAACATGTTATTTGAAACAGGATCTGGAGTTACATTGAATAGCAAAAACAGTAATCTAAATTTGGCAGGACAATTTTCATCAGCAACATTAAAATACATTGGTCTTGATGAATGGGACTTAATGGGTGATCTAACATAATGTTATGGCTGGCGTTAAAACAGGCATATCAGGACAAATAAATAATAATATTGTCACGGATGGATTAGTATTTTATATAGATCCTGCTTATAAATCATCGTATACAGGTACTGGTACTACATTAACAGATTTAGAAGGATCAAATAATTTAACATTAATAAATGGTCCTACATTTAATTCTAGCGGTAATGGAAGTATTAATTTTGATGGTCCTTCAGATTATGCTGAAACAGAATCAAATATAGGAATTTCTAGTAATGATTCAAGAACTTTTGAAGGCTGGTATTATATCGACGACACTACAAATAAAAATATTGCTGGATATGGTGCTTCTGGAGGTGCAATTTTATATGATACAATGATATTTAATAATGGTGGATATGTTAATGCTATAGGACATTATTATGGAGGAGGAAATGATACTATTAGTACTCTTCCTAGTAGAAATACTATTAATGTAAATCAATGGAATCAAATTGTACATTTATATGATGGATCCGATGTTTCAATATATACTAATGGAGAATTTAGTAATTCTAAAACTTTAAGTCTGAATACAACAAATAGTAAATTAAGAATAGCAGCCGGCCATTATGCCGGAGCATATAATTATTTTCTTGGTAAAGGAAGTACATTTAAAATATATAACCGTGCTTTATCAGCAGGAGAAGTTCTTCAAAACTATCAAGCACAAAAAGAAAGATTTGGATTATAATGGGTATACGTAGAGGTGAAATAACAACTAAAATTGTTTCTGACGGATTGGTATTCAATATGGATGCTGCAAATAGAGCAAGTACTATACCAAGTACTGCTACAACAAAAACATTTAATACAGTAAATTTATCTCAATCTGGAAGTTTTATAAATGATACTATATATGATTCTAGTACTGTTACACCAAGTTATGCTTTAGATGGAAATGGAGATAGAATTCAATTAATACCAAATGATTTAGATTTTAGCAGTTTTACTAATGGGTTTACTATGTCTACTTGGGTAAAACTAGCAAATAATACACAGACAGGTACTTACATTTATAGTAGAAGAAATTCTTCTAATAGTGATAATATATTTTCTATAATATATGGATATGTCTCCCAAAAATACGAAATATATAATGGTGCAGGAGGTGTTTTACGAGCCAATTCCCAAATTACTGTTAGTGATACTAATTGGCATAACATATGCTACAGTATAGGAACATCAGCAAAAGGATATTTAGATGCTTCCTTAACAACTAATGTAAGTTATGGATCTATGGTTGTATTAGGTTCTAGCACAGGAGATAATATTATAGGAGATTTTGGTAATGGAGTACATGATGTATATGGTAATATAGGACCAGTACATGTATACAACCGTGTATTATCAGCAGAAGAAGTGTTATACAATTATAATGGATTACGAGGGAGGTTTGGAGTATGAGAGTAGGTAGCATAACAACAGATATTATAGCGGATGGGCTAGTATTCAACATGGATGCTGCTAATAGAGCTAGCTATGTAGAATTCAATACAACATCTTATAGTACTATTAATACAACAAATACAGGAAGTGTAGAAAATGATGCTGCTGTAGATTCTTTAGGTAATCCTAAAGCATGGGATTTTGACGGAATTGATTCAGCTGTTAGATGTTCTAATGTAGGAGATGAAATTGGAAAACCTTCAGAATATACTTTTGAAGTATGGTTAAAACCAACTGATAGGGGAACAAATGCATATCAAATTTTCGGACAAAATTATGCAGCTTTTATACATAATACTTATAATCCTCCCCAATTCTCTTGGAGTACTTATCAAACCGGCGGAGGCGGCTCATATCAAGGTACACCTTTAGTATCATTAGACATAGTTGATAAGTGGACACATATGGTAGCTACATACCAAACTGCTTCAATGGGATTTGTTGATGGAACTAGTTATTCAGGAAACGTTTATTATAGAACCGCAGACGGAACAGTAGATGTGCATAGCACTGCAAATATGAATGGTACTATAGGAAGCTTTTACTATAAGGATTTTGGGTTTGGAAACGCTCAATCAGGGGTTTCAACGTTCGTAGGACAAATAGCATGTGGAAGAGTATATAATAGAGCTTTAACCAAATCAGAAGTCCTACACAACTACAACGCATTAAAAGGTAGATTTGGCCTATAACATATTTATATAAAAAGAACAGATTATGGCATTTCATCATTCACCGAGAATAGTATCAGACGGATTAGTATTTGTCTTGGATGCAGCAAATATTAAAATGTATCCTGGGTCTGGAACTACAGTAACAGATACTATTAGTGATACTTCTGGTACATTTACTGGTGCTGGATTTTATGATACTTCAACATTTGCAACTCCAGTATTTTCTTTTGATGGAAGTAATGATTATCTAACATATACTGATAGTACTATTCCAACACTAGGATCAGCGTTAACATGCGGGTTATGGATCAAATCATCTGATTCGCAAGCTGAATTATTTTGTACATTTGAAACAGCTAATCCATTCAAAGGATTTTTATTTGGTATTGGATTTTCTGGAAATAATGGGAAATTAGATCTATACTGTTCACCAACAGATGGATCCGGTGGAACAGCAGCTGCTGATACAGGTGTAGCTGTCAATGATAATACAATAAAATATGTTGTAGTTACTTATGATGGATCTAATGCAAGATTTTATCATGATGGAGTATTATCATCAACAGTAAGTTTTACAAAAACAGCAGGCGCTTCAACTCAACCATTTAGAATAGGAGCTTCAAATAATTCCCCTGCTAATAGAATTTATTCAGGATTGATGGGTCCAGGACATATATACAATAGAACATTGACAGATGCAGAAGTACTTCAAAACTACAACGCAATGAAAGCGAGGTTCGAGTAATGGCAACGAATTATGGAACAGTTATACCATTAAATGGAGTAGCATCTTATTTTGATTCTAAAAAAGGAATATCAGATGCATTAGGAATTGCAGATCCATTAATAGCAAGAAATTCTGCATTTATTGATTCTGGATCATATCAAACATATTATGATGTTGGTGTGAGTAACAGATATTATCATACCAATAGTACGCCAGATACGTTGAAGGGAAATTCTAATTTTACAGTTTGTGGAGTATTTCGTCGAACTGCAGGATTCACAAGCAAAGGATGTTGGGGGATAGGAGCTGATGTAAGTGGACAAGGTATTTGTTCTTGGAATAGTACTGCTAATGGAAAAATTACAATAGACTTATGGGGTACAGCGACTTTCTCTACTGATCAAGTATATCCTGAAGATGAATGGTGTTTTGCAGCATGGACAAAAGCAGCTGGCGTTTTTAGTAGAGCAAATATTGCTATGTGGAAAAATACTGTAAAATATACTGGATCTGATTTAGTAATACTGCGTGGAGGCGAATCTTCAGCAGTTAACATAAACGATAATGGATTAACCATAGCATCTATCAATGACTCAACTACATATGTATGTCCAATAGAAATAGGATTCATAATATTTTATGACAGAGTGTTAACTGATACAGAAATTCTTAAGATGCATACTTTTGCACAAGGAAGGGGATACTTATAATGGCAGTAATAGGCGGACGTAAACCACCACATCAAGAAGATATGATACTATACATCGATGGAGCATCGCCATCCACTGTTAGCTCAAACGGAACTCAATTTAGTAGTATGGTTAAAAATGGAGTAGTAAATCGAGATGTATTAACCAATGACAATGCTCCAACATATGTAGAAGCAGGATTAGGTAGTTACATGGCATTTGATGGTGTTGATGATGCTCTTCGTTGGAATAATACTGGATTTTCGAGTACCTATGAAATAACAGTTGCAATGTGGATGAAACCAAGATCTCATTCTGGAGGAACATATTGGAGAGGATTTTTTAGTGCTAGATCAACAGACGGAGGAAATGATCATAATACTGGTGTTTCCATGGATATGAGGAATGTAGCTAGAAGTTCATTTGATACTTTCAATATTGAAACTGGCGGAGGTTCAGGTAACACAGATCAAATGACTTCAAATATTGCATGGAACACATGGACTCACGTAGTTGGAGTTGTTTCAACAAGTCAAACCATTCCTTACATAAACGGTTCTGCAGAGAATACAAAAAGTAAAACTCAAGCTTACATTAATCTAGATTATTTGGTTTTTGGAGCAAGAACATACGGAGGCAATACAGGATATGCTCATGTTGATATAGCATCATGGAGTGTATTTAATAGAGTATTAACGCCTGCAGAAATATCAGACTTATATACTCAAAATAAATGGCGGTATGGTTTGTAATATTGAAAATATTTATATATATTAATAATAAAGGATAATAAAAATGGACTATTCAGATAGAACATATGCATTTGCCAAATGGGCAGATATAGGATCAGTAGACTTTTCCCAAGTAATGGAAACATCTGCTGCAACCGTAAGAAAATCATTAGATAGTGATTTATTTATATTGAAATGGTATACTGCCAACGAACCAACATTTATCACAGACGATAGTGTTACATTGTCTTGGTCAGGTTCTCATTCGCAATGCTTACAACATTTAATAGGTCCAAATTGGACAGACACAGGCTCAATGCCTTAATTTAACATAGGTTATAAAAATGGAAAAGAAAAAATTAGAAAAAACAGATTTAGATGCTTTAACAGAAATTAGACAAAAGTATCAAGAAAACAATATGCAGATAGGTATAATATCTTCTGATGAATATTTTATCAATCAACAATTAAAACAAATTGAACAAGTAAAAGAAAATTGTTTTAATACGTTAGAAGATTTAAGAAAACAAGAATCAGAATTAGTTAAGTCATTAGAAGATAAATACGGCGAAGGACAAATTAATTTAGAAGAAGGTGTATTTATATCCAATTCATAAAGGTTTTGGAAATTATACCTATATTTATAATAAAAAAATTATGGGAGTATTTTAATGGCAGAAAGAATAGTATCGCCAGGTGTATTTACTAATGAAAAAGATCAATCCTTTTTACAAAGAGGAGTTAGTGAAATTGGAGCATCAATTATTGGGACAACAATTAAAGGTCCTGCATTAATACCAACACAAGTAAATTCATTTTCAGAATTTGAAGAAATATTTGGATCATATACTGATGATTCGTATGTACCATTTACAGTACAAGAATATTTAAAAAATGCTGGTGTGGTAACAGTAACAAGATTATTATATGAAGATGGATATGATTTAGATAGAGGTTTATTAGCAGTTATAGCAAAATCTGCTAGTATAGAAGTTGTAACACATGTATTACATCCATCGGCTCCTGTATCTACAGTAGGATCATCAAGTCCAGTTTTTGAAGCTTCTAATATTTCAGATCTTACATCAGGAAGTTTTGTTTTAAACGTTTCTGGATCATTTGCTAATGATAGTTCATTACCAGGATTTAGTGGAGCTTATACAGCAGAACAAGGAATTAGCGCATCAATTGATTCAAATGCTAATAATTATATAACAAAAATATTTGGAACTAATCCTAAATCAGTAAATTATCCAGTATATGTTCAATATGAAAACACATCTGCTACTAGTTTATTTAATAGTATGGCTGATGTTTCAATGTTTTTAGGAGTTGTAGATTATACAAATACATTAGATGGTCAAAACGGATTTGCGTCCAGTACAATGATTACATCTCAAAAAATTGGATCAACTGCAGTTAATTTATTTCAAGTTCATACATTGTCTCATGGTAATGTAGAAAATTTTGATGTTAAAGTAGGGGTTCGTGATATAAGATTAGCATCAGAAGTTGCTGATCCAAATGGATATGGAACATTTACATTAGAAGTAAGAAGAATTAATAGTACAAATTTACCAAATTCACCATTTGATTCAGACGACACAGACAAATCACCAGATATATTAGAAACATTTACTAATTGTAATTTAGATCCTGATTCTCCAAATTATGTTGCAAGAAAAGTTGGAGATCAATTTATTACTATAGATTCAGAAGGAAAAATTAGAGATAATGGTGATTATCCAAATTTATCTAAATATATAAGAATTAGTGTTACCGAAGGTGTTAAAAATAAAACCGAAAGTAAAACATTAGTACCATTTGGATTTAGAGCAATGACTTCTCCAATTCCAGATGCATCTGGTTCGGCTGGAGATCAACAAATAGTTGCAACTTCATATCAAACATCACAAGAGCCAGGCGGAGCATTTAGTGCTAAGAATTATTTTGGATTTGATTTTACAAATACAAATAACTTAAATTATTTAGCACCAGTACCAACTACAGGTGCAACTACTGGTAGCAATAGTGATTTTTATTTAGGAGATATGTTACAATCAACTGGATCTAATTTCCCAAGTGTAACTGCTCCATATACCGGATCATTTCAATCAGTATTAAATGCAGGAACATTTGATTCAAATGTTTCATTAGCATCAAGAAAATTCATGGTAGCATTAAATGGAGGATTTGATGGAGCTAGACCAAATTTACCAAAATTATCAGGAACAAATATAACAGCTACTAATACATTTGGATTTGATTGTTCTGGTAATCAAACAACTGGTACTAAATCATATAGAAAAGCATTTAATGCATTATCAAATACAGATTATTATGATATTAATATGTTAATAACTCCAGGTATATTACATAGCAAACATACATCTGTAACAGCCGATGCTAGACAATTAGTTGAAGATAGACAAGATACGTTCTATGTAATGGATGTACCAGCATTAACAGATAGTATTGCAACTACTATTAATAATGTTACTAGTATAGATTCAAATTATACTGCAACATATTTCCCATGGGTAAGAATAATTGACCCAGCTAAAAATAAACCAATATTTGTACCACCATCAGTATTGATTCCAGGAGCATTATCATTTAATGATGCAACATCAGCACCATGGTATGCACCAGCTGGTTTAAATAGAGGCGGATTAACATCAGCAATTAATACATATGAAAAATTAACTCAATCAGATAGAGATGATTTATATGAAGCCAGAATTAATCCTATAGCAAATTTTCCAAATCAAGGAATATGTATATGGGGACAAAAAACATTACAGTCTAGACCAAGTGCGTTAGATAGAGTTAATGTTAGAAGATTATTAATAACAGTTAAGAAATTTATTGCATCTGCAACCAAGTTTTTAGTATTTGAACAAAACACTGATGCAACTAGATTAAGATTCTTAAGTATTGTTAATCCTTATTTAGAAGGAGTAAGATCACAACAAGGTTTAAGCGCTTTTAGAGTTGTAATGGATGATAGTAATAACACACCAGATCTAATAGATCAAAATATTTTATATGGACAAATATTTTTACAACCAACTAGAACCGCAGAATTTATTGTCTTAGACTTTAATATTCAGCCAACTGGTGCTTCTTTCCCTGAATAGAATTTAGGTTAGGTAATATTTATATAAAAAGAATATAGGAAATAGAAAATGGCATTAGAACAAAATTTACCAGGTATTAATCAAAATGATTTATTTTTGAATGCATTTGATTGGGAACCTAAATATACTAATCGATTTATTATGTATATTGCAGATATACCAACATACATAATAAAAGCAGCTGCAAGACCATCTTTAACTAATGGTGAGATTGTATTAGATCACATTAATGTTGATAGAAAAGTTAAAGGTAAAACAAGATGGAACGATGTTTCAATTACATTGTATGATCCAATTGTACCATCAGGAGCACAAGCAGTTATGGAATGGGTTAGATTACATCATGAATCATTAACTGGTAGAGATGGATATAGCACTCAATATAAGAAAGACATTACATTTCATTCATTATCACCAACGGGTGAAAAAATTGAAGAATGGTGTTTAAAAGGTGCATTTATTTTAGACTCTAATTTTGGTCAAATGGATTGGGGTACAGAAGAGTCAGTTCAAATTGAATTAACATTGAAATATGATTACGCTGTATTAGAATATTAATTTATTTATAATGGGAGTAGTAATTTTATACTCCCATTTTTACTGTTTACAATATTTATAATAAAGTTTTAAAAAGGAAAGTTATGGCAAAATTAACAGATCGTTATGAAAATCAAAATTTAATAAATTTAGCTAAAGACAAATACGAGCAAAAACAAAAAAGTACTATTCCATCAGAAATTGTAACATTAACAAGTCAAGGAAAAGTATATCCAGAAAATAGTCCGTTAAGTTCTGGAAAAATTGAAATGCGATACATGACAGCATATGATGAAGATATTTTAACTAATAGTTCATATATATCAGAAGGAGTTGTATTAGATAAACTAATTGATTCACTAATCATTACAGATGTAAATTACAATGACATTGCTCAGGTAGATAAAGATGGATTAGTTTTAAATGCAAGAATATTAAGCTATGGCTCTGAATATCCAGTTACAGTTACAGATCCAAAAACAAAAAAACAAATTAAACAAACTGTAGATTTATCAAAAATTCAATCAAAAACAATTGACATTGAAAGTAATGATCAAGGAGAATTTACATATGAAACTGAATCATTACAAATAAAATTTAAATTTTTAACAAACAATAAATCAAATAAAACTATCAGCGAATATTTATCAAATATTATAACAGAAGTAAACGGAAAAAGAAAACAATCTGAAATAGATAATTTTATACGATATGAATTTCTTGTTAAAGATAGCAAAGATTTTCAAAAGTTTATACTTAATAATACTCCATCACTTATTTTAGAATATGAATTCCAAGGCGAGGACGGGAGCGCTTTTACTGCCGGGTTTCCGGTTGGCCCAGACTTTTTTTGGATTTAAGCCAGAAGATAGACCAAAGTTACACGACGCATTATTTGAACTAGTATGGGCTGGAGAAGGTCGATGGGATTGGAATACTGTATATCATATGCCAATCTTTCTTAGAAATTTTTGGATACGAAAATTAAACAAACTTCATGACATAAAAAAGAAGGCTCAACAAAAATCTAATCAAAAATATACTAAACCAAAAATACAAAAACCTCCTATGTAGATATTTATAATAAAAGATATCTATATGAATATTCTGAATTCACATATTTTATATTTAAAAACATTTCCTAATCAAGGTCAAAAAAAAGATAAAGAATTAAAAGATAAAGCTTTATCTAAGGCTACTTTACAACAACAATTCAAAGACTTTGATGCTGAAAAACAAGCTAAAGCAACAAAACAATTGTTTGATCAGATAGCACAAGGATCAACCGAAGCACAAGTAGGAGTAGAAAAATTAGTTGGCCAACAAGAAAAATTAGGAATAACATTAATTGACCTAGCAAAAAAGTCGACTTTTTTAGAACAAAGAAATAGAGAGTTAAATAAAACATTTGGCATTAATTCGGGAACTGCAGGCGAATTAGGAGAAAAATATGATAAATTAGGCACGTCATTTAATACTGGCGGAAAACAAATTCGAAAATACGCTCAAGAATTAAATAGATTACTTCCGTTACAAGCTCAAAATTTAACTGATACAGATAAAGCTAATAAATCTGGATTTACATTTAATTCTAGATTAATTAAAACAGCAAAATTATTTCGTGAAAATTTAGGGTTATCTGCAGAAAATGTACAAGGCTTTGCAAAATTTACTGCAGGATTAGGAGAAGCTGGCGGAAGCACTCAAGACGTAGCTGCTCAATTAACAGCTTTTGCACCAGCATTAGAAGAAACAACTGGTTTAGTTGGTACTACTAGATCAATATTACAAGATGTATCATCATTATCATCAGATGTGCAGTTACAATTTAGGAATTATCCAACTCAACTAGGATTAGCAGTTTTAAAAACAAGAATGTTAGGAACTAGTTTAGGCGAAGTATTTAGTATAGGAAAAAATTTATTAAATATAGAGCAATCAGTTGGAAATGAATTAGAATATCAATTATTATCAGGAAAGCGATTAGTTAATCAAGACGGCGAAAGTTTAACTCAAAAATTTCGTGAAGCAACATTAATGGGCGATGCAAATGCAACTGCAGATGCAATGAATGAAATATTAGAAACTCAAGGCGACACAATAAAAGATAATTTCTTTGCAAGAAAAAAATTAGCTGAAACATTAGGTATATCTGAAGAAAAATTAGCTGGCATGGTTCAACAGCGAGAATTGTTAGAAAAAGCAGGACCGCAAGCTGAAAAAATACTGAGTTATCAAGGAGACCAGTTAGCAGGAGCAGTTGATGAATTTAAAAAAACAGCAACTGAAGATCAATTAAAAGCATTTAATAAATTAGTACAAAATCAAGCAAATCAATTAACAACTGATGAAAAGATGGTATACTATCTTGAAACTTTAACAACAGGATTAATTGGAGAACAATTTGCATTACCTGGAAGTCAAGCACAACAAATACGAGATACACAAAACGCATTTGCAGGAACTGGTTCTGCTGCAGTAGGCAGAGGTAATTTAAAATCAGTTATGGACCTTCCATCTGACTTAACTGGTTTGAGTAATACTGGTTTAGCTGAGACATTAGGAGCATTTGGTGATACTGCAAATAAATTTGGAGCAGCTGCAGATGCATTCAATGCAACAGTAGAAATTATTCCTATTGCTGGTGACTTAGCAAAAAAAGCTGGAGATTTAGCAAATGCAGCTGTATTTAAAGGAATTAATTCAATTAGAGCAACTACTGTGGAATCTATTAATATAGGAACAGCACAAAATATAAATGACAATACAGGTGGCGGCAATCCAGATCAAGACTTTATTTCTAGACCAGGAGGCGAAAAAATATCATTTAGTTCCAAAGACACAGTGGTAGGAGCTAAGCCAGGAGGACCAATTGATCAAATGTTAGCAATGTCTAGCGGCGGAGGAGGAGCATCAATTGATTATAATGCCATGGCAGCAGCAGTAGCATCAGCAATGAGTAACGTACAAATAGTAGCACCAACCGATATTTACAGAGATTCAGAAATGAATATGCAATCAATAACATAGAAAGATATTATGCCATTACAACCATCTCCATATAACTTTGAATCAACTAATTTTAATCTTTGGGGTCCAAAAGGTGTTATTACATTAAGATATTCTGATTGGTCTAAATCAGTTGGAACTACTGCATATTTACAAAACACTCCAGCAAATCCTCCATATATAATTGGAAGTACCACAATACAAGATCCAAGCACAAGATTTCCAAGAATGGCATCACCATTATCAAGGCCAGCTAATAATGAAGAAGGCATTAAATCATTACCGCGCGGTAAAAGATTTAAAAAAGTAACTATTAAAAAAACTTTAAATGGAGTTAGTGGAATATATAATATTGGAGCTAATTCTTACGTTGGAACAACAGAAAATCCAGATAAATCTAATTCTATATTGTTAACTAACGGTGTAAGTTCTAATAGAAATATTTCAATTGAAGACACTGCTAAAAGAGCAGCTGCTATAATAGGATTAGGAGCATTATCTGGATTTACCGGTTCTCCAAGATTAATTCAATTAGGATCTTCTGCAATACAAACATTAGAAAATGAATCTGCTGCATATATTTCAACCTCATTTGAAAATCTTAAAAAACCAGACTATATACCATACAATGATTTTAGAAATGATCTTGAGCAAGGAAGATTTCGGTTAGATGGCGCTTCGTCATTGATCCGAGCTGCAATCTTTCATAAAGGAAAAGGAGCTGTTTCTTCAGGAGCATACGCAGGAGCATCTGCTATAGGAGGAGCATATTCTGTATTTAATTTGGAAGCTACATATGGATTTGGAGAACATGGTACCCCATATGCATTAAGAAAAGACTTTACAGCTAGAAGTCATGTTGCAACAAGATGGAATAAACGAAAAGACAGATGGCAACCTGCAGGCATATTAGACCCAGCTGCAAAAGTTACTGCATTTAGAGGAGATAAAGTTAGTGTTATTGATTTTAAAAAAACAAAATTAGCAGCTGCATATCGTTGGATACCTCAAAAAGATGAAAGTAAAGTTAAAGCAATTGGAGCAGCACTAGATAAATTATCTGGTAGAATAACAAAAGACTTTATTAAATTCTTTTTTACAGGTCCAAAATTAACTCCATGGGATGATGATGCTGTAGATGATGTAATGGTGTTTAGAGCTATTATAACTAGTTTAACTGATTCATATAATCCTAGTTGGTCACCTGTACAATTTATAGGAAGAGCAGATCCTTCATATAATTACGGCGGATATTCAAGAGATTTAAATTTAGATTTTACTGTGTATGCAACAGATAGAGATGAATTAAAACCAATCTGGAGAAAATTAAATGCATTAGCTGGATATACAGCACCAGAATATGATGCAAGTAGTATTGCATTAAAAGGGCCGTATCTTCGATTAACTATAGGAGACTTATTTTATCAACAACCAATAATACTTAATAATTTATATTATACATTGCAAGATTCAGAGACGACATGGGAAACTAATATTGAAGATGATCATGGAAATATGCAAGTACCAAAACAAATACAAGTTTCTATGGGTGCAACAGTTATAACAGATTATGTACCACAAAAAGGAGGCAGATTCTATACATTGGCTCATAAAGAACATTTAAAATCAGATTCTCCAGAGTCAGGAAATGGTAATTGGTTGAGTGATATGAAAACTAATAAAAAAATGGAAAATATTTCCGCAACGGCTAATCCAGAAAATGTTACTGGTGAATAGGAAAAAATAATTATGAGTAGATATGCAACAACTAAACAAATAAAAGGATCAGATAGAAAACGTAAAGCTGAAACTACAATTATATCTGCAACTCCTCCTACTGATTTAGACACATATATTGAAATTACTTCGCCAGAAAGATTAGATCAATTAGCAAATCAATTTTATGGAGATGCTAGTAAATGGTGGATTATTGCTACAGCTAACGCATTAGGAAAAGGAACATTATTTACTCCAGAAGATATTATATTGCGTATTCCACCAGCAGCCGATATTCAAAAATTTATTGACTCTGAAAACAAACAAAGATAAGGTTACAAATGGCTGGAGATATTTTTTATTCACAGGTCGACGAAAATTTAGCTCATGAATTAAATGCAAGAGCAGCTGCAGGATTTTTTAATAAATCAAAAAAATCTGTTGATTTTATGCTTAGTAAAATGACTAACGTTGAACTTAAAGCATACAAAGGACCGCTTTTAGATGATAATGAATTAGTTGAATCTAAAGATGGCGGAGATAATAGATTTGCAATTTTAGGAGGAACTAAAACAAGAAGAGAATCATATCGTGCATCTTCTTTAAAAGGTCAAGACAACGGATTTGCTGGTGGCTATTTAACAAATGATAGACCAGCAAATAGAATACCACCAGTTATAACATTAGTAGAAGTTAATTATGGAGATCATTCTATGGGTCTTTTAAATAATGCATCTATAAATGTATTAATATCAGATCCAACAGCTGATCTAGAAGATTTTGAAAAAATTTGGTTTAGGCCTGGTCGACATGTAACTATAAAAATATTAGGTAATCCAGAATCTATAATTACAAATGGCGAATATAAACAGCCTGATCCAAGTAGTACAATGGGACCTCCAGCTCCAGAAACATATGGATTATTAACTCCAATTAAATCAAGAACATATGATCAACTAGTTGAAAAATATGGATCTAATGCTAAAACTAGAGAATATGATGATAGAAAAATGAATGAAGTATTCTTTTCTGGAATTATAACTTCATTTACATTTTCATATCAAATAGATGGTACTGTAGAAGCGTCAATACAATTTAAAGGTACAAGCAATGTATATACTGACATTACATTAACATTGCCAACAAAGAAAAAAGAAGATGATACAAATGAATCAACAAAATCAGAAAATGAAGATGTTACTACATTTGATCAATATATTGATAATTATGTTAATGAAATTATAAAATCAAATTCAAATCAAGATGTTCCAAATTTTGAATATTTAATAACAGGCGAACCTGGACCAATACCAAGTATTGGTAGAGCAGATTTAGGTGTAATAGTTGGAGAATTATATGACGAAACACCAGTTAATCTTGAAGTTTTTGAGCGTCTTGATTCATCAGATAATACAATGGGTCCTCCATTACCTCCTGGGGCAACACCACAAAATCAATACAAATATATAACATTAGGATTATTTATAAAGTTATTAAATGATAACATTATAGAAAAATTAAATGTAACTCCAAAAGATCCTAAAAATCCTCCTTTTCTGTTGAATGCAGAAATTATATGTAATGAAGCTGTTTGTCTAGGAGTTTCATATCCAGATTTAGTATCAGCAGATCCTAGAAATGTTTTATTGTGGTCAGGTAATAATGATTCAACTACATGTACATATCCATCATCAACTATTTCATTACCTCCAGCATCAGGAAGTACTGATCTTGGACCATCAATAGAACCAGTACGAGTTTTGCCAAATGTTAAAGGAGTTAGTCCTGGATATCAAGTTGGAGATGTTACATTTCCAAGTAGAATTTATTTAGGAATGGAAAAATTAGAACAACTTATTAAAGAATCAGAAAATGGAACTGTGAATGTATTGCTAAAAAAAGTATCAAGTTTAATATATTCACATACAGGCGGAGCAATAAAAATGTCGTTAGTAAGTGATCCATTAGCACAAGATAAATTATTGTATTATAATTCAAATTTTATAGGAACAAATGAATCTGTAAAACAAGTAGGCGTAAATCCATTTCTTATTCCGATGTCAGCAAAAGATAATTTAGATGATAATTCTAGTAAATTAATTGGAACTATTGTTATTGACGCAAAAATATCATCAAAACTACCAGGTGATTTGCAAAGTTTAGCATATGTATTAAATCAAGGAACAGAAATTTCAAAATTAAAAATATCTCCATTTACAACATATATGTATGCAGACGAAGAACAACGTGAACAATTACGTAAACAATATGCAGATCAACACAAAGATGCTAAAGAAGAATTAGAACAAGCAAAAGCATTACTAGCAAATGATGATTGGGAAGATGACGACAATCATGCAAGATTAAGAAAAACATTACTAAAATATATACAATATCCAACTTCTGATATTACACAATCAAATGTTTTAGATTCGCCTATATATCCATTTGATGCTGAAATAACTATAGAAGGAATACAAGGATTTAGATATGGAGATGTAGTACAACTTCCTGTATTGCCAACGAGATATAGAACACAAGCAGTTTTTAGTATAATACGAGTGTCACATACTATTGACTCAGCTGGTGTTTGGCAAACAAAACTAAAATTAGTAATGAGAGGTAAAGCAGAATGAGACAAAAAGCATATTATACTGAAAATGAAATAGAAACTAATTTATATACAACAGGTAAACAATTCATGTTAACAGACAGAACTGAATATATAGGTTTATATCATCGTTACATAGTTACAAATGAAGTATATACCTTAGCATCCTGGAGTAAATCTAAATCAAAAAAATTAATTAAATTCGAAGAATTAGACCCTAAAGTTATTTCTTATAAAACTGCTAAACCAAAAATAAAAACAAAATATAAAATTCCAATAGTGCATAATATTATTATTACGCCAGAAGATAAAAAAGCTAGAACCATTACAAGATATTTTTTAAAAAAAATAAATAGTACTGAAATTATTGAAATTGACCAACAACAATTTAAAGATTTTAATAATGAAAAAATAGACCCTAATTTATATACTATAACTTCATTACCATGGCATATTACAGGAGAAATATCTGATATTCAAAATGGTAGAATAATGACCATTGGAGTTCGTTCAAAAAATAAAAAAATTGTAAATAATACAAATAAAACGATGCCAGGAATAAATAAATATTTAACAAATTTTACTGAATTTCACTCTGATGTAGATTTCCTAGTACCTAAGTCAATTAATGAATAATTGGATATTTGAAAAAAAATTATTATTATATTAATGTATGATAATAGTAGACGATTCAAAAGAACTAGATTCGTTATTACAAGATATTAAAAAAGAAGAAGTTGTTTTAGTTGTTCCTATATTAACTGATCATCAGATTCATCCATCAATTAACAAAATATCGTGTATATACGTATATTCAAGCAATGAAATTGAATTCATTGTTCCTATACATCATACTGAACAAATAACCGGCTTTAAAGAACATCTAAATAAACTACTTGAATTGGAATCTATATTTGTTCATGACAAAAAGTTATGGTTACAAATGGGCGGAAATAACAAAGTTTATGATGTAAAAAGTTTGTGGTGGTATACATATAATGAAGCTTATGATGATAATCATTATTATACAGATGCACATACTTTCTATTGGAGACGTCATACTAATTTACAACATGTTAATACAATTATCCCAATAATGAAACATGTAGAAATGTGTCAAAAAATACAAAAGTATGCAATGCCAATGATTATTAATTCTAAATTATCTGATTCATATAAAAAATTTAATACATATTATCCAAAAATATTTGCTGACATTGAATCTAACGGAATGCAAGTTAATAATTCATTTAAAATGAAAGAGTTAATTACTGACGGACGAGCTTATTCAAATTATCATTATCATACAACTACAGGTCGTCCTTCAAATGCATTTCGTGGATTCAATTTTGCAGCAATGAATAAACAAGATGGAACGAGAGATGCATTTTGTAGTAGATTTGAAAATGGAGCATTAGTCGAATTTGACTTTGATGCATATCATGTAAGACTGATTGCAAGACTAATTGGATATGAACTACCTAAAGGATCAGTACATACGTATTTTGGTAAATTTTATTTTGGAACTGATTCTTTAACTCCAGAACAATATGAACAAAGCAAACAAATAACATTTAGACTGTTATATGGTCATATTGAAAAAGAGTTTTTAAAGATTCCATTCTTTGAAGAAGTAAATAATTTTGTATATTCATTATGGAATATATGGAAAACAAAAGGATGTATAAAAACGCCAATATTAAAAAGGCTGATGTGTAAAGATAGTTTATCTGATATGAATCAAAATAAATTATTTAATTATTATCTTCAATCATTTGAAACAGAATTTACTGCGAATCGATTAAATCAATTATCATACTTATTAAATGATTATGATACATTGATGATATTATACACATATGATTCTATATTATTTGATGTTCCAATTCATGAAGCTAAACAAATATTAACAAAAATAAAATCATGTTTAGAAGGCAATAATTTCCCTGTTAAATGTAAAGTAGGCAATATTTATAGTAAAATGAATGATATTGCGTTATGATAGATAAAATTATAAATGAATGGACATACCAATTAGATTCTGGATATCCAATTAAAGATTCAGATTATGAAATTCTACGTACGGTATTGCAAGAAACGAATATTCTTTCTGATTCTGAAATTAATAAAACTATACTTCAAGCAAAAGGAGTTATAAATGAACAATTGGAAATAAATGATTCAAAAGCTTTTGAACAATTTATATATTCAGAGTATGCAATGGATGGACAACAATTTATGGGATTGTCGTTATTATATGAAAAAATTAATCAATCTGCAAATCGATCGCAATTAATATCATTGATTACTAATTTAAATAAAGAACCATTAAAAGCTGGAGATTATAAAATTGAAGGTATTTCAAAAGAATTATATCAATTAATTTCTGAAACAATAAGAGTTCCAAACGGGCATTATTCAGAATTATGGTTTGCAATAAAATTTAATGGAGAAGTTAAAGGAGGCGTAGCTGGAGATAGTATAGTATCAGACGTAGATGTTGACTCAGCCGGCGTTTCTTTAAAAGATTATGAAAAAATTTCAACAGTAGATTTTGGTAATCTAACAGCTGATACTGCTACATTATTAAAAATAGCTGTTAATTCTTTTGAAATGTTAACTGGTATGCAAATTAACAAATCAATGACAAGAGATTCAATAAATGCAGTACTAGAAAATCTAGATTCAGAAGAATTAAGAAATGATATTAGAGCATTAATGCAAATATCAAAAGACACAGAAATAAAAGTTATTCGAAGATTCGTTGATAAATTACAAAGATTTATGCCAGATGGAGATTCAGAAAGAATTGTTGAAAATTTTTGTAAACAACTAGATAATACAATTAGAGCAAAATTATCTGACGGAAATGTTAGATGGTGGGGTATTATTAGTAAAGGAATATTACATTTAGAAACAAGTGATGAAATGTTTCAAGTATTAAAATGTAAAAATAGTAGAATATCACCTGCAGTTGGCAACTTTAAAGGATTTCATTTATTTGTAAACGGAAATAGAATTAATGCTGCAGTTAAAGATATACGAATAGCACAAGCGACAGAAGGATAATTTTGAGAACTCAATTATTGTGTACATTTGCACATAAAACTAATCTAGATATTGTAACAGAATATATCAAACAAAATTTTGAAATTCCAGAAAATCGTATTTTTGTTTTTGCAAACTATGAAAAACGTAATGAATTATATTGTACATTTAATGCAACAGATAATGGCCATCGAGGTAAAAATACAATATCTATACATAGAAAAAAAGAAACTAATACATTGTATACAGTTAATGCATTAAATGAAGTTATTAAAGATTTAAATAATGGTATATTAGATAAATCAATGATTATTCCATGGGAAGCATTTGAAAATTCTTTTATATTAACCGAAGAAAATGGATATAGAAGAATAGATTTGGTATTTGTTCGAAGAATTAACTTTTAGATATATTTATAT
>VMHT01139323.1_pt1 | contig 40487 bp, 49 predicted proteins | sample 4693611 | NCBI WGS metagenome assembly VMHT01 (sample SAMN12280063, study PRJNA550983) | marine metagenome | isolation source: seawater sampled from same location over 5 years 0.02-0.2 micron viral filtrate | place: USA: collected off the coast of southern California halfway between the port... ...
ATTAATATTTTACAAACCCAAGCAGATCATATTGAGAAAAAAGCTTGCGTTTGCCATCTAGATCTAAATGATAAAAATATTATATTCAATTACGAAAAATTTAAACTTGTTAATTTTAACAATTCTTATAATCTTGACCCTCATTGGGATATGGCTTTTTTATCTATTAATTTAGGTCTTGATAAATTTCTATCAGTAGAAGAGGATTTTGTTAATATATATAATTCTTACTCAAAAAAAAATAAGTTATCTTATAGTAGTTTACAAGATTTTAAAAGTTGTGCATTTAAAATTATTTTATTAAAAATAATCACATCTTTTATTTATAGATTAGCTGATATTAAATTAGAAGATGACATGATTGATTTAACAAAAAATTATATAAACATCAGACCTTTTATTCAACATGAAATGAGTGCATATTTAGATGTTCTAGATCAATTTTTTTACCAAACCTAATGAAGATATATTTTGATCATATTTGTGGCAAACAAGCTGATACTGATTTTCTTCACATGCTTGTTAGTGCTACTGTTAGTAGAGGTGAGGAACAGGAAGCGTTAGATAACGGTTGGTGCCCATCAAATATATGGTACAAACAAGATACAAACTTTGTCAAAAAAAATAAAATTATTTGGTACCAAAGTCGTCAAACCAGATTAAATTTAAGTAAATATAGCGAAACCAAAAATGAAAAAAAGACTTGGAAAAAAATAGCCAAAGCTAATCTTGAAGTAGAAATAACTACCGATCCAAATTTTATAAAATTATATAAAATTTATAAAAATTATGTGCAGTACAAAAATTTTTCTTCAGTGCTGTCGCAAAAAGAGTTTATAGAAGCATACGAGCGTGGTGATGACATTTTTTTAATTTATGGAGACGTAGCCTTTAGTGTTGTACAAAAGGTTGGCCAAAGCTTAATTTCTCATCAATTTTGTTGGGGGTATGAAGACAAGGTTTTAGGTTTGGGTAGATTTTCCACGTACAAAGAAATATCTTTAGCTAAAGACTTGGGTTTAAAATACCTATATCTTGGACCAAGTTATGAAAATCATGGTAAATACAAAAGCTCATTTCCAGGATTTGAGTTTTGGACAGGAAGAAAATGGTGCACGGATGAGTCAAAATATTTTGACCTATTAGAAAAAGACGAAAAAATAACTTCTGTAGAAGATTTAACTGATTCTTATGACTCATTCTTTGATTCTTTTTCCGTATAATCTAAGTCTGTAAATTCCGTCATAAAAGAATTATCTGTGTATTTGACTCTTTTGTTTTCAACACTGTAAAAATTTTGGTCTATTTCATAGCCTGGATTCTTAGTTAAAGGTTCTTCTACCCAAGCGTCATCATGCCATACGATTCTATTGTTGGGGTATGCGTAAAAGTTTCCATTTTCCATTTTAAACATATGAGCACATTTGTGTTCTGGGTGTTCAGAAAAATTTGTATCTAAAATTGCTTTGTTTTCCCAACCCCAATCTATTGTAAACATATATTCTCCCCATTCTCTTTTGTTTGAAGGGGTTATAAGGACGCCTCTAAGACCTTTGAGTCTAGATCTTACCCCTACATCAACATAGGGTGAAAAACAGTCCCAATACATAGCTTCTTCTAACGGCACTGGGTCACATTCTTTCCAACATAAGGCTGTAATTGGTCTTCTTGTCCAATTTACTCCATTATCTAAATAACACTCAAATAAAGGAACTCTTTTTTCCATTGACGTGACAGAGTGCACGTCACACATTGTATATTCTTTATGTCCTTTTTTGTGATTATATAAATATTCGTTCCTAATAAAACATGTAAATGTTGGTAAATTATGAGTTAGATAAGGCATATAAAATATATTAAATTAACTATAGAATTTTACACTTTGTGTGGTATAATAATCCCAAATGCAATATAATTTATACAAACCAAACGCCAAATCAACAGGTTGCGCTTTTTCTTTTAAAATCATCACAAAAGATAAAGAAGGCAATCCATCAAAGCCAACATTTTTAATTCAAGCGATTAAGCAAGCTAGTTGGAACTCAAATAAGAAAACAGGATCTTTTAGTGCTAATGCTAAAGACCCAGAAAAAAATATTTATTGTAAAATCAATGAGAATGAAGTTGGCGCAATTATTGACGCTATTGAAAAATATACAGACTGGTCAGCGTATCATACATACAATGACGACAAAACAACAATGTCATTTAAACCATATACAAAACCAAATGGTGTTGAAGCTTGGTCTTTTGGAGTTATCAAAAACTCTGCTTTAAAATTTGGTATAGGTATCGAAAAGGGTGAAGCTAGAACTTTAAAAACCTTACTGGAGTTATACTTAACTAAATTATTTGATTACGAAGGTTAATGAAAACCGTACTTTATCATTCAAACAATTCTAAAGCATTTACAGGTTTTGGCAAACACTGTAAAAACATGCTCAGATATTTGCAGAAAACTGGCAAATATAAACTAGTAGAATTTGCTAACGGAATGCCTTGGGGCGACCCAAATAGGATGAATAAACCTTGGACTTGTCAAGGTTCTTTACCCAATAATCCAAGTGTTATACAACAATTAAATGCAAATCCAGATCGTGGTAGAGCTGCAGGTTATGGAGCAGAGATGATAGATTTAGCAATTAAAGAATATAAACCAGATGTTTATATAGGAGTAGAAGACATTTGGGGTTTTTCGGGTTTTTGGGATAAACCTTGGTGGAACAAAATCAACCACATGATTTGGACTACATTAGATAGTCAACCTATTCTACCTCAAGCTATAGAAGCTGCGCCCAAAACAAAAAATTTCTTTGCTTGGTCCTCTTTTGCTGAAAAAGACTTAAAAGCTATGGGACACGATCATGTGGGAACACTTCATGGTAGCATAAATACAGAAGATTTTTATAAATTATCTGATATAGAAAGACACAATTTAAGACAAAGTTTTAATTTATCTGATGAGTTTATTATTGGTTTTGTTTTTAGAAATCAATTAAGAAAAAGCGTGCCTAATTTATTAGATGGTTTTAAAGCATTTAAAAAGGATTGCCCTAAAGCCAAATTATTGTTACATACCAATTGGTCAGAAGGATGGGATATACCAAGATTAATTAAAGAAAAAGGGATAAATAATTCAGACATCTTAACTACATATTGTTGTAAAAACTGTGGTTTTTATTCTATTGCTGAATTTCAAGGTCAAGGTATTGATTGTCCAGTATGTGGGGCGCAAAAATCGTTAAATACAACTAATATTCAGCACGGTGTTAACGAAAAACAACTTAATGAAATTTATAACTTAATGGATGTTTATTGTCACCCATTTACAAGCGGAGGCATGGAAATACCCATCTTTGAAGCAAAGTTGACCGAACTAATTACATTAGTTACCAATTACTCTTGTGGTGAAGACTCTTGCACACCAGAGAGCGGTGGTCTACCATTAGAGTGGGCTGAATATCGAGAGCCAGGAACTCAGTTCATCAAAGCCTCGACTTATGCATCAAGTATTGCTAAACAACTAAAAAAAGTTTGGCAAATGAAACAACATAAGAAATACGAATTAGGTAAAAAAGCCAGACAATTCACAATAGATAATTATTCAATAGATGTTATAGGCAAAAAACTAGAAGACATAATCGATAACATGCCAGACGTTGATTATGAGTATGATTGGGACAAAGAAGCCAATGCTCAAAAAACATTAGATGATCATATAGATACAGAAAAATCTATTGCAGTAGTGATTCCTGGTGGAGAATTAGATATTATTTATGTTAATTCAACCCTAGAAGAGTTTAAAAAAATATACGAAGACTATTCGATTTATGTATTTACGAATTTAAATTTTGCGGCTTATATAGAAGATAATCCAGCAGTTTATAAAGTTTTACCATATTCTCCAGAAATAGATGACCCTCTATTTTTAGAAGGATACTCTACTCACAAAGGTTATTTTGATATGGCTTTTTTCCCACATCACTTGACACAGAGGGTTCAAAACTATATACATAACGGTAAAGATAAAAACACATATTCACCATGTCAAATATAGCAGAAGTTTATTCCAGAAATTTGGGGGCTAAAATTAGCAAACCAAAATTAACCGAACATTTTTTTCCAGTATTATCAAAGGATTATATTGTCCTTTCGTATGATAATATGTCAGAGTCACAACAATACGTTAACTGGCATATGGTGAATAAACTTTTATTGGATAGGTTGAAAGCACACAATATTGAAGCAATTCAAATATCTTATACAGAAAAAGATGGAATTACAGCAAAGCAAAAAAATTATTTAATAAAAAATGCAAAGCTGCTACTAGGTTCGTATTCACATTATACGGAAGTAGCTAATACTTACGACGTTCCATCTGTATGTTTATTAGCTAATGCCTATAAAAGCACGGTCCCAGATAACAAAAACTGTCATTTAATATGTCCAGATTTTTCCAAAATCAAACCATGTTTTTCACATCAAGATCCACAAAAACTAATTAACACAATTAAGCCAGAAGATGTAGTCAACCTTGTCTTTGAAAAATTAAATCTTGATGACAGAGTTTTATTTAAAACTATTTATTGCGGAGATTCATTTAATAAAGATCAATTTGAAGTGATACCTAATTTCTTTGGGGTTCCTAACAAACAAATCAACCAACCAATAACGATCAGAGGAGATGTGCACTTTGACGAAGACTATATGGTTGAATGGTCTAGCCTAGGCCCTTGCGGAATAGTTACTAATCAAGTTTTAGATTTAGATAAGTTTTCGCAATTCAAAAACAATATTAAAAAACTTGTTTACAGAATAGAATCCTTAGAAAATGATGTGTCTGAATTTTTAAAAAATTTAAAAAATATAAATATCAGTGTTGTTTTAATAACAAAGAACAAAGATATTATTAGCGATTTAAGATTAAAGTATTTTGATTTTGACGTCTATTTAGAAAACTTACCAGATTTAAAATCATTAGTTACCGATAAGACAAAGTACGCATCAAATAAAATTGTTTTTTCAAAAAATAATGTGTATGATACGATTTTTAACGCAAAAATGCTTGACAATTCTAATAATTTTGTATTAAATAAAGACTCACAAGAAGAAATACAAAATTTATATTTATATGAGTAGTCCAGAAAAATTTAAAAGAAACGAACATGGTCTTCTAGAGTCAGTTGATTATGTTTTTAATGACGATGGTTCTGTAAATTGGAGAGCCATGATTACACCAGAGCATCTTTATCCAAATAGAGATTGGTTTGAGCGTAGAAAAATGCCAGTTCCAAGTTCTATAGAAGGTCTTGATGATGGCCAACTTTTAATAAAGTTGAGTGGAATTAAAGAGTTAGCTAAACTTCGTGGATTTCATAACGTAACTTATGACGTTACAGAATCTTCGGACAGTAGAGTTGTTGTTCAATGTATGATTAATTGGCTTGAAAATTACGAAAGTAACGGAACACAAACTTTCGCTTCTATTGCCAATGCAACAACAAATAATACAAATGGTTTTGCGGCAAAATTTTTAGAATGTATTGCTGAAAATCGTGCGTTTATTCGTTGTGTTCGTAATTTTCTAAATATCCATATTGTTGGTGCTGATGAAATAGATAGCTCTAAAGATAAAGCTCCAATCGAAACACCTACAGAATCAACCGATATTAGCCCTCAAGGCATCTTAGCTAAGAATCTTAAGGATAAGTTAGGTGTTAGTAATTTTGACGGCTTTAAAGACTGGTTGCGTGCTTTATACTTAGATAAAAAGTATGAAGGTGATGCAGAGCAGGTTAAGTCTTGGACAAAGTTCAAAGACATTCCAGCTAAAGAATGTAGAAAACTACTTAAATTAATCTGATAACTTACCTTTGTAAGTGGCAGTGTCTCTAAAATCTTCAGACGTTAGGTGAAAGTGTAATTCAACCTCATCAGAATCTATAAACATATTTTTGGCGCTAAACTTACTATAGGTGTATTTATTTGATTTATAGTTTTGCTCTATCGCTACAAAATCATTCTCAGATACTCTGATAAATATATCTAGGTAAGATTCACTAGTTTCTAAATCTATTGGAATATCATATTTATTTCTTATATCAAATTCAAATTCTAAAGTTTTATTTGGAGATACGCCACTACCTACACCCATTCCGTTTTTTCTTTCATATGTTTTATCTAAGGAATTAGTTAAGTCTATATTTTTAATTATATCTTTTATATAAGTAATGTTAGCAAAAGGTACGTCAACTTTTAATACAACAGATTCTGAAGATTCTGGATTTTTTAATGAATTAACTTCTACCTTGTATGTTCCAGCATTTAAATTTTTAATAGAATAAGCAGTTTGGTGACTACTGAAATCAGTCTTTCTAAATTCTTTTTGGTAATATGGCCCAGAAATCGTTTCGTTAATCGCTGTGACTCTGTATTTTGTTTCGTTACTAGATGGATTACCGAATATTGTACCAGCTAATGTATAAGAACCATTTGATTGTAAAGTTAAGGTTTCAGTAACTGTATTTGGTGCTAATGGTCTATTTACTTGATGATCCATAATACCAATATTATATTTTGTTTCAGCTGTGTCTAAATCGTTTGATTCTATTGTATCAAATTTACCAGAATTATACTGTAACGCACTAATTTCATACAAATTGTCTTCTACTGGTGAAATATTTATAATTTTATAAAACTCATTTACATTATTTTTTAATTCAACACTAAAGGTTGACCCATGTGGTACTCCAGTGATATCATTATTTAAATCTAAATAAACTCTTAAAAAATGGTCTCTAGGAAATTCTTTTACACCACTAATCTTAAATTCAGTAACTTGTTTTGTTTCCAAATTTCTCATTTCATCTATAGGAACAACACCATCATATTTGTTTTGTTCTGAACCAAAACTTTCAAGAAAATTATGATTGTAAACATCGTAAAGATTTTTGATCTCATTTTGCTCTTTGTTATTGTAAGCGTATATATTTCCAATATCTTCAACTGTTGCTGTAAATAGAGTTTCTCCTTCAGTTGCCCTTTTGTCTGTTTTTATTGATTCAATATTTACCGAATTAGGTATGTCAAAATATGGTGTTACAGCTTGTGTGCCATCTCCAGTTTCTATTTCTAGTATGTTTCCGTGATTAATTTCAAAGTTCTTTAAATCGTCATCAATTCTTACGATATCTCCTGGTGTTAAAAATGTAGATTCAACTCCAGCTTGAAATGTCACCATTTCAGTTTCTAATTTATTACTTAACAATAAATATTTTCCTAAACGTTTGGCTTGAGATTTTGATGTGCAACCAATACCATTAGATTTATGTATTATAATTCCATGGTTTCTAATCGATTCCTCATCTTCAATGTATTCAATTTTTTGATTGTAATTATCTTTTGCATCTGCATATGTAACTTCGACACGATTAAATCTCGCGTTAGCTAAAATATCTCCATAATTAAATATCCCATCAAACACGTTACTGTTATTAAAGAAACCATTTATTTCTTTAGGTTTATCAACAGCAAATGTTAAAGAAGCTCCATCCCAATATGACATGCCTCTAAAAATACTAGCTATGTTAGATAAAACATTATATGCATTTTGTGAATTGGTAAGCATTAAGTTAGCCGCAAATCTAGGTTCTAATCCACCTTGAGAATCTGGGACACCGTCAAAAAATCCTTCGTCATCAACAGTATCAGCATATCTAGCTGAATCATATAATTTAAATATATTTATATCCTGTCTGTCATCTAATCTATTACCAATTCCATATATCGGATTGACCATTAAGTCGTAGAGTATCCATGCTGGATTGTCAGTCCAAGCTAATTTAAAATTTCCATCCCACTCACCTATGTATACTTGCTCTCTATTTTTGCCAAAAGCAAATGAAGCATCAGTTACTAAATTACTTGAATTTGAAGGGTCTATAGTGGTGCCTTTAAATACTCCATGTGCTCCCGCAAACCTATCTCTAAATACATAGTTGTTTGTTGTTGATTCAATAACTGTACCATCGTAATGATGTAACAATTGATTATTTTTTTTGATTTTTACGTCGGCAATCATAACACCGTTTTGCACCTTGTTTGTACCACCCCTTATAGAACCTATTTCAACAAAATTATTAGATGTGTTGTCCATGTTCATAGCTCTTCCAGATCTTGATGCTATTGCTACTTTATTATTTTCTGCATCTGAATTTTTACTCTCTATAAGTTGACCTGATGAATCATAAACATTTAACTCTCCAATAATATGAGATTGGGTAACCTTCATTTTAATTTCGTAAACATTACCTAAATCAGTAATTCTGTTAGCTATAGAATCAAAATTTATACTGCCTAATCCATGATATATCAATCTGAATTGTTTCGTAGCTTGAGTGTATGATATTTCAATTCTTTTTGTATTTGAAGAGGTCGCACTTAAGTAAACTCTAATTCCATTAGTAGTTAAAACACTATTATTAAATTTAGTTTTTAAAGAAAATTCACAATTGTCTGTACCAATGATTACTTTGTTAGGTACCTGTATAAATTGCCCACCCTTAAATTTAAATATATTTCTTCTTCCATAAGCGTTAGCATTATCAACTATTCTTTTGTCAGACCCATCACCCCTAAGAGGAGAATAATTAGTTGGCACTAAAACCTTTTTCAATCTACATTGGAAACTTCTAGATGGTAGAGAATTAAATGCCCTTGCATCAAAAATACATTTAGATAAAGCAGACAAAGGATAAGTATAATCATCATTTAATTTCTCCGTTACATAATTTAAATAACAAACATCACTTTTTAAGACAGAATCTGTTTCTCTTGTAGTTTTACTTATAGTTACCAATCGTTTTAAATTTTTCCAACTATCTCCAGGAAATAATTTGTCTCCCTTATTGCCTAAATTAAATTCGGTTATTAAATTATCCTCTAATCCAAGAATGCTATTTGAGTCTAAAGTAAAATTCTTTAATTGTTTATTTTGTGGTATAGTAATGTTTATAGTCTTATTGTATGCGGAAGTGGAAATTCCCCTGAAAGAAAAAGTTCTACTTCTACTAAAGTTTTCTAAAATATACTGCTGTAATGTTATTCCAGCTTCTAAAGCTTCTCTTAAATTTGCATATCTAGTTATAAACCTGCTGACGTCCAAAGATCCTGGATTTATACTAACAATTGGATCGCTAATAAACCAACCATCTTCAGGTCTTGCATTTACTTCTTTTGTTACGCCAAACAATAATCCATTACTAATACCATGTTCTCCCGCTGCAACCGCCTCTATAAAGTTGGCGTACCCCCCAGCTAAAATACTTACATTTTGCTGATATATCAAGGTTGTAATACTTTTAGCGGTTCGTGAATCAGAAGGATATTCAATAAGCGTACTTGTACCATCGCCATTACTCCTATCTTGCTTAGCATAATTTTGAAATATTTTTTTTGTGGTATCAGTTTCTGGTACAACACTATATAAATCTTGTAAATCACTCCCTCTCGTGCTCAAAGAGAAAGCCTCAAATTGAAAAATATTTCCATAGGTTACATCTTGCATGCCTCCCAATTTTGTTCCAAAATTAGCTTGCGCTCTATTATCATATCTCTGTCTAACTCTACCAGCAATAAGGGACTCGTCTTTGGGCCTATACACACCAGCATCAACAGTATCTTGACCAGCTGGACCTTCTCCGTAATCCCTATATCTCCATTCAACTATTGATAAAAATCTAGCTCCTACATGAGAGTCGGATGCAATACCGAACGGCTTTAAAGAGTTGCCTTTACCAACAAGATGATATTGTCGAGTACTTACGTCTTGTAAAAAAATAGCTCTTTCACCTACTCCATTATAAGCTATACTCCCTGCTGTACCTTCTGCTAAATCCACTTGACCTATGGTTATTTTATACATAGGATTATTTTGATCAGACATCCAAGTTATATCCCCTTCAACGGGTTGACTGGTTGTATGGTGATCGGTAATTGGACCAGATCCATCTGGTGGCCTAAATGCAAAAAAAGAACTAGGCTGGTTTTTAAAGTAACTAACTTGTGTTGGCATTTGTACATCCGTGCCTCTTAAAATATCATCAGACTCTTTATGAGTAGGATGTCTAAAACCAGAAATTGTTAAATAATCTGCATGATTTGGATCAGTTTCAGGCGAAACTTGAACTATAAGAGCATCAAGTATTTCTATAAATGGATATTGTTGTTCCAAAACACTAATCTCTATGCCACCAATATAATTAGTACTAATATTATCTACTAAATTATCTACGGTTTCATATTTTGTTTCGATTCGAAATCCAACATCATTTTCAATTCTCCTTCCAGCATCGTCTCCATCAGCCACCGTATCAAATAAACTATTTATTGAAATTGTCACTGAAACTGATTCAACATTCCAATCATCTACAGCATGAGTTAAACTATAAGTATTGTGATTCCTTGGTTTATTAGCGTTCCAATCAGCAAAATCACCTAACCCTCTTATGTCTTTGTTTAAATCGGCATTAAAAGAGCCCAATAATCTTCTTGAGTAACTTATATCTCTACTTTGATTTAAGTTTAAAGGGGCCTGTTCTTCGTAACCATTTCTAAAATCAAAATCTATATTATTATAATTATATGTACCTTCAATGTCATTGTTGAATGCAATTTTAATTGGAGCTTCGTTAATTTTACCTATTTCTGGATCTTTTTGATTTTTACTGGCTCTGTGTATAGCTAATCTACCAGCAGTGCCAGATCGAGTAAAAACATCATAACCTCCATCAATACCATTTTGAATTTTTGTGTTAAAACTAGAGTCGCCAAGTGGTACAAAAAATTTACCAGTGTCAAAAGCGCTCCCGTTTAATCTAGTGTTATTTCCTATATAGAAAAACATAACACCACCACCAACAAAGTCACTTATTCTATATTTATTTCCTGCTTGATTACCAGTTAATGAACCAGAATTTGCGATGTTATTATAATTTGTCGCAGAATTAAATTTTGGCACAACAAAAAATAAACTCTTAGGTACGTTAATTGTATCACCATTTTCTAGTTCTATACTTCTTTCTTCAATACCATTATGAAAATATGTATCAAAAGATATTAAACTTGTGATCGTACTCAATGATCCATTAACTTCTCTTCTAAAAAAGTGTCCATCATTTTCATCAAAAAGATTTTCTGTTGTAAATTGTATAAAACCAAAATTCTTTGTTTGTGGATTTGAATCTATGTAATTTTCTAATTCTGTTAATACTGTATCAATTTCAGATTGTTTACTTGCATATAAAGTATCATTACCAGGATGCCCAACAGTAGAAGTTGTTACTGCATTACCCAAATTAGTTCTTATTTGATTGAGAGCTGTTCTTATATTTGTTGACGTAAGTTCGTGTATATTTTGTATATTTGAGTGGGGCAAAAATTTTTGATGCACACTAGATATGGTTCCGTCTGTGTTACGCAGATCTCCAGTATTTATTTCTTTTATAGGTACATCGTCTAAATATATCGCTTCTAAAAATTTATAATCTTTAGCTCTCCTACCATCTAAAGTTACTAATCCGTCAATTGGACCCTCGCTTATTAGATCGATTACAGAAACAGATTGGGAAGACTGTAAATTTTCAGTTCTTGCTGGCGGTTTCAATCCAACATGACCTAAAATAGGTATTTCTTTGCCCAATTTGGTTTTATAATATTCCTTACGATCCGCCATATTACTATTTACACATTTTGACTTTTATTTTCATATGATCTTTGATAATACCTCTTATTTTCAAAAAAACATGTATTCCAAAATTTTTTATATTTTTTTTAAAAATATTTTGAATTTGTTCCTTTTTTAGGTTCAATTCTAAGGTATTATCATCAAGTATTTCGTGATGCAACTCCTTAAAGTCAGTATCAAAAAATTGAAAATCTAAACACAAATCTTTATTTTTTTCTTGAAATTTGTCGTAATTTGCGGCTTTATTTACTAAAAAGTTAAAACTCAAGGTACAATAATCTTGCATCGAAACCTCACATACTCTAAAATTTGAACTTTGTACAATCCAAGCGTCGACAGATATTAAATTTGAAAAAGATAATTTTTCCATCAAATTTGGTTTAATAGATATTGTTTTTCTTAACATATTACTCAATAATTGATTTTACCGTTACTTCATAATCACCATAACTTTCTATATTTCTAAAAGTAAATGACGACCTATACTTTGAGTTTGATATGGAACCCTTTAAAACTTTCTTTTCTCTAACACTAATTGGAGATTTAGAAATAAGTTGTACAATATAATGCGTCTCTGTTCCAGACAAACTACCAACTATATCAACTTCCAAATCTCTAATTCCTGCGCTATTTTGTACAAGATTAGTTGTAAAAGAATCTGGTTCGGTTGCTGTCTTCACCACATGCGAAGGCTCTCCTATATTCTTTTTGGTCGTATCTTCAAAACCAAAATTATCACCATCTTGAGTTTCAATGAGATTATATTTTTCTTGTCTGTATTCTGTTGCCCTTATAGCATACAAGTTTGATTCCTTTGGTTCGATTGACAAAACTCTATACTTTAATGGTTCTGAATCATTTAAATTAGTTCCAACATAAGAACCAACATGTAAATCTTTCGCATTAAAAGTAGCAGAGTGAGTAACCAAATAATGATCACCTTGATCAGTTATAATTAAGACTGGAACTTCATCACCAATATTTACTTTATATTGAGATTCAGCTACCTGGCCAAAATTTGATTCACCAAATTTTATAGATTCCACAGTTTCTTTTAAACCTTTATCTGTTTGATTTGTGTTGTATACAAACAACGGATTTGAAGTGCTCCATTTTGTTAAATCGAAATCTTTGCTTATTCTGAAGTTTGTGTCGTTTACGATTTCTATAACTTGAGCAAAAGCTGGTTCAAATTCTTTTATTTCATCATTAATTTGTATCACATCTCCAATTCCCATAGTTAAAGCTTCTGGGCCAGTTGCAAAGTTAACTATTTCTGTTTCTAACTTATTAGAAAGCATAACATATTTAGCCTTCCTTAACGCTTGACCTCTTGAAGTAGCTCCTGGTGCCGATATAGTTGTTGAAATTGGACCATTTAACCTTAAAGCTTCTTCATCGGACACGCTTGCAATTTTATACATGAATTTATCTTTTTTATCTTTATATTCAACTTTAATTAAATTAAAATGTGAAACATTAGCTGTATCTTCATAATTGAATAATCCATCTTCTACATTTTCATTGTTGAAAAAAGCTGCAACTGGTTCTGGTTTATCACAATAAAAATTAACAGCCTCTCCATCCCAGTAACACTTACCATTAAAAACAGATGCTACATCATTGATCATATTGTATGGATTTTGACTTGAATTAAAAAGAACGTTACAAGAAAATCTTGGTTCAAGACCATTTTCACCATCTGGTACACCAACAAAGTTTCCATTGTTATCGACTGCATCACAATATTTTGCAATTTTATATAAATTAAATACATCTATATCTTCGACTGAATCGAGTCTATTACCTATTCCATATACTTTATTTATCAATAAATCATATATTATCCATGCTGGGTTATCTGTCCACCCTTGTTTAAATGTTCCGTCCCAATCTCCGTTGTAAATATTTTGTAAACCTACTGTTGTTTTTTCAGTGTTAGTTAAAAACCTTTTATCTTTTCCGTTATCTAGTAATGGGAAATAGTTTGAAGGCACCAAAACTTTTTTTAGTCTCATAGTGTAAGTTCTTACTGGTATACTTGAATAATTTCTTGAATCGAATCTAATTTTTATTATTGATGAATTTGGATATGTGAATTTTTCTTCAACAATTTCATTCATGTGTGACACTCGAATACTTTTTTGTATAAAAGGAGAATCAGTTTCGTAACTAAGTTTTTTAACCTTTACATAACGCGGGCATTTTTCAATCACTTGTTGTTTTGTTAAATCTGGAAATTGATTTACAATTTCATTGTATTTGGGTAAATCATATGGAGCTGTGTCAACACTATAGCCGTCTGTAACTCTACCGACATATGTTTTGTCCTGAATTATGGGTGTGTAATTTACATTTTCAAAACCAATTTCTATTCTTACAGCTAAGGACTCACTGGTTTCTACAGCTCGAAATTGAAATGGGTTAAGCTCTTCTGCCACATTTCTATTCAAAGCGTTGATTAAAAAACATACTTGAATCTTAGAAACATATGGATTATGTATAATATGTTTAACTATATTGCCATCAGCACCTGCTCGTTGATTTTCTTGGTTTGTAAAATCAACTCCATCTATAAAGTGTTTACTTTGGTTTCCTTGATAAGCTCCAACAGAAAGCGTACCAGAAAGTATCCCAGTTTGTTGTAAATCAGTTCTTATTTGTTCATTAGTTCCAACTGGCCCGAGCAACAGTGTACTTATACTTACTGAATTTAAAACTTCACTTTCTAACGGCAGTTGTGTTTCTGATCCATCTCTATATTTAATTGATAAATTATCAAAATTATATTTCGCCCTTAAACTTGTTTTTCTTGAAACATTTATATATTTTCCATTCATAACAGCTGGTGTATGACTTGCATATGGATTAGCAGCATTACCATATTTGAAACCAAAGCTGTCTGTAACAATCACATCATAATTTCCATTAACACCTTGTAGTATTTTAATATTTTTGTCTGGATCATTAGCTTGCACTAAAACTTTGTCCATATCCACTTCACCATTAGGTTTTCTAGCTTCTCCATTTGGTCCTAAATAAATAGGATAAGCAAATGAACCTACATATCTATTCGAATCCATATCGTAAATTTGCACACCATGCGGCTGCGATGTTTGTGATATATTTCTTAAGTTATAATTATAGTCAACTGAATTTGATGTTTCAGTTGAAATATAATAGGGATTTCTAGTGATGGCAGCAAGTGCCAGCTGTACTTCATAAGGTATTGTATCGGTTGGCTCTGTTGCTTGAAATGTGTAACTGTTTGCATTACGTGTTTGAGTAAAGGTAAAAAATTCTCCTCTTTTTCTCAAAAAAGATGATCTATAATAATCAGCATCTGTCCTAGCATCACCATTTACTCTTAGTCTGTTTCCATAAAAAGGGTAGTAAGATAAATATTCTCTACTAATCTCTGAGTCGGCATAATCATCAAATTTAATTATTGGTTTTAATGAAGGTAAAACAAAATTAAAATTATGACCAGTCATCGGATCAAATGTTATACCTGGATTTGGTGTTCTAAAATTTGGAGAATCTAAATTTAAATAAGCGGGAGGTATGACAGCTTCATCAGTTAAAGTGAGAAGTGGTTTTGACTTTAAATAAAGTCGACTTCTAGGAGTATTTTTATATTGAAGATCAGGGGGTGTTGTGTATGCTGTTACATTACCATCACTATCTGTAAGATTGTTATATATAACTGATTGTGGTGTAAATCCTTCACTCGAAGTTACATCAACAGTGCTATCAAAATTAAATAAATCACCTCTAAATATTAAATAACCCATATCATTTAAAGCTTCATCTTTTATATTTTCTTGATAAGATTTTCCAGTGATAATAGATTTAAGGTTTTCTAATTTTTTTATGAAAGGCTCTCTTATTCCAGCAGGTACATTACTACCAGCAACAAAGCTATGTACGACCTTTAGTGGGTTTACGTGGCCAGGATATTGCTCTGCAAATGTTGTTTCGCTACTAGTAGCTTTTAAGTAAGGTAAACAGTTTTCGTATACATTTATGTATTGATTGTATTCATATTGAGGCGCCAATTGTTCTGCTGGTCCAAAAGTTCTAAATAATGTCGATCTTGATGTCCAAACCGATGTCAAAGTTCCAAAACTGTTGCCTATACCTAATCCATGAATAATATTTCCTCTATATTTTCTAGGAGTGTTGCCATCTAATGTATTTTTTGTGTTTGCTTTAAGACCGTTAGCAAATCCTTGCCACGTATTAGATTGATTGTAAAAACTATCTTGAGAATATATTGATAGCATTAAATAAACAGGACTCTTATACCCAAGGGTTTTAACAGTATCTAAATCTGCAGAATTTGTACCCCTAAAAGCTGTGGGTATATCTCTTGGAATGTATTGCGTCCTTGCATTGACATAATAATTTACTCCAACCTGATGTGTGTATACATTATAGCCCGCCATTGAGGATAAAAGAAATTTGATATTATTTTTATCAACTACATTTTTTTTCCAATCTTCGGTTTCTAAAATATATGGGGTATACGTATAACCACCTTCCTTATAATATGCTGAAGCTGCAGCTACTATATTTAAGTCCTGTCCATACTCAAACCAATGAGCAAGTCTTGGTCCATAACCTTGTGTAGCGGTTGAATTTACTGGAAGGGCGTCTGCAGTCCCCGCTATTTGTATTTTCGGCCTATAAAACCCAGTAATAATATTTATGGTATCGTTTATACCACTAATCATAAAATCTTTGTATCCAGTACTTCCCGTAACAAAACTATCACCTTTTAAATCAGCATTTGTTAAAGTAATTGAAGGTTCTATATCAATTATTTGCTCCTCTATCTCAGCATCTGTACCAACAAAATTTAACATACCTCTTTGAAATGTAGAAGTGTGAGTGGTGTAAGCCCTCGATGTGTTATTCATATAATTTTTGATGTAACTAGCATGTTGCGCATTTATTTTCACACTAGACGCATAAGCTCCACCAACATGAAATGGTTTAATAGTATTTGTTCTTCGACAATGAGAGAGCTTACCCATTTTAGTGTTAAATAATTTTACTAAAGCTCCAGATTGAGGTAAATTATAACTATAAATTACATCTCCAAAACCTTTTTGTCCTTCATCTATTAATCGTTCTCCAGCCTGTTCTGACCTTCTTATAATTTGTGTATATACAAAATCTGGATTAAAAGCTGTTGGTAAGTAAAAAGCGGTATTTGGAATTTGCCATGGAAACGCTACAGTTGACTTCGTATATTCGTTGCCAACACCAATATCTGTGTCCATAACCCAAACCAATCTCTGTACAGAATTTCCTGCAGCGTCTTCTACAGTCCTTTGAATTCTATAAAATGCTATTCGATCAGTAAGAGGCAAACCAATCGTAGATTCTAATTGCCAATTGCCTTCATTTGTCAAAACATACTTTCCATTTAAACTACTATAAAGATTGGAAGTTAAAATAAAACTATCTCCAGCGGTCAAATTTAAATCATCAAAATTTTGATTAACTGGCCTTGTTTCCGAATATGATACAGGTTTGATTGCATCAACTAGAAAATTTCTTGAATTATTTATTGAAGTAACTTCAAATTGCGGTTCTTCATCAAACGTTTTAACTACAGTATTATCAAAATAAGTAGCTTCCATTGGATCATTAGTAGAGAGGCCAAATGTATTTACAAAACCTTCTACTGGCCCTTCTGAAATTAAATCTAAAAGCGTGACTTCAGAGTGTGATTTGTTTCCTATTGTTGTTTGTGGTGGATTTAATCCTCGATATCTTAACCCCAAACCTTTTTGAACTACAGATAGTCTTACACTTAGTTGGTCAGAAAAAGTATCTGCTTGAGCTTGCGTTTGAAACGCAAAAATATCTTGACCTAAAATATTACGCTCAAGTGCTTTCTTTCTATAATACTCTTTCATTAGTAATTAGAAAATAAATTAAATGAAGAATTTCCAAAAACTTCTTGTATCTTTAATAATGCATTAGATCTTGAAATTTCAGAATTACCTGGCTGTCTATCATTTTCCAAATCAAAAGATGTTAACGTAGATTGTACAACAGATGAGCCTATTCTCAAAGTTCCATAACCAAGACCGACAGGTTGACCTTGTCTAGTCATATTCACTGGTGAAGAAAAAGCGTAAGAAAGGTTACTAATACCAACTTCTTGCATCATTTCTTCAACTTTTCCAGCAAAAGGTTCTGTTTCTGGTATCGATGTAGTTAAGTATACAATTCCAGTTATAATTAAACCAACACCCAAGGCACCCATTGCTGCAACCGCCCAAACAGGTAAAGCGGGCGCAAAAACAATAGCGGCAACTATCAAAATAACGCCAACAACAATTTCCTTAAATTTCTCCCAAACTTTTTTCTGCCCATAAATCGATGGAGCAATGTCTATTGTTTTAATAAATTCTTCTGAATTTTCTTTTAGATTTCCACACGAAACTATTTGATCATCATTCGCAATCATTTCATAACACATTCCATTTTTTGTAGCCTGATTTGTTATGTACTTTTTGAAACCTGGAAACAACATTTCTATAGCATCTAAAGCATCACTTGGTTTATTTATATTAGCGAATTCAAATTCGCTTCCATAAATTTTAGCTATTTTTCCATGTAATATTATTTTAGTTTTCATCAGTAACCTCCTCCTCCACTGTCTTCTTCTCTTGTGTAATCCGTGGCCGCATCATCGTAATTTTGTCCGTAACCGAAATTAACTACATTCTCATCATCAGATCCATAATTAATATCTGGATCAAATTGAGCGCCAAACGTTGAATCGTAATTTTTTTGACTAACTCCAACAACTTTACTTCCAACTCTCAAATAACCATACCCGATTGGAACCACCTCTCCTTGTTGCGTAGCATTTCCTGGAGACATCATTGAGAATGATTTACCTCCTATATCTAACGTGGCAGTGCCAGCAAATTCTTCATCTACTGTTGCTAGTTTTGATATGCCGTGTAAAGCTATAGCAGAATTTAATGCCAAACTTGATAAAAATGTACCGCCTGCATAACTTCCTTTTCCTGCTATCATTGGAGCTATTTCTATTTTATTTATTTTTTTATTTTTAAATACTTCTCCACTTTTTTTCTGTTTTTCTTCATCTACAAAAATTTCATAAAAAACTCCATCACTAGCTTGGTTCATTATATGCACTTTAAAACCCTCCTTAATGCAATCTACAGCTTTAACTGCATCAATAGCTTTTTTGATATTTGAAAATTTATGTTTTTTACCAAACTTTTTTCCTAAGTCTCCATGTAAAATTATTTCAGTCATTTTAAAACTTCTTTCAACTCCTCTAAATGTTTTGGATCTGCATCGCTAACTTCTGGCACGTGCACGTGGAATTTATCTTTTTTTAACGAATAGATAATAAATGGATAACAGATTAAATCTGAAGTTTTTTCATCATATTCTGATGGTTTTTCAGTTCCTCTTGTATGTGAATGATAAATTCCAACAAGATTGTATTTTTTCTTAAAGAACAGGAAATCTTTTGAAGGTATATAAAATTCTTTATCTGGATTTAAAGATCTATTTTTAACTGATCTCATTTTTAATTGGTTATCATCCTCAAAAATAAACCCACAAACTTCATTTGTTGTATCTTTTGCGCAGTCAGCTATTATTTCTTCTTTTAAATTTATTTTAGTATCCATATTTTTCTGTTCCAGGGAACCCTCCATAAGGTAAAGCTTGTCCCGCATTTAAAGCATCGGTGCTCCAGTCATCATTGGCAAACCTAAATTTACAAGCGCCCAGTTTTTTAGAACAAACATCTTTCTTCCATTTGGTTGGTGCTTTTTGTGGATGATTGTCGTTACTTGCAGTATGATCAGAAATGCACAAATAAAATACTGGATGCTGTTGATAGTAGTTCGCTGTTAAGCCTTGGCCAGCTAAAGCTCTTTCACTGATCGTAAAAACATAATCGCCTTTATTATAAGTTCCAGCAGTTGATTTCCATAGACCTCTAGAATTAAAACAACTAGATACAGTGCTCTTATCACTTGTGAATTTAACTCCTGCTCCTAAAGCTTCCTCATTTAAATTCCATTTAGTTGCAGACCCTGTAACAAATAAATTGTCGTCAATGTTTGCAATAGGTCTATCAGTCGTTGATTTATAACCATATCTACATCCATAACCTCTATATATCCATGGGCAATATCTAGCAGCTATTCTTCTACCTGGTATATCTATATTCTCTAGCTCCAAACTTGTAACTAATTCAAATTCAACCAAAACTTTATTTTCCGTAGTTTTTCTAGAAATAAAATATTTATCATCTGGCATTTTGGCATTTGGGTTAGCAGTACCCCAGGGATTTTCGTTATTTGGGAAATTTACATCATCTATAAATTTGGCGTATGTTCTTTTTCTGACTAATTTAGCGTTGTTTAAATTATTATATTTTCTCAATAATGAGGAAATGTACATACCTGCATTTGAAACTCTTAGTTTAGGCCTAGGTAGTCTTTGGTCGCCAAGTAAATCAAATCCCTCGGTTTCAACTGGTATTGGCAGGTATTCTTGGCCATCGAATATAATTTTATCATCTACGCCATTCATTCCACCGTGGAAGTTTATTTGCGCTTGAGAATCATTCTGATAATCATAATAAAGGGTATATAGCTCCAATAACGCTGTTGGCTCTACATCAAAAATAGCCTGTTTAAATTGTTGATTTATTCCCTTCGCCATGTAGTATATTACACCGAAATATGAAAAAATATACTAAAATCAACAAACTCGATTATAGAGAATTTGATTCTTCAGATTTTAATGAAGTATTTAAAATATTTTTAGAATTTCAATTAGTTAATAAAATGTCGGATTGGGATAATCCAGTTAAAGGCGTTAGTGACATGATGAAACACACTTATTGGATAACAGAATTTATGACATTTACAAAAAGATGTCGTTATAAGTACGTTGTAATAGATACAGAAACACAAGATATGGTTGGTTTCATATACTTTTCAGAGGGTGTATTTTCTGTTAGAAGTGAAGTTTTAGAATTACAGCTAATATGCAAAAAAACAAAATATAGATTTTGCTTAGAAATGAAAAGATGTTTAGAAAGTGTAATAGATATAATAAGGAATGATAGGAAAGTGTATGCAGTTTTGGGAGAAAGGGAAAAATTTGATAAATATTTAAAATTTTTAAAAAAAGTTTTTAATGTAAAAGTTTTAGATAAAGATCAATTTGGAAATACCCTTATTGAATTTGATTATTAAGTATGCCAGATTTTAGGATAGAAAAAGGAGGTTTAACTCATTTTGAAATGGGTCATATGTTTGTGTTAAAATCTGGAGAGGGTAAATATGCAGTTGGAGATCCTCATCCAGGAGATCTTTCTGTTGATAATTATTACACAAAAACGCCTTGGACTCATGAAATTGAAATAGGCGCCAGATGTAAAGAAAAAAGATCCTTTTTTGCTCACAGTTGCATGGACCTTCAATTTGTTGTTCCAGGTGGCGTTACCACTGCTGCTGCCGCCCAAAACCCCCATTCACTTACTAACGCTCAGAAAAAAGCTTATGCTGAAAAACATTTCCCAAGTCATGTATCCGCAGATATAAAATTTGACGGAACAATAAACAACATAACAAATATAAATGACGGAAGAGGCACTCATATGAATGAGGGTTATGATTGTAGATTTACTTGCGACACTGGTATGATTCACGCCCAAGAAGTTAAGGGAGCTGTTCCAGAGCTAAATGCAATGAACAAATACGATATTCCCAATAGTGAGGTTGATCCATTTGGTAATACGACTGTTGCTACTATGTCTGTCCCCAAAACTTATGGTTATGTTTTTATAGAAAGTATGGATCGACGTTTGTGGGCAGATGGCTCGAGCCCTAGAGTATACGATTATACAGAAAGAAATCTTTATACATCTCAAAATTTTAATGATCATCCTACCAATCCAAGCCTAAATGATGCGACTATTAATACACCCGATCCTCAAGGTCAAATTACACTAGCGGGAAGAAACGCGTTTGGTATTTTGAGAAAAGCTGGGGATTATGCTAATCTTATAAAACAGTATGGTAATGCTTTTAATGCAGCTACAGTGGGTTACTCATTTAGAAAATTACCCCCATTAACAGATGAATGGGTTAGATTAGCTTTCCCATTTCAACCAAGAATATACACAGATGTTGTGGGTATATCTCCATGCTGTAATCAAGTAACATACGAAGAGGGCTTAGAAAACAATATAAATATAGCAGCTAACAAATTTGTTAGAACTAATAATAATTTTGAATTTTTTCAAGCAGGTATTTCATCATATACGCCAAACAATGCAAAACAAGGACCTTTCCCTACAGGAACTGCAAATAATGGTCGTTCTAATGTTGGTTTTTACTACATAGATAGTGCTGGTGGATATGGTGAGCATGTCATAGGTTTTAGCTCGGGCGTAGGCGCTTCCGATTACACTGCATCTCAAGGTACAACTTTAAGAGTGGAATTTTTCTACGGAGGCCTTGGTGTTTTCACTGGTAGTTATCAGGACTCTACACACAGCCCGAATTCAGAAGTGGGTGCTCCAGTACATAATACAACTAACAATAATTCTAGTTTAAGAGTTCCAATGCCCACAACAAATAATATATCAAAATTTGAGGTAACTCTTGAACAGGCTGACGCTACTTTTGATTTGGGTTATTCTAACAAAGCTTCATCTACAGTTTTTCGCCCAAAAGTAACAGCAAATTCCCATACATTTGTCCAAGATTTTCCATTAAATTTAGGAGGCGCTAGGAGTATTAGATTTAAAAGTCTTAACAATAATTCTGATGAACTTATTTTTATAACTGGGATTAAGGTTTATGAAGTTGGGGCGCAAGACACAACAGTCACTAAATGGGACTCTTATCATCCCCTTGAAAATCCAAGATTTAATATTGGTGCAAGAATGTCTATTATACAGCAATCCATAAGGGAACCCACTTTCCCCTATCCCTATAAGTGTACATTTGAAAGTGGTTTGCCTTATTATACCACTGATGGCAATCTTCCAGATCTAAGTAGAGATAGAAGAATAGAACCAGATTTAAGGACAAGCAATAATAATCGAGCAACTCACCCAATTTATTCAGGTTTTGGGAACCCCTGCGCGTTTCAAGGTGTTGGTAAAGATGGTCATGATCCTCATTATCATAGTGATTTCACAAGGGGTCATAAAATGGTCTACTCTGGCGAATATGATTCTGGTTGTGCTGGTGCAGTTAATGTTATTATAAATGATGATTTTAACGTAGCGCCAAATGTTTTAAAAGGTGATCATAAGCCACTTTTTGTTTATTCAGCTTGGTACAAAGAAAAAAATGGGCAAACATTAGTTTGGGGCATGCAAGTAGAAAAACATAATGATTTTAAAGATTTTTTAAGTATGGGTCCAAATGGAAATGCAGATGATTTTCTTTACTGGAGAGAAGAAAACTTACCTTATTATCATCCCTTTAGCGGAAGCACTATTAAAGACGTAATACCTTATGCTCAAAAACAAATATATAAAAACAGTATTTATGCTGGTTGTTTGGTTGGTTATACTGGTTATTTTAACAGTGGAGTTAATCCGAGTGGGGATATATCTGGTAGCCCACATAATTGGATAGGCGAAAGACCTGGAGATGTAAATAGAAGAATGATATTTCCTGCTGGAAAAAAAATAACCAACACTACTGGATTTCAATTAGACGGATACTCCTATGAAAGAACTGGTTTACGTGGCTTGTTGGACATTTCAAAAGGTTCAGAAATTTACGCTGTTAATGTCGGTGATTATGCATACGAAAATCCATACTCAGGTCCACAAAGAGTTCCTTCTGCTTTTCCAGTTGTAGATTTGAAAGCTGTTTATTTAGGTTTAGAAGAAATTATAGGTTGGGAAGACTACACTTATGACGATCCAGGTTATGATTTAGGTGGTGGAAACTCAACTTTTATTGAGAAAATAGAATTACAAGGAAATCAATTAAAATACAGTGCACTACCTACACAGTTAAATATTTTCACTCTTGTTCAAACAGCAACTTTTGATTTACCTTATTTTAAAGATTTATTTGTATGGAGATGTTATGACGCAAATAATATAGTACCATTCCAACTACAAATGACAGGCGCTTTTCCTGCACTACCAAGCACATTAGAAGTTTTCAATATGGGAGGAAATAAATTAGAGCTCACCGCTACTGATTTTGATAAAATTATTTTTGATGATGCAGGTCAAGTTTCTTTTAAGAACTCCGCCAGAAACAATATGGCTAATTTTAAATTATATGGCCCTAAGAATAATTTAGGAACAGTGTTGACCAGTTTCCCATCTGGTTTGGAGGCTTTTGATATGAATCGAAATACATACCTTTCTACAGTTCCATTAGGTTGGGATCCACAAAGATGTTTTGATTTTAATCTAGCTGGTTGTCCGTTAACCGCTCAAAGCAAAAAGAACATTATAGATGGTTTTTATGCCAGAAGAGTTAGATTAACTACAAGTTTAGCAAATCCTGGAGGTTGGGTTTCTGAGAGTGACCCCACTGATGCTGTGATACAGGTATTGATAGATGCTCCATTTGGCTCTACTTTATCTCAAAATAATCAAACAAACCCTGAGATTAGGAATGGTTATAGATATGTAATGACGCCCAGAAAGAAGGGAAAGAGAACAGTTACAGATGGAGCCAGAATTGGAACATATAGGGTTGTGAAACAAATAAACATGGCGGCTAACGGAAACTCAAGTAATGAAACATTAAACCTAGCTGACATATCTCCATTTGATGAGATAAGTTACGGAACTAAAGTAACCGAATTACAAAGTAAAGGCTTCACAGTAACAGTAAATTAAATATGATAGAATCATTTAACAATATAAGCGAAAAACAAATACCATCAGGTAAATATTATATCGTGTACTGCGATGATGAAAACAGTGAGGATTTAGGCTTAATAACAGGCCCACATGTAGGACCAGCTTTGTTAAGCACGCCATTTAAACTATCTATTTCAGATAATAGACCAGAACTTTTTACGCATTTATTAGAAGTTGGTGTAGAATTAGATGAAGAGCAGGGAGAAACTTTAGATTTTAGTTGACAAATTAAAAAAATGTGCCATCATTGGTAAAAATGAGTAAGTGGACACAAAAACAAAAAGGAGCTCTTTGGAAAAAAGATTCCAGTAAAACAAAATATTTATCTGGTTATGTTGAAATAGATGGCATTCAACATAGAATCGTAATATTCCCAAATAAATATAAAGAAGAGAAAAAACATCCAGAATTTATAATATATCAACCATTCGAAAAATAAAATGAGTAATTGGAAGGGTACAAGTAGTTGGAATCGTGGTCAACGAGTAGAAAAAGAATTTATAAAACTTTTAAAACAAAGGGATCCGAATTATCGCAAGGCAAATAGAGAAGACCAATTTAGGCATATTGATTATCACACTAATTTTGGGACAATTGATGTAAAAGCTCAAAAAAGAATTAGTAGGTCTGATTCTAAAGAGCAAGATGAATTAATTTGGGTGGAGTTCTTAAATGTACAAGGTCGTGATGGTTGGCTTAAATCAGCAGTAGATATCATAGCCTTTGAAAGACTTAATGATTTTCTGCTTGTTAAACGAAATTATTTGTTAGGTTTAGCTAAATCTATCTGCGATTTAAATAAAAGAGTATTTACTAGTAAAGATGCTTTATACAAAGGATACCAAAGACAAGGTAGAAAAGATTTAATCTCAATAATTAAAATGAGTGACATAGAAAATTTGCCACATAAAATTTGGAAAAAAGTGTAAATATTTTTATGAAAGGTTATATAAAAATTGTTGGAGTTAATGATGGCTCTACGAGATTGAAAGACGCCTCTGGACAAGGAGAATTAGTTTATCAATTTCATAAAAACTACACCCTTAAATTTCAAAACGAAGAGTTTTTTGTTGAATTGTTAGACTTTATTATAGAAGAGAAAGTTATAGAATTTTCTGCTTGGATAGGTGATAAAGAGCATCAATATGGCAGAGTGGCTTTTCAGTTTGAACCAAATAATTGAAAAATTTCTAAATAATCTTATTATAGTGTAAATGAGATTATGTTTGGACTTGTCACGATGCTATTATCGACACTGGGGGCGACTGGGATGGGCAGTATGCTTAAAATTCTTGGTGGCTCTTTTCAAGGCATTTCAGAAGCTAAAGCTCAAAAAGAACGTCGTGAACTTATTAGAGATATGCAAATCAAAGGTATGGACTTGGAGTTTCAAAAACTTCTCGTTGGTGCGACTGATAAAGATACTGGCATGTTTACTAGGGCTACTCGTCGTCTCATTGCTTTTATGGGGATGCTCAACTTTTTCGTCATCTCGGTACTCTGCACCCTCTACCCTGGAGTCACTCTCGTCACCTTCACTCCCCCCGAAAATAAAGAAGCCACCAGTATCCTCTGGGGACTCATCACCTTCCCAAGTGGAGCAGATATTACAACGAGTATTACAACGGGACACATCTCTTTGGTTGCAGTCACCACTTTGGGAGCAATCATCGGATTCTACTTCACTCCTGGAGGGAAAAGCGGATGACAAATAAAAGATTTTTACCAGAAGCTCCAAGACCTTTAACTCAAGAAGAGCTCAAAAGAATTGATTTAAAAATACAAAAATTAATTGCCGAAAGAAAAAAAGCCAAATAAAACATTATGATAGGAGATATATTAAACTTTGTAGAACAAATAGGAGTACCAATTACAAGTGCGTTGGCAGTTGGTTGGTTTCTGTTTATTATTATTAAATTTCTTTTAGCCCAAGTAACAGACAAGATTTCAAGTATTTCAAAATCGTTACTATCGCTCGAAAATAAAGTAGATGTAATGAACAACGATATTGTAAAGATTGATGCACAGTTTTCGTGTGCGTTTGGTTGCGAGCCAAATATAGATAGAATCGCGGCTAGCGAGGGTAAGGAAGATTGCCGAGACGATTAAAACTTGACAAAACGACTTTAATACTTAGTATAAGACAAATAAACAATTATGAGTGGATATGAATTTCAACATTGGGCTGACCTAGTCAGCAAGTTTGGATTTTCGCTAATAGCGTTAATCGGATTAGGATTCTTTGTGTGGCACATTTGGAAATGGGTTACAACTAAAGTAAATCCTGCTCTAAGTGATGTCGGTTCTTCTTTGGGAAAGCTAAAGAAGCAAATACAATCATTAGATAATGATATGATTAGACTGAATATGAAACTAAAAATTCTTATTCAAGAGCGTCACATTACCGACAAACATAAATCCAATGATGAAGATTAAATCGCTCGCCAAATAAAAAAAATCGCAAATAAGTATATATATATGGAATTATTATCAAACCCACTAACCTATATCGTAGGTGTTATCGTTGTCTTAGCTGTTTTAGAGCTTAAAAAAGGCAAGAAATGCTCACCGAACTCTAAAGAGGCAAATAAGTGTAATGCACAAAAGTCAGCACCGACTTTTAAAACAAAGCCAACCTACGCAAGTAGCACACCGAAGCAAAAAACTGCTTCTGCAACTAAGAAAACTGCAACTAAGAAAACTGCAACTAAGAAAGTAGCCAAAAAGAAAGTTGCCAAGAAAACGACTCCCAAAAAGAGTGTTAAGAAAACTTAAAAAAATTTAAAAAAATTATGGACATTATTAGTTTTTTAGTCGTATTTTTTATTGGATATTTTGTAGGTAAGAAGTGTTGTCTTTTAAGTAAAGGTAAGGCTCTTATTAACAAGATTCTTGGTAAAAAGTAAAAAAAATGAAAATTTTTAATCGTTGAAAACCAACGACTTACGAAGCATCACACACTTGTGGTGCTTTTTTCTGTTTGACATACTCATATAAATCTATTTTATGTGAGGAATGATTATTAAATCCAAAAACCAAAACATTACCAAATCAGCAGACTTTAAAGAAAAGTCTTGTTCGATTGATGCAGAGGATATGCGATATATCGCTTCTCTTTTACGGAACAATTATTCTAATCCGTTGTTGGCTACCATTCGTGAGATTATTGCAAATGCACTTGATGTCACTAAAAGCAAAAAGGTAGACATTCAATTACCAACCCAAATTGAACCAAACTTTATAGTACGAGATTTTGGGTGTGGTTTGAGCGAGGAAGATATGCTTGGTCTTTATACTAAGTATGGCAAGTCAACCAAGCGTGACTCTAATGAATCAATCGGTGGTTTCGGCATTGGGCGATTCGCACCTTTATCGTACACAGATTCTTTTATTGTAAGGTCTGTACATAAAGGTCACAAACATTCCTATATTATAAGAGTGGACGAACAAGACGATACTATTGTTTCGCAGATTGAAAGTCAGCCAACTAAAGAAGCTGATGGACTCTATGTGCAAGTAGGAATCAAAAAAAATGACATTGAAGAATTTTTTAAAATTTTTAAAAAAACTTGGTGGTATCGTAAAGATGATATTAAACTACTCAATGAAGATTGGGGCGATTTAAGATTAGGCACACCACAAGAATCCAATGATGTATTTGATTTGTATAAAGAGAATAGTTATTGGGAAGATGTCGCTCACTATGGAGGCGAACCTTATGTTCTTATGGGTGGTATTCCATACAAGGTAAACAAAGATGAAGAATGGTTTATGTTCAAGAATGGTCTTGTTTACAAAGCAGAGATTGGCGAGTTCAAGTTGCACCATAGCCGTGAGTCTTTGGAGTACAACCCACAAGTCAAACAAGCTCTCAAGAAAGCATCAGATAAGATATTCGCCAAGCTCAATGAAGAGTTAGCTAGTCAGATGGACAAGGCTGATACTTTCTATGAAGCTAGTGAGATTATGTATAGAGCTATGGAAACTTACAGACAGAGATTCGGTACAAAGCTCAAAGTCTCTACTGACAAGTTCAAAGATGTGAATGGTTGTTTGTTTCCTAAAGAATGGATTGCCAAAGAAACCCACATTACCACTAGAGAAAATGGTAACTTGAGTTTCTCTCATTCAAGGTATAGTTACAATGATAACGCTCCAAAAGAAGATGTAATTTATATAGTTGATGATTCTCCAAGTCCTCGCTCTCCAAAGTCAAGATGTATGTTCTTGCACGATTGGGAGAAAGAGAATAACATAGACAGAGGATACGCTAAGATTGTCCTTATCAATTCAGAGGGTATGAAGCACGACCACATTGATGGCACAACCGACACCGATGCCTTGTGTATTCAGCGAGTCAAAGATTGCAACCACCCAAATGTCAAACTGCTATCAGAGTGCGAGCGAATGATTGCTCCACAGAAAGCTAGGAAGAAAGGTGTTGTGAAATCTCTATCAGCTATGGATATTCTAAAGTTTGACTCTAGTATTAAACACGAGTGGGCAAATCTTGATTCCTTTTGGGGAATAGACAAAGATGTAGATTTTGATGACGATAGTAAGACATTCTATTATGTTAATTACTATGCGAACAAAATTACTTTCGAGCCTTACAGAAAACACCTTGGTGCAAGTGGCGAATGTGAAATTAATCCTTATAATTTCATTAGAAATTATTTATCAAACATTCCTAGTTTCAAAGATAAAATTTGGGGTGTTCGTAAAAACCTAAAGAGTCGAATTGAGAAAAAGGATAATTGGATTTGTTTAGATGATGTCTATGAAGATTTGGTCAAGCAAGACGAGGGTGTTCAAAACTATGTTAAATGGCACGAAGAGAAAGAGCTTTTTGATGGCTACGACAAAACCTTGATGGAAGATATTTCTAAGTTCCCAAAAGATAACCTAAATGAAATTTTAAAAAATTTATTAAAAAATTATGATGGTTGGAGATTGAAACAATCAAAAGTTTACAATCAAGATTACAATCACGACTATGTGATGGAAAGACTCAAGCCACAGAAGTTAAGTGGCGAATCATTAGCGAGGAAGCGAGCTTTCGACAAAGCGTTTCCTATGGCAAAGTATTGCCTTGAGGGTTACATTAGTGACAAAGCAACAAGTATTTCAGATGTATTAGCGTATATCGGAGAGTAGTAATCATAGTCGGCTAGGGGTGTGGTAGTTCCTAGCCGACTTAACTTTTAAACATTATTTATTATGCAATTAGATTTTTTATCCTATACGGAAACAAAACCCAACGAACAACTATCATTTTTAGATGAAAAGAATAGAATCCATATTAAGAAACATAACAAGGAAGATGTCGAAAAATTCTTCGCTTCAATTACAGAAGATGAGATTATTGACCATAGTGTTGTATGGGAGCGACTCAAACCCACAAATGATGTTGATGTATTTCAGAGGTGGTTGTTTGCCTTTTGTTCAGTCCATACCTCCTACGAGTCCAATATGCGAGGTTATCTTGCGATTAAGGACTTTACAGAATGGTTCAACAAAGATGATGTCCTATTTGACAAACTTAAAGGTAGTGGTGTTGGATTATACAACAACCGAACCAAGTTCATTAGTGAGTTCGCCCAAAAATATTGGCAGAACCCAAATTTATTTAAATTTAAAAAAAATCAGAAGTGGGCAGAATTCAGAGATAGTCTTGTCAAAGACATTTTAGGATTAGGTTTGGCAAAAGTATCTTTCGCTTTAGAGATGATATACACTTTTGATTGTGGAGTATTTTGTTGCGACACACATTTATTCCAAGCGTATGGTTATGACCAACAACTGCACCTTAACAAGTATCGTGAGTTGGAAAACCATTGGATAGAATTTTCTTCAATGTATAATGTTCCTAGTGCAATCGCTAGAGCAATATATTGGAACAGAAAAAAAGGCGAGAATGATTGTTCTTATTGGGCTGATGTCCTTGACAATGACAAGAATTCTTTTAGTATAGAAGTATAAATTATTAACGATTAACATTAGAAAAAAAAATGGCAAATTATCCATATATAGTATCGGAGTCAACTGCGACTCTTTTGTATGAGGGAAAACCCTACACACTCGAATCCTCACACCCAAACTTTACACCTTTCAAAAAGGCATTAATGAGTGGGGATTTTGAAACTGCGATAGATTATCTAGACATCAAAAAACAAGTCGAAGCATTTGCTGACGGAGATTTGATAGTCGATAAAGGTGCAGTTTATTATCACGGACAGAGGTTACACGGAAAAGTTATCGACAAGTTATTAGACTTGCTTGGTAGTGGATTAAATGTTGGCTCTGCTTTCGTTAAGTTCGTAAAGAACCTTTTAGACAACCCAAGTCGCAATTCTGTTGAAGAGTTGTATGACTTTTTATCTTACAAACAATTACCGATTGATGATGACGGATATGTTATCGGATATAAAGGAGTTTGCTCTGATGGTTGGTCACAAAGTGGCAACACTCAAACTATCGTTTTACAAGGTCAAACGAATGAGCGTGGTCAAATCAAAAATGTTGTTGGGTCAACTATTGAGGTAGCTAGAAATTGTGTTGATGACAATCGTGAAAATGGTTGCTCTCACGGATTGCACATTGGTTCGTTTGATTATGCAAACGATTGGGCAAGCAATGGTAAGTTGTTACTTGTTCGCTTCAACCCAAGAGATGCAGTAAGCGTGCCTAGCGATTGCTCTTGTCAGAAGTTGCGAGTGTGCAAGTATGAGATTCTTGAGGAAGTCGCAAGAGACGAATCAGAAATTAAAGCACCTTATTATAGTGTTTATACAGATGGCGAGCATCGAGATGATGACGAAAACGATTATGACTACCACGATAATGATGAAGAAGATTATGAAGAAGAATAAAATTGATATTTTGCTATTTCCTTATGGTCTTTACAATTTATCTTTTTTGGAAGTGTAGAGAAGTATGATATTTGAGTATAAAGTTAAAGACGAATATGATAAAGACATTTACGAGGGCAAAAAAGCCTTTAGTAAAAGTAGCGAGGTAGATGAGCGTAAATGCTTGGATACCTTTGAGGACATTCATTCAGTAGTGTTCGGAACAGATTTTTCGGATAAGAGTATAGAGATTGAAGATGCAATCGAACTTACCGAACATTAGTTTTACTTTTGGTGGCTTGTCGATTCAAGCCACCAATAAAACAACCCAAACTAAAATTTTAAAAAATTTAAAAAAAATGCAAAATGCAAATTATATCGTAAGAGATGCAAAAACTCACAAGGTTGCCAACTTTTACTCAACTAAATTATCACGAGCTTCTCACTTTGCTCACGAATGTAAGCGAGAGATGAAAGCGTTAAGTGGTAGAGAACACCAAGTGCTTGTCAAAATTGAGGGTCAAGATATTTTATTAACAGAGGAGGAATACAATGGATTGGCTGACACAGAAAATTAAAGAAACAGAAAAGTGGTTGAGTCAAAACCAACGACAAGCGTCTTTACCTACAATGGAGATTGAAGATGCTTTACATAAACAAGAGGTATCTCACAAAAGAGAAATTTTAAGTCTGTTACATCAATTCAGACACCACCCATTATCTACTAACCAAAAACCAAAGGAGAAAATTGAACAAAAACATTTCTAGTGTTGACAAGTCTGTCGAAAACGAGTCTTATGGAAAAAACCAAAACGACTTTCTAAATTGGCTTCAAGCAAAACTTGAAGAAGAAACTAAAAAAGAATCATACAAAAATTACTACAAAGATGAGCGTACAAAATCAAGACGGATACCTCGAAGATGAGGGCGACAATGAAGCACCAATCGAGTTGCTAGAATACCTAGCAGAAGATTGTTTAAAATTAGACGGACTCAACGATGCAATCGTTGGAGTAACATCATTAGGTTATCTAGTTTACGACTACGAGAAAATCATAGAAGTATTTATGAAACAAGGAATGGAAAATGACGAAGCCATTGAGTTCTTTGATTATAATGTTCTAGGTCTTGAGGGTAATGGTAATTGGGTTATAATGAAAAACAGAGATTATTATGTATAAGTTAGAAAAAATCGTACAAATTATTGTCCTTATCGCATTTATTTTAGTGCTTGTTAGGGCTTGCACATCACAATTATTCGGTAGCGTTGATGTCATTGATGTTATCGAAGCTATTGAGATTGTCGAATCAAATCAAAATCCTTATGCTATAAACATAGGGGAAAATGCTAAAGGTTCGTTACAGATTCGACCAATTATGATTGCTGACTATAACAGAATTACAAATCAAGATTTACCACACGACATTGCATACAATCGTGGTATGGCTTGGATTATAGCATCAGAAATCTTTTCCTATTATATGCAGTTCATTGATGAGCCAACTGCTGAACATTTGGCTTTCATTTGGAATGGTGGTGGCTCTGCTTGGAAACGAGTGGATAATCCAAAGAATGATAAAAAGCAAAAAAACCTTGACAGATATTGGGAAAAGGTCAAACTACACCTATGAATATATTTTGTATAGACCAAGACCCAATCCAATCAGCTAAGTGGTTGTGCGACCAACATTGTAACAAGATGGTGCTAGAATCAGCACAGATGGTTGCCAACTGCTTCACATTGGAGACACTTGAGTCAGCACCCAAGACACAAAAGGGTACTGCTCGCAAGCATTCCTACTACAAGCACCCTTGCTCTATATGGGCAAGGGAGACCTTTGGGAATATGAGATGGCTTCTCGAACACTCTCTCGCTATGGAAGTCGAGAGGTTAGACAGAGGATTCAAACCACATTTCTCAGCAGAGTTCTTGCATTGGGCTTTCGACCACCCCTTTCGTGCCGACAACTTGGCAGACGAGAGTATAGAGCAGACAACCTTTGCAATCGCCATCAGCGACCATATGACTTGCAGACAAGACCCAACATTCGATTCCGTTGACGAAGTTGGCAAGTATCGCTTGTATTACAAACACGACAAACCATTTGCCACTTGGAAGAAAAACAAACCAAGTTGGATAATTTAAAAAAATTTAAAAAAATTTATGAGTATAGAAATTACAAAATCAGCAGAAGAAACTTACAGACGAGTATTGCACTCGCTAAATGTTAAGTACAAAGGTCAAGAAATTCTCATTGTTATTGATGATGATGACAATGGTGGTAGTTTGAGCTTTTATGACACACAACGAAACGAATTATCTGATTCGGCAGTCGTTGATGTTTTGCAAGAGTGTTTCTCAGAGAATCGTGAACCAAGCGAATTGACTGAGGGTACAAAGTTCGTTTATAACGAAGAAGATGGATATTGGGAGGAAGCAAACTAATGCCACAAGAGATATTTGGGGTATTGTTTTTCTTGGGTGGAGTAATTGGATTTGCTTTAGCGTGTTGGGGCTTGTGCTACTATGTGGATAGAGAAAAGAGTTTTGTATCTCGTAAATGCAGAAAAAAAGAAATCCAATATAGCAGAGAAGAAGAAAAGTATTATCGTGACAGAAAAAACTTAGGTAAAATGGTAAACCATCACAAAGTAAAATGATTTGGGGTATTATTATTTTTGGGGTTTTGTGGTGTTTAGCTATTCTATTTATTAAATGGATTGATGCTTTGGGAGAGGACTCGCAAGACCACTAAGTGTAAAAGTTATTATGAGATATAGAATTACAGAAACACCTAGAATTACCTATCAACGAATCATTAAAACGATTATGTTGAGAGAGTATACAAACAATGGGAGATATATTAAAATTGTCATAGAAAGTGACAACAATTCTATCGAAAGATTCTTTTGGTGGTATGACCCAACGAGTGCTAACGAATTAAGTCCTATTGAAGATTCTGATTTAGTTGCCGAATTGAATACTTTTTGTGATAACAATGATGTTCTAAGATTAGTTGACCAAGAAATTATTGAGCTAACAGATGAGTGATTATTTCGGATTGCCTAGTGTTCAATGTCTCTATTTTAAAGAGGACTCTGTGTTATATCAGATGAAAGGAAGCCAACCGATATTTTCTAACCCAATTCATTTAAAAGATGTTGACAACCTTTGGATTAAACGATTAAGTAAAGAAGATAAAAAATTACTAATGAAAGATTTAAAAAAATTTAAAAAAATTTGATGAAGATTCCAAACTCACTACACAATCACTTTGAATCAGTATTCTTAAATGCTAAGATTCCAAACAAAAACTATAAATTAAACTTATATGAAACCACCACCAAAAAAAACAGAATCAGAAATGACAATGAAAGAATTGCGAGAGCATAAAAAAATCCAAGAAGCAGAAGCTGAAGCTAACAGAATAGAACAAGAACAACAAGATAGGGCTATTCTAAGAACGACAAGCATACAGAATTATTTAGTTGAAACTGCCGAACGAGATATTAGAATCGCTAAGAGTAAGATTGATGATGCGAAAGAAAGATATTACGATTTTGACCATAACTATGGTTTTGCAGACAAATTAGAGGAGTTGTATGAAGAGTTGGCAACTGCCGAACATAAATTACAAATGATTAGAGTATATCCGTTTAATGCACCGATAACTACCGACACATCAAATCGCAATCATAGTTGGTATAAGAATGGATTTTATACTGAGGCATATCACGAAGCTACAAGTCAGTATGAGGACTTGAGAAAGGATATGATAGAGGATAAGACTTATGGTAACAATCAAACAGATGGTTGGTAATGAGACAATTTAAACCAAAAGAAGCCTCAGAGCTATCAAAGAGTGGTGGCAGAAGCAAATTCTCCAAGAGAACCCAAGCAGAAAGGGATAAATTCTATGGAGAGAAACAAAGATTAATCAACGCTAATGAAGAACTAAGGGAAAGACAAAAGAATATTCCCAAAGGAAAATGGTTTGAGTAGCATAATTTACAAACAATATTATAAACAATTACAAACTATAAAAAGATGAATTTAAAATTATTTAAAAAAATTATAAAAAATTTATTAAAATTTGTGCATATCGCATTAAGTATCGTAATCAACGCTCTACTATGGGTAGAGGACAAACTAATCAACCTACGGATTAAATTAGATGCTAAAAAGCCCTCTAAGCCCCTATTTTATCGCAATTCAAGCCACGAGTTCATAAAAGATGTAGGTTACATACATAGAGAGGATATATAGAGGAAACAAACAAAAGATATTATATGTGGTATAAAATGGGTGTGTATGGGGAACTGCCCCACTTTGCTATATAAAATATGTTGTTCTATAAGATATTATGAAAAAAGATTATTCATTTTACATTGGATACATTACTACTATTGTTCTTGCTATTCTTTTGACACCATTGTATGCAGTTTGCATAACATTGATAAGAAGTTTTGCAGTATTAATTGATATTATATGGGATTCTTTTACCTTTATGCCTAAGGCTACCTTTGAATATGAGAAGTCTTATGAGAAGAGATATTGGGAAAGAGAACTAGATAGAATAAACAAAAAATTTAAAGACAATTAGCCGAAATTTAAAATAATTTAAATAAATTTAAAAAAATTTGGGGCATATTGGGGGGAATACAAATCGCTCGACAAACGAAAAAAACCCCAAATATCGCTTGACAAAACAAAATTTATATATATGATAGATGGTATGGAACAATTATTCATTATAGTAATCACTTTTATAGCTCTTGTTGTAAATTGTTTTTGGGGTACTAAGTAATATAATGCTCGCCAAAAAATATAGTCGCCAAATATTGACTTGGACAAATATGGCTATCGGTTGTCTTGTCGCATCAATAGTCTTGTTTTTTTGTGGTATGGTATCGCACGGAATATTCTTTGCCGTAGTGTCAAACTCTATGATGAACCTAGCCAAACTAAAAAAAACATAAGATGCCAAAATTTAAAAAAATTTAAATAAATTTAAAAAAAAAGTTGACATACATAAAACTATCTCTATATTGGGTAGTATGAAAACATTGAATAAAGATGGCACACCTCGTAAACAAGGTAGTGGCAGAAGAAAAGGGGCAAACTCATTTGCTCATCTAACATTAGCAGACCTAGAACAATTTTGTGGGTCAGCTACCCTTATCCCTATTAGTCGTGTATGGCTAGAGAAGATGGGAGCATCAATCACAGAGGCTAACCAAACAAAAGTTTCTGTTTCACAAGAGTCAAAAGAGGTTGAAGAAAAAATCTCATTTAAAGTTCACAATTTTGTTGACAACAATTAATCATCTGTCATTATCCGTACTATGAAAACTACCACATATAAAAACCTCGTAGGTCAGAACGAAGTAAAAAAACAACTGACATTCTATTCAGAAGCACAAAACAAAAGTGGTGTTGCACCATTCTTAATGTTGAGTGGGGCAAAGGGCTTGGGTAAGACTGAGTTCGCCAAGCGTTATGCTTCTAGTCTCAAGAACCAAGACGGCACTAATCGTGCTTTCCTAGAGATTAACTGCTCTACTATCAAGAACGCTAATTCATTCTTCGAGCAGATATTTCTACCTATCGTAATGAATAATGAAATTACTATCTTGTTTGATGAAGCTCATATGCTTCCTAAGGACTTGGTAAATGCTTTCCTTACTATATTCAATACAGAAAAGGGAACATACAAAGAATTTCATCACGCAGAACAAATTTTTCAGTTTGATTTCAAGAAGCAATGTTTCATCTTTGCTACTACTGAGATGGACAAACTCTTCCCTCCGTTCAAGGACAGATTGACAATCGTGGATTTCCGTCCGTATGCAGTCGAAGAGTTGGGGCAAATCATTGGTCTTATCGCATCAGAGATAAAGTTTGGCAAGGGGGTTTTGGACGAAGTCGCAGAGACCACTCGTGGCAATGCTCGTTCAGCAGTAATGAGAACCAAAGAGATTATGTTGTATTGTAACAGAGCAAATCAGAATACATATGACTTAAAAGATTGGAAAAAGATGTGTGGTATACTAGACATCAAACCTATGGGATTATCCAACCTTGAAGTCGAGCTTCTCAAGATTCTCCAAGAGCGTGGTAATTGTTCGTTACAGATGCTATCAGCAGTAACAGGTATGAGCAGAACTGCAATCCAAAAGGAAGCCGAACTTTATCTACTGAAGCGTGGGCTAATGAAGATAAATGGTCAGCGTGAGATAAGTGGTAAAGGTATGAATGTATTAGAAAAGATTTAGGTTAGTTTTCATAAAACCATTAATTAGAGTCGGTAGGGTGCGAGCGAATTCATCTCAAGCAAATCCCTGCCGATTCTTTTTTTATGCAAATATACTCGACAAACCACACCAAACCAAATATACTAGACAATCCTCACCAAACCAAATAAAGAGTTAATAAGACACATAACCACATATAACATATTATTAAGTTCTGGTAGTGAAAAGTCATAAGTCGTTGAATATCAACAAGTTGCGGCGCGCGCCTACCCCCCGCCCGCAAGTCATTGATTATCAAGCACTTACGGATGTCAAGCACAAATTTAAAAAAATTTAAAAAAAAACTCGCCCTCCGTTATTTTGGAGAGCGAGTCGTAAGTCTTTGACTAGGAAGCGTTTATGACCTCTGCCACCTTAGGCGTGCGAGAGTTCGCATAGGTGTCAAGCACAGAGTGAAGCGAGCTTGAACGCTTTGCCGTGTTCGTGAGGTTGCCACGATACACATTCGTGAAAGCGTTTGAAAGCGACCACAAGTCACGACCCTCGAAGTCCTCGTGTTGAGGTGCGTGCCATTGGTTGACAATGTCAGTCACTTGAGTTTTGGAACAAGCCCCATTGCGAAAGCCACGCACGATTAAGTCGTGAGCGATTCTGTCGTCAATCTCGGTTGACTTGTAAGAATCAATTCGCTTCTCGGAAGTAATCCAAGAATCGCAAAGCTGACCGATAGCACGACCAAGCAAAGACGGCAAGTCACGCATGATGTGCGTAGTGTGCTTGCGACCCAAAACAATCTCATTGTTGAAAATCATATTGGTGCAAACGAAAGGTGCATCGCCTGCACAGACCATCGCACGAGACGATTTATCGTGTGAGTTGCGAAGCCCAAAGATTGTGCCGACCTCGGCATCGTGCTTGCGAGCGATACCTTTCACTTGGAACAAGCCGAAGTAGCGTTGCCCATAGCGATGCAAGGTGTGATGCTCTTGAACGATGTCAAGATTTGGTGTGTTAGCGATAGCCGAACGAAAGTCTTTTACAAGACCATCGTGTGAAACAGGTTGCCATTGTTCAGTAGCCTGTGGTGTTGCAACTTTCTCAACATCTGAGAAGTCGCTTGCCTCGCCTGCACATACACGCAGGTCGAGTAGTTTTGGATTTAGTATGTTAACCATACATAAGAACATAGACTATTTGATGTGGTTGTCAACTAATAAAACAAAAAAAAGTAAAAAAAGTTTGCTGTAAAGTTGGCACGCTTCTTGTCTGTGAGAAGGCTTAGAATTACGTAAGTCGTTGATTATCAACGAGTTGCGGCGGCCCCACGGCCCGCGCCCGCAAGTCACTGATTATCAGTTACTTACGGAACGCGAAAAAAAGTTTTACTTTTTGCTTGACTTACTCGCCCTCAATGATAAGGTGCGGTTTGCTTTTGTACCAACCCCTTAAGATTGCGGAAGTCCAATTTTTTGCGTCACTGTCGACCCACGACCTCGGCTTCTTTTCGTATAAAAGAATTTCGTTTGCAACACGCGTTTTCTTTTCTTGTAAGGTTTCCTTTTTAAACTTTTTCATATAGAATTATTATTGTTATTGTTATTGTTAGTATTATTAAGAGCATTCTAAAACAAAACCTGTTTCATCTTTTTTTGCAAGCCCTTTTTCAACCAAGCCAACAATTTTATTTTGTCCGTCCAAGAATCTCAAGTCGGTTTCGTCTCCGTCAATCACTTCACGACCTTGCCAAGTTTTTGGCAAACCATCACGAAAGACACAAGCAACATTTGCCCCTAATGAAAGCAATTTTTTTGTTTCGTTGTCGTTGTCCTCGGCTCTAGAGAAAGTTAAATGATAATTGCTAGGAAGTTTTCCGTTTAAGTATTTCTCAACTCGCTTTACTGATTTAGTATAGTCGTAAAACTGAACATCGGAAAACATTTCTATAAGTTTAACTCCGTTGAATTTTTGAGATTCCCAAGCAATGTCGCTAGTTAAGTTTAGACGAAAGCAAGGCTTCATATCTTTCTTACTAGCTAACTTTATTGCGTTGCCAATCTCTTTAACAAGTTGACGCATAAAATTTTCTTTGTCGTTAAAGAATCTTTTTGTTTTTGCAATGCGTGAATTTTGAACATTTGAGAATTTGCCACGACCTGCCGTATTTAAGCAAGCCTCGGCACAACCTTTAGAAGCCCAAGCACAAGCATTAAAGCCACTTAGGTTAAAAGGTGCAAGGTGTAAACCAAAAGTGATAAAGCCAAGCTTTTCCCCTTTGATAGTTTTAGCGTTTCCGTTATTTAGTAGTTTAGTCATAGTTTATATAATGGTAGAAAAGTTAAGCCTTGTCAAACCAAAAACCCAAAGAAAGAAAAGAATTTTCGATTCGACAAGGCGACTACGATAACAACAATTAAATTAATTGAAAGTCTCTAATGCGAGACTTGTAGAAAGAGCGAACACCACCATCTTTAAAGCTAGAAGCAAAAGAGTAAGTATTGAACATATCGCCAAAGTCCTCAATGAAATTCATATCTATATAGTAAGTACCTAACTCACCTTGAGAAGTTTTCTTTGAATAGACAATTTTTGCCATATTTTTACGCTCGAAAGCCCTACGAAATGCAAGGCGAATTTTTTGTATTAAGTTTAGTTTCATATATTATTTTCTCCGTTTTGGATTTTTTAATTTAAGTTTATAAGATA
>VMHT01042935.1_pt1 | contig 40457 bp, 36 predicted proteins | sample 4693611 | NCBI WGS metagenome assembly VMHT01 (sample SAMN12280063, study PRJNA550983) | marine metagenome | isolation source: seawater sampled from same location over 5 years 0.02-0.2 micron viral filtrate | place: USA: collected off the coast of southern California halfway between the port... ...
CGGGCTACCTTCAAAAACAGGCCTGAAGTAGATTTAAGAATATTGGCTTTGTGAACCGCAGTAACTTTTTTGCGGCCTTCGCGGCGTGCCAGTTCATAGGCAAAGGTCACGATTTGCTCAGCGCCTTCGCGAGTAATCTTACTCATCGCTTCCGCTTCAGTACCATCTTCTGATACTACCTGACCCAGACCAGAGTACATACCCTGGGTGTTTTCACGAACGGTGATGATATCAATGTCTTCGTAACGGGCTTTGGTGCCTTTTAATGATAATACCGGACGGATGTTAGCATACAGTTTAAACTGTTTACGCAGGCTTACATTAATAGAAGTAAAACCTTCGCCAACTGGGGTAGTCAGGGGGCCTTTTAAAGTTACTTTATTTTTCTCAATCAGGTCCAGCGTAGACTGAGGTAAAAGCTCGCCATGGTTTTCCAGTGCTACCAGACCCGCATCAGCATAGTCGTAAGCAAAGTTGCAACCAACTTTATCCAGGATTTTAGTAGTGGCATCAATGATATCTGGACCGATACCGTCGCCGCGAATGACCGTAATATGTTGCTGAGTCATGTGGAGGGATCCTCTGGTAATTTTCGTTTCTGTTGAGTTAGGTTTCTTGGAGTAGCACTACAGGCTATAGCGTGATGAGCAAGGGGCTTCTTTACCCGGTCGCCTGTTAGAAAAAGCGTAGCGCATCACTGACCAAAATCGCGCATATTTTATAGCAACACAGGCATTACGCCTAGTACAGAATGCAATTGAAGCTGGCTTCGGTAAAATTGCTGCTACAACCGAAAAGGAAGTGGCGAGAATAATAAGGCACTTACCCGGTGTTGCAGCTCGCTGACAAAGGCTGGCTTCAGGCCCAATAATTGTAAACACTGACGTAACGCCACGATAGAGTCGGCATCCATTTCGCCGGCCATAAACAACCACTTGCGACTTAACAACAAGCTCAGGGAAATAATGGCAAATTCTTTACGCAACCCGGGGCTCGCCTGGGCCGGTTCTTTACCAAACTGACGAATTATAGCCTGGTGTAAAGCCGGTTGATGCCAGTTGGTTGCCAAGCGTGCCGCGTAATCCACCATAGAATCTGTGGATTTTAAACGCAGCAGCGAATTAATATCGTGCAGAGCATAATCATTATGGGGCAGTCGCGGCAGTACCTTTAGCGCAGGCAACGAGAAAATGGGCGCCAGAGCAAAACTGCTCACCAGCGCTGCCCCCTGTGAGGATAATCGGCTGTCCACCTGGGCCGCAATCAGTGAGGCAAGATTAGCACTGACTACCAGCAGGTTCTGACAACTTCGTCCCAACGGAAAGTAATGCTGGTTGAGCCGCTGCATAAGAGCTTCAAGTACCAGCATATCGCCGACCCGCTCAGTGCCATAGGTTAAAATAGCTTGTTTGACTTCTTTTACCGGCAGCTTGAGACGGTTATCCATGGCCGCAGACTGTTTTAGCGCTTCGGCAAAGGCAGGTTCCAGTTGCACCTGATTACTTAACTTATTAATATTCACATCACGATTGCGCAGCATACCGACAATATTAAGAATAGCTGCGGGCGGGTGACTGACCGGATATCGACGGCCTTCAAATTTGAAGGCACTGATTTGTTGTTGGTCTTTTTCGGCTGCATCGTGCAGCCCACACCACTGGGCAAACCTTATATAATGAATCGGGGGCTGGGCCAGGGATGTCTGCCAGTCTAATGTTTCGGCCTGAGCGGCGCAGCTTAGCGCATAATGACTCTGAGTTTTAAACACAATAGTGTGTTTGCCATTATCATCGGTGGTCTGGCCGCCTGGCCAGTAATCACCAGGAAAAGCTAACCAGGCGCGTAGGATCGGCTCATACGCAGCGGGACTGGCCAGGGCCACTGGCCTCAGAGCATCGAAAAAGCTAAACGAAAAGTGCACACTAAGATGGGCACAGCATAGCATCCACCACTGCGGATAATTGATGGCCGGGTTTTGCAGATAACGGTAAAAATTAGGCTGGCTGACAACTTTGCTGACTGCAAACAGGGTACGCCATAAACTTAGCTGAGGTCCCGTAAGGTGCTTTTTCAGGCCCTGCAGCACAGTGGTGTCGAAGTGTATAGTGCGGGTATCACGATGATACGTGGCAGCACTGAACAGGGTGAAGGTGGCACCAGTCAGATGTTGCAGATAATGGTCGTTGAGCTGAGAACGTAAACCCAGAATCGCGGTCATCAATGCCGTTTTAAGCGGAAGCGGGTGGCTTAAAGAGGACTCCTGACGAATGGCGTTTATGGCCACCAGCGCAGCCTGGGGATGATGGCGGGCAAACTCTACTATCTGCTTACCCATAGACAGTCCGGTTTTGGCCACATTTAACAGGCTGCCCTGACGAATAAGCGCAGCGCTGGCACGCTGACTTTGCTGAAGCAGCGTGGTGTAGGCAGACTCAACCAAGCCGGGTCCTAACTTTTAAGATAGCTTTGATAAGCGCCTTCTCCCCACGCGATTAACTGATCATTTTCAAACAGCAAAGGCGTGCATTCATCCTGCGTGGTCAGACCGTCTGCCCGTACATGCTGGGTACGATAAAACATTACCTGGATAGACGTTGAGCGATCCATTTTGGCTTCGGTGATATCGGGCGACCCCAATCGCGCGAGCACTTCTTCACGGGTGGCCCCCAACCGCAACTTTGTAATCTGGACTTTGTTGTATTCTTCCCGGTCCTGCCAATCCATGTTTTCTGGCTTGTCTGGATAAAATGAGATCACCAGAAATGCGAACAGAGCATAAGCCGCTGCGCCAAAAAAAATCAGCCGGGTTACCTTTCTATTCATCCTTAATCACTTGTTTATAAGAGTACACCCTTATTTTACCTTAAAAGGGTGTAAAGAAGGAATGATAAAATCGTAAATGAATGCGTCAGTCACCTTTGGAAATAGTATAGCAGGGCACATACTCAGAGCCGGGCAGCTTCATTCGCTGCTGAGCCACAAATGACTCCAGCAGAGTGTCGATACGCTCCATAAGCCGTATATCACCCTGTAGTTTAAACGGGCCTTTTTCTCGTATCTGGCGCACCCCTTCGGCTTTGACATTGCCGGCGACAATGCCTGAAAATGCTTGTCTTAACACCACCGCCAGACTGGCTACATCCTGCTCCTGATGTAATTGCAAGGCGGCCATTGACTCATGAGTAGGCTCAAACGGGATTTGAAACGGCTCATCAATTTTTAATGACCAGTTAAAACTGAATGAGTCGCCAACGGCCCGACGGTACTGCTCGGTTTTGGATTTACTGGCAGCCAGGGTCCGCGCTACTTCCTCGGCATCATCTACAATAATCTGGTATTTGCGTTGTGCCTGTTCACCCAGGGTTGCACCTACAAATTCATCAATGGCTTCAAAGTAGGCTTCACTGCCTTTCGGCCCGGTGAGGATGACCGGCAGCGGCTGCTGGGCATTACGCTCGTTCATCAGGATACCCAGTAAATACAGTAATTCTTCAGCCGTACCCACACCGCCGGGAAAAATCACAATGCCATGGGCGAAGCGCACAAACGCTTCCAGCCGTTTTTCGATATCCGGCATAATAATCAGCTCATTAACAATGGCATTAGGGGGCTCGGCCGCTATGATGCTGGGCTCAGATATTCCGATATACCGGCCGTGGTTACAGCGCTGTTTGGCGTGGCCGATAGTGGCACCTTTCATGGGACCTTTCATCGCCCCGGGGCCACAGCCGGTGCAGATATTCATCTCCCGCAGCCCCAACTGATAACCGACTTCTTTGGTGTATTGATATTCATGCTGATTGATGGAGTGGCCGCCCCAACACACAATGGTGTTGAGCTCATCGTTGCCCTGCAGGGCCTGCGCATGTCGCAGCATATCAAAAACGATGTCGGTGGTACTGAGGCTGTCTACTGTGGAGGGAGCGTGTACAAAGGCGTGCTTATTGCCCATAAATAACATATCGCGCAACACAGCAAACAAGTGTTCGTGTACGCCACGTACCAGCTTGTCATCAACAAAGGCGACTTCGGGTGGATTAAGCAGTTCCATTTTTACCCCACGCTCGCGGCGCACCAGTTTGACATCAAAATCCTGATAGGGCGCAAACAGCATTTCGTAATTGTCTTCATCTACACCGCTGTTAAGCACCGCCAGGCAACAGTTTCGAAATACATCATATAACTCACTGTGGGTGGTATCCTGAAGCTGGGTGACTTCGAGCTGAGACAACTGGCTCATCCAGCCCATAGGGTTTAACTGCACTTTTTTCATACGCATCCATCCTCATCTATAACCACACAATTGCGGCCGGCGCGTTTGGCTTCATAAAGCTTCTTATCGGCCCGTTCAAACACCTGCTCGGTGGTTTCTTTGGCGGTAAACATGGCACCGCCTAAAGACGCGGTGATAGCCAAACGCTCCTGGCGAAACTTAAACGGCAGTTCCATCAATCTGGTTCGCAATTTTTCCAGTTTATGATTCAAATGCTTAACCGGTGTATCTTCAAATAGCATCACAAATTCTTCTCCTCCCCACCTGGCGATGAAAGCATTGTCGTCCAGCGCATTTTGCATTTGCTGCGCCACAATCTGCAGGGTTTTATCCCCCGCCGCGTGTCCGAACCGGTCGTTAATGGACTTAAAGTGATCAATATCCAGAATGGCCATACATAAAGGCCGTTTTTGCGGGCAGGCGCGCTGACGAGCGATGCTGATTTTTTCATTGTAAGCCAGCCGGTGGGGCAGACCGGTGAGCGCATCTGTATACATGGCGCTATGCTGCTGGGTGAGTTTTTTGCGGTATTCCTGAGCCTGTGCTTCCAGTGCGTTGACCTGTCGCTGCATACTGCTTAACAGCGTCATTACCGTACGTTGTTCGGTTTGCTCTTTTTGTTCGCGTAAGGCCAGAGTAGAGGCCATTTGCTCAAGATGATGCTGGGTCTGGCTTTTCAGCATATCTATTGAAGTGTCGGTAGCCACCACATCTTCAATCTGATGCAATTGCTGCTTAAATTTTGCATCATGTTGCTGACGCTGGGAAAAGGCTTGCTGGGTGTGTTCGATGCTTTTTTCAACATCCTGATTCAGATTCCCCAGCGCCTGATGCAGACTTTGTATAACTTCGCCGGACATTGCCGCTTCGCCCATGGAGTCTTTTACCACGAGGCGTAGAATCCCCAGGCAAGCCTGTAGTAAATCATTATCATCCAGCCCGGCCAATAACCGATCCCGCAATTCGCCCAACTGTAAATTATCAGGCTGCAGCTGGCTGTAGCTTTCCAGCAGTTGCTGCAATTCTTGCTGCAGCGATTGTGTAACTTCGGCAGACAAAGGCGCGATAGAGGAGGGTGAGTCCGAATCTGCCGGGGCGGGCAATTGTTTCAGCAGTGCCAGACCGCTTAAACACACCCTTAATAGTGCCGGTAAAGTCTCGGTAGGCTGACTTGCCAGGTTCAGCACCGACGCGCATTGTGTTTTAAAGGCGTCGTCAAACTGATAGCGCTGTTGCAGGCTACGTACACTATGTTCCACCATACTGACACTGCTGACGGTATAGCGTCGTACATTCTTGATGTCACTTTGAAACAGGTTATCCAGTTTACTGATACTGACGGTTGCCAGAGAAAAGTTGGGCTTGCCAGCCAAATGGCCGCGCAAAATTTGCAATTCGTTATCGATGTCAGCCGAGTAGCCTTCAAAGAATCGTGATAGCCGGATAACGAATTGAGCAAGCATTTCATTGTGTTGCTGCAATGACTGAAGCTGACCAGAATTCATTAATGCGTTGATTCCCAATGGATTTAGTACTTAATATCCATTGTGGCACAGGTTTTCGGGTTTTGCCCGACTATTGTCGGGCGTTACGCAGGTTAGGATAGGGGGCCTCAAAGTTGGATCTGAAGGGGTTGATATCCAGCCCGCCACGGCGGGTATAACGGGCCAGCACCGTCAGTTTTTGCATGCCCGGCAGCGCTAATAAATCGCAATAAATACGTTCGACACATTGTTCGTGAAACTCATTATGCTGACGAAAACCAATCAGATAGCGCAGCAGACTTTCGTGATCGATAGCCTGGCCCTGGTAGCGGATCTGAATGCTGGCCCAGTCAGGCTGGCTGGTGATCAAGCAGTTAGATTTGAGCAAATGACTCACCAGCGTCTCAGATACTGCATTAGAGGTAGTGGTAAGCAGAGCCGGATCCGGCGAATAACTGGAAACTTCAATATCCAGGTTGTCGATGACGAGGCCTTGCAGTTCACGGGTAGCAAATCGATCAAACTGGTCAGGTAAAAAGACCTGAACCTTCACCGGCTCGCCGGCGCAGGCCGTTAAATCCTGTTGTAAGGTATTTTCGACCTGCTCTGGTGACTCAAACCGGGTCTGGTTAAAGCTATTGAGATACAGCTTGAACGACTTGGACTCAATCAGATTGGCCGAGTTAACCGGTACGTTACACTCCAGAATTCCCACCTGAGGTTTGCCCCTGGCATTGAGCCATGACAGTTCATAACCCGTCCAGGTATCAATACCCGAAAAGGGCAGATTTTGCTCATCGATATGTTGTTGCTGTCGACTCAGCGACCGGGGCACACCTTGTAACAGCTCCGGCTTGTAAAAGGCTTCGTATTCCACGGCCTGGCCAAGAGACAAATTTTCAGGCAATTTGGGTGAGGCTGTATTTGTCATTACTACCACTTCAAACGTAAACTAGATGCAGATCCAAATAATACCCTGAATCACGCAAATTTGCGATTCAACGGCCCTTTGAACAAAATGGAAGATGAGCTATGGCGCAAAATATTCATACCGCACTTGATGACTATATTTCTAAGTTGCTGAACCTGGCCGAACAGCAGCACACCCCATTGCAGGTGCAGTACGATAGCGCATGGCCCTCGCCTTGTTATCAGACCGATGTGGCTGAAGGGGAATGGGTGGCATGGAAGCCGGTAAAGCAAACCGATCCGTTATCGTTCGCAAAGCTTGAACAGGCCCTGGAAATTGAACTTAACCACCAGTACTGCGAATATTTCACTCGTTACTTTTCAGAGAACCTGCCCGCGACGGCAGACCGAGGGGAGTGCGATCTGTTACAGGTGTTAAGCGCCACGGATTTTGAGCGGTTGCAGGAAAATCTGATTGGGCATATTTTAATGAAACGCCGCTTACGCCAGCCTGAAACTTTGTTTTTCGGACTGACCAGCGACGATGATTTTATCCTCACCGTGGATAATGCCAGTGGTGCGGTGTTGTTAGAGCGGGTGGGCAAAAAGTCTGATGAGGTTCTGGCCGAGGACTTGACCAGCTTTATTCAACAGCTTAAGCCTCGCCTTCCGGCGTAAGTGCCGCCAACCGTTTTTCCAGCACCGCCACCGCCGACTCCAGTTCTGCGACCCGCTGTTCCAAGGTAGCGGTGGTGGTCGCCGGTGTACTGTTTTTGGCCGCCGACGGGGCTGGCGCGCTGCGTTTGAACTGTCGAATGATATCGATGGCCTGAGCCACCCCTACCTTACCCGGAGCCCGGCTTCTTAGCAAAGCGACTGTAGGCTGTTGCCCCTCTTGCTCAAGCTCATAACAGACTGTCAGTAGGTCATTACCAGAAACATTGCTCATATATGGTCACCGTTATAAAAAGAAGCGCTAAAGGTAGCATGGTGGGAAGACGAGTAAAGACGTGAACATCTGGCTATATTTTAGCGAAAACCTTAATAAATTCGTTTTATTCACAAAGTGAGTTTACAAAAACCATTAACTTTCAATCAGTTAAAACTGGCCTTTATCTTGATAGATAGCAGTTATGTTACTCAGCACACATTTGTCTACACAATAATAAGGAACAAAAATGAAATACTTGCCACTGCTACTTGCTCTGAGCGCACCGGTTTTACTGTCGGGCTGTATCATTTCGGTGGATGATCACAAGGATGGTTATTCAAATGACTGGCAGGATCGCGAATACAATAACCGTAAACATATCGCCAAATTACAGGAAGGTATGGGGTTTGAGAACATCGTCGGACGCATGGGTGTGGCCGATTTTAGTGAGTTACAGCAAAAGGAGGATGGGGTTTACCGTATCCTTTACTACCGCACACAGCGTTCTACCGAAGATGGGATTACCACCAAAGACGAATGTACACCTCTGGTATTTAAAAACGGCGAGCTGATGGGCTGGGGAGAACGCGCCTATTCCGCATTATAACGCGTGAACCTTGCCTTTTTCATAAGCAGGTCTTTGCATCGCTGAAATTATAGGGCATGGTATGATTAGTTTTTGTACATGCCATGCCTTTTTATTTCAGGAGCATACTATGTCATCCCCGGTTACTGCCTCTTTGTCCCATGATACCGTTCAGGCTATCTACCTACAGGCCGATGATTTAAATGTGGCCGCCTCTATTTTGTACAAAGCCTATCATAATGATGCTTTATTTGAGCATATCTTTCAGGCTCACCGGGAAGGTTATGAAAACCGCTTGCGCCAGGCGATAAAGCAGGAATTACAGGCCTGCTGGGACACCGAACAAATACTGCTTGGATTGTTTGAAGCGTCTCGGCTATTGGCGGTGGCTTGCATTACTAAGCCGCGGGCCGGTTTTGCCCCGGGTAAGATGTGGCACTGGCGGCTGAAAATGATGGTTACCGCAGGCTTTGTTTCGACCCGGCAGTTTATCGAAAAAGAAGAAAAAATTCGTAGCCTGATCCCCGCCGAAGCATTTCATATGATTTCGTTGATCGGAGTACGTCCTGACTATCAGCACCAAGGCTTAGGGCATATCCTGATGGGGGCAATTGATACCATCGTCGGGGAGGATAACGGCAGCGAAGGGGTCGGGGTATTCGCCACGGTTCCGGCTTACCGGCACTTTTTTGAAGATGGTGGCTATGAGTGTGTCACCCCGGTACATTTTGATTCGGTACAAGGCGATGTTTTGTATAAAAAGCGCGTGATATCAGTAGCATAAGAAACGCTTAAGCTTTGTAGCTGTTCTGTTCTGTTATGGCTGGCCCGGCAGATAGCGACAAATTTGCATCACTATGATTAGCGGCGGTTTCTGGACGCTCTGAAGCAAGCGGGAATAAGAGGTTCTGCTCGCTATATATCTTTTGCTTCTTGCTTTTTTGATTCAGTTAAAAATTTACCTCAGGACATTTCACTTCCTACGCGCATAAGCCTAGCTTCAATATGATGCTACTGTTTTGGTTCAGATAGGCGCAGGGTAAAGTAGTCCACAAATGCCCGCATAGAGGCCACAGCCTGCGCCCCTACGTCACGGTGCAGGGGCGCAGAAGATTGTTGCTGTGTGAGTAGCAATAACTCAAAAAATTTTCGTAGATTACCCAAAGAAAGACTAATCGCATTTCACTAGCGGCTTCGGCTCACTATAGTCACGTACCTTAAATTCAAAAGAGGCCCGCTTTTTCACACTTTTGTCAGTGCTGAACATGGCCACCACCGGACACGTCTGGTCAGAATTACGCAGCGAGACTTCGTCTTGGTTGTCGTCTTTTGCCAGCTTAATACCCGGTACATCCGGGGTGCGATCGGTACCTTTCATATAGGCGTTGGCCAGCTTTACCGCATCTTCCATGCACATTAGCTTGTTTTGAAAGTCGGCCGGGTTGGTGACCCTCAATCTGAGATCGAGCAGTTCAGATTGTTCCCCGTAAGGGCCGAAAAGAAGAAAAGAGGAAGGATCCAGATCTACCTTTTTATAGTTTGCGTTTTGCGGTTGCCCCAGCCGCGAAAATAAGCTGGCTTGTTCCATCTGGCCAAGTTCTGATACGACACGGCCGGAACAAAAATCGATGGCGGCACTGAAACCATCAGCCATTTTCTCACTGAATCTTTGGGCGCCTTTCTCTACCAGTTTTTCGTCTGCCAATGTGTCGGGTGACTGGCCCACCATGGTCGCAGCACCCGCCAGGACCGTGCCCCACATTCCTTCTTTATCGACATCGACATCGCCGGAGGCATCAAAGTTCACCTTTGGTTCTTCAGCAGGCTGAAACCAGAACGCGAAGTGTTTTGCCTCCGGGTCATAATAAGATTCAACCTCGCCGGTCAGGCCTACATCCACCTGAAAACGGGCGAATTCACTGACGTTAAAATCCGCCCCCAGTTTTTCCTTTTCACGTTCCAGCCAGCGCCAGCCTTTAACGCCCAATTGCAGTGTCATCATATTCTGATCATCACTGTCGTGACTGATTGAGCACGAATGAATCCATAAGGTACCGCTGTAAACCTGCTCTCCCTGTGCATTTTCACGCTTCAGTCCCCGGAACCGGTTTTCCAGCCGGTCACATATCTTAGCGCCAGCGACATCAACCAGTGCTGCCGCTAAGTTATCCTCCTGGGCCGGCGTGGCTACGCTGAACAGACTCAGCCCCGCTATTGCAGCTGTTGCCAGAATGTGTTTCACCCATTTACCTCACTTAATTTATCTTCAAAAAGCATCTGCATGTAACAACGTCGATGCTTATCCACGCTGTTGGTGTACAGCTCATTAATTTTCTGTACGGCAGGTAGCAGGGGATAGATTGAACACAGGGTGTATTAAGCGCTCTTGCTGCTCTCGATGTGCAGATAGGCGTTAAAGCTTTGGCTTGCAGGTAGAAACATATGGTGAAAGCTGTTGCCAGCAAGCTTTGGGATTTTTGAAATGCTTATCTGAACTTCATGGCAGGGCGGGTGTCCTACTGACAAATGCCGGTATTCAAGGTGCCTTTAAGCGCCGAATTATTGCGACGTGGTAAGAAAGCGCATTCTCACCGGGTAAATGCCGGCTTTAATGAACGACCCACCCCCTCTCTTGTAATTGTCTTATAAACAGACATGCCGTGTAAGATATATCGTACATTTGCGTAAGTTTTTAGACGTTTTTTTCTTAGGTTTTTATTAGACTTAAGTATAAAGTCCATGTTTTTACTGATGTTTTTCAGTTTGCCTCTATAGTGTCAAAAAACCGTCCCTAACATTTATTTAATTCAGTGTCGCAAATAATCTTTAGAGCAGTACTATATTTAACGTCACACGGACACACGACGAGTCAGGATGACACACGAACATATCCAAAGGAACTGATCAGGATACGTGCACAGGGGTTAGTTGCACACTTGCTTGGAAAGGAATGTTCGAAGGAGTGAACCAAAGGACATCTTCAGTGATGAAGAAACCACAAGGCGTGGAGCAAAGGAAAGGGACCCGGCGAAGGAATCGCTGTCAAAGGACTGGACCAGGGAAGAATACACTTATAAAGGAACAATAAGTGGTGCAGGATGCACGGTTAAGGATGAATGCCTGAGGATACAGGCAACGGACACTTTCAATGGATGGAAGCCGTAATACAATCGGATGTATTATGAGGTAATGGACACAGGGAAAGGGACCTGCCAGCTGATGGCAACCTGCCAGGGAAACGCAGGATAAAAGGGACGGGGTACACTCGGAATGAAGCCAGGACGGCCTCAGTCACCCGGTAAATGCCGAGAAGGATCCTCGACATTCGAAAAAAGCGATGACCATAAGGTTATCGCTTTTTCGTGTATTCAGGCTTCTGCTTTTGGTGTTCAGACCCTAGTTGGTTCGGTAAGGCGGTAACTGGGTACGCAACACTTTTTGTCCAATCATCTCCATCTCGCCCACATAACGATCTTCGCCATTTCCTGAAAATTCAAATACAAACACCGACCACCAGTCTATTTTAGCGTATTTAAACGACAGCCGGGTTTTCTTTCTGGCCACCGACAACAATTGCAACTGATGAGTATTGCAGTAATGCTCAACATGACCGTAAGCACGCTCGCTGATGCTACGTATGCGCCAAAACTGAAAGCCTACCGCTAACAATAATAAAAATAGAGTCAGTTCGCCTAAGGTCACAGATCAGCTCCTGGTTGCCGAAAATAATGCCCCGATAGCGGTGGCCAGGGTCTCACTGCGTTCCGGGGTTCTGAGCAGAGTCAACGCTCGGTTACGCAGGTCAGGTAAGCGTACCAGATCGGCAAAAAAGCCCTGAAACAGAGCGCCCTGATAATGCTGCTGGGCATCCAGCCAGGCTGCTTTTTCGAAAAATGCGAGCAGTAAGGCATCATCAAGTTGATTAAAATGGCGCGCGGCTATCACAGATAGCGTATCTATATCGGTATGTTCGCTATTTAGCACCAGCTTCAATACTGCCTGTACAGAAGCGGCTGTTTTGGGTGTGTTCACCGCTCTCAGCATGGCCAGTAATACGGTTTTATTGTGATGTTGCGCCCATTGCTGTTCGAGGCGTTCGAGCAAAAACTGCTGGAGTGGGGCCGGCAGCGTGGTGTTGTCCAGCGCACTGAGTAAAGCCTGCTTAAAGTCCTCAGCGTACATATCAAAATGCTGGGTGAGCGCCTGGCTCAGTGGTTCCTGCTCCAGCTGATGAGCAATATCAGCAATGGCCTGTAACGATAGGGTTTGCCAGTCTACCACTGCCGGGTGGCGTATATACGAAGCCACATCTTTAACGCCGCTGACGGCGGGCTTATTCAACAGGTGCTTTGTCATAGCATTAAAATGGGCCATGAGAGACTGGGGCGGCACAAAATTGTAAGGATTGTCGGGCAGTTTCTGGGCCTGCTCAGTGTCTTGCGCCAGCGAATTTCCCAGAGCATCAACAATGATTTGTAAAAAATGATTGCGGGAGGCCGTTACAAGCAGCCCCTGCTCATCCACCGGCAACTTTAAAAACCAGATGTATTCTTTCGCCGGCTGGTCCTGAGTATTCCAAAATACTACGCCAAACCAGGCATGTTCCTGCCGTGGCCGGGGCACCGCCACAGCTGCGTTTTCGATATCCAGAAACGTCTGAGCGCTGAGCGGAACCAGTCCGCGACCCATGTCGATAACCTGGAAATTTGTGCCAGCGTGAAGCAAAAATTCACTGATAGATTCGATTGATTGTGCGCCCATATTACCGCCCGTACTGCCTGCAAAAAGATAAGCCAGATAGTTTACCTGTCTGCATAGACGATGACCAGTCATGCTATACTGCCGGTTTTGACTAATTTATTATCCCTAGTAATGACCGACTCATCTACTCTTGCCGACCAGCTTGATGCTATCGAGCGCTATCTAAAAGCGCACCAGCTATGGAACACTGACACGCCTGCACCTGCGGCGCTGGCCTCTACCGAACCCTTTGCCGTCGACACCCTGAGCTTCGAGCAGTGGCTGCAATTTTTGTTTTTACCTAAAGCCCGCCAGTATGTACTTCAGCACGATTGCCTGCCACCGGGGATGAGTATTGCGCCAATGGCGAAAGAGGTGTATCAGCACCAGCACATCGAGTTAATCCACAAGTTACTGGTGTTGGATCATTGTAGCCCCCGGGAGAGCAACGATGATTGAAGAAACGTTGTTGTCGGTGGTCTATCAGGATGACACGCTGGTGGCCATCAATAAGCCCCCGGGATTACTGGTGCACCGGAGCCCCATTGATAAGCGTGAAACCCGGTTTGCCGTGCAGCTGCTACGGGATCAAATTGGCCGGCGGGTATATCCGGTTCACCGGCTTGACCGGCCTACCAGCGGATTATTGTTATTCGCTTTTGATGGCACTACCGCCAGTGCCATAGGCAGGCAAATGATGGCGCGTCAGGTTAAAAAGCAATATACCGCGATCGTGCGTGGCTGGATAAAGGCCCCGGGCATGATCGACTATGCGCTTAAATTCAAAGCCGATAAAATAGCCGATAAGGATCGCGGCGACATCGCGCCGCAACCGGCTTGTACGGTTTATCAGCCTCTTCGGCATTTTGAAATACCCGAAGCATCTGGGCGTTATAGCAGTTCCCGGTACACGCTGGTGCAGTTGAAGCCTTACTCGGGAAGAAAGCATCAGCTACGCCGGCATATGGTGCATTTGCGCCATCCTATTATCGGCGACACCAGCCACGGGGATGGCAAGCAAAATAAATTTTTGCGTGAACGGTTTGGTTTTGAAAATCTGGCCTTAAGTTGTACCAGCATGGGACTTGAACATCCTGAACATGGTCGTTGGCTTACGCTCACCTGCGAACCCGGCGCCTCAATGACCCGTCTGCTCACAGACTGGCAGCCCTATCAGATTAAAATTCAGTAAAAAAGGTGGTGTTATACAATGGCAAAATTAGGAATTTTTTGCGGCAGTGTTTATGGCAATGCTCAGCATGTGGCAGAGCAGGTAGAAGAAAGTCTGGCCGAACAGGGCTTTGATTGCGAGTTGTTTGCCGATGCCGCGGTAAGTGACTTTACCGAAAGTGATGCAATTCTGGTGATCACCTCGACTACGGGGCAGGGCGATGTCCCACCTAATCTGGAATTTGCGTATTCTGACTTAAAAGATGAGTTTCCGCTGTTAAATCAAAAACCCTTCGCGGTAGCCGGACTGGGCGATAGCAGCTACGAAAATTTTTGTGGTGGCGCTCGTCAGTTTCATGAGTTACTGACTGAATTGCAGGGTAACCCGATGGCCGATATGCTGGAAGTGGATGCGATTGAGACGCTGGATCCCGAACAGGATGTGGTGGACTGGGTAAATGGCATCAAAGACAAGCTATTTGGTCAGTAGGTCAGCGTCAGCATACTGAACTAAAGTACGCCCAGCAATTACAAAAAAGGCCTGTAAAAACAGGCCTTTTTTAATGAATACCCATCAGATTACTGATTATTCAGCGCTGCGTAATAGCTCGTTAATGCCTACTTTGGAGCGCGTTTTGGCATCCACCTTTTTCACAATGATGGCGGCATAAAGACTGTAGTTACCATCTTTACCTGGCAGGCTGCCGGGTACCACAACCGATCCTGCCGGCACGCGGCCATAATGAACCTCACCGGTTTCACGGTCAAAAATACGGGTGCTCTGACCAATATAAACACCCATCGAGATCACCGCGCCTTCTTCAACAATTACGCCTTCAACAATCTCAGAACGGGCGCCGATAAAGCAGTTATCTTCGATAATGGTGGGGTTCGCCTGTAGTGGCTCCAGCACACCACCGATGCCTACGCCGCCAGACAGGTGCACATTTTTACCAATTTGCGCACAGGATCCTACTGTGGCCCAGGTATCTACCATCGTGCCTTCATCCACAAATGCCCCGATATTGACATAAGAAGGCATTACCACCACATTTTTGCCCACAAAAGAGCCGGTACGTACGGCAGCAGGCGGGACGATTCTCACCCCTTCTTTTGCAAACTGCTCGGCGCTGTAATCGCGATATTTTAATGGCACCTTATCAAAGAAGCGGCTTTCGGCGCCTTCGATCATGTCATTGTTGTTCAGGCGAAAGTACAACAATACGGCTTTTTTCAGCCATTGGTGGACTTTCCACTCACCGTCAATTTTTTCGGCTACACGCGCGCTGCCATCATTAAGCATATCCAGCGCCTGGTTCACAGCATCGCGTACTTTTTGCGGCGCGTCTGAAGGAGACAGGCTATCGCGTTCTTCAAAAGCCTGTTCAATAATAATTTGTAGTTCAGTCATGGTATGTTGATATCTTCAAGTTGATCGAGTTTATACAGAATTTGTTTTTTCAGTTCCACCTGTTGCTCGGGTGTCAGCGCATTGCCTTGTTCATTAGTGACAATAAACACATCTTCTGCGCGTTCCCCGATGGTGGCAATTTTGGCCAGTTTTAACGTGACATTTTTATCCACAAAAGCGTGACCCACCTTAGCCAGAATGCCAGGCGCATCAAGTGCTTCCAGCTCTATCAGTGTGTACTCATCAGCAATATTGAAAAAACGGACCTTTGTAGGGACATCCAGCTGCCGCATCTGTCTGGGCAGCTTTCTCTTATTATCATGGGCAAAACCAGGCTTATTAAGCTGGCTTAAAATGGCTTCTTCAAGGGTATCTGTACGGCTTTTCGATGACAACCGTGAGCCGTCATTTTCCAGCACCAGCATGCTATCAAATACATAGCCGTCGCGGGTAACGGTGATATGTGCATCATGAATAGAGCAGTTACGGCTGTCTAGTACAGAGGCCACCTGGGCAAACAGTGCCTGACGATCTTTGCCGTAAATCAATATCTCGGTGCCGCCTTTGGCAATATCATCGTTGGCGCGGATCAGCAGATTGTCGGGATCTTCCAGAAACAGACTTTGCTCGGCCTGAATAATTTCCCGGGAATGCCAGGCGATTTGTGCCGGTTTAAAACGCACAAAATAATCATCGTCCATCCGGCTCCAGAACACATCTACTCTTTGCTGGTCTGCACCGCTTTCTTTTAGCAGCTGGCCGGCCAGAATCTTGTGTTGCTCCACCCGTTCGTTGATGGTGGCCTGACACTGTAAACCATTATCCAGGGCTTTCTGGGTCATCAGATACAGCTCACGCAGTAACGAAGCTTTCCAGTCATTCCACAGGTTATCATTGGTGGCACGGATATCCGCCAGGGTCAGAGAATACAGTAAATTCAGGTGGTTCTGGCTACGCACGGTGGTGGCAAATTCATTGATAACATCCGGATCGTAAATATCCCGGCGCTGAGCCACCATCGACATCAGCAAATGGTTTTCTACCAGCCAGGCCACCAGACGTGCATCGTTATCGCCAATATCATGGCGGGCACAAAAGCTCAGCACATCTTCAGCGCCAAGGACCGAGTGATCGCCGTTGCGGCCTTTTGCAATGTCATGAAAAATAGCGGCGAGGTACAATAATTCGGGCTTATCCAGATTGCGGGCGATACGGCCGCAACGAGGAAATTCACGATTTTTGAGACTGAAATAATGATTGATGTGTTTCACCAGCCGGTGGGTATGTTCATCCACCGTATAGGCATGAAACAAATCAAACTGCATCATCCCAACGATTTTATCCCATTCGGGTAAGTAGGATTGCAGGACCCCGTACTGATGCATGATGTCCCAGGCATAATCAAAAAAACGCGGGTGCCTGAACAACACCATGATTTGCTTACGACACGCTTCGCGCTCTATAAAATATTCATTTTCAAAGGCGCGTCGGGTATTTCGAAGCTGACGGATGGTGTCGGTGTCCAGCCCGACAACTTCGGGCGTGTCTGCCACCACCTGCAAAAACTGTAACACGGCTTCGGGCGTATTGATGGCCTTCTCGTGGCGGGGGGCAATCATGCCATCGAGCAACCAAAAATCCTTATTGATGATGTGCTGATACTTAACCGACTGATTCAGCATGTCGTAGCGAAAACGGTGCAACAGCATTTTGTTTAGCTCACTGACCCGCCGTACGGTGCGAAAAAAATCACGCATCATACGCTCTACTGAGGTTTTAGCTTCATTACCATAACCCAGTCGTTCGGCTACATCGGGCTGATAATCAAATAAAAGTCGGTTTTCACTGCGTCCGGCGATTAAATGCAGCGCGAACCGCAAGCGCCACAGATGCATACGGCAGCGTATCAGCTCGCTATGCTCATCTTCGGTGAAATAGCCATGGCCCACCAGATTCCAGCCGTCGTATTCTTTGAAGTGTTTTTTGGCCACCCACCCAATAGACTGAATATCGCGCAGACAGCCCGGGTTTTCTTTGATATTGGGTTCAAGATTATATGAGGTGCCATTGAATTTGGCATGCCGGGCTTTTTGTTCATCATATTTGGCGACAAAAAAGTCCTGGCTGCTCCAGGTTTGGCGCCCATGGGTTTCTTCAAGCAGTAATTCAAACAGGCGCTCGTCACCCATCAGCAAACGGCTTTCAATCAGGTTGGTGGCAATGGAGATATCATCTTTAGCCAGGCTGACCGTTTCTTTAATGGTACGTACGGCCTGACCCACATCTAAGCGGATATCCCATAGCAGGGTAATAAACTGACTGACTTTGTCTTTAGTGGAGGGCTGCAGTTCGCGGCGGCTGATGATTAACAAATCAATGTCAGAATATGGCTGCAGATGGCCGCGGCCATAGCCACCGACGGCGCATAACGCCAAATCGTTAACTTCATCTAAACGCAATAAATGCCATAGATGCAGCAGCAGCGCGTCGACAAACTGAGCACGGCCAGTAACCAGTTGATTCACCGGAGCAGTGTCAAACGCGGTATCCAGCCAGTGATAGCTGTTCTGTACGCATTGTTTGATGGCGGGTAGATCTTCCACTGAGGAAATCTGCTCTACCTGAGCAATTAACTTCTGCAGACTCAAAAGCGTATTCTCACCGTTTAAGCTATATATTCAGCAGCACCTTAGCATGAAATTTTGGCTATGACAGCACGCTGGCTTCAGGATTTGGCAATGCGCTAACCGGGTAATAAAGGCATGAACAAACTGATGGGGGCAACAGGCTTCTGCCTGCTGCCCCCCAACCCGCATCAATCGTGGTTAATTACCCGTGGCAGGCTTTCTTCTTCACGTAATGTGAGTACTTCGACGCCAGTTTCGGTCACCAGCAGAGTATGTTCCCATTGTGCGCTCAGACTGCGATCTTTGGTCACTACTGTCCACTGGTCAGGCAGAATTTTTGAATAACGCTTGCCCGCGTTTACCATTGGCTCGATAGTAAAGCACATCCCTGGTACCAATTCTTCGCCGGTGCCTGGTTTACCGTAATGGACAATTTGCGGCTCTTCATGAAATCCGGCGCCAATACCATGGCCACAGTATTCGCGAACAATTGAGTAATTATGGGATTCAGCATGGGTTTGACAAAGATGGCCGATATCTCCCAGGCGCATTCCGGGTTTAACCTGTTCAATGGCTTTGTACAAACACTCCTGCGTGACCCGTACCAGCCGCTCGGCCAGGATAGAGGGTTTACCCACAATAAACATCTTAGAGGTATCACCGTGGTAACCGTCTTTGATAATAGTGACATCGATATTAAGAATATCGCCATCCTTAAGTTTTTTATCAGAAGGGATACCGTGACAGATGCAATGGTTTACCGAGGTACAAACGGATTTTGGGAAGGGTGGCTCACCATAATTTAACGGGGCCGGAACAGCACCTTGCTCATTCACAATGTAGTCATGACATATTGTGTTTAGCTCATCAGTCGTCACCCCTTTTTTTACATAAGGTGTGATCATAGTTAAAACATCAGAAGCCAGCTTGCCGGCTACCCGCATTTTTTCAATTTCTTCAGCGGTTTTGATAATTGCTGCCACCGGAACCCTCTATAATCTTTAGTCAGTGTGAAAGTCTAGATATGGTTATATGACACCCATATCAAGCGATATCCTTATTATCTTAACGGTTCCGGGGTGTCGTGTATAGTTTTGGCCGGCGGCCTCCCGGCGATAAAAACGCCGTTTAACTTGAGTCTGTGAACGGTACGTGGTATAAAGCGCCCGCCTGTTTTTCTGGCCGGTATTAAACTGCCAGATCAGAAAAGTTAATCGGGTACGAACTTATTAAATAACACACATATACCGACACTTGCTATCGGGGTGTCCGGGGAACCGGATCGATACAAGGGGTATATGGAGGCCTAACCCCACATTTTGAGGAAAATATCATGGCTAATGTTTCAATGCGTGACATGCTAAAAGCAGGTGTTCACTTCGGTCACCAAACTCGTTACTGGAATCCAAAGATGAAGCCGTACATCTTTGGTGCGCGTAACAAGGTTCATATCATCAACCTGGAAAAAACAGTTCCGCTTTTCAATGAAGCAATGAACTACCTTTCTGGTGTTGCTGCGAAAAAAGGTAAAATCCTTTTTGTTGGTACCAAACGTGCCGCTGGCGATGCAGTCAAAGAAGCCGCAGTGAAATGCGACCAGTTCTACGTAAACAAGCGCTGGTTGGGCGGAATGCTGACTAACTGGAAAACAGTTCGTCAGTCAATCAAGCGTCTTAAAGATCTTGAGCAAAAAAGCCAGGACGGTACGTTTGAAAAGCTAACCAAAAAAGAAGCGCTGATGCTAGAGCGTGAAATGAACAAGCTTGAAAACAGCCTGGGTGGTATCAAAGATATGGGCGGTCTGCCTGATGCAATCTTTGTTATCGATGCTGATCATGAGCACATTGCAGTAACTGAAGCACGCAACCTGGGTATCCCGGTTGTAGGTGTAGTAGATACTAACTCTGATCCAGACGGCGTAGATTACGTGGTACCTGGTAACGATGATGCAATCCGTGCAGTTCAGTTGTACCTGGAAGCTGCTGCCGATGCGGTAAACGCTGGCCGTAACAGCAACCTGGAAGCACAGGCTGAGCAGGACGACTTCGTAGAAGCTGCTGAGTAATTGCACCCGGCTTACAGTAATGGCTTACCTGCTGGTGAGCCGTTGCTATGCCATCAGATGAATATTTTTGAAGGGGCATTTGCCCCTTTTACTATTGAATTTATTAATGCTGAGGAATTGAAAAATGGCAGTGACTGCAGCACTAGTTAAAGAACTACGTGAGCGCACAGGCGCAGGCATGATGGACTGTAAAAAGGCGTTGGTTGAGACCGACGGCGATATTGAACTGGCCATCGAAAATATGCGCAAATCAGGTCAGGCGAAAGCTGCGAAAAAAGCCGGCCGTATCGCCGCTGAAGGCGTTATCCTGACTAAGGTCAGTGGTAACCGCGCAACCATGCTTGAGCTGAACTGCGAAACTGACTTTGTTGCTCGCGACGAAGGTTTCCTGAAATTCGGTAACGAAATTCTGAACGTAGCGCATGAGCAAAACATCAATGAGATCGAAGATCTGAACAATGCTGAACTGAACGGTAAGAAAATCAGTGAAGTACGTGAAGACCTGATCACTAAGATTGGTGAAAACATTTCTCCACGTCGCGTTATCAACGTTGAAGGCGACAACCTGGGCGCCTATGTCCACGGTGGCCGTATCGGCGTGGTTTCTATCCTGAGCGGCGGCAAAGAAGAACTTGCCAAAGACGTTTCTATGCACGTAGCAGCAGCAAACCCGCAGTTTGTTAAGCCTGAAGATGTGCCAGAAGAAGTGGTAGAGAAAGAAAAAGGCATCCAGATTGAAATCGCTATGCAATCTGGCAAGCCTGCTGACATTGCAGAGAAAATGGTTGCTGGCCGGATGAAGAAATTCACTGGCGAGATCAGCCTGACAGGTCAGCCTTTTGTTAAAGATCCTTCAAATACCGTAGGCGAATTGCTTGAGAGCAACAGCGCCGATGTAGTTAACTTCATCCGTTTTGAAGTTGGCGAAGGTATCGAGAAGAAGAGTGAAGACTTTGCAGCTGAAGTTGCAGCGCAAATGGAAGCGGCGAAGAAATAATTCCCGCCTTCTACTTTTGCCTGACGCAATAGTCAGATACACTACGAGCACCTCTTCGGAGGTGCTTTTTTATAAGTGAAACCGCACAAAAATACAGCGTGCAACCGAATAAGAAATCGTTTTGTCCTATTTCTTGCATACCGAGAAATATGACAAGCCGAGTTCACAAAGGACAAATCAAACAATGAGCATCACACCAAAGTCAGCCTATCGTCGAATTTTGCTAAAGCTTAGTGGCGAAGCCCTTATGGGTTCTGAAGGTTTCGGAATTGATCCTAAAGTGCTGGACCGTATGGCCCAGGAAATCAAAGAACTGGTTGAACTGGGTGTTCAGGTGGGGCTGGTAATTGGCGGCGGTAACCTGTTTCGGGGTGAAGGCCTGGCCAAAGCCGGTATGAACCGGGTGGTCGGTGACCATATGGGCATGCTGGCCACCGTTATGAACGGGCTGGCGATGCGTGATGCCTTACACCGCGCCTTTGTTAATGCCCGGATGATGTCGGCCATTCCATTAAACGGAGTGTGTGATGCGTACAACTGGGCAGAAGCCATCAGCCTGTTAAAGTCTGGCCGTGTCGTCATTTTTTCCGCCGGCACGGGTAACCCGTTTTTCACCACCGACTCTGCAGCCTGTCTGCGCGGGATCGAAATTGAAGCCGACGCGGTTTTAAAAGCGACCAAAGTGGATGGTGTTTACAGCGACGATCCGGCGCAAAATCCCGACGCAGAATTGTATGCCAATTTAACGTATGATGAAGTTCTGGAAAAAGAGCTTAAAGTAATGGATCTGTCAGCCTTTACGCTGGCGCGTGACCATGGTTTACCGATTCGTGTGTTCAACATGAATAAGCCGGGTTGCCTGAAAAAGGTGGTTATGGGCGAGCCGGAAGGTACCCTGATTGACCACGCTGACAAATAGTCTAAAGCAAATAGGAAATATATCGTGATTGATGAAATTGAATTAGATGCGCAAGAGCGTATGGATAAAAGCATCAGCGCACTGAAGAGTCAGTTAAGTAAGATTCGTACCGGCCGGGCGCATCCTAGCCTGCTAGATGGTATTCAGGTGTCTTACTATGGTGCTGATACGCCGCTGAAGCAGATTGCCAACGTAATTGCCGAAGACAGCCGCACCCTGGCATTGACGGTGTTTGATAAAAGCGCCACTCAGGCGGTGGAAAAAGCCATCATGCAATCGGATTTGGGGCTAAACCCAATGAGTGCCGGCACCACCATTCGTATTCCTATGCCTGCGCTGACCGAAGAACGTCGTAAAGACCTTATTAAAGTGGTACGCGCCGAAGCCGAGCAGGGCCGGGTGGCGATTCGTAATATTCGTCGGGACGCCAACAGTGATATCAAAGAGCTGCTCAAGGAAAAAGAAATCAGCGAAGATGAAAGTCGCGCAGCGGAAGAAAATATCCAGTCACTGACCAATGACTTTATTAAAAAAGTCGATGACACCCTGGCAGTGAAAGAAAAAGAACTAATGGAAGTCTAATAGCTGTCATGTTATCGAAGCGGTCACAACCGGCCCGGTCTGTTACACCGGCGCACCCTGAAGAGCCAGGGCCGCGCCACGTCGCCATTATTATGGATGGCAATGGACGCTGGGCTCAGAAAAAAGGCAAGATTCGTACATTCGGTCACAAGGCGGGTGTAGAGTCGGTACGTTCTGTCGTACGTTTTGCCCGTCAAACCGGCATTCAGTCTCTTACCCTTTTTGCGTTTAGCAGTGAAAACTGGAAACGACCCGAAGAAGAGGTCAGTGTATTGATGGAACTGTTTAATCTGGTATTAAACAGTGAAGTGAAGCGCCTACATAAAAATGGTGTGCGCCTGAAAGTTATTGGGGATGTGTCCGCTTTTGATGACAAGCTAAAAGCAAAAATTCAGAAAGCTGAAAATATGACCGCGCAAAATGATGCGTTGGTTTTGAACATTGCTGCCAACTACGGCGGGCGTTGGGACATTACGCATGCCGCGCAGGCCCTGGCGCATCAGGTTCAGCAAGGTACCCTGCAGCCCGAAGATATTGACGAACACAAACTGGGTGAATATATCTCCACCCATGACTTACCGGAACTGGATTTATTGATCCGTACCGGTGGTGAACGTCGAATTAGTAACTTTCTACTGTGGCAATGTGCCTACGCTGAGCTGTACTTTACCGATGTACTATGGCCTGATTTCACCGAACAGGTGTTTCAACTTGCCGTAGATGATTTTAATGTGCGTCAGCGCAGATTCGGCTTAACCGGTGAACAGGTAAGCGTGTCACACAGCTAGTTGGGTAGTCCTGCTAAGCCTGGCTGACAACAAGGAGCCGAAGAGCCGCTATGCTAAAACAACGTATAATAACCGCACTGATTCTGGCGCCACTGGCGCTGATTGCTATTTTATTTATGCCGATGTGGTGGTTTCAAATTGCCATCGCAGGGATTGTTGCTCTGGGGGCCTATGAATGGGCCAACATGTCGGGCATCACCGAGCGCCCGAAAAAAGCCGCTCTCATGTTCGCCGCTTTTGGCGTGTGTCTTATCCTGTCTTTGATTGTTGATGTAGATAAAATCTGGTATCAGGGGCAGCTGCATGGCCTGTATCACTTTATTTTAGGTATCGCCGCCTTATGGTGGATTGTTTCTCTGGCAATGATCATTGCCTATCCGCGTTATACGGCCCTGTGGCGTACCAGTAAGCCAATTCGCTGTACTTTTGGGGCACTTACCCTAATACCCACCTGGGTGGCCGTGGTGAGTCTGCGAACCAGCCTTTACGATGTTGACCCTTACTATGGCGCATCGTTGCTTTTCTACGTGTTGGGAATTGTTTGGGCAGCAGATATTGGGGCCTTCTTTGTAGGCGTAAAATTTGGTCGCCACAAACTTCGTCCTAATGTATCACCAGGCAAAACGTTAGAAGGGTTATTGGGGGGCATAGCCGCCTCCTTTGCCATTATCGCCTTTGCCGCCCTGCATTATCACGTCACATTTTCACGCATCTGGCTACATCTGTTAATAGGCGGGGTCACCGTGGCGGTATCGGCGTTAGGGGACCTGAATGAAAGTATGCTCAAGCGCTGTGCGGGCATCAAAGATAGCGGCAAGCTGTTACCTGGCCATGGCGGGGTGTTAGATCGTATCGATAGTCTTACGGCAGCCTTCCCGGTCTTCGCGTTTTGCTATGTAACCTGGATGGCATGATGCAAACCATCACTGTATTGGGGGCCACGGGCTCCATTGGTTGTAATACGCTGGATGTGATCAACCGCCATCGGGACCGGTATCGGGTTTTTGCCATTACCGGTCATCGTCAGCTTGCGCTTTTGGCTGAACAAGCCAAAGCCTGCGATCCCCGGTATGTGGTTGTTGCCGATGAAAAGGATTATAACCAGGCGCGGGCTTTATTGTCTGAGGCGGGCGTAAAAACCGAATTATTGTGTGGTCAGCAGGCGCTTGAAGATGTCTCCAGCGCCCCGGAAGTTGATGCGGTGATGGCCGCTATTGTTGGAGCGGCCGGCCTGATGCCGACGATGGCAGCGGTTAAAGCCGGTAAACGCATTTTACTGGCCAACAAAGAAGCACTGGTAATGTCGGGGGCTCTGTTTATCGATGCCGCTCGCCAGTCTGGCGCCACCATCCTTCCTATCGATAGTGAACATAATGCTATTTTTCAATGTCTGCCTACGGATTTTGAATATGGCAATCTAGCCGACTCAGGTATCGCCAGTTTATTACTTACCGGCTCAGGCGGCCCGTTTCGGGAGCGCGAACTATCCAGCTTTACTCAGATAACCGTCGAAGAAGCCTGTCATCATCCTAACTGGGACATGGGTCGCAAAATTACCGTAGACTCGGCCACGATGATGAACAAGGGGCTGGAATTTATTGAAGCCTGTCGTTTATTTGGTACCGCCCCTGATGACATTACCGTGGTTTTGCATCCGCAAAGCACGATTCATTCGATGGTGCAGTATGTGGACGGCTCGGTGCTGGCCCAGATGGGTCATCCTGATATGCGTACGCCTATTGCCTATGGTCTGGCCTACCCGGACAGAATTGATGCCGGCGTTAAGCCGTTAGACTTTGCTACCCTAAGCGATCTGACCTTTTCTACTCCCTGCGCTCAGCGCTATCCCAATTTGTACCTGGCCATTGAGGCCTGTCGGGAAGGTCAGGCGGCGACGACCAGACTTAATGCCGCCAATGAAATTGCCGTAGAAGCCTTTTTGTCTCATCAAATTGGTTTTTGCGATATCGCCCGGGTGAATGAACAGACACTCAATAAATTGGAACCAACTACGGTCAGCTCACTCCAACAAATTCTTGAGCAGGACCGACGGGCCAGAGTGACGGCCCGCAATGTCATAAGAGGGCTAGGTTAGTGTTGTCGTTTTTATGGAGCCTGGGGGCGTTTGTCGTGGCCCTGGGTGTGTTAGTAGCGGTGCACGAGTGGGGGCATTTTTATATTGCCCGTCGGTGCGGTGTTCAGGTAGAACGCTTTTCCATTGGTTTTGGTAAGCCATTATGGCGTCGCACCGATAAGCACGGCACTGAATTTGTGGTCGCGGCTATCCCGCTGGGCGGGTATGTCCGTATGCTCGACGAACGCGTTGATGAAGTCCCGGCTCAGCTAAAACACAAAGCCTTTAATAATAAGTCCGTAAAGCAGCGCATGGCGATTATTGCAGCGGGCCCTGTGGTCAACTTTTTATTCGCCATTGTGGCCCTGTTTGTGATGTATCTGATTGGCCTGCAAACCGTTAAGCCCGTGGTCGGTACCGTCACGCCGGGGTCGGTAGCACAACAGGCGGGCATTAGCAGCGGTCAGCAAATTACCCGTATAGGTCAGCGCGACACGGCGGACTGGGAAGCAGTCAATCTGGAACTGGTGTCTTATATCGGCCAGTCTTCGGTACCGATAACAGTGACAAATAGCCAGAATGTGGCAGATTCTGTGGTATTAAATACGCAGAATTGGAACTTTGACCCTGAAAAAGAGTCTGCTTTAGTCAGTTTGGGCATTCAGCCGTTTCGGCCCGATGCAAAATTAGAATTAGCTGTGGTGGCCCCCGACAGCCCGGCGAGTCAGGCAGGCTTTGAAGTTGGCGATACCCTACAGACGCTGGAGGGGGAACCCATCGAAAACTGGGCTTCTCTGGTAGAGAAAATAGGGGACATGCCCGGTAAAAAGGTCGCTTTTGGGGTACAACGGGATGGACAACAGCGTACCATTGATGCCACCATCGCCCGTCGGGATACGCCTCAGGGACAAACTGGCTATCTGGGTGTGAGTCCGGTATTTGAAGAATGGCCCCCTGGTTATGTATTTGTGCATCAATACGGCCCGGTGGACGCGCTGGTAAAAGCGGCGGACAAAACTTGGCGGTTGATGACACTGAGTGTGTCGATGATAGGCAAGCTCGTTACCGGCGATGTATCGCTGAACAATTTAAGCGGACCTATCTCTATTGCTCAGGGCGCGGGTGTAAGTGCCGGGTATGGTCTGGTATATTTTCTGAGTTTTTTAGCGTTGATTAGTGTCAATCTGGGCATTATCAACTTACTGCCTCTTCCAATGCTGGATGGCGGCCACCTAATGTATTTTACCATTGAGTGGGTCACCGGGAAGCCTGTTTCTGAAACATTTCAGGAGTGGGGATTCAAAATCGGCGGCGTGATCCTGCTTTTGATAATGGGGATTGCGATTTTTAACGATATTAGCCGCTTCGCCTGACAGTAGGTGACGAGCTAACAAATCAAATATTGAAGTAACGCGGCGCAGGATAAAAAGAATAGATGAAGTTAAGACAGTTAGTAGCAGCCGGAGCCATGCTCTCCAGTGCTAGCTTAGCCAACGCGGCTACATCACCGGAACAATTCGTCGTTGAAGATATTCGGGTAGAAGGTTTACAGCGGGTCGCCCTGGGGGCAGCGTTAACCTATCTGCCGGTGGAAGTCGGTGACGAGCTGAACTCTTTCAGGGTAGCCCAGGCTATTCGAAGCCTGTACTCCTCTACACACTTTGAAAATGTAGAGATGCTGCGAAATGGCAATACTCTGGTTATCAAAGTCTCTGAGCGACCGACTATCAGCAATATCATCTTTGAAGGTAATGATGATATTAAAGATGAGCAGCTTCAGGAAAGCCTGGACGGCAACAATATCCGTTTGGGCGAACCCTTGGATCGCACCGTCTTAACCTCCATCGAAAACGGCCTCAAAGACTTCTTTTACAGCATTGGTAAATACAATGCGGATGTCTCGGCAATTGTCACGCCGTTACCCCGTAACCGGGTTGACCTGAAACTGTTGTTTGAAGAAGGCGACGCGGCGGAAATAGAGCAAATCAATATTGTGGGCAACCAGGTATTTTCTGATCAGGAACTGATGGAAGATCTGGAATTGCAGTTTGATGCGCCCTGGTGGGACTTTTTGTCTGAAACCCGCTACCAGCAGCAAACCCTGCAAGGCGATATGGAGACCGTGCGAAACCATTACATGGATCGCGGGTACCTGCGCTTTAATATCGACTCCACGCAGGTTTCAATGACTCCTGAAAAAGACGGCATTTATATCGCTATGAATGTCTCTGAAGGTGAGCAGTACCGGATTTCCGGTGTGGAACTGGTGGGTGACTTACTGGGTAATGAAGAATACATCGGTAAGGTTTTGCCGTTAACCGAAGGTGAGCTGTATAACCAGGCCGAGGTTACGTATACCGAAGAGTTTATCTCAAAATACCTGGGCCGCTTTGGCTATGCCTACCCCACCGTGACCACGGTGCCGGAAATCAACGATGAAGATAAAACGGTTAATCTGACCATCTCCGTGGACCCGGGCAAACGGATTTATGTTCGTCGCATTAATTTTAATGGTAATACGGTTACTGCCGATGATGTGCTACGTCAGAATGTGAACCAGATGGAAGGTGCCTGGTTGTCGAACAACCTGCTAGAGTCTTCTAAAAATCAGTTGTCTCGTCTGACGTACATGAGCAATGTTGAATTTGAATCAACCCGTGTTCCTGGCGAAGAAGACAAAGTGGACGTTGACTTCAATGTCGAAGAACAACCGTCCGGTTCATTCAATGCTGGTATCGGCTATGGCGACAGAACCAAACTTAGCCTGCAGGCTGGTATTCAGCAGGATAACTTCCTGGGTACCGGCAAGCGGGTTGGACTGAATCTAAGTACTGTCTCGTATCAAAAATCAGCGCAAATCACTTACAACGACCCCTATTTTACTATCGATGGCATCAGCCTGGGTGGCTCTATAGGATATAGCGAATTTGATGGTTCCGACTTCAACGTTATCCAGTACAACTCAAAACGCTGGTCTGTAGGTGCTAATGCCGGTTACCCCATAGATGAGGTTAACCGTATTAATTTTGGTCTGACCTATTCCAATACTGAATTGTACAACACTGGGTATTACGAGCAGACGGAGCAGTTTTACAATCAGTTTCGTCAAAATGATCCTCAGGCGCCGGTCAAATACGATAGTTATCTTGCCAGTGTGAGCTGGAGCCGTAATACACTAAACCGGGGGCTGTTCCCTACCGCAGGGTCATCGCAACGGGCAACCTTTAGCATTACTACGCCTAACTCAGATGTGAATTATTTTAAAACGGTACTGGATACCAAGTTTTACTTTCCACTGTCACGTGACCAGCGCTGGTCTGTCCTTGCGCGTTTGCGCTTAGGGTATGGTAACGGCTACGGCGATGCTAATGGTAATGACCAGATTCTGCCGTTTACCGAAAACTTTACCGCCGGTGGTGCAGATACCTTACGCGGGTTTGAAAACAATACCGTGGGCCCACGGGGCGTCATTCTGGCGGCGGGCAATGAATCAATTCAGGGACCTGATGGTGTGGTGTATCCCGGTGCGCCAATTAACAGCCAGATAGCGGTTTCTCAGCGAAGCCTGGGTGGTAATGCCATGGCGCTGGGTGGATTAGAATTGATTGTGCCCACCCCGTTTGTTGATGCCGAAATGGATAATTCGGTCAGAACCAGTTTGTTTGTGGATATTGGTAATGTCTGGGATACCGAATTCGATTACGATAAATATGCCGAATTAGAGCCGGCCGCAGGCCAGCGCGATACACTATTGGACTATTCTGACTGGACACAGTATCGTAGTTCCGCCGGTTTATCTGTACAATGGATTTCACCGATGGGCCCGATGGTGTTTAGTTTCTCCAGAACCATCCAGGATCGTGAAGGCGATGATGCGAAGTTCTTCACGTTTAATATCGGGCAAACATTCTAAAAGTAAATTTGACGTAAGTGTCGCATAAATAATTATAAAAGGAGTTCCCTTTGAAACAGATGGCAAAACATATTCTAGCAACCGCAATGTTGGGTAGTGCGCTGGTAAGTGGTTCGGCCATGGCCGAACAGAAAATCGGTGTGGTTGATGTACAGACCGTGTTTCAGGCAATGCCACAGGCGGCTGAAATTTCTAACAGCATTCAAATGGAATTTAAAGACCAGATGGATGAAGTTAATCAGCTGCAAAAAGATGGTCAGTTCTATGCCGAGCGTCTACAGCGTGATGCTGCGACCATGAGTGAAAAAGACAAAAAAGAACTTCAGCAAAAGATTCAGGGTGTTCGTGAGCAACTGGCAGAAAAAGGCCAGCCGCTGCAACAAAACATCCAGCGTCGTCAAAATGAAGAACGTAATAAGCTGTTGGGTTTGATCAAACAAGCTATTGACAGTGTTGCGAAAAAAGATGACTACGATCTGATCTTAAGTGCCGGTGCGGTATCTTTTTCTAAAGAGCAGTTCGATGTTTCTGAACAAGTGCTTGAGCAGGTTAAGAAAACTAACTAATCAATACGGCTTTAAGACCCGTAATTGAACTTGCAAAGCCCATATAGCAGGTCAGATTTACGCCTTAAGCGCGTTGGTCTGACTTGTTTTTTACGTTAAAAAGCGTATGGTTGCCGCCGTTTACTAATTCCGACCTGGGGTTCATCATCCGCGATGATGTAACGCGCTTCTGCAGTCAAAGAATGTACCGGTAGCTGTAATGACACAGTACTGCATCCACCGAATAATCCTTTGCCTGAGCGCCAGCACAATACAGGTTGGCAGCGACAACGGCTTTACCGCTAGCCGATAAAAACAGTCAGTTACAGCGGTTTGTGGCATAGGAGAGACTTTTGGCCAACTCACTCAACACTATTGATATCCAGGAAATTCTGGAATTACTCCCTCACCGATATCCTTTTTTGCTGGTAGACCGGGTTACCGATTACACCATTGGTGAATCTATCAAAGCCTATAAAAATATCACCATGAATGAGCCATGCTTTACCGGCCATTTCCCAGACCGTCCTATTTTTCCCGGCGTCCTGATTCTTGAAGCTATGGCGCAGGCAGCAGGGGTGCTGGGCTTTAAGACCATGGGTAAGAGCGACAAGCTGTATTTGTATGCTGGCATTGATAGCGCCCGTTTCAAGCGTCCGGTGGTACCCGGCGATAAACTTGAATTTGATGTAAGCTTAGTCAAAGAACGCCGGGGGATCTGGAAGTTCAAGGGGACTGCAAGCGTCGATGGCGAGATGGCCTGTAGTGCTGAGTTTATGTGTGCAATCAGAGATATGGTGTAACGTGATACATTCTACTGCGGTAATTTCCGAGTCTGCAACTATTGGCAAAGACGTTAAAATTGGCCCGTTCTGTGTGGTGGATGACAACGTGGTCATCGGGGATGGCTGTATTCTGGAAAGTCATGTTGTGGTTCGTGGCCCAACCACAGTGGGCAAACACAACCGGTTTTTCCAGTTTTGCTCTATCGGCGAAGACTGCCAGGATAAAAAATTTGCCGGGGAAGCCACCGAGCTGGTCATCGGCGATAACAATGTCTTTCGCGAAGGCAGTACCGTGCACCGGGGGACTATCCAGGATGAAGGTATTACCCGGGTAGGGTCCAATAATCTGTTTATGATTAATGCCCATGTGGCCCATGACTGTGTATTGGGTGATAACATCATTCTTGCCAATAATGTATCGTTGGCGGGGCATGTAACCTTAGGCGACCATGTCATCTTTGGCGGCGGCGCAGCCATCCATCAGTTTGGTAAAGTGGGCGATCACGCGTTTGTCGGCGCTGGCGCGATTGTGCTGCGTGATGTGCCTCCGTATGTGATGGTCAATGGCCAGAAAAATGTCCCGGCCGGTATCAATTCAGAAGGTCTCAAGCGCCGTGGGTTTTCGTCCGACGCCGTGATGGCAATTAAACGTGCCTATCGCACGATTTACCGGTCAAACAATACGGTTGAAGAAGCTATCGAAAAGCTGACGGAAGTTCAGGACACCCATCCGGAAATTGCGCGTTTAGTTGATTTTCTGCAGGCAGCCGAGCGCGGTATCATTCGATAATTCATGACTTCAAAACCGTTACGTATTGGGGTAGTGGCTGGTGAGCCGTCAGGTGACGTGCTTGCCGCCGGTATGATTGCCCAAATCAAACAACAACATCCCGATGCGATTATTGAAGGTATCGGTGGCGATCACATGATTGCTGCGGGTTGCCATTCGTTGTTTGACATGGAAACACTGTCGGTGATGGGGCTGTTTGAAGTCTTATCGCATTTACCGGCCATTCTTAAAGTCAAAAAGGGCTTGATTGCCCATTTTGAAAAACATCCCCCTGATATTTTTGTCGGCGTCGATGCCCCGGATTTTAACCTGCGGATCGAAAAAGCGTTGAAACAAAAAGGCATCAAAACCGTGCATTATGTCAGCCCCACGGTATGGGCCTGGCGTGAAAGTCGTATTCATAATATTGCCCGGGCTACCCATTGCGTATTGGGTTTATTTCCGTTCGAAGAACAGGTTTATCAAAAGTATCAGGTGCCGTACCGGTTTGTGGGTCATACGTTAGCGGATGCCATTGAGCTAAACCCGGCGCAGCAGCCTGCCCGCGAGGCCTTAGGACTGGATGGAGACGCGCCGGTCATGGCGGTACTGCCGGGCAGTCGAAACGGCGAAGTCAGCAAATTGCTGCCGATTTTTTTAGCCACCATTGACTGTGTTCTACAGCAACAGCCTGATTGCCGCTTTGTGATTGCGGCCGCCAATCAGCACCGCTTTAACTTTATCGATAGCTTTTTAAAAGAACATGCAGAGCAGCTATATCGCCAGGGCACTATTATGCTGACCAAAGGCAATGCCAGGCAGGCTATGATTGCCTCCGATGTTATTCTGCTGGCCTCGGGCACCGCCACGTTAGAAGCTATGTTGTGCAAGCGGCCGATGGTTGCAGCCTATAAACTCTCGGCGATGACCTACAAAGTGATGCAGCGTCTTTACAAAGCGCCATTTTTTACCCTTCCGAATCTGCTGGCCAAAAAGCAAATAGTGCCAGAGTTATTGCAAGAAGAGGTAAACCCGGAGAATCTTAGCGCGCATTTGCTGGAGCTCCTGCAAGGCAATAACGACGCCCTGATAGAGACATTTACTGAAATTCATCAAACCCTGGCTCAGAATGCTGATAAAGTTTCAGCGCAGGCTGTTTTGGACCTGATTCCTCATGAATAAAACAATTGCGGGTGTCGATGAAGTCGGCCGTGGGCCCTTAGTGGGCGATGTTGTCACTGCTGCGGTGATTTTAGATCCGGCCCGGCCTATACCCGGTTTAACCGACTCAAAAAAACTGAGTGCCAAAAAGCGTGATGCGCTGGCTCTGCAAATTCGCGAACAAGCCCTGTGCTGGTCAATAGGCCGGGCCACCCCTGAAGAAATTGATACTCTTAATATTCTACAGGCCACCATGCTGGCGATGCATCGGGCGGTAGATGGGTTATCACTTCGCCCTGACTGGGTGAACGTGGATGGAAACCGACTGCCAGATTGGTCATACCCTGCTCAGGCAGTGGTTAAAGGCGACAGCTCGCATGCGGAAATTTCGGCAGCATCAATTCTGGCGAAAGTTGAACGTGATAACGATATGTTCGAATTAGACCGTGCTTATCCTCAATATGGGTTTGCCGGCCATAAAGGCTATCCTACCAAAGCCCATTTTGCAGCGCTCAGTGAATATGGGGTACTGGCCTGCTACCGGAAAAGTTTCAAACCGGTACGCACACTACTCGAACAAGCCCAATAACGGTAAATAGCAGGTGTTATGACATCCCCTTTTATACATCTACGCGTACACAGTGACTTTTCAATGATGGATGGCCTGAACAAGGTCAAACCATTACTGAACAAAGTGTGCGAACACAACATGCCTGCTGTGGCGCTCACCGATCAGATGAACATGTGTGGGCTGGTTAAGTTTTATTCTGAATGTCACGATCGTGGCATCAAGCCGATTATTGGCACCGATTTTTGGGTGACCAACGAAGCGTTTGGTAATGAACCGTTTCGGCTTACCTTACTGGCGCAAAACAATGCCGGTTATAAAAACATCACTCTGCTTATCTCAAAAGCCTATTTACGAGGGCATATTGCTCATCGCGCGGTGATTGATCAGGCCTGGCTGGCCGAGCATGCCGAGGGCATTATTGTGCTCTCTGGAGCTCAGCAGGGGGATGTGGGCGTAGCCCTCACTAAGAATAACAATAAACTACTGAGCGAAGCCCTTGAGTTTTATCAGACTCACTTTCCCGATCGCTTTTATTTAGAATTACTGCGTACAGGGCGGCCCGGCGAAGAAGACTATCTGCATCGTGCAGTGGCTCTGGCCGAGTCCCAGGGGTTACCGGTAGTAGCGACCAACGAAGTTTGTTTTGTGGATCAGGAAGGCTTTGAGGCCCATGAAATCCGCGTGGCAATTCATGATGGTTATACCCTGGATGATGTTCGTCGTCCCAAAAAATACAGCGACCAGCAGTATTTGCGCTCGGCTCAGGAAATGATTGAGCTGTTCAGCGATATCCCCGAAGCCATCGAAAACACCGTAGAGATTGCAAAGCGCTGTAATGTAACGGTACGTCTGAACGAATACTTTTTGCCGCAGTTTCCCACCGGCGGCATGACCACCGCTGATTTTCTGGTTAAACGTTCTCAGGAAGGGCTGGAAGAGCGGCTGGAATTCCTGTTTCCGGATGAGGCTGAGCGTCAGGCCAAGCGGCCTCCTTACGATGAAAGGCTGGATATCGAACTGGGTGTTATTAACCAGATGGGTTTCCCCGGTTACTTTCTTATCGTTATGGAGTTTATCCAGTGGAGTAAAGACAACGAAATCCCGGTGGGACCGGGCCGGGGCTCAGGCGCCGGTTCACTGGTGGCGTACGCATTAAAGATTACCGACCTGGATCCATTGGAATTTGACCTGCTGTTCGAGCGATTCCTGAACCCTGAACGGGTATCGATGCCCGACTTTGACGTCGATTTTTGTATGGACCGGCGTGACGAAGTTATCGAGCACGTGGCTGAATTGTACGGCAGGCAGGCAGTATCACAAATTATCACCTTTGGCACCATGGCCGCCAAAGCGGTGGTGCGGGATGTGGGCCGGGTGCTCGGTCACCCCTACGGGTTTGTGGACCGGATCTCAAAACTGATCCCGCCTGATCCTGGAATGACGCTGGGCAAGGCTTTTGAAGCCGAACCACGCCTGCCGGAGCTGTACCATGTAGATGAAGAGGTTAAAGATCTCATCGATATGGCCCGGATCCTGGAAGGGGTTACCCGAAATGCCGGGAAACACGCCGGCGGGGTAGTTATCGCGCCCACCACCATTACCGATTTCGCGCCACTGTATTGTGACGACGAAGGTAAGTTTCCGGTTACCCAGTTTGATAAAAATGATGTTGAAACCGCCGGCCTGGTTAAGTTCGACTTTCTGGGTCTGCGTACACTGACCATCATCCAGTGGGCCATCGACATGATCGCCGAGGGCCATGGTAAAAAAATCGATATCACTTCGATTCCGCTGGAGGACAGCAAAAGCTTTCGCTCGTTACAGGCGGCCGAAACCACTGCGGTTTTTCAGCTTGAATCCCGGGGCATGAAAGAGCTGATAAAACGGCTTAAACCGGATTGTTTTGAAGATATCATCGCCCTCGTGGCCCTGTTTCGTCCTGGACCGCTGCAATCCGGCATGGTAGATAACTTTATTGACCGGAAGCATGGGCGAGAGGCCATTTCTTATCCCGATGCTGAGTACCAGCATGAGTGTCTGCAAGAGATCCTTGAGCCCACCTACGGCATCATTCTGTACCAGGAACAGGTTATGCAGATCGCCCAGGAAATGGCGGGCTATTCATTAGGTAGCGCCGACCTGCTGCGCCGGGCAATGGGTAAGAAAAAGCCAGAGGAAATGGCTAAGCAACGAACCTTCTTTGCCGAAGGGGCCGAAAAAAATAACATCGACGCCGATTTGGCGATGAAAATTTTCGACCTGGTGGAAAAGTTCGCCGGCTATGGCTTTAACAAATCACACTCTGCCGCGTATGCGTTGGTGTCTTATCAGACCCTGTGGTTGAAGGTACATTACCCAGCTGAATTTATGGCGGCGGTAATGTCGGCGGATATGGATAATACCGACAAGATTGTGACGCTGGTGGACGAAGTTCAGCGCATGAAGCTTGAAATTCTGCCGCCCGATTTAAATACCGGTAAGCACAAATTTACCGTGGATGAACAAGGCCGGATTGTCTACGGCATCGGCGCCATCAAAGGGGTGGGAGAAGGCCCGATTGAAGCCATTATCGAGGCTCGTGAAAATCACGGCAAGTTTACTGATTTGTTTGATTTTTGTGCTAAGGTAGACCTTAAACGGGTAAATAAGCGGGTGCTGGAAAAGCTGGTATTAGCCGGCGCGCTGGATAATCTTGGGCCGCACCGGGCTGCTATTATGGCAACCCTTCCTGAAGCCATTGCCGCCGCCGATCAGCACGCAAAAGCAGAGTCCTTTGGGCAGTCGGATATGTTCGGACTGCTTAATACTGAATCTGAAAGCGTTGAGCAGGCTTTTGCTGATGTTCCTGAGTGGGCGGAGAAAGTCTGGCTGGATGGCGAAAAAGATACGCTGGGTTTGTATTTAACCGGTCATCCAATCAATCAATATGCCCGGGAGATCCGTCATTATGCAGACGGGCGTCTGGTTGATTTAAAACCCACCGGTAAAGAGCAAATGGCGACCGCGGTAGGGTTGGTGCTGTCGGTGCGGGTGATGACCAACAAACGCGGACGGCGCTGGGCGATTGTGACGCTGGACGACAAAAGCGCCCGAATGGATGTTCGTTTTTTCCCCGATACCTACGAACAATTTGAGAATATTCTTGAATCTGACCGAATCTTGCTGGTAAAAGGACAGGTCAGCTTTGATGATTTCTCCGGGGGCAATACAATCACCGCCCGTGATGTAATGGATATCGTACAGGCGCGGGAGCAACGAGCCCGAGCCTTATTATTACAAATAGATACGCAGCAATGGCCACAAGCAAAGCTGGCTTCGTTGCAAGACATATTACAGCCGTATACCGGGGGCAGTTGTCCCGTAGAGCTGCAGGTTTTGCATCCTGATGCTGAAGCCGTGTTAAGGTGTGGTGCGCAATGGTACATCACCCCTGAAGATCAGTTGCTGCACGAATTAAAGCATTGTCTGGGCGAACAGGCTGTATCGTTAAGTTATCATTAAGCTCTGACCTTTTATGATCAGAGCATCATTGTCAGCTGCCCGGGCTACAGCGCAGTAAATATAGGACACACAATGAGCATACAATTTATAGAATTTGAACAACCTATTGCTGAACTAGAAGCAAAAATTGAAGAGCTTAGGTTGGTGAATCAGGGCGGTGAATTCGATGTCAGTATTGAAGAAGAAATCACTCGCCTGCGAGCAAAAAGTGCCGAGCTGACCAAAAAAATCTTTTCTGATTTAGGGGCATGGCAGATTTCCCAACTGGCCCGCCACCCCCTGCGGCCTTATACGCTGGACTATATTGGTCGGGTGTTTACTGAATTTGACGAACTGGCAGGCGATCGCGCCTTTGCCGATGACAAGGCAATTGTAGGTGGGCCGGCGATGCTTGATGATCAACCGGTTATGTTGATTGGTCACCAGAAAGGCCGGGATACCCATGAAAAGATCAAACGTAACTTTGGTATGCCAAAACCGGAAGGTTATCGTAAAGCCTTGCGCCTGATGCAGATGGCTGAGCGTTTCAAAATGCCCATCATCACGTTGATTGATACTCCCGGAGCCTATCCAGGCGTGGGTGCAGAAGAGCGTGGACAAAGTGAAGCGATTGCCAGAAACCTGCTGGAAATGTCCGAACTCAAAGTTCCTATTATCTGTACCGTTATTGGTGAAGGTGGCTCGGGCGGTGCGTTGGCCATTGGCGTAGGCGATCGGGTGAACATGCTCCAGTATTCCACTTACTCGGTAATTTCCCCTGAAGGGTGTGCTTCAATCTTGTGGAAAAGTGCCGAAAAAGCCCCGCAGGCGGCAGAAGCTATGGGGGTTAGCGCCGGACAGATCAAAGAATTAGGATTGATCAATTCCATTGTTGAGGAACCTTTGGGTGGTGCGCATCGTGATCATGATGGCATGGCGGCGAATCTTAAAGCGACCCTGAAGCAGCAGCTTAGTCAGTTAATGAGTCTGGATCAGGAAACCTTAATGAGTGAGCGCTACCAGCGACTGATGTCATTTGGGTATTGTTAAGTCATGAACCTTCCCGTACCTGTAGCCACTCTCAGGTAAGCCCGTGAATACCACCATCTCCGGTATTCACCGGCAGCTTAAGCAGCTAATTTTACAAGGCCCCGGACAGGGGCCTTGTGCTGTTAACCCTTTGGTTATCGGGTTTAGTGGCGGTATTGACTCCAGTGTCTTGTTACACGCCGCCTGTACCATCCCAGGTATCCCTCCCTCTCATATTCATGCGGTATATGTCCATCATGGCCTCAGTGAGTATGCAGATGACTGGCAATTACATTGTCAGCAATGGTGCGAACATTTAGGGTGCCAGTTTGTGGCGTTACCGGTCAGCGTCAGTTCAGCCCCCCGTACCAGTACCGAGGCCAGCGCCCGGGACGTACGTTATGCAGCCCTTTTTGATTATTGCCGCCAGCATCAGGGCACACTGGCCCTGGGTCAGCACTTAAACGATCAGCTTGAAACCTTCTTACTGCAGGCTCAACGAGGAGCCGGGCCGAAAGGGCTGGCAGGCATGCCAGCGGTGGTGCAGCGTCAACAGGTCTGGATCGTACGACCGCTGCTCGAGATTGCTCGTGAACAGATAGAGCAATGTGCAAAAGCGCTGGGCTTGCAGTGGGTTGAAGACGACTCCAATCAGGATATGCGTTTTGATCGCAATTTTTTGCGTGAGCATATCACACCGGTATTACAGCGGCGCTGGCCTGCCATTGGTCACACCATTAGCCGCAGTGCCCGTTTATGTGCGCAGCAAACCAGACTGCTTGAGGAAGTGTGTGATGAGCGGCTGGCCCCATTATTAGTGAGCTGTGCGCCCAATGAGACTCAGACACAGCGACCGGCGGAGCCGTCCCCCCAGGGTGAGGGTGAACCGGGTCAACAGGGGCTCTCATTAGAAGGGCTGGCCGGCTACTCCGATGCCTGGCAGGAACAACTGGTGAGGCGCTGGCTGGAATATCAACACCAATCCATGCCCGAAGCCCGACAGTTGGCCGAGATTTTGAAGCTGATTCACAGCAGCGAGGATGCTCAGCCCCTAATTCGTCTGAAAGATAAAGAGCTACGATGTTTCCGGCGTAATCTTTACCTGGTAACGCCTCTGCCCGAACCGGCAGACTCAACCATCACTTTGGGCCCGGGACAGGTGTTTGATGAACCCTGGAGCGTAGTGGCATTTTCGTGTAATCAGCCGGTACAGGTAACCGGCAATATGCCTGCAGCTGTCTGCAGAGTGCATGCTCAAGGTGTTTCTAAAAAACTGAAAGATTGGTTTAAACAGTGGCAAATCCCGGCATGGCGCCGCCGCCATATACCAATTATCTGGAAAGACGGGCAGGTAGTCGCCGTAGTGTTACCCCATCAGCCGGTGTTATTTACCGGGGCTTCCGGTTCCCTCACAATCACGCTTGAAAAGCGGTCGTATTAGCCGGGTAAGCGGCTATCAGCCGGCAAAGTTTTGCCGTTCACAGGGCTGCTTAAATCAGGCTGCATGGTAAGCATTTTTGCCGCCGCTTTTGACCCTGTACAGCGCTGAGTCAGCGCGGTCAAATAAACTGTTTATATCATCACCCGGTCGATAAACCGCACCACCAATGCTGCAGGAAACGCCTCGTGTACGCAGATAATCATTCCCGGCAATAGTCTGTTGTAGACGCCGGGCCACGGCATCAATACAGGCATCGGTCACACAGTCCAGCAAGCAGCAAAACTCATCTCCGCCAAAACGAAAGGCTTCGTCTTCCCCCCGTAGTGACTGATGAATATCATTAGCGGCCTGTGCCAGTACCTTATCGCCTTCTTTATGCCCCAGGGTATCGTTTACCGTTTTGAAGTTGTCCAGGTCAATAATCAGCAATGCGAAGGCTTCATCGTAGCGAATGGCCCGGCTTAGCAACCGGCGGCATGCTTCATTAAATCCGTTGCGGTTACTCAACCCGGTCAGCGTATCTTTGGTGGCCAGCGCTTTTAAATTATGAAAGGCAATGGCCTGAAGCAATTGCTGGGTGAATACAGCGTGCAGTTGCTCGACCAGTTTTCGCTCGCCTCGGGTTAAGGATCGTGTAAAGTAGTATTGGACGAAATGCTCAGGACGCACCGGACTATGGGCGCTGACGGGTAAGCTTAACTGCTCCCAGGCTGGGTTTTGCGGAGCATACCGTCCAAAAATCATTTGCGAGTCAACAGAAGTAAGGTTGATAGCGGACAAGGGTAGATAGCAGGCCAGTTCATGGTAATAAAGTTTGCCCAGCCCGTGCCGATCAAGGGTGGACAAAAGTCTGCCTACAAAAGCCTGGAATTGGGTACAGGACATTTCATTGCCCGTCGGCATCGTCGCATAGGAACGATCGTCAAATGGAGAGTTGTAATGAGTATTTTGCAAATCCATAACCAGGACCTTTTAATCAGCACTACATACCGAATGCAAGCAAACACGTGATGTAAGGCTGTCAATAAGTTGTCGGTAAGCCTAATTTTGAACAGAATCCAGCAAGTTTTGTGCCTATATAAATAATTTGTTAATTAGCAGGAGCGCAGGTGCCGGAACATAATTTTCTTCAGGTGGTCATGCTGATGGTCGTGGCCGTAGTGTGTGTGGCCAGCTTCCGGCGCCTGCATCTGCCGGCAATTCTGGC
>VMHT01013819.1_pt1 | contig 40417 bp, 49 predicted proteins | sample 4693611 | NCBI WGS metagenome assembly VMHT01 (sample SAMN12280063, study PRJNA550983) | marine metagenome | isolation source: seawater sampled from same location over 5 years 0.02-0.2 micron viral filtrate | place: USA: collected off the coast of southern California halfway between the port... ...
TTAACTACGTTGTCTCCAGAAACAGTTATATCTGTAGGAAGTGCTCCAGATCCTAACTTAGTCATTGCGATTGAATCGTCAGCTAATTTAGAACCTTGTATATTTGCACTTGGACTTACGTCAGCATTGACGATAGAATCGTCGACTATGTTTGCTGAGTTAACTGTGATACCACTAGGTAATAAACCAGTAGCTATCTTTGTATTTGCTATTGCAGCAGATCCTGAAATATCAGCATCAACTATAGTTCCATCTAATATTTTAGCAGATGTAACTTGTCCGTCTCTAAGGTCCTGCTCAATGATGTCGTTTCTACTTTCTTGAATACCATGTCTAACTAAAGTTTCTAAAGCATTTAAGTCCGCAGCTTTGATAGATGAACCGGGAGTAAAGGTTACTGTAGGTCCACTTACATCTGTCTCACTATATATGTGTAGACTTTTACCGTTTTGATTATCACCAAAAGTAATGGTTGTGCTGTTAGCAGCTATTTTATATTGTCCTGTTGTTGGAGTTCCTGTAGTACCTATAAAGGTTAAAGGAGATCCTCCGTCAACTCTGACTTTGATGTCAGATTCATTTATGTATTGTGTTTGGAAACCGATAGTAGTACCGGTTCCTGTTAAAAATTCTTCAGTTTTTGTCGCCATTTATCTATGGGATAATTTGACGGGTGGATTATTTAGGCATCTCCAGGATTTTGTCTATTGTGCCTCTGTTTGCTTTTACGTTTTTTAATTTTTGATTTCTTTCTTCGAGTAACAATTTTTGGACGTCGTTATCTTTTTTAATGCTTGCCCAAGCTCGTTTCTTAGCTCGGTCAAACGTTTTTGCAATTCGTTTGTAATGAGGGAATGATTTTGGGTCAACATCTTTCATACCATTTCGTTTGTGCCATTTCATTTCTGCCATAGACACTGCTATAGATTCTTCTTGTGCCATAGAATCAAACTTAGCTAATAAGTTTTGATCTCCTATAGCTTTCTGAAACATTGATCTAACTTTTGGACTGTCAGATAAATCTGTACCGTCTGGAGCTGAGTATGTAGAAGTTCTCATATCATACCCACTGTCAAATAACATTTCTCTACCTACAGAATAATCTAAATTAAAGTTGACTGGAGATACTGCATTAAACATACGAGTAACAAAGTCATGGTCTTTAATAGGTCTACCAGTTAAGATATCATATTTTATAGGTAATGGGTCTGATGCAATGCTTTCAGTTAATAAATTTCTATTTCTTATAGCACTTCCTATGTCAGAACCTAGTTCTCTTGTGTAAGGAGTAAGTACTTTACCTATCTCATTTCTAAGACCAGACAAAGGTACTGTGTTATTACCTAATGAAGCAATGATTCTATTCTGTTGTCCGGGTTTACCAGAGAACAAATCTACAAATGACTGCATACCAGCTAAATAAGACTTACTTGAAGCTGTATTAGCTAATGCCATAGATAATTTTAACAAACTATCTTCTGTCCATTCTTCACCCATAAGTTCATTATGATCTCCTATATCTCCTACTAATGCAAGTATTTGGTTGTAAGGTTCAAAGGCATCATAGTTAACCCAGACGTCACCAATTTTAATAGTTCTTGGTTTCCATCCCATGTCCATCCATGCTTGTCTTTGTTTTCTATCTGTAGGTCCATTGCCATGTAAGTTGCCACTAAGATATGCCATACTTGCCATACTTAATGCTGCTGTACCCATAGCTAATCTTCCGTTTTGGATAGCTTTAGCATTAATTAAATCTTGTTGTGAATGAATACCAAATTGTTGTAGTTCAGGTGTAGGCACCTTTGCTTTAGCTATTTGGTTAAATTCGTCAACTAAGAAATTAAAACCGGGAGTATGCTTTGCTGTTAAGTTTAAACCATTAATACCAGTTCTAGCAAATAGGAAGAAAGGTCTAGCCCAAGGTGCGTCATCAAATGCTTTAGATAAGTTCTTACCAAATCCTGTTAAAGGAGCTGTAAGTGTAGCTTCTTGTCTACTGTACTCAGCCATAGCATCTGTAACCATTCCGTTTTCATCAAAGATTTCTTTATTAAAGTTATCTTCCATGTCACGATAAAACTTATTATCAAAGTTCGCAAAGTTACTATCACCCATTTTATCAGCAGCAGCTAAGAATGCTTTTTCTCTAGCTCTAGCTCTACCTATCATTAATTGGAAAGCATCGTCAGTAGCTGCCATGATTTTAGTAGAGTAAGTTAAAAGACTACTATCATTTAAACCTCTAATCATGTTAGCTGTACGATACAAAATTTTATCTGTTACAGTACCTCTGGTTTCTGCCCAATGTCCGTAAAATTGCCATTGGTCATCCAGTACATTTCTTTCTATATATCTAGTTTTAATAGTAGAAAGATCACCAGCCCAATAACTATTTAATCTTTTTTTAAAAAATGTAAAAGATTCTGGAACTGTCTGTACCAAAGCATTTAGTGAAGCTAAACCAGCTCTGGAAGTAACCATGTCACCAGCCATTGCTCCACCTATAGACATAGCCATAGGTCTTGTGAATGTTGCACTACCTGTACCCATGATTGCTCGGATTGGTGTTTTAGGACCAGACAAAACACTATGAGTAAACATAGTACCAAACTCTCTCAAGAATGCACCAGTCATTTTCTTATCACCTTTGAAAGTACCACCTCTCATTTTCTTACGCATAAATACGTCAAGATCATCAAGAGTGTGTACACCATCAGCCATAGATATTCCTTCAAATAAAATCTTAAACAAGTCATCCCCACCTTCTTCGGTGGTTAAATCTAAAGCCATACGGAAAGCATCTATACTTTCTTGTACTGCTTTTTCATTTGCTTCTCTAGCTGCTTTCTTACTTGCTGTTACAGCTTTCTTAAACTGAGCATAAGTTTTAAAATCGCCTGATACTTGTTGACCTCTTTTTACATCTTTTACTCGTCCAAGACCAAACTCTGAAAGTTGTTGTGAAACTTCTGCACTTGCTTCTTTTCTTAGTTTTAGACCAGCAATTAATTTTTTAACAAGGTGTTGTGCTGGACCATCCACATCTTTAATATTTGTTATATCTGCTAATTCTCTACCTACTACTCCTAATGCTTGTATGTCATTAAACAAAGAAACATTGACCATATCTAATGCTTTTATGTACTCTGGTTTCACATACTCACCAATAGTAGTTCTTCTAATTTTACCAGTTTTAGGGTCTTTGAAAGCTGCTTTAAGTTGTGTTTTATCTCTAGTAATTCTTTCAAAAAATTCCTTATCAGATATCTCACTTGTAGCTCTGCCTTCATAAATCTCTCTAAACACAGTTAAATTTTCTGCAACTACGTCTTGTAATTTTTTACCTTCTTGTCTAGCAGTGGCTTCTAGTTGTGTGACAAATTTCTGGGATCTAAAATTACCCATAATCTTTTTCATTGTTTCCACTGGAGTAGCTGTTCCATTAGCTAGTTTTTCTATCAGTGAGTTAGATGTCATAGAACCTACATGACCATCTTCACTACCCCAATTATCTCTCTTTGCTTTTATACCTTTATCAACATCAGCAGCACTGTGGCTGGAGGTAGAGTTACCTAACTCTCTAGAACCAATAGGTTCATTCTTTGGAAAACGAACGCCAGCTTCTTTTGATTGTTCTTTAACTTCTTCTCTTACCTGTGCTTCTACACTATCTCTTCTTGATTGAGTGTACTCAGCAAAATTACTTCTTAAATCATCAATATCTAAATCAGCTACGTTTCTAACTCCTTTACCAAGCGCAGTTAAATCTTCTGGGTTAGCAGAAAGAACTTCATTTTTTATTGATGAAAGCTCTGAACGTATTGGTGCAAGGTCTTTTTTTAAAGCATCTTTTAAAGCACCTCTTTCATCATAAACTCTTTTACCAGCTTTTACTCCTTTCTGAGCTGTCTTACCTAGGGCTTCACCAGCTAGTCTAGCTACAGGAAGCATCTTAAATAAAGTTGCATCAAACACAGCACCTATACCCATACCTTCTACAATGTGTTTAAACTTTCTCATTAGAGGTCCGTCTGTTTCACCTGTAGCAAATGGTGTATCTAGCCATGGATAGCGTTTTTTTAAAGTTCCTGTTATATTGTCTTGGTTTTCGTTCTTAGCAAAGGTGTCATATTGTAAACCAATTAAAGCACCATCCTTCATAGTCTCAGCTAGAGTAAGGGCTTTTCTACCTTTAGCTCCTCCAGATATTATCTTTGCTGCTCCACCTCCAACCTTGGCAAGTTTTCCTGCACCACCGGTCAGACCTATAGTCATACCAACTTCTGCAACAGACTCAACAACACCACCCCACCATGTTTTAGTGACAATAGGGTCGCCGTCTCCGTACATAAATTGATCCCATTCAGTTTGATATCCTTCTTCCGAAGCCATCTCTTCTTCCATCTCTCCATTAAAAAAGTCAATAACTCTTTCAGGTGCAGTGATGATGTTACTAGCAGCTTTTCTAGCTCCAGACCCAGCTCCGATAAATGTATCGGCTACGTAGTCTCCTGCTGTAGGACCTTCTTTTGCTTCTTCTGGAGCTGTAGCTTCTTGAGCTACTACTTCTTTTTCTTCTTCAAGATTTTGATTGATGCCGTTTTCTATATCGGCAGCTTGTATGTTCTGTACTGCCTCGGCAGTTTCCTGTTCATTTAAACCTACACCAGAAACTCCTATTTCTAGTGTGGGGTCGAAGTTGTTTTCTTCATTCATTAGTTACCTCGGTAAATATTAGCTGTAGGGACAGCCAATAAACCGTGGTTACTGGTCTTGTCTGACTAAAGCTTTTTTATTAAAAATGGATGTTTTAACGTTTGGTTGTTCAGGACCACCTTTTACAGAGCCTGCTTTAACGTCTTCTTGTAGTTTTTGTAATTCCTGTAAAATTCTTGCTCTTGTTATAGTTGAGCGAGTAGGGTATTTATAAACAAGTTCTTGTACTTCTTTACTATGTTCTTCTTTTTTCTCTTCTTGTTTTACTTCCTCACCTGTAACATGTTGCAACTGTGAGTTAGCTAAGTCAACAGGATTAACTCCCATTCTCATTGCTAAGTCTTTGTAGTAGTCTGGTATATCAGAAGATTGTTTTAAAGGTGTTTGACCCCAAGCAATTAATTCTTTTTGTGAACCTTGAGTAGCACTGACTTTTTTCTTTTTCCAGTTACCACCACCAGATTGTGTCATACCATTCTGTATTAATCTACTATAAGAACCGTCGCTAGTTTCAGTATCAAAAGTTTGCATTCTTAATACTTCGGTAGGATTATTTAAAATAGTTTCTACAGCAGCTACACCAGCTTTAAATCCATCTTCAGGTCTGCCTACAATTTTGCCATCGCGTACAGTAGCTTGTGCGTAAGCATTATTAAATGTTTCTTCTAAGTTTCCGTACAGTGTTAACCATTCAGGTGATTTAGTATCTGTTTCTCCAAATGATTCTTCTGTGCCTCTATTAGTATATCCACGTAAATACTGTGCTGCTAACTTATGGTCACTAGAACCGGGAACCATAGCTCCACTAGATATAATCTTATCTTTATGTTTGTTGTACATTTCTGTACTAAGATTCTTAGCTTCAAAATCATATACACCACCTTGGTAGCGTACTGATTTCTCTATCATATCTTCGGCTTGCCAGTCGTCCATATGTCCGCGTAAAGCGTCAGCTATTTCGTTAGGAACATAACCATCATATTTCTGTCTGTAGGCATTCATCATTATTGCTTTTTCATCGTTTGTAGCATTAGGATTACCTTTAATCATTTCTACATCAGCAAGAACATCTGCCTGTCTTTTATCTTCTCTAGCTTGAACACCTTTAGAATTAGCAGAAACTAACTCACCTTGTAAACCGCTCCATTCTTTCCATGAACCCATAGTCTTAGTAGAACCATCACGAGCTGTTATTTCGTGATTAACTATAGACATAGCTTCACCATAAGAGATTGCATCTTGTTCAACTAAATTAACTAAATTCTCTGCAAAAGCTGTTCTGCCTGCTCCAATAGTAGTCCTATTTCTGGCTGCATATCTTGCTGCCCAGTCATGTGCAAGTTGGTGTCCGTCTTCTGGGTTAGCAGTGACAAATCCTACTTGTATCATTCTACTATCAGAAGCTGCTACTTCTGTTTGATAGTTAGCTTCTCTTTCTACAGCTTGTTTTTTTCTTCTATTTGCATCAAACTTATCTATTTCTGGTTTAACTACACTAGCTACCATTGCTGGGTTTAGTCCTGCAAACTGTTTAGCATACTCAAACTTGATCTTTGTATCTAAAGCTGCCTGTTCTTGTAGTGATAGGTTATCCATATGTCCAACAGACACTGATTGACCATCTCTAATAACATCTATCTTGGTAGTTTCGTAAGCTTGATAAACATGCTGATCGTAGTCTTTAGCTTTTTGTAAAGCATATTGTTCTGCAACCATATACCTTTCCCAACCAGACATCTTACGAAATTCTTGAGCGGTGATACTGTCATTGGTTTCGGATTCTATTTTAGATGCAAACTCTTGTATAGCTAAATCATCTTCAAATAACATTTCTTTGTCGCCTCTAAACTGTGCTTCCAGTTCTGGGCTAATACCGTTAGTAAGAATGTCTAAAGATATTTCTGCTTCTCTATCTTGTCTATACTTTTCTTGTTTCTTTTGTAAATAATTACCAAATGTAGAAGAAAGGTCAGCTAATCCCTGAAACATTTTAGCGTCATTTTTTAGCTTATCTTCACCAACTTGTTGTAGCTGTTGAAAATATCTTTCTTCATTTTGTTGTATTTGTCTGTCAGATTTTTCTTGTTCGGGAATGATGTCCACGATTTCTTCAGGGTTCACTGACTGACCCGATATATTATATTGTGGAATCATAGTTAATAACTCTGGAATGTTCTAACAGTATGACCAAAGGTAGGGTCAACAGTAGCAGTATAAGGCATACCTCCTGCAAATCCGCTACTAGCAATTTGAGCTGGTGGCGTACTTCCGGGACCCATAGTATTCTTAGGCATACCTTCTAGACCAGCACCTAATGCTTGACCCATGCCCATCATTAATGTCATACCTACGTTCTCCATTTGTGGTGGTGGGGGAGCAAAGTCTTGTACAGGTGCAACAGCAACTTTACTAAATGATCTATTAAGAGTACCTTTTAGTTGTCTATTAGTATCTGCCATAGCTTCTTTAGCATCAAACCTAGCAGAGGCTAAAGCTCTTGATCGCATAGCTTGACTCATACCAAGTTGACCTTGATTCATAACTAACTGTCTCCTAACTGATGCGCCTCTTACACCACGTTCAGCAGCAGAGGCTTCTATTGCACCTTCGTTAGCTAACATCTTTTTAAAGTCCTCTTGATTCTGTAGAATCGCCATTGACCTTGCTCTATTTAATTGTATGTTAGTCCTAGTATATGCTCGTTGAGCTGCAATGTTTGCTAGGTCTACCTCTTGTTCAAATTGTACTTTCTTTGATTGATAAGTACTTCTTGTTTGCATCCACTTACGTTCTCTGACTTTAAGTTGATGTGCGTACATTTTACGCTTATGTTTGTTGTTCGCGGACGCTTGGGCTGCTCCGCCTACTGCGGATACTGCTGGTCCTATCGCTGCTGGACTGCACACGGCAAAATTCTATAAAGGATAAATTGTTTGGTCCGTAGGGAAATCTTCTTAAAAATTTAAAACCTAAAAACCTAAGTAACTTAATATGGACTTTGTTTCTTTCGTCTACAAAATTCCACAGTAACTTGTCTTGTCTTGAGTTCACATACCGTTTTGCTTCTCTAGCAAAGGTATGAGGAAATGTTAAAATAGCTGGGGTACATAGCATCCAAACTTGTCCACCTTCGTAGACGCCTGCAATGCCACATATCTCATTATCTGGGTTAGTAAAATAAACTGACTCAGAGTTATGTACTCCGACAACCAGAGCATTTAAAGGGTCATGTCCATGACCTTCTTTAACTTCCCGATAATCATCAGGGAGCAAATTAGAAGCTACATGAAGTGCAGCCTCTACATTCGCTTTGTGGATGTATTTACTCATTTAATGCGTGTTGTAATTTATCCAAGGTATCTTGCATCCAAGACTCCCAAGGATTACCTAAGGGTAGTTTCATACCTTTATACATACGGTTTTTCTTTAACCACTGTATGTATATACGTAATTCTTTTTCGGTAAGGGGGATGTTATACACGTTGATAGAAATTGTTATTATAAACTCCTTCCCATGATAACGTATGAAAGTTAGCAGGAGAGGGATGGGTTGATTTGATTACTAAAGTAGCGTTTATATTTCTGTCATATATAGGTACTGTTCTTAAAAGATTATCTTCAAATACAGTTGTTCTGTTAGCTAGTTGTCTATCTGCCGGTGTTACTTCAAATAATTCTGTATAGTCGTCTCTACCAACTCTAGATAGTGTAGTTTCATAAATACCTATAGGTCCGAATCCAAGTTTAACTCTATGTAATATAGTATTAGCTCTTGTATCAGCTCTAAAGTTTTCTCCAGTTCTAGTTACATAGTAGATAGTAGGCATGGTAATTGACATAGTATATAGATAACCTATATAAAAATTTTGTCCTGTCCAGTCTCCGGGTATTTCTAAGTCACCGTTATTATCAACTGTTACCTCTGCATAATTACCAATAGTTAATGGTGTATTAGCAGGGTCGTCTATATCATATGCTGCTATCTGACCTACACCATTAAGACCTGATGGTTTTGAAAATGTAGTTTTACCACCACTATAGGCACTAGACGCTAAAGATGTTACAGGCATTAAGTAGTCTAGATGTACTCTGTCATCATTTAAAGCAACAGTATTACTATCCATTCTTATAGAAAACTTTAACAACTCACGTGACGAACCGTTCTCCATCACTACAAACAAAGCATCATCTTGCATACAATGATACTTAATAGTTCCCGGTAATGTCCATCTAAACCAAGCCGCTAGTTTTCTTTCAGTAATTTGGTCAAAATATCTATAACCATATAAGGTAGATTGATTATTTTCACTAAATAAAATTATAGAGTTTTCTCTAGAGTTACTTATTAATGATAAATCGTTTTCAAATAGCGTAGATACAACCGCACTCTGTTCTATAACTTGTGGTTCACCTTCTCTCTGTACCTGTGCCATTTCAAAGAATCTAGAATGCTTACCAGCATTGTCTAAGAAACCTAATGTAGTACCAAGAGAAATAGGGTTAGTTTTAAAATTAAAATTATAAGTAGAAAGAGAGTTGATCTTAGCTGTAAGTGGACTGAATGTATCACTATCTGTAGTGAGCATGAATTGTTGGTTTTTACTGAATAAAACTAAACCAGTATTTACCTGTATGCCATCATATAAAACTGCTGGGTATTCTGAACTAGCAGCTATATCAATAGGGTCACTTGCTATTAACTGTATAGCAGACTTAGCAAAGAAGTTAGTAAAGTCTCCCGGACGTGTCATAACTATATGCTCGTCAGATAGAAGTGCAAATCTGTTTCTGAAAAACATCATCTGCGTAATAGGTCTATCTATAAAAGAAGGTTCTGGGTTAGTTACATCATCACCTACTATAGCGTTGTCCCATTGTGGAACTGGATAGCTTTTACCAGCAATAGTATAGTTACCACCTTTCTGTTCTGTAAGTCTAAAGTTACCATCAGCAGTTCTAATAAGAATTACTGGCATAGTAGTTTCGTCAAATGATATAGCTCTACCCGGCTTAGCACACTCTTCCCATGTACCCTCGCCATCTTTATCGTTGTTACCAAAGAACTTAACAAAATGATTGTCCTCATCAGCAACACTATTAACAACCTCTACAACCATCCCGTGCCTGCACTGAGTGGGGAGATCACCTACATCGTTAACTTTACCAGCAACAACGTTTAACAGCTCTCCTACGGGCGTAGAGGCGTTGAATACGCCAGTTCTTTTTATATGGAGTCCTGTACCAATTTGTGTACAAGTAAATCCATTACCTGTATTAGTATCGTTTCCAGTAATTTCTTTTCTTATATCTCCTATAATACTCTCAGCAGTAATAGTAGTTTCTGTGTCAAATGGAGTAGGTTGTGGTCTAACAAGAGCTAAGTTTGCTTGTACAATAGACTCACTAGATTCTTCTATTTCTACTTTGTAATAGGCATCTGCCATAAATACATAGAAATAATCTCCTTCTCTCCAACCTTCACCACCATGAAGTAGATCGTATGTTGTAGTATATCTAGCTTGATATACAGTTGTTTGACTGCTTCCAGAACCTTCTGTATATGGAACTGACTGTCCAGTTGTAGCTATACGGAAATATAAATTCGTTCTATTTTGTTGACTGCCATTATTATTAGAATCAAAAACGTTAACTTGATAGCTATAGTTTGTATCTGTAAAACTGCCATCAGCTTTTTCACCTCCAGTAGCTCCAGTGTCTGTAAGAGTTTTATTACTATCTACTGAAAAAATACGTGTAGCTACGTTAGGTGCAAAGGCATCTCTTCCATCTTTAGCTTCTGTTCCACATCTAGCATTACCACTGTTACCTCTTGATGCATGGTCTCTCATGTGAAATGTACTATCACAGTAGTTGTTACTAGAGTTAACCATAGTCACGTTAATACGTGTAGCTGTGTGAACTGATTGAGTAGCGTTAGTATCAAATATATTTACGGCGTACTGTTTTGCGTAAGATAATGTTTTTAGTTCAATAAATATTTCTTTTAAATAATCTCCTACAGGTTCTAAATCAGCAGTATCTCTTTTCATCTCTGCGATAACATTTCTGTTACTTATATATGTAAAGTCATTTAAAGTCAGAGTCTGAATCATATCATCTGCTGAGTGCTTTAGATATTTATTACCTGTAGTATCATCATCATATGTATATAAATTATTTGATGCTCTTGTACCAGTATCATCTACTACATTTTTAGGATTACCAGTTAAGCAATCCCACATTTTAACAGTACCATCTTGTTGTACTTGTCCAACATACTGTTCTGCTTCATCTCTGTAGTAGTGAAACCATTTACCGGTAGCTGTAGAACCTACTAGAGTTTTCACAAACTTACCAGCCGGTCTCTTTAGTAATCCCTGTGTAACATCAGGAATTGCATTTAGCATGTCTTTTACCTGACCGGGAATCTTTTGTTCGTCAGGCTGTTGGGATATACCAGCATTCAGACTATGTATAGTTTGTGTAACGTTTGCCATTATCTAATAAGTGCTTTGTATGGTTGATAAGCTCTATAGTTAGTCTGCTGTGGGAAGCCCATAAAGTTATGGTCGCCCTGTTCTGTCTCAAATTCCATAGCGTTAGCTCTAGCTTGTTGTTCTTCTAACTGAAGTAACTTAACTAGATCACCATTAGAAACGAGTTGTGTAGCAGCACGCATAGATGCTCTTGCAATTATGTATCTCTGTATAGCTGGAGGTACATCTGTGAATGGATATAGTGTAACAATGTCAAGGTAATATTCCCCGGTAAATACATCTGTTTGATTTATCGTGTCGAATAATTTACCATCTTTCTTTACAACATTAGTTGCTCTGTCAATCTGACCATCACTAATATCATAAAGTATTGCATTACTAGGTACTACATAGTTACCTTGAGCATCAGGAGATTTTTTTACTCTGTGCTCTGTGTTAAATGTCCATCCTATTGTTTGGACATCTTTGTTTACTTCACCAAGTAGGTTAACTACAAATGCTATCTCTGGATTTTGTAGTGAATTACCTGTGATGTTAGTAACAGGAGATTGACCAATGCTACCCAAGATAGAGTTCACTGCGGATAGTTCGGTATCGGTGCTTATTTGAATAGCCATAAAAAAAGGGAGCCGAAGCTCCCGTATAAAGAATAAATTAACCGTTCTCTGGGTATGTTGTACCGAACGCTGTTGGTGCTGTTGCTCCAACGTATAGTTCAACGGCTGCTGCTGGGTTAAGAAAATCTGCTCCCATAGCTAGACGCCCTAATATCACATCGCCTTGGTAGACAACTGAAACGTCTCCAGAAGTTACCTGAACCTGAGGTCCGATAGCTTCTACAACCCCTGCGGCTTCCTTCTGGAAGATCAAACCACATGACTTAGCGAAGTCTGTGCTGTTACCGTAGTTGTTGTTTAGTCCTGTTACAGACTTTCTTCCGTCAACCATTGCTGTGCCGACGTGATCTCCTAAGTTAGAAGGAGAAGTCTCACCTGTAGTTCCGCCATAAGCTACACCATGTTTAGCTAGGAATGGTATATTCATTGACTTGTAGATATTAATACCTGCAATTTCAATGATTCCATTACCTGACTGTAATGCTGAACCTTGTACGTCTCTATTGATAAGACCGTTAGAACCTATGTCCTGTATAAGTGCGTAGTACTGACGAGGGTTTAGTACGGCTACTCTGCCATCACTTGAAACTCCTTTTTCGTCTAGTGCTGCTGCTGCATCGTAGAAAGCATTTACGAGACCACCTGCGCTGTAAGCATCAGAATCATTAGTTGTTGTACCAACTCTAATCTGTGTTCCGCCGGGCTCTTTAAAGTTTGTCTTTGCTACAGGAGAAGCCTGTCTAGCACCTTTTGCAATAGCTCTAAAGATGAGTCTGTCATACTTCTCTGCTAATGCGTATCCAATCTTCTTGGATATTTCACCACGTAATTCGTAGTGTGCAAGTGTCTCGTCTAATTCATAAACGAATGCACTTGAGATAAGAAGGTCATCACATGTGATTGTCTTCTCTGCTACTGGAGGTGCACCGTCACTGTTACCTAAGATACTGTTTCCGGGAGTATGGAACTCAGCAGTTGTTCTACCTGTGTAGATGAACTGAAGACTTTTTCCATTCTTAAGTGTTCTCTTCATTACCATGTTACGAGCTATTGACTCGTGCTGGAATCCTTTGAACATCTCTCCACTGAACAATTTAAGGTAGAGTGCACGTGCATCACCAGAACTATTTAGCTGACCCTGACGTGTAAGTGAGGTAGGGTTAGCTGAACTCTGTTGAGCCATGATTTTTTCTTAAAAAGTAAGGGTATATATTGTCGTTCCTAGATCTAGAATGTTGTCAGTCTTAATTGGTCTAACGTGAGACTGGCACGTTTGTGGTCTTTTCCCACCGTCGACGGCTTAAAGGTATCCTCCTCGGAGGGCTTTAGCCAAATTGAGTAGGGAGGGTTTGCACCTCCCCTGTTCGGCTTAACCGATTACTCTTGTGTAAGCAACGCCACGATATACGAAAGTAACTTTCATGGTTATCTCCATATACTAAGCCCCGTTCCATGCTTAGTCGTCATGCGTCCCTAAAGGGATGAACGTACGATCATTAGGAAAATACATCTTAGGATTATATTCAAATGTGTCAAATGCCATACTAACTCTTGGTGTTACAGTTGGATTAGGTTCGACCCAATGAAAGAGTCTAGAATTAAAAATCGTCAGCGTGCCAATTTTATTATCAACTGGTCCACTGTTTGCATAATGTGTTTTACTATCCTCCGGTCCACTAAGATATAAGTTTCCAGATGTTCTAACAACATCGCTATGTCGAACGTTGTCGTGATGATGCGGTGATATCCCTTCTCCTTGTCTAAAAATATTTGACCATACTCTTATGTATAGATTAGGAAAAAGTTTTGATAATTTTGGTATTAATATAGAACCACATGTCTCTGAGGTCAACCAGTTATATATCATAAAACGTCCAGTAAGAGAATCAGGAGAAGTGCCATTGTACATGTCAGGTCCCATGTCTTTTACTGTTTGTTCCTTGTCAAATATATAATTCTTTATAGTTGTTGCCTCTTCATTTGAAATGAAGTTGTGTATTATTTTCATGGTGGTTAGTCTGCCAGTGTCTAGTGACACCGGAAATGATAAAGAGATTAGTTATCAGAGTTATCATCGTCAGAAAGTTCTTTATCAGTTTCTTTCTCTTCTTCTTTTTGAGGAGCATAGTAGGTGATGCTTGCTTTCATTACGGATGACTGATGTGCCATTATCTTTTCTTTGCAGTTCTAGCTGAACGTTTAAAGTTGGCTTTAGTAGGAGCACCTTTAGCTCCGGGTTTTCTCATCTTCTCACCAGAGCCAGCAGCAATGCGCTTTCTCTTAGCGTGGATGTTTGCGTATAATCCTTTCTTAGCAGGCATTATCTATACCCCTTTTTCTTACCACCTTTGCTACCTTTACAGGAGCCTTTGCCTTTGTGTGCCATGTTAACATTTCCATTTACGAAGGGCAAGTGCCTTACGTGTAGGCTTGCCGTTTGGTTTTTTCATTGGTCCTTTTACTCCGCCCATCCGGGCACAGAAGGAACGCTTGCGAGCTCCTCCCTGAGGCTGTGGAGCCTTCAGGTTAGAGCCAGTCGCAGCGTTATATTTCTTTCTGCCAGCAGCCGTAAGCCCACCGGTACGCGATTTGTGTTTGCCTATCTTCAGGCTTACGTTTTTTGACATTATCCTATAGTAGGTGCTGTTAGTGCCACTTGTGTTGCTTCGGTTGAAGCTAGATCAAGTGGAAAGTTGTGTGCATTTCTTTCGTGCATTACTTCCATACCTAAAGACTGTCTGTTTAAAACGTCAGCCCATGTAGGAATTACATTTCCACTAGCATCAACAACTGACTGGTTAAAGTTAAAACCATTTAAGTTGAATGCCATTGTGCAGATTCCCATGGATGTTAGCCATATGCCAATAACCGGGAAAGCACCAAGGAAGAAGTGAAGTGAACGAGAATTATTAAATGATGCATACTGGAAAATTAATCTACCGAAGTAGCCATGAGCTGCAACGATGTTATATGTCTCCTCGTCTTGACCAAATTTATAGCCATAGTTCTGTGATACATCTTCTGTTGTTTCCTTAATAATTGAGGAAGTAACAAGAGATCCGTGCATAGCAGAGAAAAGAGATCCACCGAATACCCCAGCAACACCGAGCATGTGGAACGGATGCATAAGGATATTGTGTTCTGCTTGGAATACGAACATGAAGTTAAAAGTACCAGAAATACCAAGAGGCATACCATCACTGAAACTCCCTTGTCCGAAAGGGTACACGAGAAAAACCGCTAGAGCTGCTGAAACTGGAGCCATGTAAGCAACAAAGATCCAAGGTCTCATACCTAAACGGTAAGATAGTTCCCATTGTCTTCCTGCGTATGCAGCCACTCCAATGAGAAAGTGGAATATAGTTAACTGATATGGTCCGCCGTTGTACAACCATTCGTCTAAAGTTGCAGCTTCCCAGATAGGATAAAAATGTAGTCCGATTGCATTAGAGGAGGGGACGACAGCTCCTGATATTATATTGTTTCCGTACAATAACGAGCCTGAAACTGGCTCACGTATGCCATCTATATCTACTGGTGGTGCAGCGATGAAGGCGAGAGTAAAACATATTGCGGCAGTAAGTAAGCAAGGTATCATTAGTACTCCGAACCAACCTACATAAAGGCGGTTGTCTGTACTTGTGACCCATTGACAAAACTTCTCCCAGTTGGTTGTAGTGTCTCTTTGTAATGAGATTGCAGCCATGTGATTAATTAGTTAAGTTGAATGTTGTCGCATTCCTCTTCTACTTTGGAGAGGAAAAATTGGATGAGATCATACTTTGCTTTTGTAGGCAAGTCCTCATCCAGTATCACTTTGTATCTTACTTCGAGAAAATCGAAGCAACTCATCTTCCATTTAAAAGGATCTATTTCCTTAGAAGATGCCGGGTATGATCTGACCTGTAGTGGCGTAAGCACCAAGAGCAGCAACAATGCCAAGCATCGCTGTCCAGCCATTAAAGCGTTCTGCTTCATGTGTAAAAATTGGGTTGGTGTTTTCTTTTTGGTTTGTCATAATTCTGATTGGTGGTTCGTAAGGGTACTCATTTGTGAGTAGTGTGTCTAAGTCTTTGGTTTTCATTGATAATCTGTTAGTCCAATTTTGTGGAAGTCTATATATGTAAAAGCTATATTCCCGGCAGTAACAAATCTTTCTACATCACTTTTGTTTGGATAAATTTGATGCCAAATGAAAGAAGGAAAGACAATTAAATCTCCGTCTTCTTGTTCTTTTGGTACGTAAGTTTCTCCATCAATATTTACAAACGAAAAGTAATTCTCGTCAGGTGTTCTATGGAAATGCACCCAAGAGAGGCAGCCATAGAATTTTTGTTCCGGGTCAATATGGTGATGAGGAGGATGTCCTCCATTTAAGAAATAGAGCTGAGTCCAGTATTCATAGGTATATTTAGTTGTAGTAAACATTCCTATTTCTTTGACAACATCCTCCATAATGTTGGAGTATCTATCATTCCATATTTTGTCTGGTCTTTGATGAAGTTTAAAGTGATAAGAACTAAGCAATGGCTCATTTCTTACAATTAACTCTCTACTTACATGCTTCAGCTCTTCTGCCACCTTATCGACTTCTTCTTTTTCAAACTTTATATTTTTATGAAACCAATAGGGTGGTTTAAACATTTATTTTTTTTTCCTTTTTTTAAGGATTTTTAATTTTTCTAAAAGGCTTTCAACTTTCTTTCTTTTTTTTATAGGCTTGGCGATACCCATATTCTCATACTTCTCTCGCCTTTCTCTTAACTTGTCTGCTAGTCCCATTAGAATTGTAAATCTGATTGGTCTAATTTTTCTATGACGTCAGCTCTGTAAGCTGGGTCAGAATCATAGCGTGGGTCTCCCATAGCTGCTACAAGTTCAGCTTGTGATCTAAAGATATCGCCTCTACTATCGGCTGCTTTACCTTGTAGCATTCTACCTTCGTAGCCATTAGCTTCGTTGTACTGAGATTGTAATCCTGCGAAGGCTATGTTTATGGCTGCTGGATTGCCAGAATCTACAACAGAGTCGAACGCATCTATACTTCTGTTGTCTAAATTATTGCCAGCCCATTCTACAATTCGATTGTATTGCGCTTCTCCACCGGCTGAGTTCATAACGCTATTAACTTGAGCGTCAGACATTTCTACACCTTGTGGATTAGCTTGAGGATTGGTTGCTTGAATCTCTAAGTAAGCATTCACTAAGTCTTGACTGCTCATACCAGAGAACCTTTCTATTGTTTCCTCTGATAGGGTGCCCTCGTTAGCATAGTACTCTTCGGATGCTTCATTGATCAAACTGACCGCAGGAGCATTCTCAGATACCTCTTCATCGCTTCCTTCTTCTTCTTCATATCCTTCGTCGCTGCCTTCGTAGTCGACTTCTTCTTCTTCTTGTCCAAGTTTCTTTTGTAATGATAAGTATGCTGCTTCTAAATCTTCAGCGTTTTTATATTTACCAGCTAGTAGTCCTTCTTGTTCTGCTACTAACTGTTCTCCTACTTCAAGAGAGTTCTGTTCCTCTTCGGTTAGTACCTCTGTTTCAGGAGTATTATCATACGAATAAGTTTCGCTCATTATTCAGGTTGTGGTGGTTGTTGTGGTTGTGCCATGGCTTGCATGTTTTCTGAATCAGCTAACTTTGAATTAGCAAACTGACCAGCTTGTTGTAATAGAGTAGCTTGCTGTTGCTTCTGCTCCATCTCTTCTTTCTCGCCTGCCATTTGTTCTTCTGTCTTAACAAGATTCAATACGTCTATACCTTGTGCAGCAGCAAGACGTTTGATTGCTTCTAAAGGATTTATAAATTGTCCTAATGCTTGAGGTCCTATTGTCTGTGCAATAGTTCCCATGAACATTGTTAAAGCTTCTCTATCTTGCCCTCTTCCTAAAGCATTTACACCAGCTACAATAGATGGTCTAATAAGGTCTTTAGGTAACTTAGGTAATTCGTTTGTTCTTTGTAAGACTAAGAGAGTTCTGTCTAAGTAAGGTATTAGGAAAGATGTAGTTAACAAACTGAAGATTCCACCGAGCTGTTGCTCTAGTTCTAACTGTGTTAGTCTGACTTCTTCTGCTGTTACTCTTTCTGCATTCCTCACATTCATCACTAAGAATGCTTCAAGCAATCTTCTCTCTATAGTTTGAGACATCTGTGCAGCAGTAGAAAAATCTGCTGTCTTTCCGACCTGAACGACCTGTACGTCTTCAGCCCTGCCCTGCACAATGGCTCCGTTTCCAGCCTTAGCAATTACTGAAGGCTTCGTTGTAGAAGATGGGCTGACTAGAAAGATTACCTTACTAGCAGCAGCAGCTCCCTCGACAAGAGCTTGCGATAAACCTTCGAGAGATTTTAAGTCCCCAAGGAACTCTTCTACTCTACCACGTCCGTACTGTTCTCCGTCCACCGAATTAAAAGTGAGAACGAGCCAAGGGCTTGCATTCTTAGGAGCTGTACTACGTGTCCCGGGTATTATCATATCTTCTACTTCCTGATACCATACCCATCTGCCGTTATCAAGTTTCACGCACGTGTAAACTTCGACATCATCAGTATGTGTACCAGCAGTTGTTTCGTCGATGCCCGTGTTGGGTTGTTTCTTTGGTAGATCATAACCGAGTACGTCACGACTTATCAATTCCTTTGTAACTATTTCTAGGACGTTACCATTTCCATCTCTGTTGACGACATACCTATTAAGCGGATAGTTTTTGATACCATCTTTACCCATAAATAATAAAGCGTTTCCACCTACAATTAAATGTTTAAGTGCTTGGTGTATAACAACTCTATCATTTGACGCAGCGATATAGTCCATGACCATTCGTTCCATCTTGGATAATGATAGCTCCATCTCTGACTTCGCTTCTGGAGGTAACTCTTCACCTAACTTGTCCTCTCTTACTTGAAACTTAAAGAAGGACCCTTGTGGGGGTAGGATTGCAAGCATTAATTTTGCTGCTAAACCTACCACACACTTGGATCCCACTGACTGCCAAGGAATATTGAGAGTCTCGTGTGTAGGTCTTGAAGATGTATCGTCTTGAATTAAATAAGGTAACGTGAGTTCGCTACAATCAACTGCTTTATCTAGGAATTGTCTTCGATCTGTTACCAGTTCATTGTATCTTTCACGTGCAGTCATTAGTTAAGACCTCCGCCTGACGCTCCTGCGTCGCTACCTGTATTTACTTTAGGGTTTAATTTAATTTTCAATGAGCCTGTACCTTTTGAGTACTGGTTTTTATTTTTATTACCACGGTCATCCTTTGCTCTCTTTACCTGTGGGTTCACATCCTTCATTATTGGGTCAGGAGGTGGAGCCGTAGGTGTTGGAGGCAAAGGAGGTGGTGGAGCTGGTGGTAATGGTGGTGGGGTTGGCGGTGAGCCTCCTCCGGGTAAACACATTAGATTTCGTCCTCTTCTATTGATTTAATAAAGTCAATTACACTGGCTTGTCCAGCTCTATACATAATTGATTCGATTGGTTCTTTTGGATGGATAGGTTTCCACCCGAAGTTCTGTTCTAACTTCTTTAATAACTCTTCAAGTCTATCGTTGTGTAGCTTAAGAGTATTGAGGGAGATTGACATTCGAGTGTTCAAAAAATGCAGGCATTCTAGCTGCCTTTGTTTGAGAAAATTCTGGAGCTTTACCTTCATACATTAATCTGTCTGAAGCATCGAGCCAAAATTTTTTGTCCAAATATCTATCGGAACTTTGTTTCAAAGGTTGCATCACCCAGTTAATAGTTGCCTTTCTTAGTTTGTCTAGTGATTGACTAGGCTTTAGACCTAGCTCTGTACATACCAATGAGTTAGCTGCCACATGGACTTGCTCGTCTCTTGATATGTCTGCACTGACAGTTCTTAGACCGGCGTCACCACAGAATCTAAAGAATGGTAGTAATACAAAGAAGATTGCTCTCTCTGCTACTAATGCTTTACAAATTGTGTGGTCTGGATGAGCTTCCCACGCAGCACGTAAGCGTAGTGCTTCGGCTTCGGCTTGGTCATCTACGCCTAATGCGTTGGTGATGTAGCCAAGTGCAAGATCATGTTTGATCTCGTCTTTGACGTTGCTTTCTAAAAGTGCTCTAGCAGCGTCGGGAACTTCTTTACCAAGTGCGTCTGTAATGAACTCGCCAACTGGTAACTCCATATGGCGTATTGCAAGAGCACGGTAGATGGTTTCTTCTGCACCTTCTTTTAGTTTTCCTTTAGATGTTTGTACGGGTGTCCAAGATCTTTTCCGGGACAGTAGTTTTATATAGGGATTCATTGTTGACAATCACAAGCTATTTCGTCTGGTTTATTACTCATAATGTCTGCTAAGTAATCCTGAACTTCAGTATCTTCCAGTGCTGCGTAAGCATCTGTCTTATCTTGAGTATCGCTCATCACTTGCAGGGCATAATATAAAGAAGTCTGTGGTGAGTTAAGCCACTCTTCTATAAATGCTTCATCGTAAGTCACCATGTCACTCCAAGAGTTGAAGCTATAGCCATGAAGCAATCCTGTTCTATCGAGCATGATCATCATCTGATCTGCTACCAATTTATAATTATCCCATCCTACTTCAGATGCGATCTCGACGTCGCCATATTTCACCTGTTCGACACCAAATTCACCTGAATCCCTGTCGACTACTCGACTAATTGGTGGTGCAATTTCTGGTGTTGAAGTAAAGCCTTTTAAATCTCTACTCCTGTAAGAACAACTGGCGGTAGGGGCTATCGCGAATGCCCTGTCCATGTTGTTCTCTCTTGCTACGTTAGCTGCCTCTTGTATGCCGAGGAAGAGCTCACGTGCAGCTAATCCCGCGTAACCTTCGTAAGGCTCAGCATTGTTACATGCTTCAAGTGCCTTACCAAACTCGGCATATGTAATATTGTTATTGGCTAAGAAGTTGGATAGTCCAAGCATTCCGAACCCGACTTGCCTGTCTTGCTCCGGGGGTAGGTACTCGCCAGTCCTTCCAACACCTGTTCTGCCATGAAGATCGCACAGCTCGGACATACCTTGACGGAAAGCTTCCCGTATGTCGCCGATACGACAGGCACCGAGGTTACAATGCTGGAGCAGGCAAGTTCCGCGTGAGGGCAAGTAAACTTCCAAGCAGACATTGCTGCGAATTCGTTTTTTGTTTTTGTCATGTTTTATTTTGTTGAGCCAAATGTCTCCTGCTGCAATTCCTCCAAGTATTGCTTCCTTTGTTGAAGCTTTTGAATCACGCCAGAGTTCTGGGGTAAGGTCAACACATCGTTTGACCCATGGGAGTTCGTGTCTTTTTGCGAGCACGAAATCGAGGATATCGGGGTGATTAATATCAAGATGGAGGACGCAAGCACCGTTGCGGAACGTCCCCCCACGTCTAAGTATTTCATTTAATGTTGAGTAGATTTTTCCGAATGAGACTGGTCCTGATGCAACGAGTGAATCAGGTCCTTTATTTGTTGTTGTTCCTGCTGGTCTAATGTCCGACAAGTGGACTGCGACGCCTGCTCCATATCTAAGAGCATGCGATACAAATCTCCAGCTCGCTTCGATGCCATCACTTCCTTCCATGCTGTCCTGCACGTTGAAAATTGTGCAGCTTACGGGTAGACGATCTGTTGGATTATCAATCCATGCTTGGACTCGACCAGTCCTAGCTATTTTGTTTGGTTCTGATTTTGTAGTCACTTGGTGGTGTCCAAAGTATAGGTTCTTTTTTTTCGTGATCGTAATCACTTGTTTGTAGTATTCTTGCAAGCCTTGCATTACAAAGTGCATCCTCTTCAGTCATTTCTTTATCAATAAAAGTTTCAACGACTGCTTTCCATGTATATCCTTTCTCTTCAAAGATCTTTTCTGCTTTTTTCACTCCAATGCCGGGAACGCCTGCGTATCCATCTGTGTTATCGCCTGCGAGTGCTTGGATTAGATGCCATTTAGCTCCTTCTTCTGGAGTAATGTCAACTGTTTCTTTGAAGTCATATAATTTACCGGGAATCTGTCTCATATCTTTATCCGGTGAGACAATAATGTTTCCGGGGTATTTTGTAGCGTAAATACCTAACGCATCATCAGCTTCAAGAGTATCCTTAAGTATAACACGATAATGTTTTTTTAACTCTGATATGACTCTTTTGAAGCCACAGGGCTTTTTTCGTTGTCGATGACCCTTATATTCGGGCAGAATTTTTTTCCTAAAATTTTTAGGGCTTGTAAAAAACAAGATTAATTCATCGTCAAACGAACCTAAGTCAGATTGAATCCGGTCTAAATCTCTTTTGACACATTTGTAAGCATCTGAGAAGTTAGAAGTAACAACTATGACGTCATCACCAAAATCCATCTCTGTTTCTGCACTAGCACAGCATTTGTACACTATGTAGTCGCAATCTATTAATAATTTCATATTTTAATGTACGTCAGCCCATGTTTGACCATGTTTACATTCGCAAGCTATGGGACAACGTAATTGATAGTATTCGCCAGCTAATTTAGCTGCGAGTTCCAGTCCATACCTCATTTGGATTATTTGTTGAGGTTTACACTCGAATTGTAGTTCGTCATGCACGAAGGCTAGTTGATGTGTGTGAACATTGTATTTAGCAAATAGTTCATGTGCTTCTAACATCCAACGTTTCGCAACGATTCCGGCTGAGCACTGAAGTAAATAGTTCAGTCCTTTGTGCGGTGAATCGACCAGCACCCTTCGTCCGTCACATGCCAGCAAGAACCCATTAGCAGACTTAGCTGCAACCGCTCCCAATAATTCAGACAATCCTTCGATTGCAGATACGAAAGCTTCTCGGATTTCGGATCCCTTTTTTTTAGCTTCCTTGGGTTGTAAGGAGTTATCATAACTCATTCCTAATTTTTCGTTTCCAGCACCATACAAGAAAGCATAAGTTACGGTCTTGACTTGGCGTCTGGTGATTCCTATTTTATCAGCATTAACTTGATGTATATCACCATTGAGTAATATGTCGGCATATCGACCTCCGTCATATCGTCCTAAATAATGAGCTAACATTCGTAGCTCTATTCCAGATAGGTCAGAACCTACCATTACCATTCCCGGACTGGCTGTAAATAGTTCTCTAAACTCAGGTGCCGCAGGGCATTGAGCTAAATTCGGATTTCTGTGAGCACATCTAAATGTGTTCGTACTAACCGAACAGTGGTGGTGAATTCTACCTTCACCAGTAACAAGCTTGTTCCAAGCGTTCACGCCTTCGGATATCATTCCAAGCTTCTTCTTTATCGTCAAACATTTCGCACATGCTAGCGAGAAGGGAATATTTATCTCCGTCAATGTAATCTCGTCGATAATTGGTTTCCCAGTCGTAGTGGTCTGATTCAGTTTGACATTCAAACGATTCGTAAGAATCCATGCTATATGATCTCGTGAGGTTGGGTTAAATTCTTTTAGTCTTTGGAACTCTGCTCCGGCTTTATATCCTTGTGTAGAGTTATCTCGTTTAGGAGTGAACAACGCTCCTCCAACGAAAGTCCATTGCTTCCGAAGTACTTCAATAAGTTCTTCCATCTCTCTTCTGAGATGTGACTCAAGTTGCTGAGCTTTCTGTTCATTAAATGTCCATCCATGTATTTGTTGTTCTGTTAGTATCTCTGCGACTCGGTGCTCTAATCGACACGAGTCAGATAAGGGCGGAAGTGTTCGCATAATTTGGTGGTAACGTTTACGTCTTGTATGCAATAATCTTGCATCTCTTGTGACCAGTTTTGCCAGTCACTTGTTTTTCCAAAGTCTCCTTTGTATTCTCCGAGGCGGTAGCCATAGGCTTCAAGAGAATGTCTGCCATATAATTGCATAGGCATTCTTGGTACATTTCTTCGTTTGTCTATCTCCATCATGTTTGGATGATATAAGCGAGATAAGACAAGAGTATCAAGAACATCCCCGTCATACTTAAACCAAGGATAAATTTTCCGAAGAACAGGTAAATCATACCCAATAATATTATGACCAATGATGACATCAGCACTGGTGAGCCAATGTAGAGCCTCCGTGATCGGGTAGCAGTCACCACCTTGATTATTAAATACGCTTGTTTCTTCCGTTTGGGAGTTGTAGATGGCAATGCAATGTATTTCAGAAACGTCATGTAATAGTCCGTTAGTTTCGCAATCAAACACGAGCATTTGGTTTTCCTGCATAAGTTTTATCCTTAAACTTTGCTTTCTTTTTTGCTTGTTTGGATGGTGGGTTTGGTTTCTTCAGCTCAGAAGTCTGTGCTGGGATTGAAAATTGTGTTCTCAGTTTCATCGTATTTACATGTTTCTTTGTTGTATTTTAATTGACAAGCAACACCAACTTCTCCTGAGTATCTATTTTTTAAGACTCTTACAGTTGTCTGATCTACTGCGCCCTCTTGTTGGTCGCGTTCTAATCCTACAACTTCATCTGCTAGTTGGCTTATGGACGCGGATCCTCTCAGTTGTCCAAGAGTTACACGTGCACCTTCTTCGTGATTTTTGTCTGTCTGTGTTCTACGTAGGTGTGATACCAAGAATAGTTTTATTCCTGTACGTTCGACTAAACTTCTCAGCTTAGTCATGGTGGTGTCGATCATCTTTCTCTCGTCTCCATCTAATCCTGAAATTAATATGGATAAGTGGTCGAGGAAGATTGTTTTGGTTTCAAGCGCGAGTGCCATATATTCAATCCTACTATAAATAGTATCAGGATCAGCACTTCCGAAGTGGTCATAAAGGAAGAGATTCCAGTCTTTGAGGGTATAGTCATATGCTCCTTGTAATGTTTCCTTGGTATGTTCTCCAAGATGTAATGCTTTACCAGTAGCTACAGACATAAGTCCTAAAGCTGTTCTTCTGTTTGATTCCTCCAGAGCTATGTAACCTATACGTTCTCCTTGTTCTAACAAGTGAACTGCTAATTGTCTAGTTAAAGTGGACTTACCCTGACCTGTACCTGCACTGATAACAGTCAGTTCTCCGTATCTAATTCCGTGAGTCATCTGTTGCAATCCTGCAAATGGATACTCAAAGTCACATGGTGGGGTGGGGTTTGTGACTAAATCTAATAGAGATTTACCATCTACTATTCCATCCGGCTGATACGGCGAAGCATTCCAAATAGCTTTCCTGATCGCTTCAGCATCATTATTTTGTAATGCGTCAGAAGCATCTTTGTACGGGTCTGGTAAATGAGCAATCTTAACTTTCCCAGACGGTAAGAGCGCAGCCACTGCTTCCGTCGCCAACTTACCGGCTTCATCTTTATCGAAGAAAAGGATAATTTCTTGATAACCTTGAAAAAGCTGAAGTTGTTTTTGTATATCCTTTTTTGCTGACGCAGCTCCGTGAGGAAGTGATACATGCGCCCAGTTGGGGTAAGCCTCCCAGCCCGATAGTGCATCAAGTTCTCCTTCGTAGACCATGATACGTTTGCCAGTAGAAGACACAAGAGACTGACCAAACAAAGTATCAGTAGTAGTACCTTCATACTTAAAGTCTTTTAGTTTTGTTTTTGTTTTGAAACCTTGAAGTGTTTTGTCGCTGCTGTAATAAGGGAAGCGTAAAAATTCTCCATCCCTATAGACTTTGTAGTGTTGGCAGGTTTCTTCACTGAGTTTTCGTTTTTGCAGCCTTTGGGCTGATCCTTTGAATTGAACATTGGTGGGCATGTTATGTGTGTGATTTTCTGTCGTGAGGTTTTGACAACTAAAACAAAATGTATTGCCGTCGTCGTATATTGCTTTTGCATCTGATGAACCACAAACCTCGCATGGCTCGTGTCTTAAAAATTCAGCCATTTAGTATTTATTGTTGAGTCTCCTTGTCCAAAATAACCAGTGGGGACAAAATTAAATGCTAATGATCGTCTAGGTTTATCTCGTGTTACTTCGGCAACTTGGTGGTTTAAATAGCTTGGGAAGAAAAGAATTAATCCTTTTTCACAATAGAAATGTGCACCACTCATGTATTGATCTCCTTGTATTGAAGTATCACATCCGAAAAAAGAAGTAAAAACTGATAGTGGATTATCTACTTCTAGTGGAGGTTGATCTCGATAGTCATCATCAAAATAAAGTAAACCACTAAACTCACAGTTTTTATGAACGTGTGGATCTACCCCTCTTCCTTTTTCTACATGTGTTGCCCAAGAGGTAGATATTTTCCATTTAATTTTATGTAACAGTAATTGAGATACATACTCATAAAATTTATCTAAAATTTTGTTTTTTAAATCTGGAAAGTTTTCCAACATACGAACCGCTTCAAACTCATTCTTACTAATTTGTGCTAAGTCATGCGGTCTATCTGTTGCTGGATTTTTCCAGTCTTGTATTTCGCTAAAGTCCCAATCAACTATGTCTCTATATACCGGTACATAAAACAACGGTATTATTTCAGACATAATTAATATTGATAGTCATTCTAAACTGATCGTTGGTACAGTTAGTTGAATGATGCCTCTCAGTTGCATCAAAGAAAACCATTCTGTTTGCAATGGTATCTACCTGTGTGCCATCGTTAAATCCTGTAAACCCATCACAAGTATTCATCATTAAGAGAGCACCCATCTGTGTTTTCTCATTACTATCAACATGCCAAGGATGAATTTGTACCGTTTCAGTTCTTGGATACATATTTGCTTTTATTCTAGTGATTGCATTAAATTTAAAGCCAAGCTTCTGATTCAATGGTGGAATCATTATTTCCATAAATCTTTGATTAAAACTAGAAAAACCTTGATACTCTTTATAAAGTAAATGAGTAAAATAATAATTATTTAATGGATTTTTTAGTGCATTTGTCGAATCATTGTCAGAAATATTTGGTGTAAAATGCCAATGAGTATCACTATGATAAAAAGCCTCTTGTAGTTCTTTAAATAGAGGTTCTTCTAAAAAGTTATCAACGATACTTAAGTCAGTTGGTATCTGTTTTTTCTTGTTTGCCATAAGGGTGATAAAAGAAATTTAAATTAGATCGGTGTGATCTTGGATTGATTTTTTTTACGTGATCTGTATAAAAATATTGTTTATTGTTTACGGCTGTGCCGTGAGGAAACTTATTTCCATCAAACAAAACCAAACGATTGTATTGAGGTTTTAAGTGATGAACTAGCTCAAATTTTTCTTTATGTATCCATGGGTCAGAACCTCTTGGATTGTCCATAATATCTTTGAACCATTGTTCCTGTTTATGTTTTGGGTGGTACAAATTAGTACCATTTTCTGTATCGTCGTTGTCGTTTAAATACAGTATGCAGTTATAACCATTATCTATATGAGGAAACCAATAGTTATTTTTATAGTCATTATCTTCGCAATCTAACCAACTTTCTACGTTAGTTTTAAAACCTCCGTAAAAATCTATAGTTTGTTTGCATAAGTTTTGAGCTAACCATACTATTGGAGCTGCTTTGTCTGCAAAATCAAAGTATCTTCCCTTGAAATATAACTTTTCATTATTTTCCCAAGGACTTCCTTGCAATGGTGCTGTTTTTCTGGAAAATAGAAACCTTGCTAATAAATCAGGTTTTTCTAAAACATCATCTATAATCCATATCTTTGAGCCATGAAGTTCCATAGTTTGAACTTCTGACTCCATGTTTATTTTCCACATCTGGGTTCAAAAAATAATACTTGATTTGATCTGTATGTACTCCAGTGTGCATTTTTAAAATCAGCGCAGTGATAGCGATCATCATTGATTGCCATACCATGTGGAAACTTTACGCCATCAAAGAAAACAAAACGATTATACTTTGGTTCAAATGTATGTACTACTTTTGTATAGCTTTTTGGCTGCCAAGGTTCAACACTTTCATTAATTGGTACAAATTTCCAAGTATTCTTGTCATAAAGATTAGTACCATTGATATTGTCATTTTGATTAAAGTAGATAATACCATTATAACCTAAATCACAATGTGCCCACCAATGATGGGTTTTGTACTTTTCGTTGTATGAGTTTCGTAGAAATCTGTGCTGGTTAGTTATGATAGCTTCTTCATTGCCTACTACTTGTTGACCACATAAGTTTTCTAGAAAATCGTGGAAAGGTTGTCTTGGATACCTAATATCTATCCTCTTATCTTCAAAATCTGTACCATTTCTAGTACCTATCTCTTGATTTTTCCATAATGGTGTGTCTCTACAAAATAACCATCTAGCTACTGTAGCTGGATTTTTATAGAAGTCGTCAATTATGTAGGCAGGCGAGCCGTCAATAGTGATTGTGATGACATTTAGGTTGTCGTTTAGTTCCCACATTTTAGCCAATCCACTGGAATACAATGTGCGGCGCACCATAAGATACCGTAACGCTCGCACCATTTTGCGTAAGTTGTTTTACTACGCTTAGATATACGTTTGTATGGGTCTTGAAATACCATACGTAGATCTATTGTTGGGTTATCTTTGATCACTTGTCTGATCTTACGCCTAGATGGTGGGTCCCAATAACCTTTAACCTCTAGGATTACCCCGTTGTCTGGTAGCACAAAGTCAGGAGTATATTGATGTTGTATTGTGTAAGGATAGGACGTTTCCTCATATTCATAGTCAACGCCCAGTTGTACCAATAGGTCTGCTACCTTTTCCTCAAGACCTGATCGAAAACCCATTAGAAGTCATCTTCTACTGAGCTTGGTGTTGTATCAGGTGTTACATTTGGTTCAGATGTTTTGAATCCAGAAGTATTACCAAATAACTCGGCTGCTCCTGCTTCATCTAAATCGCCTGTATCTACACCTACCTCTGACTGAATACTAACTACCTGAACTCCAGATAATTTAAGTGTTGTGCCATAGGTCTGACCATCTTTAAGTATGTATGGTTTCTGAGTAAATCCAAGCTTAACTTTACTGCCTGAATATACTGGTGTTTCTGAATTGGTAATAGGAGTTCCTTCAGTATCTACAACTGGAGGTCTCTTATCTTCACCCCAAGAAAACTTGATGAGGTATTTACCATCACTTACTTCTTCCCACGGTGTAGGTTTTAGTAATGATCTCTTTGGATTTTTAAGTTTACTTTCTGCCCATTTTAGACAGTCTGTTCTTTCATCTTCTAGTTTAGAGATTAAGTCATCTCCAACTAAAGCTTTTAATGAATAGCCAAACTTACTTGGCTTTAACACAGCTTGATACCCTTCTAGGGTTACAGGCTCGGGTGTTACGTGTATGTTTCTCATTAACAAAAAAAGTATGTTGAATCAATCACGGATTCTGGTTTCAGATCTCCAATGATCGGTGGTCGTTCTTCAGCTCCTATTGCTAGGGCGAAGTCAGTTAGTGGTTCATGCTCTGCGAACAGACGCATGTAAGTGTCGCGTACTAGATACGATAGTGTACACATATCAGTAGCTCTGCATAATACACTGTCATGTATCAATGCGATTGGGAAAGATACATTCATTATAGCTAGATGTAATAAACTTGCATCTAACGAATGTATCAAGTTAGGAGCAGTAGCATTTTTGTGATGCTTTAGATCTACACCCTTCTCTCGTCCGGCTACATGTACCATGCATCGTCCCATCAGTTGTGTCTGGATAATCTTAGTGTCTTTCTTCATCAACCGTTGGTTAACTGGAAAGCCAGATGGTGTTACCCAAGAAACTTGGTCAGCTCCAGATTTGATGTACCTAGATACCTCTTTCTCTATCCATCTCATTACGTCCATAGCTCCCGGAACTACCTCATTCATGGCAGCTCGTACAGCTTGTACGCATTGCGTTAGTTCATCTTTGTCTACATCTACACCTTTTTCTTTGAAGGCGTCCCTGATGTAAGAACGATTAGAGAAAGGCTTAGCATTGTATGGTATGGTCATCACACAACGCTTTGTAACCTTTCTATCCCAGTGGGGTCTTAGCCGATCAGGGATTGCGTCCATGCTTTTTGCTGCAATAACTGCATAAGCGTCTTGGGGTTTTTCACTCCCTATGACGTTTACCATACGAGCAGTGGACGCATCTTTAGCAAGTCCAGCTAGAATTTGTAGACCACTACATGTAGCGTCTACAGCTACAGGCAGATGTGTGTGAAAGCGATGCTCGAAGTGAAGCTCGCAAAATTCATTACAAGCAGCCAAAAATAGCCATGGTTCGTCAGCATTTTCCCAATCGGCTATGTTGTCGATAGGGTCACGCCATACTCTTTGTACCATTTCATAATTTTCTGACTTGTCTATCCACTCTAGTCTCTCTTGCATGGTAGCTTTGTCTAACCCGTAGGTGGTTGCGAGTTGAAACTTTATCCATTCCATACCCTTCTTAGTTATTCTAGCACCTTTTGAAAACAACAGTAAACTTTTTCCAAAGTCCGTGTCTTGAGGAGTTAATAAATTGGGGATGGGATATGCTCTACCACGATAATCAAAGCTCCATGGTATGTAGAACTCGACATCTTCAAACTCACGTACAACGTCCATAGTCATACGTGTTCGGCAGGACTTACGTACTTCGGCTGCCTGTAACTCTCTAGCTATTCTAGCTTTCTTCTTCCACTCTCTCCTAGCTGTCTCATCTGTATCAATATCAACAGGCTTTGGAGGAATAATATGTTGCATTACAGGTCTAAACTTACCTACACTTATACCTCTATCCTCTAACTCTTTCGCTATCCCGACTATAAACGGATTTAACTTGTAAGATACTTGTTGGATTTTGTTAATAAAGTTATAGGGTATTTTCCCCTGTATTAGAGTGTGCTCGCTTTTCCGTACAAAATTATGACATCTAGTTAAATCATTGAGATAGTAGCCCCCATCTTGTAAAGCGTTCCAATTACGGGGAGGAATGTGCATAGGCTTAGCCAAAGGACTAAATAGCTCTGCACAGCGCATGATTTCGTCATGGTGTTTGATCAGTTCGTCGGTGGGTATGAGTATTGATATTGTCTTTCTTCCTTTGACCATGAGATCTCTCTCAAACCAGCCAGATACCTCCATCAGACAGTCCATTAAGAATGTACCTACCTTAACTTTGGTAGTAACGTCCCAATGTATCCATGGACTTATCTGTGTCTTGTGCATCAATGTCTGTATGCACTTACGCTTGTATTCTGTACCACGTGCTTCATGCCAGTAGTTCTTCTTTAATGTAGCTAATAACGCTGGTGCTTCCTTGTCATAGTATGACATTTGACACTCAGCTTCAATCGCATGACCAACCGCAGTGGCAATGTTGATTACAGCTCTGTTCTTTTGTTTGTTGGAGAATACATAGTCAAACACGACCTTACATACGAGTAACGCTTGTAGATCTGAGTTGACGGGCAGGATATGCTTGTGAACAATGACTTGATGTGCTCCTGCTATTCGTTTGTACTTCTCTTTTTTACTATCTATAAATGCAATAAGATCAGGCAATATGGAGCTAACACATGATGAGCCATAGATAGTGGCAGAAGCATAAGTCTTTTCTTCTAACTTTTTAGTGTTAGAATATAACCTTGCCTTGCCTCCTTGTATTTGTCTACGCTCGAACTCTCGCTGATCTTCAATCTGTTTGTCTGTGAGCATTTGTTTGTAGTTTAGTTGTCGTCTTTTACTTGCTCTTGCATTATAGCAATGAGTTCGTCCTTGTGTGGGTGGTTATCAACAAGAAGTTTTAACTGTTGATACCTACGTTCAAATGTTTTCTTTGTCATCTGGATTGTTGAAGTCAATGTTAAGTGGATTTGGGATAAGGTGATAGACACCTAAATCCGTAGCTAATGTTATGTGTGTATTGTTACCAATCTCTTTCTTTAGTTTCTGTTTAGTATGATACTCAGATTTGTATGTAAACTCTTCAATCTTACCTGTGTCCCTGTGTTCTATTCTAATGATACCAAAGTGAGAGCTGGGTAGTTGATACCCGTAAATCTTCCAATCTTTGAAATCTTCGTAAGACATAGCAGGGAAATATGATGGTGGGCATTGTTTTATAGCTTCCCAGTTGTTTGGGTAATACTTGCGTTTCATTTTAAATGTATCTGTGTAACGTTTAATAAACTGTAATCGTGAGCTACTACCCAATCAAGAGCATAGTAAGCTGCATCTTCGTCATCTCCTGCCCATGTAAACAAGTAAGACTTGTCTTCGGGCTTACCCCTGATGCAGTAGTCAATTTTGTAGATCATGGGGTACCTATATATCACAAGTAGCGAAAGAGGCACCTTCTGGGCGATCCTGAGAGGACTTAATTGGCTTAAGTATGGTGAAATCCTCTTTATTGACCATTGTCTTGCAATGTGAGCATGTCATGGCTACCCATGCAAGATGGTAGACAGACTGCACATAATGACAATGTGGACACTGTAGTGCGTCACCATGACTGCGTGAGACACGTGTGTGTGAAGTAATTGGTTGGAAGCTTAACATATGAAGTGACCCTCGCATGAGAATTGCCAATGGAATGGATACATTGTACCATATTCCTTTGCAACACGTTTGTCTATGATCTGTGCTATTGCATCCCTGTCTTGGTATGTGAGACAGTCAGCAACGTTGATGTCCTTGGTACGGTGCATCTTTTTGTTATGTTCCTCTGCCTGTTGCATGAGGTCATCGTACTCAGTCATAAGATAGGTTCTCCTTCGGGTGATAATGCTACAGTATAATCTATTGTAGGTGAATGGTCATGAGAGTCATCAAGTTTAACCCTGTCAAAGGTGCCAGTTCTTAATGCTAACCAAAGTTGCTGTTCTGCGTCTTTGGGATTATCAGCTATTACATGATAATAGTCTCTGCATGTCTGTGTGACACGTATCTCGTATTCGTTAGTCATGCTGTTAATGGGTTAGGGTTGAATAGTTCGTCAGCTTCTTGAGCGTCCTTGATGTCCATGAGATCTATGTACTCTTGATGTGATGTACTGATCTCTTGAAGCTTTTCAAATAGATCACGAGGTGAGCGTTCGTACATTGCGTCCTCGCCTAGTATGACATCGCATACGTTGATAACAAACCAGTGCTTGAGCATTGGGCTGTCCATGAGTGCTCCGTCCCTGTCATAGTCATCAACTGCACGCCTGTAATGGTGTACTTCCATGATGCCGTCCTTGTCTGGGTCGGGTATTGGTCCGAATTGAAAAGTCATAGTGGGTGAATGAACTGTTAGTAGTCTAATTGGTAATGGTTACGTCCATGTAATATTGTAACAACTCTTAATATGATGGGTCTCCATCTGGTTCTGGGTATTTGGGTATGTCCTTGTGTTTAGATTTAGGTTTAGTCTGCGTCCCTGCGTCCATGCTTGTGATGATTGTGTTCATGAGTGTGTATGATTGTGGCGTCCTTGATTGTGATGATTGTGTGCTTGTGAAAATTTAAAAAAGAAAAAGATCCCAGTCATAGCAAGGGATCTCGGGATTATTTAATTATATTTTTAAAAGTAACTTAACTACTTTTCATACTCAACACGTGTTGAAGTATAGCCTGCCTCTGAATGTCTAACAATGTAACCCTTACTTATTAAGTTAGCATGGGTCAAGTCATTGATATGACTACAGTCTGTGTTATCATCTTTGTAGATAACATATAAATGTTTCTTCACTTGATAGCCTCCAATGATTGATTAACTTTTTTAGCTCTGCTTCCATGTGATAAGAAAGCAACAACACATGTGCGCTTAGACTGTTGGCATAAACCGCAGTCCTTGCAATTAGTGTCGCGTGTTTGAGCTGGACATACTACAACCTTTGTGCCTGCTGGCGTCCTTGCTGGTACTGGTTGACTATTGTCAACAACACATACGGCAGGGATACCGGCGGCTATCGCGTCATCTGCGGCTTGCATGCTATCGCATGAGGCGTTGATGGTAAAACCATTGCGGTTACTGTACTTGACAGCCTCGAGGTTGTGGGTATGTAGCTGGTGGTGTGTGTAGGTGTAACCCTTGGCACCACTGGATTTGTTAGCATCGACCAATGACTTAAGTAAGTCAAGCCTGATGTACTCACGTCCTTGTGCCTTGGTATAACCAAGGTCGCCAGCTTGGTTGTGACGCCAGAGCTGACCCTTGTCTAACTTACTAACGTAAGTTGTAAGCTCATCCCAAGTACCACCACGTAGACCGTTGCTGACTTTTTTCCAATGCCAAGAGACAGGACCGGATTTTGCGTAGCAACCTCCTGACTGTAGGTGTGGACATGTTGACGGGCATGATGATTCCTCGGTAGTTGTAACTGGCATACTGCCAGTCTTAGCATTGCTTGATTTTTTAGTGATGTGGACTAGCATGACAGGATGAAAGTTAGATGGATGATTAACCCTAAAGGGTTAGAGCGTCCTTGCGGAGTTGAACCGCAAGTAAAGACCCAGACGCAGTGACTACCTAGAAAGGTAGTGGTGCGAACTCGTCGTTAGTGCAACCAGTTTGCTCATAGCATAGCTTGCCAGTAGCAACTGTGTTACCTCTTAGGTAACTAAGAGCTCTGACTGCGTTCTTGCTAAGATCTTGTACCCAGAATCCGAAGGACATGTTAGGGTTGATCATAAGATTTACAATCTTAGCTCTGCTAACGTTGGAGTACTTGTACTCATAGCCATTGGTGAACCTAAGGTTAACAACCTTAGTGAATGGGTTAACGTTGATAGCTTCAACAGCAGTTGAAGTACGGTCAGCAGGGATTGAAGTGAACATAATTTGAAATTGTAAGTGAACAGTGATGGAGAGTTGTAGTTAAGTTATATTATCTCTCTCACCCTAAAGGGAGAGATATATAACATAACGTAAACAACTCTAGCCATGTATCCAGTATAAACCCTTGTTTGTCAATAGGTCAAGCTTTGTCAGCAAATGCTAACAGTATATAACTACTACGTAGTATATTACTGTTGTCTCACTGGTCTCAGCTTGGCAACAGATCGCGTCTCGTGCATGTCGCGAATGTATAGCTTCCGCTCGGCTGCGCCTCGCTCCACGACCAGCAGTGCTGTCTCTTGGACAGTACTACATGCCATGAGAACCCTTGCTATCACTGGGTTGGAGCGAGCGAAGCGAGCGGTTGGACTCGCATTGGACTCGTACGCGATCAATTAACGCAGGCGTCCGCGCTCGTTAGAAAGAGCGACCCACCATGGGGGAAACTGCCGCCGTCGTGTATATATAATACACCTCAGACATTTTTGTCATTTTCTGGGAAGTACCCTATGGTAAACCCATCTTCGCACTCTTCGACAACTGCTTTATACACAGTCTCATCATGCTCAGCCATATACTCATCTATAGCCATATCGACAGTCTGTTCTGCTTTTAGATTAACCCATCGTTGCTCTAACCCTACCAACATACCTAGTATTAACCAGTTAATAGGTGGGAAAGGAGTCTTTAGACTCTTATATAGCTCTTTAAAGTGATTGATATGTAATTTATCTTTCATATAGTTAAAGTAGTTAGTGGTAGTAATTAGAGGTGATATGTTTCATTCATATCCAGCTAATAGTATTTTAGAGGGAGAGTCCACCCTTCTCTCCCCTATTAGGATGCACTCGACTAAAACCAAGTTATAGTCTTGTTTGTATTTTTACCTCTTGCCTCTCTACGTTGGTCTACAGACATACCCATTACTAAATGGTTAGTAGCGGACTGAGGATCGTCTACAAAGGATTCTAGCATATCTTCCCACTCTTCTCTTTTCTTTAGCTTGATCTGTTCCCTAGCTGAGATACCGAAGGCATCTAGGAAGTATTTCACTCCTTGCGCTAGACAATCGAGTCTATCGTCGTGTTTAACAGCGTATTTCTGTCTACACATCCGACTCATTTGGTAGAACAGCATGTATAAAAGCCGTTCTTCTGGTGCTGCGGATTGGTTGGAGTTATAGTCCCATTCAACGAGAGACCTATCAACAACAAGACGGTGTTGATTAAGAATAGGCTCGAGAGTATCAATAATCCTGTCTTCTTTTCTAACATTAGCTCTAACTTCCTCTACGAGTATTCGTTGTTTAGTTTGTTGTATATGTTTTTTAAACAGTTCCGCTACAATACCATCACCGAAGTTAGATTCGATAACCATTGTATTAACGTTGTATTTTTTACAACCTCTTAGTATGTCCAACAAGGTGTTGTCGGAATACCCATCCCTGTAGGCACGCATTTCGTGTACATATAGAAAGCCATTCTTTTGCGAGATGTAGGCGGCTGCTGTTTCATCGGCTCCTCTTCCTGAGGGGTCAACTGAGCAGATGGTTTCTTGGTAGTCAGTCCACTCTCCTTGTATTTGCATAGGTGAGTAGAAGTAATCTCCCGGCAGACCGACTGTTGGAAGGTCTTTAAGGACGTTTCTGGGATCTGAGCACCATATGATGTTGTCGGGTGCTTTAGTAGGATTAACACTTGTAATAATAAGATCAGACATTTTGAGGGGAAACTTTTCAGCGTCAGATAGGGAAGTGTCGAGCATGAACTGTAACGCGAAGTTACTTCGTCCCATTGACGCTTCTCTTTCCACCAAGTCATCGTCATCAAAACGATCAGGGTCAGTGCAAGTAAGCGGTAAAGCTCCATTATCTATGTCCTCTTGTAATTGTGGTGCTAGTAGTCCTTCGTATTGTGTATTGTCTTTTGGGTATCTTGCGGTCCAAACAAACGGTCTGTAATTCCTGCTTGCCAGCTTACGATAAATAGTAAAAGTAGTCTGAGGAGTCCCGAGATACATAATACGGCTATCGTTTTCCGGCGTAAGGATTGATTCGGCTTCCGTACAAAGTTGAAGAAGCTTTTCACGCATCAGCTCCGTCATGCTGTTCCCGGGAACCTCTATGTCGTCCAGAATCATTAGATCTGCTCGACTTCCCGTTAACTGACCAGTAATACCAACACTTTTGACTGATGGTGCCTGATGAGGAGCGCATAGTACGTCGAAGGAAATTCTTGACCATCTCGCGTCGTCGCTCTTTGGTTGTAGATGTTTTAGCCATGGTGTCTCTATTATTAGTTTTTGTAAAAATATAGACATGTTATCAGCTCTTTCCTTAGAAGCTGATATAATCATTATCTTTTTTTCTGCGTCATTGAACAGAGTCCACAACACAAACGCTCCAGTAATCCAACTTTTTCCGACTCCTCGGAAGGCTTGGATCTGTAGTCGTTTTGGTCCGTGCTGTAAGTAGTCTGCAATGGCGTATTGTGCCCTCGTAGGTGAAGGCAAGTCAAGCTGCTCCCATAATGCTTGCAGAAACAGCTTGAAATCGCCCTGTAAGGACGTTAAAACGTCTGTCATATAGAAATGTATATAAAATTATCCTTCGAGCTGTGAGAGCTTTATACGGACGTAATCGTCCCAGTTATCTATACCTTTACCAGCTCCAGATCCAGTAGTACTAAATTCTTTTTCTGCATAATTACCGGGATCTATTTCAAATCTGTCGCCTTTACGTATTTTTAAACTTTTACCTCGTTGTGGTCCAAAATTTTCTGCTACGTCTAGACCACCATTTTTCATAGAAATAAAATGACCTTTTGTTTGACCACCTAATTTAGCCATTTTGTTTTTATGGTCACTCTGCATTATTTTAAGTAACTTGTCAAAAAGATGTTCTTTACCTACTTTTAACAGTGCTCCATAAATATCATCACGCATGTCTTCGTTAGTCCAAGGATTTTCTTTGCTAGTTCTTCGTTTTATAGTAGCAGCTCTAGCAACTTTGTCATCTCCTTTTAATTTAAGACCTTCAAAAGCACTTTGACTAGGTTTAGGTCTCCATAATCTTCCGTCTGGTCCTTTGTAATTATCGTACCCTTCTAGACTACCATTTTTTCTTGCATAAGTGTAAGCATTACGCATCCACAAATTTATTTCATCTTTTTTGTTAGGGTATGCTTTTAACATTTTATTAGGTGCACTAGCAATAATTGATCTAGGACCTAATGTTTTTGTAGCTCTCTGTGCTCTAACAGCACTACCGGGTTTACGTGCTCCATAGTCAGCTTTAGCTGCCCTAATAGCCATAACTTTAGGGTCAGCGTCCACTGCTGCTTTTAAAGCTAGATCGCCACCGGTTAATTCTTTAGCTACAGGAGCAATAGCTTCTACCACTCCTTTAACGCCTTTAGTTATAAGTTGTTTAGCGACCATAGTTTTAAATTACTTCTTTTTTTTCTTAGCCATGTAAGCTTTCTTAATCTTAAGCTTCATAGCTGCCTTGTTAGCTGCTGCGGCTTTAGCTGTACCACCATGTTCTTTGATGTTCTTCTTAGCTAATAGCTGAGCTTTTGTGTATTCTTTCTTTCCTGAATTTATTTTCTTTTTATCTTTATTAGGTACGTTTAAGTTCTTAATCTTGTTTTTCTTTTCTTTGTCAGATAAATGACTTAACTGGTTAATACGTTTTTTTTCAGCGTTGGTTCCATGTTTTCTATGGAAAGGATTTTTAGTAACTCTATTTGCAAGCTTTTCTTCTCTTTCCTTTTTCTTTTTTTCTCTTAGTGCGTTCTGTGATTTTTGTATCTTGCGACGCATTTCGTCTTTTGCTGCCATGGTTTTTAAGTTCCTTTAATAATGTGTTGTTTAATAATTAGTTCTCTAAGTGGCTGTAGTCCAAATGCTTTTCGCATCCATCCAAGCCAATCGCTACTACCTTTGTCCTGATTACATTGTCTGCACGCACAGACAACATTTCTTGTAAGATCCTGACCACCTTTGCTACGAGGTTTAACATGATCGAGTGTAAGTTCATTAAAATCATAAGTTTTTCCGCAATAAACACATGTACATTTGAAGTGCTCTTTTACTGCTCTTCTCCAGAGCCGTTTAGAATCTGAACTTGTCATGGTTATTAAGTTGTGTAAGTAATGTTTTGGACTAGGTAGTAGAGGGGTCATTTACGTATTTTGAGTCTGCTTTTTCTGTTTTCGGATGGACTCTGAAGTCTTCCCTTGGTAGTACTCCCCTTATAGTGAGCAGCGTCTTTCCCGTCACCATTTCCGTAGGTACCAAGTTTTCGATTAAGTTTATTTGCATTAACACGTAGGGCTAAACCCTTTTTGGTTTTGTTGTATTTTTTTTGTTGCTTAAGTCTAACAGACTTAGCTTTTGGGTTGGAATTATAGTATTCAGAGGTTTTTGCCATAGAGCTTAGCCTGTACTAATTCTGGATCAATGGTTGGCATAACCTTTGCTAGTTTTTCTAAAGGATTACCGTTATAAGCAACTCCGCTAATATCATTAGTTTTCAACCAATCACAAGCTGCTTTTAAGTCCTGTGTAGTTGCTTCGCCTGCTTTTATACGGGTAAGAAACTCTTTAGTAACTAGATTATGCAACTCATTAAATTGATCTTCAGTTGCTTTCTTTTTCATGTTGTTTATAAAAAGTATTAAAGGATATAACCACACGTTCACCACATTCAGGAGCTGTTTCATGCTCAAGCCAGCTAGGAAATAAAACTAATTGACCACTAATAGGTGTAAGTTCAAAGAACGGACAACCATATTTAGTAGGTTTTTTAAAAATATCAAGCATTTTATAGGGATGTACAGGACTTTTAAATCTTAGAGGTACGCTCTTATCATCAATTTTAAGATAAAAAGCACCACTGATTACACTGCCCTCATGTCTATGAAGCTGAGTACTTGTACCAGTTGCCATATTATTAAACCAACTATTAGCAATCTCTACATCTTGTAATCCAACTCTTTGTCTATACTCTTGAAGACAGTTATCTAACTCCTTCTTTAAAAAACTTAGTTGGTCATCATACAAAATAGATAAATATAAACCATAGCTAGAATCAGAAGCCCCAATTAGACCATGGGGTTTAACATCAACTTGTTTTATAATTTTAAATATTTTATCTAAATCCAAAAAAGATAGATCATATTTAGTGACTGGTGTGGGGAATAAATCTAAGTGTTCGGGTGGTTGTTTATCCATTGTTATAGACCTAGACCTTTTTTAACCATGGCTAGGGCTTTGTCGTCCAATTCGTTATCACTCTGCTCTACTAGCTTTTCTAATAATTCAATGACAAAAGTCTTGAATTTAGGTGACTTGAGTGCACTGAGCACGAATGGTTTAAGGATTGCTAACATTTTCTTGTTTAGTTAATTGGATAGGTATGACGTCTTGGCACAGCTTTGCGCCATTTGTCAGGGGTCGGAAGGTGAAACCTTTCCTGTGTAATTCGGCGCATTTCAGCGCACGAGTCATTTCTTGTGAGAGTTTCATATTTCGTTCATGCAACGCACCTATGCGCTGGCATTGTTCAGTCAACTCTCTATTTAAAGGAACTGAGAAATTAATTTGAAATCCCCAGTTCTCATTTATTACATAACCGTCTTCAGTCTGTGGCTCTACATCGTTACCCATATAAAATGGACTAAACGTCATAGTGCTACCATTACAAGAGTTCCCGGGAGAAAATTGTTGTCTCGATGGTGCTCCGTTATTTTGAAATTGGACGGCTTGATTTGTAACGTTTCCAGTGGCTGCTGCCACAGGGTTACTATTATTATTGGTATCTCCTTCAGCAAATACCGGACTGCCTACTGTGAGAAGACAGAGAAGGAATTTGTAGTGGAGTTTATTGTATAGTCTGTGGTTATATCCCATTTTTCTATAATTCCAGCAGCTCTAGTAGTTGTTTCCAACTGCCAAGCTTT
>VMHT01114810.1_pt1 | contig 40388 bp, 43 predicted proteins | sample 4693611 | NCBI WGS metagenome assembly VMHT01 (sample SAMN12280063, study PRJNA550983) | marine metagenome | isolation source: seawater sampled from same location over 5 years 0.02-0.2 micron viral filtrate | place: USA: collected off the coast of southern California halfway between the port... ...
GAAAAAGTTATTCACAATGCTTGACAGCAAGGGGTTTCCGTGTTACCTTTAGGTATGACGTTTGAGACAGGAACACAAGTCCACCACCGTGAGAATTCCAACTGGAGAGCCGTTGTGGTGCGCGACCTCAACCCCCGCAAGCCTGTAAATGGTTTGGTATTAGTGAATCACAACGGGCGCGAGTCACTCATGCCCAAGACATTGTTGAGAGTATCTTTCCACGCAGATGCCAAGGCAGAATTTGGCGAGGTAGTGAGCTAAAAAAAGTTATTCACAACGCTTGACAGTCACCCGTTTCCGTGTTACATTTAACCAAGATGAAAGCAACCAAAGAACACTTCGAATTCACCGCAGCCCTTATCAACGCAGCTAACAACGGCACTCCAGCCTTTGCGCTGGCCATACTAGCCTCGGCCGAGTTTGCCAAGGATAACCCAGACTTTGATGCTGACCGCTTCAAGGCTGCTTGCGGGGTGGATACTGATGGAGTGGCTTGCGTGTCAGATACTGGAGTAGTAGCGTGGGCAGAAGATTAATCGTAAAAACCTCTTGACTTATTTGAGAAACTGAACTATATTATTACCAAGATGAACGACATGGAATACAACAACAGCGACGACTACACCAACAACCTCCTCGACAAAGTATGCGAAGGTATTAAGGTTGAGGATAACGAATACAACGATTGGAGCAGCGAAGGTAACACCGTAGAATACAAGGGGGCCTTGCACGAGATCGTAGAGATTGAAATGGAGATGGTGTCCTATGGTGATGACGCTTTCACTGGCGACGACCCCTATGCCTACTCCCTCAAGAATTTAGAGACGGGGGAGGTCTCTTACTTACTGGAGTCAGAGCTAGACTAGCCCCCTTGCTACTTACTGACTTAGAAAAGACCGCTCCTACTGAGGACGGTCTTCTTTTTTATCCAAACACCTTACCCCCCCCTTTTTTCAGATACGAATATCAAAAGCGCGTAATAAAATGGGGCTGGGGGTTAAAAAATATTCTCCCCGAAAAATTAAAATACTTATAAATATTTATTAATATTAATTCGAAGCAAAAGAAAGAATAAGGGGATTTTTTTAGGTGCTTTACGCTTCATCTGACATGGAAACAACCCCATGCACCCTTGGGCCTGTGCAGAAAGCACAATTTACATCGTACCCAAGATTGTACGCTAGTAATGGAAGGAACTAGCGCAAAGCCAACTACAAGTAGTTAACTTAATTACATAATATAAATTAAAAATAAAAATCCAAAAAAAAATATATAGAGATTAACGTCTTGGCCGCTATAATATAAATATTATGTCTGGAGACGATTGGACTCCAAATAGCGGAGAAGATTACTACAATAAATATAATAATTTATTTAAAAATATTCAAGACGAAACGAATTTCGTTAAAATAAAGAAAAAAAAGAAAAAGTCTGTAAAAAATGAAAGGCATAATTCTAGCAGGAGGAAACGGCACTAGGCTTTACCCTACCACCATTAATCAAAACAAAGGTTTATTACCTGTATATGATAAACCTATGGTTTATTATCCCCTTTGTACCTTAATCGAAAACGGGGTTAAAGATATTTGTATTATTTCTACTCCTAAACATATAGATCAATATAAAAAATTATTGGGTAATGGAGAAAATTTAGGTATTTCATTAAAATACAAAACACAAAAAAAACCAGAGGGCATAGCCCAAGCATTTTTATTAACTAGAAGTTTTATTAAGAATGATTCTGTATGCTTAATACTAGGTGATAATATATTTTATGGTGCTTCTTCTACTTTTAAAGAAGCTTTTAGTCGTTTTAGATCAGGGGGTACTATTTTTGGGTATAAAGTAACTGATCCAGAGCGTTACGGTATCATATCGTTTGATAAAAAGGATAATCCTGAATACGTTATAGAAAAACCAAAAGAGTTTATCAGTGATTACGCTATTCCGGGGCTATATTTATTTGATGAAGATGTTGTTGATTATACTTCTAGAATAAATCCTTCAGATAGAGGAGAATTAGAAATAACAAGTGTTATAAATCAATATCTTTGCCGTGATAAAATTAAAGTATATAAAATAAATCGCGGCTGTGCATGGCTAGACGCTGGTACTCCTCAATCACTACACGATTCATCAGAATACATTAAAGTTATTGAACAAAGACAAGGAATTAAAATAGGATGCATAGAAGAGGCTGCGTATAATTCAAAATTCATAAACAAAACACAATTAAAAGAATTAGCGGCAAAGATGCCTGATAGTGATTATAAAGAGTATTTAGAAAAAATATTATGAACTTTCATGAATCAAAACAATTTGAAGCAGATGATCAAAAGGTAGTATTGGTAGATATAGACGAAACCGTTTGTTTTTACCCCAATAAGAGGCAATACGATTTAGCGGAGCCATGTAATAAAAACATACAAAAAATTAATGATCTTTACGATCAAGGATGGTATGTAATCTACTGGACAGCGAGAGGTGGCTCCGAAAAGTCAAAAAAAGCTGGTCGCTGCTATTATGATTATACTTGGAAACAGCTTGAATCATGGGGTTGTAAATTCCATGATCTATCTACTGGCTCTAAAGGAAAATACATTAAACCAGCCTGTGACTTAGTTATTGATGATAAATCTAAAAGAATAGAAGAATTATGATATTATTATTAGGAGCTAATGGATATATAGCTGAGTCTTTCAGTAATTATTTCTACGAGAATGAAATAGACTTTGAACCTCTTTCTAGGTCAGATTTAGACTATACAAATTTCAATAACATGTATTTTTTTCTTAAAAATAATATGGCCGCTATTGATACTGTTATTAATTGTGCTGGATATGTAGGTAAACCAAATGTAGATGCATGTGAATCAGCTAAGGGAGAATGTATAAAAGGTAATGTATTATTACCTCAGATGCTTTCTGAGTTATGTCATCAGTTTTCTATTAAATTTTTGCATGTATCTTCTGGTTGTATATATGATGGTTATGAAAAAGAATTCACTGAAGAAGATGAACCTAATTTTTGTTTTAATACAAATAATGGTTCTTTTTACTCCGGAACCAAAGCTCTTGCAGAAGAATTAATACATAAGAATTCATCTTATATATGTCGCTTACGTATACCTTTCGATAGTTTCGATAACCCCAGAAATTATCTATCTAAAATTCAAAGATATCAAAAACTACTTAATGCAGAAAATTCTATCTCTCACAAAGAAGACTTCGTGAAAGCATGTGTTCATTTAATAGATAAAGATAACCATTGCCCCTTCGGTATATACAATATAACAAACACAGGTAAGGTAAATACGAAACAAATCTGTGATTTGGTTTCTAAGCATTTAAATATTAATAATGATTTTGATTTTTTTGAATCTATTGAGGAGTTTTACAAGATTGGAGCAATAGCTCCAAGGTCTAATTGTTTATTAGATAACTCTAAACTTTTAGCCACGGGTTTTAAAATGCGTTCAACCGAGGAGGCTTTAGAGGAGTCTTTAAAAAATTGGACTTATCTTTAAGAAGTTGGATTTAAAATGTGCGGTATATATTGCTCAACTAACGGAGAGCTTAAAAACGGTTCTTTTGGCGAGCATCTCTTAAAATTAAGGGGTCCGAATTGTTTGTCAAAAATAAATATTGAACAATTTAACTTTTCTCACTCTTTATTGAGTATTACAGGAAATTTCAAGTTCCAACCATATGTAAAAGATAATATCGTTTGTTTATATAATGGAGAAATTTATAATACTAGCTATTTTGGTACAAAATATGAAAGTGATGGAGAGTGTTTGATAGATGCGTATAAATTTAAAGGCGTTGACTTTGTTAAATACCTAGATGGTGAGTTTGCTTTAATATTGTATGATATCATTAATAACGTTCTAATAGCCTCTACAGACGTTTTCGGAACGAAACCGTTATACTATAGCCTAGATGGAGAAAACTTCGGCTGTGCTTCTTACAGGACACCTTTAGAAGAGTCAGGTCATATTAACATAAAAAAATTTAAACCTAACACTACTTTAGTATTTTCCGATAAAGATTTTTCTATAGTACATAAGTATAACCCTTTTAAATTTAATATTGAACAATATAAAACATCTTTTGATGATTGGATGAAGGCTTTTGCTAGTTCCATACATAAAAGAGTTAATAATTGTACTAAAAAAATTTTCATCGGATTGAGTAGTGGATATGATAGTGGTGTTATATGCAACGAATTAATACGTCAGAAAAAAGAATTTAAAGCGTATACAGTTTTAGGCTCAGAGGACGAAGGGGTAATTAACTCTAGGCAAAAAATAATATCTAAATCTAATTATGGCAATTATGAAAACTTCACTAAAACAGATCATAACTGGGAAAAGTCTCATGATTATATAAAAAGGAATACAGAAAATTATAAATACGATATTAGCGCCAAAAATAACCCTTTTGATAATTGGAGGGGATGTGATTTAATTGATGATAGCGGTTCTAACTGGCTCTCTTTAATATGTGATCGCGCTTCTAAGGAGGGCTATAAGGTGCATTTATCAGGAATGGGTGCAGACGAAATTTTTTCTGATTACGGATTTAATGGTCAACCCTTTTTGCCTCACAGCAATTTTGGCGGTTCGTTTCCGGACGATTTAAGCTCTATATTCCCTTGGGATAATTTTTATAATGGAAGCATGGAGGCTTATATAGCTAAGGAAGAATACGTCGGCGGTGCTTACGGTATAGAAACAAGGTATCCGTTCTTAGATAAATACGTGGTGCAGGAATTTTTAAATTTAGAAAAAAACCTTAAGAACAGTAACTATAAGTCAGTATTGTATAATTATCTTAAAATTTATGATTTTCCTTTTCAAGAAAACAATAAGCTAGGTTTTTAACATGAAGAAAACTTCAATAATAGTTTTAGGATGGTTTTCTCCCTCAATAATCAGGAGGACGTTATCTTCAATAAATCTATTAGAAGGCATAAATGCAGAAATATATTTCGTAGAAAATAAAAGCATTAATTCCAAAGAGATAGAAAAAATTGTTAGATCAAATAAAAACGTAAAAGGGTATATACAATTTAAAGAAAACTTTGCCGCTAATATATGGAAAATAACCCTAGAGCATTTTTTTAATCAAATAGACACGGAGCACGTTACTCTTACGGATGGTGATTATATGTATGGTTGTAATTCCATGTTGAATCAGCACGATTATATCGACTCACGAAAGGATGTAGGAATTATATCTCAAAGAAGAAATTTGGTAGGCGTAAATGGGTATTGGAGAGAATTAATAACTCAATACTGGAACGGGGGGATAATTGACGGGGAAGAAACCGATTTTTATTCGAGAAACATAAGAAACGGCTTTTTGTTAACTACTGCTAAAAAATCAGATTGGCAAACATACATCAATGCGGTTAACTCCCAAACTCTGAGATTCGAAACACATGCTTTCGGTAATCCCATGGCTAGAGAATATAGGTCACCTTTGTTTTTTGATACAGATATGTATAATTTTTTCGAAATGGTGTTGGGCAAAAAATCTATATGTATAAAAACAGACGGAGCTTATCACCTAACGGATGAAGAACACAACGATCCGGATAGTGAATATAACAAAGCCAAAGGAAGCTTTGGGTATGAAAATTCTTGGGGAAGTTATCAAGGTAATCCAGACTTTTATCATAATAAATTTTATCCAGACGGTTCATTAAAATATGAAGTTATTATATGAAAACTTTAATCATATATTCTTTATATGAAGAGACTCAGGAAACTGATTTCTTTTTTAAAAATGGTATAGTTAATAATTCCGAGGTTGATTATATATTTGTAGTAAATAACCCCAGTTTTACAGCATCTAGCGTTTTCTTTGAATTACAAAAAAAGTTAGGCAAAAGATGTAAGCTAATTCTAAGAGAAAATTCTGGATACGATTTCGGTGGTTATTCATTCGTCGTAAATTCTTTAAAGAACGAAAATCAATATGATTATTTCATATTTATGAATCAAACCGTTACAGGCCCTTTCTTTCCTGAGTGGTATAAAGATTCAGAAAACAATTGGGCTAAACTATTTACCAAAAAGATAAACGAAGAAACTAAATTAGTGGGTGCTTCCATTAATTGTTTTTATAAAGACATGGAAAAAAACGAGTTTATATACTCACCTCATGTACAATCTATGTTTTTTGCCACGGATAAAATTGGTTTAAAATTATTAATTAAAAGCTCTATATTTAATTATCCTGATATACATACTATTAAACAATGGATAATAATGGATAAAGAAATAAGAATGTCTAGGGTTATGATTGAAAATAATTATAATATTGGATGCATGTTGTCATGCTCTAACAATTATGACTTTAGAAAAGAAAAACACCCCGGCGCTTGGCAAGACCCTTTATTCCCTAATTCATACTTTAAAGAAAACGTGCATCCCTACGAAACTATTTTTATAAAAAACAATAGAAACATAACTCCCGATTTAATAAGTAATTTAAAAGAATGTCAAAATTAAAATACATAATATGGAACGTAAATCTACTTCATGAAAATGTTAATGGATGTGGAGGTTGCGTAGCTTTGGCGACTCTTTTCGAAAACCTAAAAGACTTAGGGGCAGAAACGTATTTGGCTATGAAAACTTATCAAAGAATACCCGGTTTAAAACCATACGAAAACGAAGACTTTTTTTCTTTAGCTGATTTCCCTAATGTAGAAAATACTCATAATCTTGATTTAGACGAATGCGTAGTTATATATCCAGAGGTGACCATAGGTAATCCTTTAAATTGTAAAAATGTTGTTAGATGGCTGCTTCATGCTCCTGATGTGATTGCACAAGGCACTTCCGAGTTTTACGGTTCAGACGACGTATTATTTGCTATGGAAGGGTGGGTAAAAGACATGAGCGAAAGCATGGGTTTTAATGTTGAGGATGAGATTCTAAAAACCCTACATATAGACTTTGAAACATTTTATGATAAAAAACAATTTAGATACGGTTCATGTTATGCAATAAAAAAGGGTTGGGTTGATAGCAGCCAAATTCCTGATTACAGTTTAAATATAGAACTCTTTTTCAATGATCCAAAAGCTCTAGCAGAATATTTTAATAAAACTCAATGTTTTTACTGCTACGATGATAAATCCTATCTTTCTATTTTAGCGGCTCTTTGTGGGTGTGATTCAGTTGTGGCAAATACAAACAGTCAAACGGAGAAAGAATATTTTGATTCAAGGTCTAATTTCTGGAGATACGGAGTAGCTTATGGGATAAATAACTTAGAGCATTCAAGAGCTACCAAACATTTATTAAAACAAGAATTAATAAAAGAACAGGAAGTATGCTTATCCACTGTTAAAGGTTTCATGGACCGTATGCAAAATAGACATGAAAACAAATAAATTAACATTTATAAAAAATGCTCCAAAGTATCATGAGTTTATAAGGAACCTTAGAAACGATAAAAGAGTTCAAGATGGTTTATTGGAAAAAAATGTAAATATAACCAAAGACCAGCAGCAAAAATATATGGAAAAATATGAAAGTAATTTTTATATTTGTCTAGAGTCTGAAAGCCCAATAGGATATATAAGGCATATAAATGAAGATATAGCGGTTTGCGTACATCCCGATCATTGGGGAAAAGGAGCGGGAACTTTTATGGTGAAAGAATTAATCAAAAAACATCCTAACTCTGTAGCCAGAATAAAATTAGATAATCAGGCAAGCTTGAGAGCTTTCGAAAAAGCTGGATTCAAAAAATGGGGATATGTACTAATACCTGAGAATGAGTAATCCATTTCAATCCGTAAAAGAATTAGAAAGCGCTATCTCAGAATATGCTGGAAGCAAATATGCTGTTGCTGTTGATAGTTGCACTAACGCTTTATTCCTTGCTTTAAAATATTGCAAAGCAGAAGGGCAAGCCGTTTCTATACCAAAAAGAACTTACGTTTCTGTCCCGTGTTCGATAATCCATTCTGGAGCAAAAGTAAAATTCGAAGACTTCGATTGGCAAGGACACTACCAGTTAAAGCCATTTCCTATTTACGATGCCGCAAAAAGATTCACCAAAGGAATGTACGTCAAAGATTCTTTTTACTGTCTTTCTTTTCATGCAAAAAAGAAATTAGCCATAGGTAGGGGTGGAATGATTTTAACAGATAATGAAGACGCATATAAATGGTTTAAATTAGCTAGGTTTGATGGCCGTAATGAGGTAGATTTAAATAATGACTCATTTGAGATGTTGGGATGGAATTTTTACATGACCCCAGAGCAAGCTTCTAGAGGTCTTTGGCTTTTTCACTCTTTAAAGAATTTAAATAATGGAGTTCATCCGGACCTAGAAGAGAATCCCCCTTATCCAGATTTATCAAAATTTAAAATATACACAAAGTAAAACAAGATATGAATTTATTAGTAACAGGAGGATGTGGGTTTATAGGTTCTAATTTCATAGAACACGTTATAAATAAAAAAGAGATCAACAAATTGGTTAACGTAGATTGTATGTCTTACGCAGCTAACCTAGACAACACAAATTCTTTTTACAAAGACCCAAAGTATATTTTAGAAGAATATAATTTATCAAATTATGATAAAACATATGACACTTTCTATAAGCATGACATTACTCACGTTGTTCATTTTGCAGCTGAGTCTCATGTTGATAATTCCATTAAAGGATCAAAAGAGTTTATTGATTCCAATATTGTCGGTACTCACGCATTATTAGAAGCGGCAAATAAATTCAAAGTAAGGTTTCATCACGTTTCTACGGATGAAGTTTATGGGGTTGCGAAAGACGGAGAAAAGTTCACTGAGCAGACCCCTTATGACCCCAGAAATCCATATTCAGCCACGAAAGCCGCCTCGGATTTTTTAGTAAAATCCTATGTTAATACTCACGGTTTAAAAGCTACAATATCTAACTGCTGTAATAACTATGGACCCAATCAACATGGAGAAAAATTTATACCAGTAATTATTGACTCGCTGTTAAACGATATAAAAATTCCTGTCTATGGTAAAGGTGATCAAATTAGAGATTGGATATACGTAGAAGACCATTGCTCTGGAGTATGGAAAGTTCTTAGGAAGGGTAAAATAGGGGAAACTTATTTAATTGGTTCAGATTGCGAAAAAACTAATTTGGAAATAATTATGACCATTTGTAAAATATTAAATAAGAAGCCAGAGGATTATATTTCATATGTTAAAGACCGCCCCGGTCATGATTTTAGGTACGCAATAGATAGCTCAAAAATAAGGAAAGAACTAGGATGGAAATCGAAAATAAATCTAGAAAAGGGCTTGAAAAAGACCATTAAGTATTATGCATGATACTTTCATAGAGGGCGTAAAGCTGCACATCGATTCCATTGAAGGTCAAAATGAAGAAATCAATATATCTGGGTGGTGCGCTTCTAGTTCCGTTAAAATAGAAGGCATAAGGCTTTCTAAAGGTAAAGAGTCTTTTTCCTCCGTGTTTGGCGGAGAAAGGAAAGACGTAGGCGAATTTTATAAGAATAAAAACTTTTTAAATTCTGGATTTAATATATCTATACCTAAGAAATTTGAAAACACAAAAGGTGTGGAATTGCAAATATTTAATGAAAAGAAATGGAAAACCGTACTAGAATTAAACAGAAAAGAATTAACTGTTCCTAAAATTGATTTTAAAATTTCAAGCAAATTAACTGCCGATTTCTTAGTTATAGATGATTTTTACGAAAACCCCGACGAAGTAAGAGACTTCGCTCTATCAAACGATTTTGCCCCTCACTTACAATATCACAAGGGGCAGAGAACTGAGGAGAAGCTTATTCCCAGTGGAATGAAAGAAAAATTCGAGAGCCTCTTGCATACTGAGATAACTAGCTGGGAAGATCAAGGGGCTAATGGGGTTTTTCAGTTTTGCACAGCGGAAGATCAATTAGTGTACCATGTAGATAATCAGAGTTATGCGGCAGTCGTTTATCTTACGCCAAATGCCCCGCCTTCCTGCGGCACAACCTTTTTCAAAAGTCGAAGAACCGGATTAAGGGCTTCACCTAGCCGACAAGACTGTGAAAGGTTAAACAAAAGCGAGCAAGATTTATCTTTCGAAATTTTTCAAAACAATTTTTACGATAAAACAGATTTAGAAATCGTAGACGTAGTAGGAAACGTTTACAATAGATTAGTAATATGGAATGCAAAGTTAATTCACGCAGCCTCAGAGTACTTTGGAGATAAAAAAGAAAACTCTAGGCTGTTTCACATGTTTTTCTTTGATATAAAATGAAAATAACAGTTCTACAACCTAACCTCTTCCCCTTTAAAGCTTACTTTGACCTGATAAAGAAAGTCGATAAAGTTGTCTTTTTTGACGACAGTTTTTACAATTCAAAAACTTGGGTAAATAAAACGGTAATAAAAAAGAACGACAGAAGGTTCGTGTTCAATATAAATGTGATCGATGATGGGGAAGAGACCAAGCTTTGTGATGTAAAAATAAACTGCAAGAATTGGAAAAGAAATTTTTTAAGAATTATTTCATCACAGTACAAAACTGCAAGAAACTTTCCAATAGTATTCCCTCTAATAAAAGAAATAATTAATTTACCAGTAGAAAACATATGTCAAATATCTGCTTATAGCATATTCAGAATAAGCCAAGAATTTTATGATTATAAAGGAGAATTTATTTTATCTTCAAAAAAATATAAAAAGATTAAAAGTGGCTCTTTTAGGAATAAAATTATTGATATATGTAAATACGAAAGAGCTGATCACTTCTATACGTTTTCGATGTATAGAGAGACTTTTGATTCCCACTACTTTACTAAAAATAATATATCTATAAGCTATTTCGAGTCGCCAAATAAGGCCGCTTACTCATGTATAGACTTTTTAATGAACGATTTGGACTTAATTAAAAAAATAGTGTAATACATATTACGATGCCAGCTAAAAAGAAAAGGGCTTCTACAAATAGAGCCAAGGAAGCTGAACAAGTTAGAAAAGAGTTGGAAGATACTTTGGGTACACCACTCGAAAATCCTAACCCAATTAAGAGGCAGCTCAAAATAAATCAATTTCCTTGGACAGAAAAACAAAAAGAATTCTTTAAGATAGCTTTAGACAGAAATACAAAAATTATTTTTGTCAATGGCCCAGCAGGGACTTCAAAAACACTACTAGCTGTTTACTGTGGTTTGCAGTTAATGAATATGAAAACAATAAGTGACATTATGTATTTAAGGTCTGCTGTAGAAAGTTCTGCCCAAGGGTTAGGATTTTTACCGGGAACAGCTGAAGATAAACTTAGATTTTATCACTTACCCTTTTTAGACAAGATAGAAGAACTATTGTCTGAAACTAGAGCGGAAAAGCTAGAGAAAGAAGGAAGAGTTAGCATGTTCCCAGTTAATTTTGCTCGCGGAATGAACTGGAAATCTAAATGCGTAATAATAGACGAAGCTCAGAATTCGACATATAAAGAAATAGTTACGGTTTTAACTAGGCTAGGAGAAGGAAGCGTCTGTTTCGTTTTAGCAGACCCAATGCAAACAGACTTAAAAAGTCGTCAGCTTGCGGGGGGATTCGAAAAGCTGCAAGCGGCATTCGATGATGACGAAAGTTTAGCTATGGGAATTTATAGCTTCAACTTTACGGAAGAAGACATAATGAGGTCTGAATTAGTTAAGTTCTTAGTTAAGAAAGTTAATCAACAGAAAGAAAGGGATGAAGGAGAGGGGCGATAACATGCATCCAATTTTGAAAAGAGAAGTAAATAATTTAAAAAAGATAGCTAAGGAAAAAGGTGAAAGCCTGTCTTTTATGGAAACTCATGTGGAGGAAGTTATATTTATTTCTAACGGAAAAAAAATCGTATGCGTTATCCTAAAGGAGAATGAAATACACAACATGCTTTGCTGTTATAAGGTTAATTTTAAAAAGTGGAATTGGGCGCAGAAAGAAGGATTCGATACTGACGAGCATTTTCCAAAGATAATGAATGAAGTTTTAGATCAGTTCGCTACCCCAGAAGAATACCTAAGTTATTTAAATTTAAAATAACGTTACACTTTTTTCATTTTTAAAATATTGTATTTTTTCAAATTTAACATAATAATAAAGATATGAAGATTTTTTGTTATAATTGTGGGTCAAAGATTGAATTTTCAGCTACAAACAAGCCTAAGTTTTGTATGAGTTGTGGTGCTTCCCTTGACCCCAATAGCAATACTAAAGCTAATACGTCATCAGAACCGCAGGAAGACCTAGAAAGTGAGCAGGGAAATTTTTCCGCTGATATAAGTAAATTAGATTTTGATTTCATTCCAGATGAATCACATAGAGTTAAACTCGGAGAAGCTTTGGGGAGTAATTCCGGAGGGAGAGTCGATGAAAACCCCCTGCAACCAAGATCAATTTCCGAAGAAGAGTTTAACAAGCAGTGGGCAAAAGAGTCTGGAACTTTGAGGGGAAGTCCTCCTCAAGAAAGTAATGAATAAAAAGAAAGGCTCTTACAAAAAAAAGCCTACATTTGAAGAATCTTTCGATTTTATAAATCAAGAAATTAGGAAAAGAACAAATAAGTGGAACCTCTCTTCCTTAAACTGGATGGATTTCGATGATGTATCTCAAATTATAAGGCTACATATATATGAGAAATGGCATCTATATGATGTCAACAAACCTCTTGGGCCTTGGCTAAATAGGATAATATCGAATCAAATAAAAAATTTAATCAGAAACTATTATGGCAACTTTACTAGACCATGTTTAAAGTGTGAGGCTCAAGAAGGCGAGATTGGATGTAAGATATATATAGAACAATGTTCTCAATGCCCATTATACGGTAAATGGGCAAAGGGGAAAAAATCTGCCTACGATATAAAAATACCCTTATCTTTAGAGGATCACTCTTTCGAAGTTAATTCAATTAGGTTAAGCGATGGTGCATCTTTGGAAGATAATATAAAAAAACTTAATGTAAAATTAAAAGAAATCTTGAGACCTAATGAATGGATAGTATATGAAACCATTTATATAAAAAATTTAAGCGAAGAGGAAGCGGCTTCCGAATTGGGTTTAAAATCTAACGAAAAAAACAGAAAACCCGGATACAAACAAATACAAAACATTAAGAAGAGCATAATTAAAAAGGTAAAAGAAAATATGGAAAAAGGTGAAATTGAAATATTATAATAGATAAATGAAAATAATAGATGACATAGAAGATGGGTTATTTCTAGCTCAATCAAAAATACCGGGAGCGGGAGTAGGGCTTTTCACTTCAAAACATATATTAACTGGCGTCCCTGTGTGTGAGTATAAAGGAGATGTTTTTACTTCGTCTCAAGAGCTGTTTTCCACTAAAAGATATGATTATACTTTAAGGCAAAATTTGGGGTCGAGAATGCCCATGTATACACTTGGACATAACTCAGGTAAACTTATCGATTGTCAACCTTGGGCAACTAAAAATATAATAGGCTTAGGGGGCTTTGCCAATGACGCTTTAGGCTTTCAGCTAAGAATGAATCCTAATTATTCGGAAAAAAGAAAAGATATGCTTGGCTATACCGAAGAGAGACAAGTTGCAACCCAAGAAGAAAAGGAGTTGAAAGATAAGTGGGAAATTGAGATGGGCTACAATACATTCTACTGGTCTATACCCAATGAAGATAAATTTTATTTAATGTCTATAAGAAATATAAATCCCGGAGAGGAGATATTCGTAAATTACGGAGAACAATACTGGACAAAGTATATAGACGCTTTGACTAAAAATCCAAATCACTTTAAGGAAGCTTCACAAGAAAATGAAAATAGTTGATAACATATCCAACAGAATCTTTATTGGAGCTTCGCTCTTGAAGGGCGCTGGTTGTGGACTTTTCGCTGGTGGAGAAATTATAAAAGGCGTTCCCGTGTGCGAATACAAAGGTGAAGTTTTTGAAAATGTTGATAGCTTGATCGAAACGGGAAGGTATAATTATACACTCAATATGGAATTGGGAAGACCTCACGCTATTTATACTTACCACCATCCAGATTTAGATAAAGTCATAGACTGTCATCCCGGAATCTGCAAAGAAGAAATGGGTTTAGGAGCATATATAAATGATAGGCTTCACTGGGCAGACAGAACTCGTCCAGAATACATTAAAAGTCGAGACGAAATGTTGGAGCAAATGCAAAATAAAAAAAATCCTCAAAACTTTCAGGAAGTCGAAATAGTAAATAATTGGAGAAATTCAATTGGGTGGAACTTAATTTTTTGGCCTGTCCCACATTTGCACAAAGCTCTTCTTATTTCGACTAGAAATATAAAACCGGGAGAAGAACTTTTTGTAGATTATGGTGATGATTACTGGGAGCCGTTTGCTCAAGCGGCAATAAAGAAGCAGGAGCTAGAAGAGAAAGAGCAGGATATTCCCGTTTTGAAGCCGGAAGATTTTAAAACTTGATATGGCTGAAGACACATTAAAAGAATCTCAGAAAGAGTTAATAATAAATGAGTGGAATTCTAGACCGGATAATCCACCCTCCTTATTAGAACTTATAAATGTAGCTTTTCCAGATAAAGGTTTAGATGGGAGAACAAAAGAGGGCCGAGCGGTCAAATCTTTCTTAGCTTCAAGAGACATTAAAGCTCGCGCTTCTCACGAATACCAATCAAAAAAACAAATAAGTCTTTCTGAAGAGGATAGGTTATTTATTCAGAATAATCTCGAATTCATGAGTAGCGTCGAAATGGGGAGAATGATTTTTAAAGATAATTCCCTTAGCAACCTAAACCAAGAGGCAAGGATTATAGCTAACTACGTTAAAGAATTGAGTTCATCTGAAGAGACGATACCATTCGAACCCACGGAAGAGATTCCTGCGGAGTCATATAAACCACCAAGAACTTTTGATAAAACGATGTACAGGGTTAACAAGTATATACCCGATGCAATCAATAAAGAAAAAATAACAAGTAAAGATAAAAAAAATGTTAAAGCTTTAATAGGTTACTTAAGTGCTTACAGGTTTTCCTATCAAATGAACACCTATACCAATAATACAGATAGAGAACTATATGAATCTAGCTTTATTAGGTATACATACAATAAAGACGACCTTACTCAAGAGGAAGTTGATCAATATATAGTTTTATCTTCAGAAGTAGTTATAGCCGCAAATATACAAAGAAGAAAAGAACACTTAACGAGATTACTAGACGCCCTTGTTGAAGACTCAGACGGGAGAGCGTCAATGTCTTTGGTTGAAGCGATAGGTAAAACCGAAACAGAGTATAATCAATCTGTTAATAGGCAGCAAAAATTACTTGGTGACCTCAAAGAGAAAAGAAGCGATAGGCTAAAGAATCAAATAAAGGAAAACGCTAGTATATTGAATTTGGTTAGCCTCTGGAAAGAGGAGGAGAGTAGGAAAAACCTCTTACACCTAGCGGAAATGAGAAAGAAAACCGTGGATAATGAGGTTCAAAAATTATCTGACATGGATGAAGTAAAAGCTAGAATTCTTGGCCTTGGGGAAGATGAAATATGAGCGATTCAAATAACAAAGTTGTATGTAAAGCTTGCGGTAAAGAATTCGAAACGGAAAGACAATTACACGCTCACATAAAAGTACATAGTTTGAGAGTAGTAGAATATTATCAAAAATATTACCCTAGGCATGATCTTCATGATGGAAAAATTATAAAATATAAAAATAAAGAACAATATTTTTCTACCGATTTTAATTCAAAAACAAATCTTCGTATGTGGCTCAAAAATTCAGAGGAATCTGAAGCAAAAAAGTATTGTAAGAATTTACTCGCAGACAGGAAAGATAAAAAGAACCTAAAGTACTCCCCGACTCAGGTAGAAATGAGAACCGTTATGACTCCACCCATGCAATACTACGATGAATTATTTAATGGGTATTATTCTTTTTGCGAATCTCTAGGGTTCGAAAATAAGTATCAAAAAGTATCTGAAATAACTACCGGGAAAGAATACGAAAAAACTCAGTATTCTATACATGTAGACACTAGAGAGCAGATGCCTTTGAATTTTGATAATTACAAAACAGAAATTAAAACCTTATCTGTTGGGGATTATACCTTTAGTGAGCCAAAGTTAACTTGTAATTGTTATATAGAAAGAAAGTCTTTAGCCGATTTTATTTCGACATTAAGTGTTAAAAATTTTGAAAGATTCGAAAGAGAGATAGAAAGAGCTAGGGATATGAATGCTAATCTAATAATCTTAGTCGAAGACACTTTAACAAACGCGCTTAGTTTCAAGTACCTTCCTCACATATCTAAAAAAATAAAAGTAACTCCAGAATACATTTTCCATAATGTAAGATACTTGATTCAAAAACACCCCCACATACAATTTTTATTCGTTAATGGAAGACAAGAGTCGAAGAGGGTAATTCAAAAAATATTTTTTAGTGGTTGCGTATATAAGAAGATTGATCTTCAATACGCCTATGATCAGAAGATTTTATAATGTGGTATTGTCCGGAAAGTTATAATAGCGAAATCCAAACTCCAAAAGAGTTAAATGGAGAGCTTGGATTACTCAAGGGAGAACTGCCAGACTCTGAGGCTAAGATAAGTTTGGCTAAGTTTTTGTATGGTAATCTTGGCATAACCACGGAACTTCTATCGGGAATAAAACTCGCTCCCTATCAAGAAATAACCTTGAGAGCCATGATGGAGAGGAATTTTTCAATGTGCGTTTGGGGTCGTGGTTGTGGTAAAACTTTTATAGCTTCTGTATTTTGTTTTTTACAATGCATATTTAACCCCGGAACAAAAATTCTTATCGCTGGGCCGACATTTCGTACTGCCCGTTTTATTTTTAATAATTTAGAAAAGCTGGTGGAAAGTAAAGGAGCGGAGCTACTTTCTCAAGCTTTCGGAACAAAAGCTAAAAGAAATGACGCTTTCGAATGGCAAATAAACGGTGGCACTATAACCGCTATTCCATTGAACGGAGAAAAAATTCGTGGTTTTAGAGCGAATGTCTTAGTGCTGGACGAGTATCTGCTTTTACCTGAAGACTTAATTAAAACCGTATTAATGCCTTTTTTGGTGGCCCCCCAAGACATGGCTGAAAGAATAAAAGTAAGAGAAATGGAAGATGAGTTAATACAAAAAGGGGAGCTTCAAGAGAAGGATAGGATGGTGTTTAAAAACGATTCAAAGATGATAGCTCTTTCTTCGGCTAGCTATACATTTGAAAATCTTTACAAAACTTACAGAGATTGGTCTGATAAAATACAAGGCGGTGAAAGAGAGTCTGAAACAACCTATTTTATATCTCAAATGGGATATGAAGCTCTACCGAAACATATGATAGATGAAACAGTTATAGAAGAGGCCCAAAGTGGGGGTTCTTCTCACGCTTCTTTCTTAAGAGAGTATTGTGCAACTTTCACCGATGGGAGTGATTCATATTTTAGCGCAAGAAAAATGCACGAATGCACTGTCCCAGATGGAGAAGAACCCTCAAGTTTGATTGCTGGTAGAAAAGATAAAGAATACGTGATGGGTCTTGACCCTAATATGAGTGATAGCCCAAGCGCTGATTATTTTGGTATTGCAATAATGGAGATAGATAGAGACACCAAAACCTCCACACTAGTTCATTCTTATGCTGGGTTAGGTAGTTTAAATAAACATGTTAATTATCTTTATTACATTCTTACCAACTTTAACATATCTTTAATTATTGCTGACAACGCAGGTTCCGATATGCTTTTTGATACCTGTAATCATTCTAAGGTATTTCAACAGAGTAAATTAAATTTAAAAAATATAGACTTTAATTCAAACAGCGAAGGTTCAGATTACATCAAAGAAGTTAGAGACCTTAAGAGGAAATACAATAAAGAAGGTGGACATATATTGATACAACAAGTATTTTCTTCCGATTGGATAAGGAAAGCTAACGAATTACTGCAAGCAAATATAGACTATAAAAAACTATGGTTCGCTTCCAGAACAGCAGCTAATCAAGCTTCCTTCGAAAGCCAGATAATTTCGAAAGTCCCTCTAAAATTAATAGGTGAAGAAAATTTGGGAGAATTCATTGAAACGCAAGATAATCTTATATATCAAACTAAAAAGCAATGCGCTTTAGTAGAAGTTAAAACCACCGCAAAAGGTACTCAAACATTTGATCTACCGCAGCATCTGAAGAGGAATACTTCAGCTAGTAGAGCTAGAAAAGATAATTATACAGCTTTACTTTTGGCTAATTGGGGGGTAAAATGCTTTTTTGATATGGAGGACTATAAAATAGATGACGCTGTTGCGACATTTAAGCCTAGATTAGTGTAATGATATAGGGAGTTTTTTAACAAATGAGCACACCGAAAAAGACAACAAACGCTAAAAAGACAACTGCTCGTAAACCAGCTAGAAAGTCTACTGAGAAAAAAGAAGAAGAATCCGTGCCTCCATACATGGTTTCGGAAGCTTCGTATAAGTATCAGGCTAAAGCGGGTAGAACTAGTTCAAGAAGAAATAGGTCTGGCAGCATAGAAAGAACCGATAGGTACGAAAACATAGATAATGGTTTAAGTCCGTTTAGGTCTACCAATGGTGGCAGCAACTTCGAAGTAAGGGAAGCTGTTAAATTATGCCAAAAGGCGTATTACAATTTTGCTATTTTCAGAAACGCTATAGACTTGATGACTGAATTTTCTATAAGTAAAATATATTTTAAAGGTGGTAGTAAAAAATCCGTAGACTTTTTCGAAGCATTACTTAAGAAGGTAAATATTTGGGATTTACAAGATAAATTTTTTAGAGAGTACTTTAGGTCGGGAAACGTATTCCTTTATAGGTTCGACGCATCTCTTCCAAAAGAAGAAGCCGAAAAGATAGTCCAAACATTTGCAAATTTAAAAGGCGAAGTAAAAATTCCCTATAGATATATGATACTAAACCCAGCTGACATGCAACTCACTGGTTCAGTAACTTTCTCTTCTGACATTAAGAAATACCATAAAGTTTTATCAGACTACGAATTAGAAAGGGTTCGTAATCCTAAGTCGGAAGAAGATAAAAGAATAAGAGAATCTTTGCCGCCAGAGGTTAAAAAACATTTAAACAAAAGAGACGGAACAGTAATGAATTCGATATACATACCTCTTGACGAAGAGAGGGTGAGTGTCGTTTTCTATAAAAAACAAGATTATGAACCATTTGCAGTGCCAATGGGTTATCCGGTGCTAGAGGACATAAATTATAAATATGAACTTAAAAAAATGGATATGGCTATAGCTCGTACAATACAGCAAGCCGTATTACTTGTAACTACTGGTACTGATCCAGATAAGGGTGGAGTAAATCAAAAGAATTTAATTGAGTTGCAAAAACTCTTCGAAAATGAATCCGTAGGTAGAGTTCTCATAGCTGACTACACGACTGACGCTAAATTTGTAATACCACAAATAGGAGACTTGCTAGACCCAAGAAAATACGCGGTTGTTAATGCAGATATTCAAGCTGGCTTGAACAGTATGATAACTGGGGCAAGCACTGGGGGTTCAACGGCTAGTGGAGACAAATCTAGTAGCTTTCAAATGAAAATTGAAATTTTCTTAGCAAGATTAAATCAAGCTAGGCAATCATTTTTAACTGAATTTTTAATACCAGAAATAAAAAGAACCGCTCAAGCTTTAGGGTTTAAAAACTATCCAACTCCTTATTTTGACGAAATAACCTTAAGAGAAAATACTACCAAGTATAGAGTTTACAGTAGATTAGTAGAATTAGGTATTCTGACTCCAGAAGAAGGAATAGAGGCCATTGACACCGGAAGACTACCGAATAAAGAAGACTCTGTTCGTTCTCAAAAAGATTTTCAAGACTTAAAAGAGCAAGGGCTTTATCAACCGTTAATAGGCGGAAGTAATCAATCTGGCCCAGTACCCGAATCACAAGGAAGACCCGAAGGTACTACAGAAATACAACAAGAAACACCACGAGAGTCTAAATCTAAAGAAGGCTTTAGTTTTAACAAAATTAAAGAAAACATTTTACTTTCTCAAGATTTAGAAAAAAAAGTGGAAGCTCAATTAAGGAAAGTTAATAAAGTTAAAAGATTAAACGCTTCTCAAAAAGAAGTAGCCAATGGAATAGCTTGCATAATTATACATAATGAAGCTCCAGAAAACTGGAGTAAATCAGTGGCTTCCTACTGTAAGGCCCCAATAGACACAAACCAAGAAATGGTTGATGATATATCTGAGATTTGTTTGGATCATCAAGTTACAACTTTCATGGGTGGCATATTATACCATAGTAAACAAGAAAATTTAAAGGAATTATAAAATGAGTGAAGAAAATAACGATGACCAAATAAAAGCGATTTACGGAGAGGCTGACATTTCTATGCCTGATTTAATGATGCCCGAAGCATCTGAAGATATAGAGCAGATAGAAAATGAAATGAAAGCCGTTGAAGACAGGTTTAAAGCTTCTTTCGATTTTTGTTTCATCGGTGCTGGCCAAGGTGGAAGCAGGGTTGCTGAAGCTTTCAGTCGCCTTGGGTACGGTAGAGTTGCTGCGGTAAATACCGCCGAGCAAGACTTAAACACTCTAAAGATAGAAAACAAACTATGTATAGGTGACGGAGGAGCAGGTAAAGAGCCTGAGTTAGCTAGGAAAGCTATCGAAGATAAGAAAGAAGACGTGCTAGACTTCATGAGATATTCATTCGGCCAAAAATTCGATAGAATATTCGTATGCGCTGGAGCTGGAGGAGGCTCTGGGTCAGGTATGGTAGTTCCTTTGGTAAATATAGCTAAAGAAGTTCAAGAACTACATAAAACAACTGATAAACAAGTTGGAGTAATTTTAACTTTACCAAAAAAATCTGAAGGCAAGAAAGTTAGTCAAAATGCATATAACGTAGTCAAAAGCGTTTACTCTCTAGTAAGACAAAATATTGTTTCACCTTTGATAATTTTAGATAACGAAAAAGTAGCTCAAATGTATCCAAACGTAGCTGTGTCGAAATTTTTCGATGTAGCTAATTCCAGTTTAACTGGATTATTTCACTTGTTCAATTTAACTTCCGCCAAAGATAGTAGTTATTCTTCTTTCGATAAGAATGATTACAGGGGGATTTTAAACTCTGGAATGATGTTGTTTGGGGCATCTCCAGTTAAAAACTTTAAAGACCCAGTGGAAATATCAAGGGTAGTAAGGCAGAATCTTAAAGGAAACCTCTTATGTGGTGGAATAGATGTAACCACAGGTAATACCGCTGGGGTAATAGTTGTAGGTGGACCCGAAATACTAGACAGTCTACCTCAAAGTTTCATAGATGAAGCGTTAGACCAAATAAATAGAATGCTTCAATCCGGTAGCGTTGTCCATGGCGGTGTTTACAGCGGAGACAAACCCAGCTTAAGCATATTCAGCGCCGTAGGTGGACTAGCTGAACCAAAGAAAAGAATGGAAGAACTTTTGAGAGATTCAATGTAGCTCTCGCCAAATAATAAAGTAAATTATTATCTTAAATAAGGTGTAATCATTATTGATGCACCTTTTTTTTGTATTTTTAGCAAGCTTCCTAATTACTGGATGTGGACTGTTTAAGCAGTTTAATGACTCAGAAAAGACGAGGCAATTAAAACTATTAAACAAAGACCCAAACCACGCTTATAGCTGTGGGCCAAATGCCTTATATAAAGCCTTAAAAGAGCTAGATCAAAAGATATCTAGAAAACAGTTGAGTCACGAAATACTATCAAATGGTGAAATCACCTCATTGATAAGAGACCTATTATCTATATTTGACAATGAAGCTAGAGAAATTACTTTTCCAAGCGAAATTAAGAAAGTACTAAGCGAAAAAGGATATAGGGTTAAGAGTATTAAGTCTCTAAAAGAGTTAAACGAGCAAAAGGACGTTGCTTTAGTTCTTATTAAGAAGAAATGGACCTTCACTTACCACTGGATGTGTTTCCCGGTGGATAAAAATATATTAACTTTTTTTGGAAATAAAACAAACATAGAGGAAATATATCTTATATTAAAATACCCGCAATAGGATAAATTAATTCTTAATTTAACTTTTTTAGTGTATTTCTTAATACCAAATTGATCATTTTTATAGATTAAATCTTAATGAAAAGGGAAGATAGTAAAGATACAACTGAGAAATCACAAAAAAGTGATTTAGCTTCGGAAGCCGAGATTATTGATTTCTCGGCCAATCTAGTTTCTTGCCTCGAAGAAAAGAAGAAACTCTTCAATAAAGAAAACAAATCTTCCATTAAAGTAGACCAACTCAAAGAAGTTTATAGAAGGGGTACTGACTCCGAAAGAAATGATTTAAATTTGCATGGTTTAGCTAGAGTAAATATGTTTTTGAGGCAAGGAGCCTTCAATAGTGAAACTTCAAAAGAAGAATTACCTCAACTCACAGACTCTTTAGTTTTCGAAGAATCAGAAGCTTCGTCTGTTTTAGAGTTTGATATATCAGAAGATTGGAAACCTTCTGAAGAAGATTACGAATTAGCTAAAGCAGATCAAGAAAAGTTTAATTTAAATTTAAATTTTTCAAGTTTTGATGAACTATATATAGAAGCTTATAAACCTATAGATTTTGACTGGGAGTAATATTATGAATGTAGATTTTACAAATGACATTATTAAATTAAAAAGAAGAGAAGTGGTATATAAACCATTTAGACAACAAAACAGCGAAAGCGTATACATCTTTGAACAAAGGGAAGATAAGATAGTAAAAGTAGCTTTTGATAATGTAGAATCTATGGCGAATTATTTAAGCCACGTAGGCTATGATTGGGACAAAAATAACTACGATAACGAACAAAGGCTTTTAAAGTTTCTCCCAGAACTAGAGAGCGCGGAAGTTGTAGCAGCTGACCCGCAGTGGGACGTAGATAACTTGAAGCCTCAAACCCCCAAGGAATCAAGTTTTGAATCTACAAGAAAAATCGAAGACATTCCACATCTTGCCGAAGAGCACAGAGAAGTAGATCACCCAATTGGGTTTGACGAAAGAAGTGAATCTTCAGAAGAAAAAAATTACTCTGAGCTTTGGGCGCAAATAAACTCTCATGAATCAACCGCTATGTCCACACTTATGAAGGGTGACATGGTTAAAAATATTAATCCTGAGTGCAAGCATTATGAAAGTGAAGGAGAAGTTGTAGATGTGAAAGAGTTGCATTCTGCAATGGACATTAAAGATTACGCTATGATGACTGAAGACGAGGCTATGATGAGAAAAATGTACGCCCTTATGAAAGAAGATGAAGCCATGATGCGAAGATTGATGGGCATGATGCAAGAAGACGAGGCTATGATGAAAAAATTAAGGGCTATGATGGAGGAAGACGAGGTTATGATGAAAAAGAATCGTATTGGTTATGCGATTTCCTATAAAACAATCAACGAAGGAATGAATTGGATGAAGGGTGAAGTTTTGGAAAAAACCCCTGATCAGTTAGAAAAAATCGAAAGCATGATGCGTCGCCCCATGATGTAAGAAAGGAATTAAAAAATGTCATTTAGAGCAACAGGATTACCAGAGTCAGCAAATACAGTAAACCAATCAGCAGGATCGTCTAATACATTAGTTTCTGCACCGGGAACGGGTAAAAAGATTGTTATTTATGACGTAATCGTAGTTGGTGGATCGACGGAAATCATAAGAGAAGGGTCAAGTGGCTCCACAAAAATGTATTGCCCAGAAGGACACGTTGGATTTACTTGCCCACTTGCTCTCGGTGAAAATAAAGAATTACATGTCAGTAAATCAGGTGACGCTAGTACATCTTTTGCCATAACAATCACATATTCGATAGAAAGTATCCACTAAAATGAAAGATTTGAAATATACAACAAGTTTTAGTTCTACAATAAAAGCTCTCATATCTGAAGAGAAAGACAAATATTTAGCCTTGGCTAGTATGGTGGATATCGGTGATTTAATCCCCGACGTAGACACAGAAATCAATGTAGACTTATTACCCGTTGCTTTCAATGCTTTCGTGGCGAATAGAGTAAATAAAAATGGCGATGTAATCGATACTGAAACTGCCATAGCAATTCATGAAAATTTTATAAACAAACCAATTAATATCGAGCACAACAGAGAAAAAGTAATTGGTACGATTTTAACTACTGGATTCAGTGAATTTGGGACAGACAAGCCTTTAACAGAAGACCAAGTTAAGGCGATGACCGGGCCATTTAACGTTACATTGGGTGGCGTTATTTGGAAAACCGTAAATGACAAAGTGGCTGATTTTATAGAAGAATCTAGTGATCCAACGAGTGAAAAGTACTTAGCTGTTTCAGCTAGTTGGGAGCTAGGATTTTCAGATTTTAACATCGTTTTGTTAAAGAACGATGAAAAGAATATTGAAGGAGGAGAAATTGTTGCTGAAGAAGAGCAAATTGAAGAACTCCAGAAATATTTGAGAGCTTTCGGTGGAGAAGAATCTGTAGACCAAGAAACTAAAGCCTATAGGCAGGTTGTTGGCAAGGTTGTTCCCCTCGGAATAGGACTAACGGAAACTCCTGCGGCTGATGTCAAAGGAATTTCTACGAAATCAACAAAAACAGAAGAAAAATTAGTCAAAGAGGAAGGCGAGGCTAATAATACTTCAGCAAATAGCAGTAAACAAGTAATTTCAAGGAGAAATACCATGAATATTAAATCGATTGAAGACATTACAGACGAATCTTTAAAAGAGGTGTCTGCTTCCGCCGTCTCCGATTTCATTGAGAGCGAGCTTAAACAAGCTTCCGAAAAGTACGCGGAAGAGAAAGTCGCTCTTGAGACAAAAATCGACGAGGCTGGTGCGAAGCACGAATCTCTTACAAAAGATCATGAAGAGCTAATGAAGAAATCTGGCGAGCTTGAAGCTCAGTTGGAAGAACTCGTTAAAGCTAATCAGGAAAGAGAAGCTCAAGAGAAGTTCAATCAACGTATGGCTTCTTTGGATGAGAAGTACGAACTTAACGATGAAGATCGCCAAGTTCTTGCTACTGATATCAAAGAGTTAAACGATGAAGATTTCGAAGCTTATGCTAACAAGCTTTCCGTCTTGTTGAAAGACAAAGACAAGGAATTGCTTGCTAAAAAGCAAGAAGAGCAAAAGCAAGAAGAAGTAACTGAAGAAGTCAAGGCTTCCGAGGAGAAAATCGAAGAACCTTCTGTTGAAGCTGTTGTCGAAGAGGCAAAAGCTGATGAAGAGGTAGAAATTCCAAATTCGACTGTCGCAGAGGATGAAACTCTTGTAACAAGATATCAAAAAGCTTTCGACATCGACCAGTTTGAAATCAACTAGAACATTAACATATAAATTAGGAGAAATAAATTATGGCAACCTTAAGACCATTTAGAGATTACGATGAAAAAGACGTTATCAACTTGTTTAGCCTTCAAACAGGAGCTACGCTTCCTGTACTGAAAGGCACTATGGTGAAACTCCATACGACAGGTTGGCAAAGCGATCAAGAGTTGAGCTTATTAGGTGACGTAGGCACTTCTGTAACTAATGTGACTTCACAACGTTACGGTGTTGCGGCTAACGTAGACCTTTGCGGAGCAACAGACATGCCTCTCGGTATGTTGTTGCATGACGTAAGATCAACTGATGAAAACGGAGAATTGTTAAAGTTTAACCCAAGAAAAGCTGCCGAGATGGAAGCTGTTATCGAAGGTCAAGCTGTACCGATTGTAACCAAAGGAATCTTTTTGATGAAAGACATTGCTGGTTCTGCACCAACGGTAGGCGCGAAAATTTACGCCGCCGCTTCTGGTGAAATTACCACGACTGCTGGATCATCTGTAGAGATTGGAATCTGTCTTGGAGCCGAGGCTAATGATCAAACGCTCATTCTTCTCGACATTAACAGACATGACTAAACTATAATCTAAGCATATAGGAGAATAAAGATTATGAAATTAAAATTAAAAAATACCCCAGAACAAGTAGAGCTTATTAAAGCTATTGGTGGTAAGGACAGCACCGCTGCAAGAGAAGCTTCTGAAGCTTTCGCCGCGTTTCTTGGCCCTGTCATCCAAAAAGTTCTATACACAGCTGGTACAGCAGGTAGCATCTACGTAGATTCTGAATACGATGAAGATGATAGCCCAAGCTATCCTCTTGACCTTTACTATGATGAGGGCGCTGGTTATGTCAATGTCTGGAGTCAGACAATGGCTGGCGGTCTTCCTACATCACACGTAGAAGGCATGAAGGAAGTAAAGATTCAAACCTATCGTTTAGATAGTGCTGTATCTTTCAACAAGCGTTATGCTCGCAAAGCGAGACTAGACGTTGTAAGTAAAGCTATCGAAAGAATGGCTAATGAAGTTCTTATCAAGCAAGAGCGTAACGCATGGGCTGTATTGCTCAAAGCGTTAATCGACGCGCAAACTGCGCCCGGTGCTCCTGACAAGAATAGCGCTACATTTGCCGCTTCTACTCACCTCAAGCACGTTTACAGAACAGCCGCTACTGGCGCTGCAAACAGCTTCGACTTGAGCCACTTGAATGGATTGATGACAAGAATCAAAAGACTCAACGAGTCTTTCTCTGGTAATACCCCAGTTGCTGCTGCTTCTGGCCTTACTGACTTGTACCTCTCTCCTGAAGTGATGGAGCAAATTCGTGCGTTCTCGTACAACCCAGTTCATACAAGCACAGGTAATGACGTTCTTCCGAACTCTGTTCGTGAAGACGTATTCCGTAACTCTGGCATGGCCAGTATTTACGGTGTTAACTTGAATGAATTAGTTGAACTTGGCGTTGGCAAGAAGTACAATAAGTTGTTTGACACCCTCGCGGGTTCGGACGAGTTCTTCTTGGCTGATGGCTCCACTAGTAACGCCGTGTTCACTGAAGCTAACGATGAACTCATCGTTGGTCTTGATAACAGTCGCGGATCGTTTGTACGTCCTATCGCCCGTAACGGCGAAACTGGCAGTACATTCACAGCGTTGCCTGATGAGCAGTTCAATATGTACGGAGGCAGAGTTGAGAAAACGGGCTTTTATGGTCACCTCGAAGAGGGCCGTCTCGTTCTCGATGCCCGTTCCATCGTCGGATTGATTATCTAAGTTAGTTAAGATAATTCTTAAATAGTTCAAGCCCCCGCTTCGGCGGGGGTTTTTTTTGTTTAAAAAATTTGTTTTTTTTTGATGAGAGTGTTAATATATTGATATGCCAGCAAAGAAAAAATCAGCAAAAACTGCTAAAAAAACGGCTCCCGCCGGTAAACCCAAAAAGGAAGAAATGCAGCAAACTCATGCAAAAGAGGAAAAGTTTCAACCCACTACCTTAGATCAAGTTTGGGGAGATACTGGCATGACCAAGTACGGTCACTTGGATCAACCAAAATATGAGCAAGAAATAAAAGAAATGACAAAGGCCGACATTCAGGCTCACGCCCATTTCATCGGCTTGATCCCTGTAGATAACAGAGAACAGTTAGAAAAAAGGTTGGTAATGGAATTCAAAAAATACTCTTCTTCCTTTGTGAAACCATCAACAACTCAAGAATCTCATCCTGAAATATCAGAAGAGGGCTTAAGAATACTAAGAGAAGGAAGGTAAATGAGGCGCGACCATTCGGGAAGACCTAAGTCATCTTATTCAGTAAGTAAAGATAGTACTTACTTGGCTGCTAATGATGGACTTCTTGTATCTGCCCCTACAACGGGTAATTGTATAATAATATACGATTTGATCGTAACGTCTGGGTCAGGTAAGCTTGGCACTTCTGCGGATGGTGCTGGAACTCAAATTTGCTTAATAAAACAAGGTCTCAACCAGTTTAGAACCCCAATTAAAGTTCCCGCTGGTCAAGCTTTATATACTGATGCTCAATCAGGAAATATAACCCTTACCTACAACGTCGTAAAAGAACCTAGTGGGACAACTACTAATGTAAGTTCTGGTGGCGGTGCAACCACCACAACTATTCAACCCACAACCCTAGCTTTCGCGGCAGCTACTTCTTCGATTGCGGAAGGTAATTCGGGAACATCTGTTCACACCGTAACGGTTAATCGTGCTGGGAATACAAGCGGTACGGCTACGATTGATTACGCTACCGCTAATGTAACAGCGACTTCTGGAAGTGATTATACAGCGGCGAGCGGTACTTTGACTTTCGGGGCTGGAGTGACTTCCCAAAATGTATCCATAACTATTACTGGTGATACTGGGAATGAAGATGGTGAAACTTTTAACATTACTTTATCTAACCCAACACAAACAGTGGGTTCTGCTTCCATAACTGGCACGAACCCGCATGTAGCTACTATTACGAACGACGATACATCAAATATATCGTTCGCCGCTGGAACCTCTTCGATAGCGGAGGGAGCCTCACCGGGAACATCCACACATACAGTAACCGTTAATAGGAGCGATACGAATGGTACTGCCACGGTAGACTATGCCACGAGCAACGTTACCGCAAATGCAGGAACAGATTATACGGCGGCAAGCGGCACTTTGAGTTTCGCTAATGGCGAGAGTTCAAAAAACATATCTGTTACAATCACTGGGGATGGAACTAATGAAAATAGTGAAACCTTTAACGTAACTTTATCTAATGCAGCTTCTCAATACGGAAGTGTAGCCATAACGGGAACCAACCCGCATGTAGTTACTATTACGAACGACGATACATCAAATATATCGTTCGCCGCTGGAACTTCCTCAGTGGCGGAAGGAAATTCTGGTACATCTACTCACGCGATAACGGTCAATAGAAGCGATACAAATGGTACTGCCACAGTAGACTACGCCACGAGCAATGCTACTGCGACTGCTGGATCAGATTATACAGCGAAAAGCGGTACTTTGAGCTTTGGTAATGGAGTGGGTTCAATGAATATTTCCATAACCATAACTGGAGACAGTACGGTTGAAAGCAGTGAAACCTTTAACGTGACTTTGTCTAATGCCGCTTCGCAGTATGGCGCTACAGCAATAACGGGAACTAATCCACACGTAGTAACGATTACTAATGATGATTCAGATGGCGGAACAAGCACGACTACGAGTACCACGTCAGCGGGAACAACCACGACCACATCAGCGGGAACAACTACGACTACCTCATCACCGTAAGATAAAATTAGATGATTGATAAAAAACCTTTTTTAACCATAGGTATGGCAACCTATGACGACTTTCATGGGGTGTATTTCACTATTCAAGCCTTAAGAATGTACCATAAAGAGGTAATGGGCGAGGTAGAATTCTTAGTAATAGACAACAATCCAAAAGGTACGCATGGCTCAGAACTCAGGAATTTTGTTAATTGGGGTGATAATATAAAATATGTTCCCGAAGAGAAATGGGTAAGCACCGCAGTGAGAAATAGAATATTCGAAGAAGCTAATGGAGATTTTGTAATGTCTACGGATTGTCATGTTCTTTTCGAAGAAGGCTCTATAAAAAAACTTATAGATTACTATAAAAATAATTTTAATACAAATAATCTACATCAAGGCCCAATGGTTTATGATGACTTCAGAAATTATTCTACTCATTTTGATCCAGAATGGAGATCGCATATGTATGGCACATGGGGAACAGACGAAAGAGCCAGTAGCCCAGACGCAGAGCCGTTCGAAATCCCAATGCAAGGCTTAGGGGTATTTTCTTGCAGAAAAGATGCTTGGCTTGGTTTTAATCCGCTATTCAGGGGGTTCGGAGGAGAAGAGGGTTATATCCATGAAAAATTCAGACAAAATGGAAATAAAACTTTGTGCTTACCTTTTTTAAGGTGGATGCACAGATTTGGGAGACCAGATGGACCCAATTATCCACTTACTTTAGAAAATAAAGTCAGAAACTATATACTAGGACATCTTGAATTGGGTTTGGATGTAAAACCTATATTTGAGCATTTTTCAGGAGATATGCAGCAGCAGCAATTAGATAGGCTGTTCGATGCTTGTAATTTAGAAATAGAAAAACAAAGAACTGAGCAATAATATGTGTAACTATAATACACACTATTATGAACGCGGATACTATTGCTACAGAAATATTTACTGAATTAGGTTCTCCATCTAGCACCACAGAAGTAGCTATAAGCTATTGGCTCAAGGCTAACGTAGCCGCTTTAAATAGTTTAATAAACTCAACTTATACCGTCGCAGGTGGGGCTATAACCTATCAGGACACTTCAACTACTCCAGCGACTGAAACCGCTATGACTACTAATGAAGCGGCAATACTTAAAAAAATGTATTACGTTTATGATTACGATAATAAACTTAGGAATATTTTAGGAGCATCATCGTGGGATTCAGTTGTAGAAATAAGTGACGCAGGGACAAGGGTTAGAAAAGTAAATAAAAGCGAAATAGGAAAAACTTTACATCAAGCTAAAATTGAAGAACAAAAACAATTAAATGACTTAGTCGCGGCTTACAAGCTTAAAAACTCAAGTCCAATACAGGTTGCTGGAGACGACACTGTTGAAGGTAATTGGCCTGTTTATCCACATTACGATAGAACTTTAAACAAATATTAATATGGCTTTAATAAGTGCTACAGAAAAAACAGCTATGCAACTGGCTTACGAGGAGTTTTTTACAGACTTCAAGCAAACCATAACTGTTCATAGAAAAGCTAAAACCGCTATAGTTGATATATACTTAGATCAGCTATTCGGTTACGGGCAGTATTCTGGCCCTAGTCATTTCGCATACACGCCAGTTAATCAAACTTTTGATGCGATAGTAATATATCAACAAGACCAAAATAATACTTCTGACATAGCTATGTTAAACGAAATAAGAGTAGGAATTTTAGATAGCGAAGTTTTAATAAAGGTCAAAGAAACATGTAAAACTTATCTTTCTCACAAAGATGTAGAAAGAATAGATATAGGAACAAAGTCTTATAAACTAATAAGCGAAGAAGCTAAAGTTCATAAAGTGCTTGATGATTATTATTTATTTAAACTAAAAGAAACTAAATAATGGCTAATCCAAAGATAAAATCATACAAGCTGAACATGAATTCAATTAATAAAAAAATTGGATCAAGTAAAAAATACAATGAACTAGCTGATGATTTTGCAAACGAAAAATTTAAAAAAACTAAAAAAGCTTTGATGCAGGAGTTCGAGCAGCATCCAGTGACTCAGGAAATAGAAGCTGGTGCGGCCTCACCCAACATGTCAGGCACACTAAATGGATACGGAAATCTTTTTACTTTTATTGGATTTGAGTCAGGCGCAAAACCCGTGAATAGCGTAAGAGTTTTTTTGCAAACCAGAATAGCCTTGAGAAAGAAAACAGCCAGAGGCTCTTTGTTAAATAAAGAATATAGTATAAATATTCCTACGCTAGAAAGTTTTAATTTTGCATCCATGCCTTGGGAGGGCCAAAGCTGGGTAAAGGCGATAGAATTTGGAATATCTGGATTTAGTTACTACATGTCGAAAGCGAGTGCTGTTTCGAGATCGGGTAAAGGAATACAAATTGATGGAAAATTAAGATCATTAAACTCTAGTAAAGGGGTTCCGTATATGACAGACATACTTAGAAGATTTATGAAAAGGATTACATCTAAATGATAGCACAATGGGAAAATAAAGTTATGAGCAGTATGTTGCTTTTTTTGGATAACCAAATATGCGAAAAAGGGCAAGGTTATACTAACGTAACAAATCAAGAGGCTTATTTAATTGATTCAAATTATTCGCAATTAACATTCAACCTTGCAAATTACGATCTTCACGCATACGCTCTTCCTTTTAAGCAGATCATCATAGATGAGTCGATAACTGGCGCAAATATATGTAAAACCGTAGAAGTTAGTCAGAATGGAGTGACTTACGTTACTTGGTCCCCCGGCTTTCCCGGTCCAAGCACAGAATTAAATTCTATTCTACATCATAAAGGACAATTTCTATTTCATGAAAATATAGCTAGTTTGGGCTACACAAACGTAAGAGCTACTTGCGCTGTAAAAGATTTCAATATTTATATAAGTTCAAAGTTTGAAGAAGATTTATTAATAAATACGAAATATCAAGTTAATCCTAAAATCAATCAAACCTTGGCTGGCTTACCAGATAATACAGAAACTTATCCAGCTATTTTCTTAAAAAATATGGGAGGAGTCAATCAACCCTTAAGCCTAGGCAGTAGAACCCAAAACGTTAAAACCAAGATAAGGGCAGTTGTAATGGCTGATTCAGCTTTTAATTTGGATGCTGTATGTAATATTTTAAAAAACACAAAAGACTTAGATATTCCCATTTTAGAGTCAAATAATTTACCTTTTAATTCTATCGGGGGATATAGAGGTGTAATATATGACTACAGTATAGAATCTGCCGCAGCGACTGAACAGGCCATGGTTTGGGATGTCAACGTGACTAGATTAAATCCTAATTCGTCAGAATTAAGGAATTTACATGCCGAAGTCCATTCCGCTTTTGTTGATTTCGAGGTCCATGGAGTAGGCAAAAATACATAACAGTGAAAACATTAAAATAAGGAAAAATGACTTATGGCTATAGATAGAGTAGTTTACACAAATAGTGCCGTAGATATTAAGAGCGCAGTAACCGCCAGTACAGCCATTAGGTTGGACACGGTTCAAAACGCCACGTACACGGTTAACGTTCCTCGTGAGAACGTAAATACATTAGGAGCCAAGGGAACTGTTTTCAGACCTCAGTTAGACGCAGCCGATGCTTCGATTGAGTTTAGTTTGATTCCAGCAGTTTCTGGTAGTCCTGATTGGAGTCCTGCTGTTGCAGACGCTTATCTTGACAACACCTTGGCTCAAGACCCATCAGGTGATGAGGCCGAAGTTGATGCTTTGGGTTTAGGGTCAATTGAAAGAGGCTTAATGAACTCGTTGACTTCCGAAGCTACGGTTGGCGCGATGGCTAACATGACCGTCAGTTTTACTGGCGCTCCTTCTTCCGGCGCACCTTTGGCTGCCCTTGGCAGCCCCGGAGCAATCACAACATTAACATTGGTTCAGTCTAAAGATGTAACCGTTGCAAACAGTGACTTCGCGTCAGCTTGCGTTCAGTCTGCTTCGACTGCTTGGGACGTACCTGTTGTTAACGTTTTGTGTCTCGGTTCTGACCCAGCAGTGCCAGCAAACATAAATCCGTTCGGTAACCCACCCGGAACCGCTTCGCACACAATCGAAGGTTTAGATACCGCGTTAAGGCATAATGATGGAACAGGAAGTACTGCAAACAATTATACCCTTTCGATTGGTATGTTTGACTTCAAAATAACTGGTGGATTCGTTGACTCGGAAACTAACAGTGTTGCTGTTGGCGATGTGTTCGCTACGTTTAATTACGTAATTGGTGGCACAGGTGACAGTTACGGAATCAGTTAAGCTAGTGTTAAATTATTAATAATTATTTATTAATTAAACTAAACCCCTTGCTTCGGCAGGGGGTTTTTTATTTTAAATAAGTGTAATTTTTAACAGGAAAAAGGATATTCTTATGGGGAACCAAGATAAGATAGAAAGATTAGTCAACGCTGAATCAAGGCGTTTGGTAACCAAGATTTTCAAATTCAGCTTAACGGTTTTAGAAGACCTTAGACAAGAGCACCTATATGCTCTCGATAAATTAAAAAAAGATGGTCTTTCGGAAAAACAGATAGAAATACTAAACTATCTAGACTTCCATAAGTATAGTTTATTAAGAAAAAGAATACTAGATAATGGTAATGAATCAATAAGGGATTTGGAAAATTTATTGGATTATTTCGAGTTTAATCTGAAAGATAGTGATAAGGTAATAATTTATAAAAAGGCAAAAGGAAATGAAACAAAAAAGTAAATGGCTATATCGATTCGAAATTAACCGAGAGGTTGACAAGAAAGTAACTGAGAAGAAAAAAGACGAAGAGGGTCAAGAGATCGAGGTTACCAAGACGGTTAAAGAAACTAAACCAATTAAGTTTTTTATTAAGAAACCAAACAGAAGACTTTACGATGAAGCAGAACTATTTTACGGAGTTAAAATGTCCGAAGGAATCAAAGCAGGTCTCTTAACTAGAAATCTTTTGTCCAAAAGATATGAAGATGACGGAGGGGCTTTTAGCGAGGCCGAGAAAGAAAGGTATTCTACAATCTACATGGAAATTTACGCAAAAGAAGCTGAGTACCAAAGATTGCAGGTAAACCTAGATAATAAACCACAAGAGCTAAAGGATAGAATTGGTCAAGACATTCTTCTGGAAATATCAGAACTGAGAAGAGAGCTAATAGAAATCGAAAATAGCCAAGCAAATATATTTGATCAAACCGCTGAAAACAGAGCAAAAAATCAGACTATTATGTGGTGGGTTCTTTCGCTTTCCTTTTGGAAAGAAGAGGGCAGGGAAAAAGAAGAGCATTTTTTCGTCGGAGAAGATTATCAAAATAAGTTAGATACTTACGACGAATACGAAGAATCGGATGATGATTTCTTAAATGAAGCAATTAAAAAGTTGGCATTCTTTGTGAGTTTTTGGTACATGGGGAGAGCTACTTCCGAAGAAGAATTTGGTGCTGTGGAAGAGCTTTATAATTCTCAGAACCAAGAGGAGGAGGCTGAAGAAGGTGAGGAGGCCGAAGAAGCCGATCAAACCGCTGAAAAGGTTGATGTTGAGGAGTCTAAAAAAGAAGATAAACCTAAAAGAAAACCTAAAGTAAAAAAACAAAAACAGGCTGAAGAAAAAAAAGAAACCCCAACTCCAGAAGCAAAGCGAGAAACCGAACAGGGGAGTGAACAAGTTGCAGCGGAAGAGGAAAAAAGTATTTCTGCCGAAGCCAAGGGTTCTCTAGGTAAAAATGAAGAATAAACGTGATAGAACTTTTTTCGCAAAAAGATTGTAGATACGTCTATAGAGAAATACTTCAAGGCTATACTCAAGTATCAGACCAAAACTTTTATATAAAACATTTTTCAGAACACGATTTAGGATTCATAGATACAGTCTATAAAGAATGCTTTGAAGAGTGTAGGGAAAAAGGTTTACCTTCTAGAAAAGAGAAAATTGAAATTCTAACAAAAGAAGACTTCTGGGACCAAAAACTCGACGAACATAGAGTATACTTACAATCCGCTATAAGAGATGGTCATGAATTTGCTCGCGGATTAGGCAAGAAAGAGGGCCAACCGTTTCTTGATGAAAATATACACCCAAAAGAAAAAGAACTTAAAGAAATTGAAGAAGACTTTTGGGAACTCATAGAACCTGTAGCAGAAACCTATTGCGATAAGCTATTAAATGAAAAATATGTTTATCATGCTTTGTATAAAGATAAAGAATGCAAAAGCCCCTTGTATACTAAAGAGCAATTTGAAAACTTGTCTTTTGTAGAAATATCAGAATTAGTAAAAGTATATAATTATCATTGTTCTAAGTTTACAGAGTTAAATGTAAATAAAATATCTGTAAATTCCTTCTTTTTAAATCCGTTTTTTATGAGTGCTGACGATCCCGTTAAGTTCTTTGGTAAAAATGTTATAGATTTAACTATGTATCAATTAAATATCTATGCAAGAGGACAATATAACAAAACTGTACTAACAGAGGGGAGAGAGCCTCCTGAGCATTTTTTTAGCGAAAATGAGGCAGATGGACTTAAGAAATTGGTTGATTGGTATAATACATCTTATACGCAAATAAAAGCCGAAAGAACCGCTCAAGAATCAAAAGCTAAAGGTAGAGGCGCTGCTGGACGAGCAATTGGCTTATAATTTATTTTGAATATTTTTTTAAAAAAAGTGTAATAACTATCAGTTCCACTAAGGTAAAAGGTTAAAATGGCTGATGTAAGACTAACGGTAACGGGTGATACTAAGCTTCTAGAAAGAGAAATAAAAAAGGCTCTAAAAAGCGGTTATCAACTCGGATCATTAAATACTAGAGGATTTTCTCAACCACTTGGCAAAATAAAAGGCCAGCTGGGTGAGTTTGAAAAATCTTTGGAAGCTTCTAATGCTCGCGTTATAGCATTCGGCGCGTCAACGGGCGCGATTCTAGCTGTCTCAACAGCTTTAAAAGGAATGGTGACTTCAGCTATTCAAGTAGAGAAAGCCTTAACAGATATAAATGTAATTCTCGGAGCTTCTGCGGGTAATCTTGCCAAATTTGGAGACAAACTTTTTTCTATTGCAAATAACACTGGTCAATCATTTCAAGTAGTTGCAGAAGCGGCTAATGAATTTGCTAGACAGGGTTTAGGAATGGAACAAACCCTAGCTAGAACAAATGATGCTTTAATTTTAACACGCATATCAGGAATGAAAGCCGCCGATTCTGTTGCTGCGTTAACTGCGGTAATGAATGGTTTTAACAAGTCGGCTTATCAATCTTCAGAAATAACAAGCAAACTTGCGGCTGTTGATGCAGCCTTCGCTGTGAGTTCTGCTGACTTGGCAGAGGCTTTAAGACGAGTAGGCAGTACTGCTTCAACGGCTGGAGTAAGTTTAGAAGAACTTTTGGGTATAGTTGCGGCAACCCAACAAATCACCGCTCGTGGTGGCGCTGTAATTGGTAACTCATTCAAAACAATTTTCACAAGAGTACAAAGACCGAAAGTTATAGAAGCTCTTAAAAAATTAGGAATAGAAACCACTAACGCTCAAGGCAGTCAGTTGGGTTTGATGAAAATTTTATCTAACTTAGCTAAAGAATATGATACTCTTGTCCCTAAGCAGCAAGCGCTAGTCGCTGAAATGGTTGGTGGCGTATTCCAAGTTAACGTACTAAAAGCCGCTTTAGGAGATTTAGGTAAAGAGTATTCTTTGTATGCAAACGCTGTTAAAATAGCCAACAATGCGACAAACGAAGCGGATCAAAGAAATAAACAACTCAATCAAACGATAAGCGCACAATTAATTCAAACTTTAAACAACCTTGTTAAAGCTGGCTCTGCCGTAGGTAAATTAACCTTTGGGCCAGCGATAGAAGGATCATTAAAAAGCGTAAACACTTTGCTTGGAGGATTAGGGGGAGATGACAGTGAGATGGAAGGTATGGGCCAAAAAATGGCTAAAGGTATTTTAAGTGGTTTCGGTGCAGTCTTAAAAGGTCCGGGAATTGCCCTACTAACGCTTGGTTTATTTAAAATGTTTGAACGTCTCTCTAAATTTAGTGCAGACGCTTTAGGCTCTGTATTGGGCTTCAATAGATCAGGAAGAGAAGCGGCAAACATTCAAGCGCAAATAGCTGGACACCTTCAAAAGAATCCACAAATCCTAGCAGCAATAAACAGTGGGCTTAAAACGGAAAAAGATTTACACGCTCAAATTCTTGCAAACATAAGAGCAGAGCAACAAGGAATGGTTCAGATAGATAGAATCGCTGGAAGCATAGCTGTTAAAATGTCTAAATCAGGATATAAAATTTCTGATAAAGGATCGTTGGTTTCTCCCGGAAGTAAAAGCGCAGGAGGTAAAGGTGGCTACTCAAAGGGATATGTCCCAACTTTATCAGAAAAAGGCTTTGAAGAATCAAGCGCCAGAAGTCTTGGTGCTGACGCGGGAGTTAAAGCTAGATTTTTACCAAATGTAAAAGCGGGTGGATCGAAGGGAGTTATAGCAAATAATAAAGAAGACGTTATAACTCCTAAACAATTTGCAAAAGATTATGGCGTAGTACCCAAAGGTGGTGAATCAGCAATTATACCAAAATACGGTTCCATAGGAAAGAAAAGAAAGGCTGAATTAAAAAGAAATCTATCACGCGCCACAAAAAATTCTTTCTCCGAAGGAAGCATACCAAATTTCGTAACCATAGAAGACGTAAATAAGTGGAAACAAGCTAACGCGGGTGCGCCTAGAAAATTTGGTAAAAAGAAGGGGGCCAAAAAAGCTCAAGACACAAGACCTAGTGCCGCAAATATGTTGGATTTTTTAGGGCAGAATGTTAATTCGTTATCTGATGATAAAATGAAACAATATTCAAGCCTAATAACAACAGGCGTTATTCGTGGTAACTGGCCAAGGTCTGCCGACAAAGCCCCTACTCCTGCAACTATGAGTAAACTTTATGCAGCTTCAGGTGGACAAATAGGGACAAGCGCGGCTGCCGGAAGAAAGAAAGACGAAAGAATAAGAACTCCTCTTGCTAGCGCAAGCGACAAAGGATCACTTCTTCCTGTTCTCGGAATGGAACAAGGAACGCTTGCTAAAGTAAATGAAACAACTGCTAAATACGGTCTTTCGCCACAAGAAATGCCCGGATTCCAAAAAAAGTTCGACGGAGTATTTAAAGCGGAATACGACACGATGGTTGGCAGAGTCGCATCTAAAATGTTTAGTGGTTTAAAAGGTGGTCAAAAAATGTCAAAAGCATTCTCAACTCAAGAGTTGGGAGCAGACGCTGAAGGCCCAGTTAAAGGCGCAGTTTTCGAAAGCTTTATCAGGGGAATGGTTAAAAAGCAAAAGCAAACATCTGGACAAGCTGTTGATATTGAAAAAGGTGGAGTAAAAAAAGAATTTAGACACTTATTCCCTGAACAACTTAGGGATAGACCTTTTGAAGTTAGAGCCGGAGGAATCACTAGATCAGAAGCGGCAGGTAAAACGCAAAGAAGTGGCGTCTCCATGACTTTAGAGGAAGTCGGTCAATTTGAAGTAGGTGGTCAAGAAATATCTGCACAAGACGCAATAACTAGAGCCAAGAGAAAACAGGGTCGTGGATTAAAAGCTCCAAGTTTTGCTGACATAACCAAAGGAAGTTTGACGCGAAATGTCAAGAGAATGGTTTTAGATAAAGATTTTTTAAGGCAAAAATATAACTCAATGACTCCGGAAGAAAATGAAGCAGTACTAGCGCAGCAAGGAGTTAAAAACGTAGATCAATTATTTGATAAAATTGCAGCATCAGCCAAAGGGAAGGGCGTTTCAACCACGTTAATTAATGCAGCACCCGGAGCAGGTAAAACTAGTTTTGCTTTAGGAAACAAGGGCGCTCAAATCTCTTCCTTAAATGATCTAAATTTTGGAAACAAGCTAGCTGTTGTAACCGCAAGAGCACAAGGGGAAAATTTAGTTGGTAAAGATTTCTTCAAAGACATGGACAAAGTTGTACATTTGGACGTACCAAAGGAAGAAATACAAAGAAGACGAGCACTTAGGGATCAACAAATTCAATCGGGTAAATCAACTACTGGATACGGAAGAAAATCTGGTTCCACTAAATATGCAGATACCGATTTCGAAGCAGCGGAGGCAAGACTAGCGGAAGAGTTCACGGGTCAACCCGGAAGATTTAAATCTTTGAAAGCTGTGAAGTCTGGAGAAGATTGGAGATTTAGATCAAAGCGAGAGGATGAAATTAAAAAAATTCAAGATATTCCTATGGTAATGACTACGGGAGCATTCACTCCCCCTACCTCCGGTCACGGAAGAATCTTTAAAGAAATGCAAAAGGTGGCAGGACAAAGCGGAGCCATGCCTCTAGCAGCTGTATCTACTGGAACCTCTAGAGAAGGGGACATTGGTCTTTCTAAAGCTGAAAAAAGAAAATTAATAGAAATGCAACATCCGGGCATCTCTACAGTAGGCGTTCATGGAACTATACCAGAAGTCATTAAAAAAGATGATAAACTTTTGAGAGCCATCCCATCAAAATCAACTGTAATTTTAGGTTCTGACAGAGCAGGAGATTCCGTAGGTGAAAGATTTAGAAAGAAAGGTTTTGGTGTTCAAGAAATAAAAAGAGATATGGAAGGTTCAGGCATGAACCAAGAAGCCTTAAGCGCGACAAAAGTTAGAACAGCTTTGAGTGAGGGTAGAATGCAAGATGTTGCTGGGGCATTAGAACCTAAGATAGCTGATGTTTTAACAAATCCTCAAAACGTAAAAAGGTTAAAAGACAGAGCTAATGTAATAAAGAAAAGAGATAAAGAATTTGCAGCTTTCAAGAAAAGTTCCCCAGTAGATGCGGAATTAAACAATACATTTGCAGAACTAACTAGTTTGATGGTTTCCAAAGGATTAAGAAAACCAGCCCAAGGTCAAATAACCAGAATGTATGCTGGCATAACTAAAGCAAGACAAGATCACCCAGACATAAATAATGCAGCCTCTCAAGTCTCCGTATTAAGAGACAAGAAAAAACTTCAAGAAAAAGAATTACTATCTAAATACAATACTGAACTTAATAGAATGCAAATAGAGCAGCAGATTTCTTTTGCAAATGGTTACGTTCCGAATTTTGCTGAAAAACAAAATCAAGCTTTTACCGCCAATAAAGTAATGCTCAATAGAGTCATTGATGGAGATAGTTTAAATATAGATTTTTATCCAGCCTCAAAACCCCGCACAGGTTCCTCTAGACTACAAGGCTTTGAC